>Ga0256914_1000020_pt1 | contig 177516 bp, 209 predicted proteins | sample HulkmetaG_FD_191571 | JGI IMG/M metagenome (GOLD analysis project Ga0256914, IMG submission 191571) | Hydrothermal chimney microbial communities from Main Endeavour vent field at the Juan de Fuca Ridge, Pacific Ocean - Hulk | ecosystem: Environmental > Aquatic > Marine > Hydrothermal vents ...
TAGAATATATCTTAATACCTCTACTACGAAACACCTCAACAGCCTTAAAACCTATAGATTTAACAACTACACAATCAATATCAAGTTGTGAAAAATATTCACCAGGTCTTAAACCTCTAAATTTTGGATTTTCAACAATTTCAACACTATAATCACCATCTTTAAGAGTAACTATAGCGTAGTATAGTGCTTTACCAAAATGTTGAGAGATTTTAGAATTAAGACCTTGATTAGACTCGAGAGGGATTAGAAATTTCACAATTTAAATGTGTCTTTAAGAATTTTAAGAAAATTACTTCTGTTCTTTACCTGCAACTATAGGTTTAACCTCTCCTCTCTTTTCAGTCTCTTCTTTTCTCTCTTCAGCAAGACCCAACTCTCTTAAGAGCTTCTCTCTTAATCTTGGAATTTCAAATACTTTCTCTATAAACATTCGAATTTCATTCATTGTTAATGGAATAACCTTTCTCTGTCTACCACCTGTATCACTATACATATCAACTACAAGTTCTACACCTGCAACATTATTCATAACAAAGTTTAGAGTGTCCTCATAGAGTTTCTGTAGTTCAGGTGGTAGAACCTTCTCTTCAACTTTCCTTCTTTCTCTCTCTAATTGTTCAATAACTTTAGCAAGACATTTTCTAACTTCTTCAACTGGTATACCCTCTTTAAACCATACTAATACTCTTCTTCTATCTTCTGGATCTTCTTCTTTCTTTAAAATTCCTGCGTTAACTAATTCACTAACTACAGTAACTATATATGAATATCCTTTACCACTCTTTTCTGCAAGTTCTTTCATAGTTAATGCTCTACCCTCTTGTAATAGTGTAGCTAGTACTATACGCTTTAATTTTGCGAATTTGCCACTTATAGCATTATTTAATTTCTCACATACTTCAGAACCCATCGTTCTAATTATACACTTCTCATTTATAAGTCTTTTTACTAAGATAACTAATTTGATAACATATAAGTTCTCTCTAGAACTATACCTTATACAGCCTTACAAAGTACATCTCTAACAATTGTACGAATGTTATTCAAATCAATATTTGAAGAAGTAATAGCTTGTCCAAAAGTTCTACTACCACCACCTCTACAAGAAATTTTACTACACATATCACGTACAATATCACGTACAGTGATCTTCTCTCCTAATCTCTCATTCTCAAACATGTATATTAGAGACCTATCTTTAAATCTCTTAAGAACTATGAGGAGAATTTCATTACTACTTGTTAAATCTCTAGCAATACTTTGAATAGTTTCATCAGATATCTCTTCAGGAACTTCAATAAGTATAGTCTTGATATTGTTAATATTCTCAACTATAGAGTTTCTCAATATGTTTTCAATAAACTTCTTTTCTAAAATCTTGACACGTCTCTGTACATTTTCATAATCTTCTAATAACTTTCTAATTTTAGTATGTAGCTCTGTCTCTGTACATTTTAATAATGTTGATAGAGTCTTCACACAACCTTCAATTTCTCTAACATAGTCTAGCACATGTCTACCTGTTGTAAATATTATCCTTATGACACCTTCCTGCAATCTTTCAACCTTAACTATCTTCAACATGCCGATTTCTGATGTATTTCTTACATGTGTTCCACCACATGCCTGAACGTCAAATACATCACCATTCTTATCAACTATCTTAACAATTCTAAGTATTGGTGACGGTATTATACCTCCTTGATAAATTCTAACACTATACTTAACTTCTGCATCTGTTCTTACAAGATTCTCTGTAATTACTTCAAAGCCTTCTTCAATAACTCTATTACACATATCTTCAATAGTTCTAATTTCATCAATTGTTGGAACTTTGTAATGTGTGATATCTAGTCTACTAAATGGTATATCTTTTTGAACACCTGTCTGCCATATGTGAGAACCAAGAACTCTTCTACATACTTGTAGTAGTATGTGAGTTCCTGTATGCATCTTCATCAATGAATAACGTCTATCCCAATCAACTATGCCATGAACTTTCAATCCATCTATAACATCACCATCACATCTACATTCATGAATAATCACATTACCAATCTTAAACACATGATCAACACTACACTTAACACCATTCTCTACATAGAGAAAGCCTCTATCAGAAGGTTGACCACCACCTTCAGGGTAGAATGCTGTTTCTCTTAAAATTATGAAATCTCTATCATTAATCTTAACATGTCTTACTATAACACTATCAAACTCTCTAGTATATGGATCTTCGTAGTATAGTTCTCTTGTCTTCTCAATACCTTCAACATCTATACTAAATTTCTCCTCTCCCTTAGTAACTTCTTCCTTTTCCTGTCTCTTTCTTTCTACAAGTTTTGTATAGAAGTTTGACGGTATTTCAATCTCTATTCCTCTATCCTTTAATAGATCTATGACAAGTTCTGGTGGAATACCATATGCATCATATAGTTTAAATAGTTCATCTTCACTAATCTTCTTACCCTTCTTAATACTCTTCTCAATCTGTACCTTAGCTGTATTTATAGATTCTTTAAACTTTCTATACTCTATACCTGCTATATCTATAATAACTTTTCTAATATCTTCAACTTCAGGATATATATTAACTAGCCAATCTACACATGTGTTAAATATTTCTTCAATATCTACATCTATCTTCAAAGTTTCTAAGTATCTTAAAATTCTTCTAATTAACAATCTAGCTAGATAGCCAATACCTGAATTTGATGGAAGTACTCCATCATATATCATCCATGCTAGTGATCTAACATGGTCAGCTATTGTATATACTGTCTCTTGACTAATCATGAAGTTTTTTAAATATTTAGAATCTAGACCTAGCCTTTCAGAAATTTTTTCATATATATCTATCTTAGATATTTCTTCACTACTTAATTGTGATAATGTTATGCATATTTGTGATAATGTTTTATAATCTGGCTTTTCTATATTTAGTAGTTTTCTAAGTTTTTCTAATAATTCCCTAAATGTTGCTTCATACACATTTGGTAGACCTGTTGCTAGCCAGTATATTCTCTCTAATCCATACCCTGTATCTACAATCTTCATATTCATCTCTTCAAATGTTCCATCTTGTCTTGTTCTGTAATGCATGAATACTAGTGTTGCAACTTCTAGACCTCTTACAAGTACTTCAAAGCATTCTCCAGCATTTCCACCCCCCATCCATGTAGACTCTTTATACATGATCTCCTCCTCTGGTATTCCAAGTTCTTTTGTGAAGAATTCATGTGCTAGTTGTACTGTCTCTTCAATCCAGTATACTTTCTTATCAGGATAGTTGAATGCGTGGTGTGCCATCATTTCAAATCCTGTTAAGTGTCTACCACTTCTACCTACAATGTCTATATCTGTAAATCTTATACATGGTTGTGATATTACTAGTGGATTTGCTGGTGGTGGTACTAGTCCTGAAGTTACCCATGGTTGAAATACGTATATTGAAGCACCTACAAGATATACATCATCTCTCCATCTAGCAGCAACAACAGGATACTTGGGTATCCTAACATGTCCTCTATCTTCAAAGAATTTTAGATATATCTCTCTAGTATGTATGAGACTTTCAAGATCTCTCTTAACAGGACTATTACCTATAAATCTGTAAGGTTCACATGGTGAATCACCACAAGTATCTCTCTCAACTAGAGACCAAAAGTATGAACCACATATCTTACATCTATATCTTCTATATCCTCTCTCAATGAGGTATCTACACTCAATAGACATGTATCTCGATAAGCTATATCAAGGTGGTTATTTACAATATTTTTCTCAAAATGATGATGGAGTATTATTCTGAAACATGATGAAGGTGCGAGTTGCTGAGTAGTATTAAATAAAAAGTTTCACAAAAGTTTCATACATGCCTAAGATTGCTGTTATTGAAGGTGATGGTATTGGTCCTGAAGTTGTTAGATCAGCATTGAAAGTTCTTGGTAAAGCATGTTCAAAATATGGTATAGATAATATAGATGTTATCAAAGTTCCAGCTGGTGACTCTGCATTAAGAACATTTGGATCACCACTACCTGAAGATTCTTGGAAAATAATTACACAGTGTGACGCTATCTTGAAAGGTCCTGTAGGTGAGACTGCTGGTGATGTTGTTGTTAAGATTAGACGTGGACTTGACCTATATGCAAATATTAGACCTGCAAGATGTCTTCCAGGGGTTGAATGTTTGAGACCTCAGATAGATCTTGTAGTTGTTCGTGAAAATACTGAAGATGTATATGTACGTGCAGAATATATTCATAATGATGTAGCAGTAGCATTAAGAGTGATATCTGCAAAAGCAAGTGAGAGAATTGCCAGGATAGCATTTAAAATAGCTAGACAGAGAAGAAGGAAGGTAACTATAGTACATAAGGCAAATGTCATGACAATAACAGATGGACTATTTAGAAGAAAAGTCATCGAAGTACATGATAGAGAATTTCCAGATATAGAACTCGACGAGATGTATATAGATGCTGCAGTTATGGATATAGTTAGAAGACCTGAAAGATTTGACGTCATAGTAACAACAAACCTATTTGGAGATATCTTAACAGACTTAGCAGCATACGTTTCAGGTAGTATTGGATTAGCAGCTAGTGCAAATATTGGAGATGAGAAAGCAATGTTTGAACCTGTACATGGTGCAGCATTTGATATTGCTGGTAAAGGTATTGCAAATCCAATAGCAATGATACTATGTACATCATGGATGTTGAGATGGTTAGGAGAGAAGTTTAATGATGATAGATATGTAAAAGCTGGAAATGATATTGAAAATGCTGTTATGATAGTATTAAAAGAAGGTAGAAAACTCACACCAGATCTTGGTGGAAATGCAACAACAGAAGAAATTACAGAAGAGATATGTAGTAAAATTTAACATTTAACAAGACTTAAAATCTTATTAACAATAGTATCAACATCATTAGTATCAATATCATCTCTTAAAAATCTAAATACAGTACTATCAATAATAATAACTATTTGAGGTAATCTAATTGTTAGATCTTGAATATTTAGAAATTTTAAATACTCCAAATATACACTATGCAAAATCTCGACATTCGAAATATCTAAATCTCTAAGCTTTTCATAAATTTTCAAACATTTATCATATAGTAGCTCCCAAGTTGGGCAAAATATCAATATTCTATAACTATGACACATCGAGATAGTCTAAAATCAAAAACCTTTAAATACTGGTCAACTCAATCACTACACTTAGAGTAGGTATGGAGTACATATATGCAGCACTTCTACTACACTATGGAAAACAGCCAATAACTGAGGATAACATAGTTAAGGTACTACAAGCAGCAGGAATAACACCAGACGAGATAAAGGTAAAAGCACTAGTAGCAGCATTAAAAGAAGTAAATATTGAAGAAGCAATAAAGACAGCAGCAACAATACCAGTAGCAGCACCAGCAGCCGCACCAACAGCAGCACCAACCCCAACACCAACGGCAGAAGCAAAACCTGCAGAAGAAAAGAAAGAGGAGAAGAAAGAAGAAGAAAAGAAGGAAGGACCAAGCGAAGAGGAAATCGCATCAGGACTTGCAAGCCTATTCGGATAATAGCACTATCATAATAACAACATTAAAATGATGAAGGGCATACTGACAGAAAAATGAAGAGCCCTCAAGAACTGAGAGTAAAAATAGGCATATTCAAATATTCATAATACCTGTTATCCTTTCTTCTAATTTTTTAAGAAAATTCTCTAATACTTCCTTCCTACCTCCTAAGATTTCAGGTGTTATAAATATGGTACTTTCCTGATTTCTTGCAAATTTTCTTATTATATCTATAAACATGTCAAGTATATCATCGGTAGGTATTTTATGTCTTTGCCAGTGAATATGTACGTCATGTAGTATTAATTTCTTCTCTAATAACATTTCATATTTCTCGAAAATTTCTTCAGGTCTTTTAGAACTAGCATGCACTTCTTGCCATGGATCGATCGTTATACCAGCCTCAATATCTAATCCCTCTCTTTCAATCTCTCTCACTAGCGTGAAGATAGCATCCTCTAGATCTTCAATAAATGTAATAATTTGAGGTTTTTTCAATATGCTAGACCCTCTATTTTCAACAGTTACACGTATGTTTATAGTAGTATTAAGTTTTGTATATACATTTTTTAGAAATCTAGCCATACCCTTAGCCATATCTACTATATATCTTTTAGAATTTGATAGAGTAAATCTATTTTCTAATCGTCCTACATATATAAAACCTGGGTGAAATTCTAACTCTATCTAACTCAACTTTAATAGAACTACTAATTCGTTTAACACATCTAACAATTGCATCAGCATATATATCTATAAGCTCATTCCAATTCCAAATCATGCACTGATACTCAGTGTGAAACAGTATGGCAATTCCATCACGTACATTTGCTTCACTGCAAAACTTCCTAACTTCCTCTGACCTGTCAAACACTAAATTATCCAATCGTTCCTTAATACTCTCAAGATCACAAATAACAACATTACTAGATCTAACCTGACACATGTCGTAAAATGCAAAAGGAAGAAATAAAGCTCTAAAACACCTAGCCCAACCCAGATAAATACGCCTAATATCACGCCAACTTGCATGCGGAAAGAGAGGCACTGCTAAAGCAAGACGAGAAACCACAAGAATAAACTGCAAAATCTCCTTAATTACATTACAACCCCAAGCTGAGATGTGTTTGGTGCGGCCGCCGGGATTTGAACCCGGGTTCAGCGGCTCGGAAGGCCGCCATCCTAGACCAGGCTAGACTACGGCCGCCTTCATGCTAGTTATGTGTATAGATTTTTAAGAGTTTCTCTATTTCTTCTTATCGTATCTTCATGTTACGTAATTTGAAGGCTGTATCTATAGTTTTAGAGAGAGGTAGATGTAGTTGGGGTCGTTGTTATTTCTGTGGTTGGGGTAGGAGATTTGTAAATTCTAGTGTTGAAGAGTTGAAAGTTAGATTCTTAAAGTTTGTAGATAATGTTAATACTTCTGAATTTCCTGTTTTGAAAATATTTTGTTCAGGTAGTTTTTTAGATACAGATCAATTTCCTAGAGACTTTGTCTATTGGTGTATTGAGAATGCAGAAAGGAGAGGTTTTAAGCATGTTGTAATTGAGTCAAGACCTGAATATGTAAGTGAGGAAATTTTAGAAGCCTTTACAAGTTATAGAGTGAAAATTCACATAGCTATCGGTCTCGAATTAGCAGACGATAATATACTACTAAACTACTATAATAAAGGTTTTAAAGTTGAAAATTATATTAAAGCTGTTAAAAATATTCATAAATATGGACATTACGTTAGAACTTACATACTCGTTAATGGTCATCCAATCCTCTACAACAATCCCATATATCACAAGCAGGTTTTTGAGAAAACTATGAAACTTGTAGAAGAATATTCTGACAGTATTGTTATTATTAACGCATATCCTCACTCACTATCAAAATTATTTAAAGATTGGATAATTATGAGATGGAGACCTCTAAGTTATGAAGAATTTTTAAATATTGTAGATACATGGATTTACAGTGATAAAGTTGAGATAGATTTTAATAACTTTAATTTTATCCCAAGGTTTCCAAAAGATATGAAATTATTCATAAGGGGTGTAGGTTGTGATATATTAAAACATCCATATTTTGAGGTTTGGCAAGACTATATTCAAAGATTCTACATACCACCTTCAGGGAAAGAGTATCTACTCTTCATACCGTGTACTTATAGAAAGCCATATTCGAAATCTAAGACACATAGAATATTACTAAGAGAGTTGTCTAAATATGAATGGTTTAAGAAAATTCATGTTGTTGTTGTTAGTACTCCAGGTGTGATACCATACGAATATCATACATATTATCCCTTTACACATTATGATTGGCCTGAATGGGAAGAGACTGAGGATGTTAAGAGGTGTTATATTGATATTACATATGATAGAGTTAAAAAGTTTCTCATGAGAGTTAGAAACTTCTATAAACTATTCTTCACATATTTCCATTATGAATCTGAGACTCTTCAAGCGATACTTAAAGCATTTAGAGATTTAGGAATTGAGGATAGGCTAATAAATGTCCTAGACCTGGATACCTACAGTAAGATTAAGAGTGAGATTGGTAAAGATAGGATTGGTAGTTCAATTATAAGACATCCATTAGCTATTAAGAAGTTGATAGATGTTCTAAGTAGGTATGTGACTTAGATACTCATCTTCTCAATCCTATCTAATAATAAATCCTTCAACTTCTTAATTAAGTTAAAAGCCCTATTGTAAGGTGTAACACCTTTCTCAAGATCTCTAATAATATCATCAATATCTGTAAGATATTCTAAAGTAATGTCATATTTAGCAAGTATATTACGAATTCTCTTAAGATCTAGAAGAGTCATATCATAATTTTGATAGAGATCATGTCTATAACATACATAGCTCAATATCGTTATAACATCTATAATATCAGAGACAAACTGCTTAAGCAATATAATATCCTCACTCATCAAATAGCAACAATCAACAGGAACTAAAAACATCTCTCCAATAAAGATAGAAAGATTGAAATAAGACAAACTTTAAATACACTACAAAACTTTAACTAAAACGAATATAGCGGCCGTAGTCTAGCCTGGTCTAGGATGGCGGCCTGCCGAGCCGCTGAACCCGGGTTCAAATCCCGGCGGCCGCACCAAAGAAATCCCTTAAAAGCTGTTTAACTTTGAAATCATCATATGAGCACTCTTAAGGTATTCGCATTAGTAGGAAGCCCAAGGCGAGGTAATACTTGGAGGCTTGTAGAGTTATTTTGTACAATTCTTACAAGGTTTGCAGGTAGTTTAGACTATATTATCAAGAGAGTCGATGATTTTCATATTGATTTTTGTGATGGATGTCAAAGATGCATTATTGAAGCCTCGAAATGTCATATAGAGGATGATCTTGATTTAGTGAAAGGCTATATTGAGAAATCTGACCTCTTTATCTTGGCATCGCCAGTATATTTACATAACGTCTCTGCACAGCTTAAGAAGTTTCTGGATAGAACAGCTTCTTGGTGTCATAGACCACCATTCCTTGGGAAGTATAGTGTTGTAGTTGCTACGACAGCTGGTTCGGGTCTGCTTGAAGTTTTGAAATTCCTAAGAGGTATAGTGACATCATGGGGAATGATATGCTTAGCAGAGATTGGAGCAATAATGCCTACTGACGAGTTTTTAGACAAGGAGAAAGTTGAGACCATGTTAGAAAATGTAGCAATACGTATAATCAGGATAGTTAGACGTGAAGCTAAGCCAAGAATTACTGCCGAAGACATAGTAAACTTTAAACATTGGAAGTTCAAAATATTGGAAGCCTCCCAATATCTACCTCACGACTATGAATATTGGCGTACTAATAAACTACTGGATAGAGAATACTACTATGTAGAGGATATAGTGGAGATACCTCATGAAGAGATAGAAAAAGCTAAGAGAATAGAAAGTCAATATGATGAATATTGGAAGATAATTGGAAAGATATATGAGAGTGGAGGTATATACATAAACATGTAGGTCTAAGTTTCTAAATTTATTTTTTGAGATAGTCAGTAAGGGGTGAATTCTTCATGTTTCTGACCGGAAACCTTTTCATCATGTATGTTTTTATTTATACGCTAGTTATTTATATGTTTCTTTTTCTGTTTCTATCATGAGACGTATATTGTTTATTGCTGTTGGAGTTGCTGTTATTATTGCAATTGTTAGTTTAGTGTTGTTTGTATATGGTTTTCATGGTAAGTCTAGATGTTATACTCCTCTAGAAGTTTATAGTAAGGTTGGTAGTTCTATAATTAGTCATCCATTTTATGCTAAGTATGTTGTAGAGATTTCTGAAGATGGTATTGTTAAGAGTTTTAATATTATTTTAGAATCTGATGGTAGAGGTATGTGTTTATTGAAGTATATGTCTGAATATGCAAACTATGTTATTGTTCTATCGAGATCTGGAGATGTATATACTATATGTAGGATTGTTAAGACTGTATCTATGAATAATCCTGTAACTACTATGAGTATTATAAATTCTTCAAGTGGATATCCACTTCAAATACTATTTTATAAGAGTGGTCTTTCAGGAATTTTTAATGCAATTACTGTAGCTATAGTTAAGGGTAGATGTATTGAAAATTCATATGTTGTGAAGTATGGTGGTTATAATATAACTGTCATACTTTTAAATAAGTCTGGACTATATATACCTAAGCTTGTCAAGATTGTTGGTAAGAATGGTACTATCGTTATGAAGCTTGTCAAGTTTTTCAATATGTATGATCCACTAGATTTTGATAAGGTTACTAAACTTTGTATTGAATAATCTGTGTTAACTCTCTTATAAGATTGTCAATTTCATGTTTTTCATAAGTTTTAACTATTTTACCACCTCTAAGTCTAGTAACTCTAGTACAGTATGGAAGTAGTTCTATATTATGTGTTGCAAGTATTATAGTAATTCCAAATTCCTTATTAAGTCTTGATAATATTTCCATAACATTTTTAGTAGATTCAACATCTAGATTACCTGTTGGTTCATCTGCAAGTAGTATTTTTGGTCTACCTACAATTGCTCTAGCAATCGCAACACGCTGTTGTTCACCACCACTAAGCTGTGTTGGTTTCATAAATGCTTTTTCTTTAAGTCCAACAGCTTCAAGAACTTCCATAGCTAATCTCCTTCTCTCACTCTTCGAAACTCCCTTAGCTATCAGTGGAAGTTCAACATTTTCAATAACTGTCATTCTAGGTATTAGATAGAATTGTTGAAATACAAATCCTATTAAATCTCTTCTAAGTTTTGATAATTCATCTTCACTTAATCTATTAAGTTCAAGACCGCAAACTTTAACAATACCCCTACTAGGCTTTTCAATACCACCAATAATGCTTAACAGTGTTGATTTACCACTACCTGAAGGTCCAATTATACAGTGAAATTCTCCATCATCAATACATAGATTAACTTCTTGAAGAGCTACAACTCTACTCTCACCAATCTTATACACCTTCCACACATCTCTCAATTCAACAATAATCTCACTCATGATCTCACTCTCCTCCTATATGCAATAACTATGGATATTACAATAACTAAAATTACTACACAGGCAACTATGTACGGTATGTACATCATACTTCCTGAAATTTTTACATTAGAGTATGAGAAAAGTTGTGTTAAACTACCTTTAACAACTTTCACATATTCTGTCCTTACTATCCTATGAATCTTACCGTACGGATCTAGATATGTTATAACAATCTTATAACTCAACAATCCACTTCTAGTTATATTAAACGTGAATGTTGCAGGAACTTGAGAATACGGTTCTTCTCTAACATATACACTATATGTAGGTGTTATTGGTTCTAAACCTATACCAGGAATTATGCTAATATTTACATTATATGCAGATGCTGTACCATAATTCTCAACTAGTAGAGATATTACAAGTGTCTCACCAACATATGGAGTTTTTGGAACTACCGTAATCTGTGAAATCTGTAAGTTTGGCATTGGAAGTTTCTCAATAGTTAAAGTACCATATTTATACATCAATATTCCTGTTGGTATACTATATGTCAATAGGTATGTTATTGCAACGCTACTCTGCATAGACATAGATTGAGTAGATATTCTTGGAGTTACGATTGTGATATTGATAGATTTACAAGATCCTGAATCTATAGTACCAACAGGAATTTTTGAACTACTTCTAAGAACTGCACCTCTAACAGACTCTACAGTAAGAGTCACATTTGTTATAGGTGAAGAATACATATTGCATATCTCAATACTGACATTACTAGTCTCTCCAAGTGGTACTGAAAGTGTTTTAGGATATACTTGAACAAGACCGTAAGATGTTATTGATAGTACAATACTCCTATCAACAGTATGTATATTGCCTATAGAATCAACATAAGATCCATAAATTCTCAAAATTGAAAATCCAACATTACTAGCAGTAACTATCAACATATTATCACTAAAACATTCACCAACCTTCAATACACTTCTATAAACATTTAAACTACTAGTATTTACAACAGTTATAGTTGTTGATGATGGTGTTATTCCAAAACTCAACTTTAAATCATACACATTACCTGAACCATAATTACAAATCTTAACATTTAGAAGATATTTAGAACTTGGAGATAGTGTTGTCGGATTTACAAATATCTTCAATAGTGGATTTCCAGGTATGTATATTGTATAGTTTATCTTCTGTTCCTTAGGAATAACACTAATAGCATATCCTGGAACTAGAACACCACCTCTAGATACTAAAACTTCTAACTCTTTTTCCCACCATATGATAATTTTAACAATATGCCATTTATCAACTGTCGTATTTGTAATAATATTGAAATTTATAGTCTGGTATGGATATATGAGTGAATATTGTATTGGTAGTGGTGTTATTGTTGTTGAATTATATACATATACGTAAATTTTAACATTTTTCAAGAATGTATCTTTAACATGTATTAAACATATACTTAACAAAACAGGACCTTTCTTCAATGTTGTAGTTCTAATAACTTTAACTCCACATAGTTTAAATTGGTAGTTGTTAGCAAATATTTGAGGTATTGATAACACTATGATACATATAGTTACTATTGCTAAAAATCTCAATAAGTTACTCATGAATTGTCTAGACATAGATATTTTCACAAGTTTTAACAATTTAATAAATCCTACTACATGCATTTCATAGACAACTTTAAATACTTGAAATACAGTACTGATTGAAGTTACCTGTGAGACTTGTAGATTACTTCTCAATGTCTTGGAGATCTATATGGGAACGTAGAGGTAGGACTATAGGTTCTATAATTGGCATAATTATAGCTGTTCTAGCACTTGGAGCTGCTCTAGGTATTGGTCAAGGTCTTAGATGTAAAGTTATGTCACTTATGGCAACTATCTTTGGAGTTAATGTTGTATATGTAATACCTACACATGGAGTATTGACATTTGCACAAATTGCACAACTAGCCTCAATACCATACGTTAAGAATGTTATACCAATATGCTTCACATATGGTGTAGCATATGTTGGTGGTAAGAAAATTAGTGTACAGATATTAGCAACAACACTATCAGGAGTATTGAGACTTATAGGTGCATCATCACTAAAACAAATGTTAATTCAGGGAAGTCCAGTACTAGCTCCTGGAACAGCATTGATAGGGTATAATATTGCATTTACCTCAAGTGGTCTTCAAGTAGTCTATCCTGGTCAGAAGATTGTTATTAAAACTATGACTGGAAGATTCATAACTCTCAAAGTTACAGGTATTCTAGCACCAACATACGTTGTAGGTTATGCAAATCCTAATAAAGCAATATTTGTTGATTTTAACACATATTTCACATTTATAAAATCTGTAAGAGGTTACGATATAGCACTTGTATATGTAACATCACTATCTAAGATAGATTATGTTGTAAAACTCATAAAGAAGATGTATCCAACTTATGAAGTATTTAATCCACAGACAATACTACAGAGCTACAATACTTTTCTAACAGGTCTTGAACTATTCCTAACAGCTGTAGCAGCTGTAGGTACATTGATAATAGGTTTATGGATGTTTGATACAATGACTATGAGTGTTATTCAGAGAACTCGTGAAATAGGTGTTATGAAAGCTGTAGGATTTACAAGTAGACAAATATTCTTCTTAATACTATTCGAGGCGATAGTAATATCGATTGTTGGTGTAGCTATAGGAGATGTACTACTCGGAATAATTTCAAGATTTATAACACTTCGTCTAGGATTTCTACAAATACCAATAATGATAACACCAATATCACTACTCATAGTGTCTATAGTACCCATAATTGCAAACATAATTGCAGCATTATGGCCTGCTATGAGAGCAACAAGAATAACACCACTACAAGCATTAAGGACAGAATAGTTTAGATAATTTCAAAAATTTTGAAAGATCTACCAATCAATACCTCTCTCACGACTCTACCATCTACATATCTAATAACAGTACCATCTTCCTGAACATATTGATTTGAAGATGCATATACTATAGATCTAGTATACATTCTCAATCTAACTTGAATAGAATCTTTAACAGTTGAAGTACATACATGTATATTTAAATCTCTAAACTTCCTAGATAAAATATTCAAAACCTTAATACATGACTCATAGCTACCTCTTAAAAATCCTCTATAATCAACTTCATATCCACGATTAATTATGTTATCAACATTTGAATCATTTATATCAACCTCATTTAAATTTACAAAACTTATAATATCTCTATGATATAGATCTTCGACTACATTAACAATATTTTCTTCCCATCCCGGAAATACAGGTACTTCAACTCCAATATCAAAAGTGGTGTCCCTTAAATATTTAATATTTATTAATACTTTGTGTAGAGCTTCTCTGCATGTTATATGTAGTCTAAGTTCATCTATAGGAATTTGACATATCTTCATTAAGAAATGTCTACTCCACGATATTGGGTTTGTATATATGTGTATATGAAAATCTTCTCCATACTCTCTCTTTAAAAATCTACATAGTTCGCATAATCTATCATCTACTAATGATGGTTCACCACCTGTAATTGCTACACCTCTACTAAGACTATTCTCAATTTCTTCCAGTATAGTTATCAAATTTGCATTTACATCATTTATGTATATTACATCTCTACCTTTCCTATCTCTACTCACTGGACAGTAAAAACATTTAACATTACATAGACCTGTTATAAATATGACACTTTTAAGACCTAGTAGACAAAGTTCACATCCTCTAGGTAACTTACCGTGGTATATGTTTCCTCTCTCAATATTTATCATAATTCTACTTCTCTCAACTTTCTAGCAGTATCTTCAGGATATGTAACTATTACAGGTTCTTCATGAAGAAGTTCTATGAATCCAATATCGTTAGTGTAGTATGGTATTGGTTCTTTTCTAGTAACTAGTCTCATAAATAGTCTAAAGTATCTATGATTTTGAGAAGCAGATGTTGAATATATTGAGAAATTGAATGATCTTTGACCTAGCACATATCTATAACCTCTAAGTACTAGACATATAGATTTAGAGAGATTTTTTATATCAAAATCTTCAAAATTTAATATATCTACCTCATCTCTATGTACTATATGTACCTCATTGTAAGACTTTGGTGAGTATGCAGCAAATATTGTAAAACTTTCAATTTCTCTAATAAGTCTATCTTTTAGATATATCTCACTCTCAACATAATCAAGCATCATATTTCTTAAAAACTTCCTGTAGTATAGTCTACACCTTCTTAGAATCTCGTAATGATATGTTGATGGGTATTTACTTGCAAATACCTGTATATGTGCATGTGGAATAGAACTTCCTGCTGGAAATAGGAAGTTCATATTAATGTAGTGGTATTTATAATCTTTTCCTAATTTCTTAAAATATTCTATACATGAGTGTATTATATCTTCAAGATATTCACATATATCTGAAACATCTATTTCATGTCTATCTGGATCTATTATACCAATTACATGTGTATCAGCAAATGGGTATAGGTTTGGAGTTATGATTACCTTTCCAAATCTTATTCTTGTATTATCTACAAATTTTGGAGTTAAATTCTCAACTCTATCTCTACAGAAGACACAGGTATTGTAAGTCTCTTTAAATATCTTATCTACACACTCCTCAATTTCTTTCTCATCAACCTTCCTCTCTCTTAGAGCTCTTTCAACATTTATTCTACACCACCTACCTGTAAGTGGATCTCTTCTTCTCTCAATCACATACTCTCTAATTGAAAAGTTAAGTCTTGGATCTCTAAGTTTTGCAATTTCAATAATCTTCACATACCTAATACCTCCAATACCTCTAACAACTTCAACATACATACGTATGGTATATCTAGAAGATTTGTAGTATATATGCAAGATGTTTGAAGTCAAATGTACACGATGTGGTAAGAGAACAGCATTCTATCTTAGACAGTCTTCAGGAGAAGCACTATGTAAACAATGTTTTATAAAATCTATAGAAGATAAGTTTTTAAGAACTATAAGAGATTATGAGATGTTTAATAATGATGATAGTGTTGGTATTGCAGTAAGTGGTGGTAAAGATAGTCTTGTACTGCTAAACCTATTTTTTAAAAATATTAACAAACCACCTATCAGAAATATAAAGAGAATTTTAGTATTTACAGTAGATGAAGAGTTGGAGTATAGTAAGTATAAGTTAACTAGAGTTCAATATATTGAAGATATATGTAGAAAGTATGGTGTTGAATATAGAGTATATAGAATTAGTGAGTTATTAGGAGTATCTGTATCTGAGGTATATGAGAAATTGAGAATTAAAGGTGAAAATGTGAATATGTGTACTATATGTGGAGTTTTTAGAAGAAGAGCTATTAACGAGATTGCACATAGAGAAGGTTTAACAAAAATTGTCACAGCACATAATCTGGATGATGAAGCACAGACAGTACTACTAAACGTATTTTCTAATGATTTAAAGAGATTTAAATGGTTTGGAACTATAACAGGTGAGGATGTTGAATACTTCATACCTCGTGTAAAACCTCTAAGATATATTAGAGAGGAGGAAATTGCAATATATGCATATCTGATGAATATACCAATGTTAGAGAGAGAATGTCCATATGTAAGAAATAATCCTAGATATAGTCTTAAGTTTATACTCTCAGAATTAGAGAAGAAAAATCCAAATATAAAATATATGATAGTATCTTTTGGAGATTCACTATCAAGACTATTAAAAGATTATAAATATTTTGAGAAAAGGGTAAAAGTATCTAAATGTGAAATATGTGGAATACCAACAACAGGAAATATATGTAGAACTTGTGAACTTGTAGTTAATGCAGGACTACTTGATAAATACATTCTTAAGAAGACTTAAATTCGACTTCAACAGTTATAGAATGTTCATTCTTGATATTAATATTCATATCATACCTATATTTACTTCTATACAATTCCTCAATCATGCCTTTCAGATACTCTAAAACTATGTTAACATCTATACAGTCTGACAGTTCCAAGACTACCTTAGTATTACACTGTATCTTTACATTATCTATCTTACATAATCCTCTTAATTGCAATGTTTTTGATAGTTCTAGAAGATCTTCAACTATTGGATCCTGAATTGAGAAGTAGTTTTTTACAAATTTTGCATCAAACCTACCCATGAAGTATGCAACCTTCATTAATGATGACAATTCATCTTTAGCTAAGTCTTGAAGTAGGTCTTTATCAAGTATGACAACACTTCTACCTCTAAATGTTGGTCTTATAAATCTTGGTAAGACTACAGGACTTGCTCTCATGTATCTGTAAAATACTTCCTTAACAAATGAGAAACTCTTAATCTTCTGTATAACATCATCAATACTAGTCATACATCTTGTAAGATCTACAACAAAGTAGAATGAGTGTTCAAGAGCATTAACACTCACATTCAATATATTTATACCATTATCAGCAAATACGTTAGAAATTGCTGCCAAAAGTCCTGGCCTATCTTCACTTGTGAAAATACAGACTTCACATAGAGTAAATGGAGTTGATGATGTGTATGCTAGAAAAAGTTCATTATTAACAATCTCTTCAGATTTAGAAGCCACGTCACATGTTGTAAAGTGGGCTTTAAAAGATTTCTAAATAATATAGTAATGATAAAATTCGTGGAAGGTAACATCATTCGTAGATTTGATCCTTGGAGAGGAAAACTCTGTACATGTCCACCTAAATATTCACTAAATCCATATACAGGATGTAGCCATATGTGTATTTATTGCTATGCAACATCATATATTGGTAGGAGAAGAAGTACACCTAAGAAAGATGTAGTTGATAGAGTTATGAGAGATTTGAAGAAAATTGATAAGAATTTAATAATAAACATGTCAACATCTAGTGATCCTTACCCACCTGAAGAGATTGATCTTAAAGTAACTAGAAAAATATTGAAAATATTGATAGGTAATGGTTGTAAAATTCTAATAACTACGAAGAGTAGTATAGTTGTTAGAGATATAGATATTTTGAAGAGTGGTAGATGTGCTGTGATGATTACTATAACAACATTAGATAAGAATCTTTCAAAGAAGTTAGAGCCTAACGCACCACCTCCTGAAGAGAGATTGAGGGCTTTAGAAAAACTTTCTAATGAGAATATACCTGTAGGTGTTAGAATAGATCCAATAATACCGTATGTTAATAATGATGAGAAGATTTTGAAAGAACTTGTTAAGACTGTTGTAGATTTAGGAGCTAGACATATAACTACATCAACATATAAGGCTAAGCCAGATAATTTCAAAAGAGTTATACAGACATTTCCAGAACTTGAAGATAAGTTACGTAAGTTGTATTATGAAAATTCTGAAATTATTAATGGTTATAGATATCTCAATATTAAAATTAGGAAAGAAATATTGAGACCTATTATAGAAGAAGCATCAAAATTTGGTATTACATATGCAACTTGTAGAGAAGGAATTTTAGAGTATAGAAATTCAAAATCTTGTGATGGTTCTCATCTAATAGAGCTTATAAACTATGCATAGTACTATCTCAATATTTCGAGTATATTTTTCTCATATGGTGGATATATTACTCCATACTCTGTCACTATCGCTGTCACGTATTTTGGTGGTGTTATGTCAAATACTGGATTATATACAGGTGCGTCAGGAAGTGTTATTAAGACATCTCTAACTTTCCTAACCTCATCAGGATCTCTCTCCTCTATAATAACCTCATCGATCCTCCTCTCTAAATCAAATGTTGATTTTGGTGCTGCTACGTAGAATGGTATGCCAAGTTCATGTGCTATTACAGCCTGTTTAAATGTTCCTATCTTATTTATCACATGACCATCTTTGAGTATTCTATCAGCACCAACAATTACAGAATCTACTAATCCTCTATACATCACATATCCAACAGCTGTATCAGATATCAATACGTATGGTATACCTTCTACATGTAGTTCATATACTGTCAATCTAGCTCCCTGTAACCATGGTCTTGTCTCTGGCACATAGACCTTTATTGTATGTCCTAAATACTTCGCTATTCTTACAGGTGCTAATGCTGTTCCAATACCTGCACCTGCAAGACCACCAGCATTACACTGTGTCATCACTGATTCACAATTTTTCAATTTTTCAAAACCGTACACACCTATCTTCAACTCAATTTCAAACTCCTCTTCATGAATTCTATTAGCCTCATTCTCTAACTCTCTTAAAAGTTCTTCAATCTTTTTAATACCTTCATCATGTATAAGTTTTTTAGCATAATTTAACATACGTTTAACAGCCCATTCAAGATTTACAGCTGTTGGTCTTGCAGATATTAGATAGTTTGCACATTTTTCTAAATATTTTAAAAATTCTTCAATATCTGAAATTTTTCTAAATCCTTCATATGCTGCTAAAACCATTCCATAAGCAGCACAAATACCAATTGCAGGTGCACCACGTACATACATCTCTTTAATAGCTTTAAAAACATCTTCAACATTAGAAGCTTCAAAATAATATTCTCGAAATGGTAATAATCTTTGATCTAAAATTTTCAAAATCTTCTTTTCAGAATCCCATATTAATGGTCTAACTTTAGGCTTTACAATACTCTTCAACTCTTCAATACTTGGTATAGACTTCACAGACATCTATACTATGTGAAAACTTAACAACTATACTACTCTACAACTATCTTCTTAGTAGATTCCCATAAACCATGATTTACACAATATGCAATAACGTGTAGATATCCTGATTTTCTCAATGTTAAAGTTATGCAAAGTTCAGGATGTGAATATTCAGGTACTAAATTAATTCTAGCTATGTGTATTGGATTAAATTGTCTATCTTCCTCTGTGAAGTATATATCGATATGAGATATGTAATGATCAATTCTGTTAGGATGATCTTTAATGAATATTCTAACTTTAAACTTCTCACCTCTCTTAACAACATCAGGACATTCAATATTTGGCATGTGTGTACTAGCCTTATCTTTAACATCTTCAGGAATGTTTCCAACTCTATAGATATTACTACAGATATCCACTGCAACCATGTAGATTAGCTTCTCTAAATCTCTTAAATTCCTAACTAAGTTAGCAAGATATGTTAAACATGTGTGAATATCTATATGCAATATCTAATGGTTGAAAGAGAAAGTTAAATTAGTATTAAACATCTTAGTAACGTACGAACGTGATAAACATAGAAAATGTAGATCTTGAAACTAGGATTACAATATACATAATAAATCTGGAGAAAGCTCTTGAAAAAGCTAGACAAAATATATACAATCTCGATACTAGAATTAGAGAGATTTTAGATATAGTTGAAGCATATTTAAAAGATTCTAAACACTACCTCTCAAAGAGAGACTACATAACAGCACTATCAACAGTAGCATATGCTGAAGGTCTTCTAGATGCCTTAAGACTACTCGGATATACAGATTTCAAATGGGAAAAACCTAGCGAACTTTTTCAAAGAGCAACTACCAAAGTTTTAACAGCAGGAACGTTTGAAATACTACATCCAGGACATATATACTATCTAAAAGAAGCTTGGAAACTTGGAAGAGTCATAACTATAGTATCTAGAGATAGCACTGTGAAGAAGATAAAGAAGAGAGAACCTATTGTAAATGAAGATCAAAGACTTCAAGTAGTTTCAAGCCTATACTATGTACATAAAGCTAGACTAGGATATGAAGATGATATGCTTAGAGTTGTTGAAGAAGAAAGACCAAACATAATACTTCTAGGACCTGACCAACCTGTAGATGAAGATTGGTTAAAGAGAGAATTAGAGAAGAGAAATCTAAATAATGTAGAAATTGTTAGATTAAAATCAAAACTTAATAAAGATATCTACAGTACTTCAAACATAATTAAGAAGATAATAGAAAAATATGTTGGAAATACTAGATAGGTATTATGAAGTCAGCTATTAGAGAAATCTTCTTCCTACCTAAAAGTCCAGCTTCACTATACATATTTAACTTATCTAAATTTCTATAGAAATTCTTAACTGAAGAACCTACAATAAATCTCAACACATTACCATATATGAAATCTATATCAACATCTCTATAGTTAGATTTAGAAATTACATATAGATTATCTGAAAATCCTAGACATACATAATCTCTAAGAACTCTAACACCTACAGGCTTTGATGATATATTATTAATAAACTCTTCTAAATTATTATTTGACAACTCATCAACTATATCAATTTTAAATATTCTACCACATACCGAGTGTATCTTAACTATCTTGAACATGATATCTGAAATATTTGAAATCTCTGGATTAACTCTATCATAGATTTCATGTTCAGGTATCCAAAATTCATAACATTTCAATAGTTTCAAATCTCCAAGTCTAAGTATTTCTCTATAATCATACTCTTCAAATTTTCTATATGGAAATGTGTATATTAGTACTACATCTCCCCTCTTCGTTATTAACTTCTTGTAGTGTATTACTAATAGTTTTAAGATATTTTGCACCATATATGTGCTATTGGTCTTCTAAATTCAATAACAACTCCATCATTATCTTTCTCAACAATTCTATTTGATAAGACTTCTATTATCTTCTCTCTAACTTCACTCTTCTCTACAGGTAATATTCTTGATAATCTTCTTTCAATAACTTCATCTATATGTTTAACTTTCACTCTACTTATTCTATAGTATATTTCAACATTTGGATATAATCCTAGACATGTCAATGTTAGGTATACCACTGTTGCAGGTTGTGGATATGTGTCTACTATCTTGTCTGTATATACTTTTCTAACTATTTCTTCATATTCTAATGTTAGAAATCTTGTCATATCTTCAAATATGTGTATACTCTTCTTTGCAATATCTATTATTAATTTTAATGCATTTACAATACTTTCAACCTCTAGACTATGTGAGGCAACTACGACATCTATCTTCTTTGGTATGTCTTTACCTGGTTCTAATTTTTCCCACTTACCCTCTATCACAACTATGTTTTCGTGAACTCCCTCTCTCTTCGCATATTCCTGTAGATATTCTAGAAATTTTTTACATTGATCAACTGCATATACTTTACATCCTCTCTTAGCTAATGGTATCGTTAATCTTCCAAATCCACATCCAAGATCTATGACTGTATCTCCACTTTCTGCATCTATTTTAGATAATTGCCATTCTGTGTATTGTCTTATATGTATGTCTTGCGTAACTCTTCTAATAAATTCATCAGCAAAGTTTGTCCAAAATTCTTCACTTGTTATATACTTTCCTAATCTTGTTGTTTCACATATTCTATACATATTCCAAGTTAATTTCCATAAATATTCACATAGTGATAGCACAGTACGATATTGTATATATGTTATTTTTAAAATTAGTATGGTATCTTATAGTAGAGTAAGGTTTATAAATACATGTATTAGACATGTTGTAAGCATTAGGTGATGACATGAAAATACCGTTCTGTACCTTCTGTGTGAAGACGAGAGTATTTTGTGCTAGATGTCAGCAGTTACTTGACTCTCAACAGTATGATATGATTGATGTCGATGTTATAAATGCTCTATTAAGTGTTAAGCAGAAGTTTGATGAATATTTGAGAAATGTTGAATATGTAAAATCTTACGATGCTGATGATACTGTAGTTGTTGTTCTTAGAGGTATAAAATCGATTCCTAGAAATGTAATTAAAGATCTTGAGATAGCACTTGAACAACAGCTTAATAAGAAGGTTAGAATTGTTGAGAAGTCTAGCAATATTAGTGAACTTGCATCACAATTAGCACAACCTGCAAGAATACTCACAGTTGCTATATCTTGGCTACCTGATGGTACTAGTGAGGCTGTTGTTAAGATTCCTAGATGGGAAGCTAGAAGACTACCATTAAGACCTGAAGAATTTGCTAAGATACTCAGCATGATTACAGGTACTAGTGTTAGAGTGGAAGTTGCTAAATATTGAACATATTTCTCACACATCACGTCTTATAAACCCCTAACTATGTCTTCATTCTTGTGAAATTTCCTAGAAAAACACACTGGACTAAGGATATAAAGCCTGAACTTGACGGTCAGGAAGTTACTGTATGTGGATGGGTTTGGGAAATACGTGATATTGGTAAGATAAAGTTTCTAGTATTGAGAGATAGAGAAGGTTTTATACAGATAACAGCTAAGAGAGGTGAAGTTCCTGAAGAAGTTCTTGAAATTATTAAGAAATTGAAGAAGGAAGACGTAATTGCTGTACAGGGTAGAGTAAAAGCTAGCAAAATTGCGAAAGCAGGTGTTGAAATTATTCCAAGTAAGATAGAAATTTTGAATAGTGTAAAGATGATGCCATTAGATATATGGGGTGAAGTTGAGTCTGAACTAGGTACAAGGCTTAGATATAGAGCTGCAGATTTGAAAAGACCTGAAAATCTTGCAATATTCAAAATATCTAGTACAGTTGTTAAAGCTATAAGAGAGACATTTTATAAACATAGATTTATTGAAGTATTTACACCAAAGATAATAGTAACATGTACTGAAGGTGGTGCAGATCTATTTGAAGTTACATATTTTGAACATAGAGCATATCTAGCACAGAGTCCACAACTCTATAAAGAGCAGTTAACAGCATCATTAGAGAGAGTTTTTGAAATTGGACCAGCATTTAGAGCTGAGAAGCATAATACTAACTATCATCTTAACGAGTTTATCTCTGTTGATGCTGAAGCAGCATTTATGGATTATATGGACATTATGAATGTTCTTGATGATATTATCTGTAGTGTATATGACACAGTCAGGAAGGTGCATGATGAAGAATTGAAAATTTTGAAAGTTGATCTTCCACAGCTCAAAAAGCCGTTCAGAAAGATAACATATGATGAAGCTATAGACATGTTAAAGAAGAGAGGTCTAGATGTTAAATATGGTGAAGATATACCACATATAGGTCTTGAAGTACTATATGAAGAAATTGGAGAACCATTCTACATAATTGACTGGCCTACAGATATAAGACCATTCTACACAATGCCTAAAGAAGATGATGAAAGTAAAAGCGAGTCATTTGACCTTGTAATTGGTGGTCTTGAGATAGCTTCAGGAAGTACTAGAATTCACAAACGTGAAATGCTTGAAGAAGCACTTAGAAAACGTGGTCTAGATCCATCAGCATTTCAATATCATCTAGAAGTGTATGATTGGGGTATGCCACCACATGCAGGTTTTGGACTTGGGTTATATAGACTGCTGATGGTTATGCTAAATAGAAAGAATATTAGAGAAGTAGTACTATATCCAAGAGATAGATTTAGACTTATACCATGAAGAGAGATAGAGAGAGAACACTACACATAGTGTATAGAGAGAATAATCATGTAGTTATTAGAGGAAGTAGAGATATTATAGATTCACTATATGAGCATGGTATTGGTGAGAAGATTAGTATAGATAAATTGAAAGTTTCAAACATAGAGTTAGCATATCTATCTACTAGATTTTCAATAGTTGAAAATAATAATAAGATAGATATTGGAGATATATTGAAAAATGTTGAAGATATGTTAAGATTTATAGTATATCTAGACTTGAGAAAGAGAGGTTATGATGTTAAATTAACATCAAAAGATTCACCAATAGATCTACTCGTATGGGAGAAAGGTAAGAGACCTATAAAGACACAGCCTAGGTATGGTGTTAAGATCGTGACAGAGGGTTTGGGTATTAGAGTTCTAGATTTATCATCAGTCTTAAAATATTGTGAATCTATGGGTCTACAACTAGTCTTAGCATTAGTAAGTAATGATGGTGTAATTACCTACTACAAGGCTTTCAGTTTAAAAAGCTAACAACTTTACTAACAAGATTTTTATAGTTCTACATATTCAACAAGTTTGATGAAGAGATGTTGTATTGTAATGCTTAGTGGTGGTTTAGACTCTAGCACATTACTATGGAAAGCATATAGAGAACTTGATGCTGATCTATATGCAATAACGTTCATATATTGTCAAAAGCATTCTAGAGAAGTTGAATGTGCTAAAAAGCTTGCAGAGATGGTTGGAGTTATTGAGCATAGAATTGTAGATCTTAGATATATATCATGGATATTTCATGCATCTAGATTAGTTGAAGGTGGTGTAACAATTACAGATCTCACAAAGGTTAGTCTGGACTATGTACCACAGAGAAATATAGTATTTCTAAGCTTGACAGCAGCATGGCTAGAAACGTTACTATTAGAGAGGAAGTATAGTGAAGGTATTATTGCAATAGCAGTACATAGATACGACCCTGAAACAGGTTATCCAGATACAAGACCTGAATTTCTAAAAGCTGTAGAAGAGGCATTAAGACTTGGAAGTGCTGCAGTTACAGAAGGAAAGGCAAGTATTAGAATTTGGGCACCATTCTCAGATAAGACAAAGATAGACATAGTTAAAGAAGGTATTAAACTAGGAGTACCATACGAACATACTTGGAGTTGTTATAAAGGTGAAGAGAATCCTTGTGGAGAATGTCTATCATGTACATTAAGATTGAGAGCATTTATGGAGGCAGGAAAGCCAGACCCATTAACAGACAGATACATGAAACTTCCAGAATGGTATAGAGAATGGTTAAGCAAGATTAGGCAATAATCATCGAAAACCTACGATATATTGCAATCTTGGAGATATAGAATATCCATATCTGAGAGCTAAGGTATAGACAATCTTCATCTTCTTAACACAATCATCAAAATTTGAACATTGAGGCATTAAATATACATTCTCATTGTTAATATTAAACTCTCTAACAATACTATTAACCTCATAAATATCTTCATAATTTTCAATAACAAATTTAAAAAATATTCTACATCTATAAGATCTAATTATATACCTATATTTTTCACATATCTTCCTAATATCTTTAGGATTTTTACTATTCTCAAGTTTTGGAGATACTACAATATAATCAACATAGTCTAATAAATCTTCAGGATCTATAGTACCGTTAGTCTCTAGCTGTATTGTGAAGTAGTTTCTAACCATGGGTAGGAGTTCTTTTAAAGAATCTTTCTGTAGTAGAGGTTCACCTCCTGTAATTACTAGAAGTGGCTTATCTTGACATGTACTTTCTCTAAGTTTCAACAACATCTTAAATACTTTAGATATATCTAAAACATACTTAGGATAGTGTGCATACTTTGTATCACACCAAACACATCTCAAATTACATCCTGATAATCTTAAAAATATTGCTAATCTACCAATGAGAGGTCCCTCACCTTGAAATGATTTAAATATTTCAGATATCTTTAAAACCTTAGACATCCTATATAAGACCCTTATGAATTGCTGTTCCAACTATAACACCATTTATACCAACACTACATAGCTTATCTAAATCTTTAAAATCTCTAACACCACCACCATAGATTATGTCTTTTACATTAATTTGTCTTAATTTTAAAACAATATTTCTAACTTTCTCAATATCTATACCACTTAAAGTTCCAACTCTCTCTAAATCTAAAATTAATACTCTCTCAGGAACTATGTTGTATGTATGTAGTATGTGTAGAAAATCTATATAATTTACATATCTATCTCTAAATTTTACATAATTACCAAACATATCCATACTTATAGTCCTCCTATCTAGTAGATATATCTCATTTGATGATACATACTCAGTACCAATCACAGGTATGATATTTCTATACATATGCTCTATCTGAAGACCTCTTCTACCAATATCAATATATACTCTATCATACATGTCTAAAAATTCTATATATCTCTTCACAAAGTCTATATTATGATATTCCTCTATCGAGTCTATATCTGCAATATATATTTCTCTAAATCCTAGATTTCTAAATGATATTAATGCTAGCTCTACTGATGGATTTGCTATAACTCTACTATCATACATAGGTCTATAGATTTCCCTCTGTCCAGATATTGCCTGTACAACTTCCAAATTCTTAACATCTAATACAGGTATTATACGAATACTACACATAGCATCTAGAATTGTTAGAAAATCTAAAGTTCTTTACTATATTTTGTAGAGTATGCGAATACTTGGTGTTGATGTTGGTGGTGCTAATATGAAGATTGTAATTGTAAAATTCTACTCTAAATATCACGAAGTTGAGGAAGTTATTAGAGAATACTTTCCACTATGGAAGAGAGGTAGAGAAGGATTAGAGAATTATATTAAAAATATGGCTGAAAAATTTAGGAATATTGATGGTATATCTATATGTATGACAGCTGAACTATGTGATATATATTCATCAAAATCTGAAGGTGTTAAACATGTAGTTGAGTGCTTTTTAAAATATTTTAAACATGTTAAACATATGAAATTCATAACATGTAATCTAGAGCTTGTAGATTATGATTATGCAATTAAAAATCCACTAGAAATAGCAGCTGCTAATTGGGCTGCAAGTGCATGGTTGATATCTAAACTTGTTAAAGATTGTATATTTGCAGATATTGGAAGTACAACTACAACGATAATTCCTGTTGTAGATCATAAACCCATAATATGTGGTAAGAACGATCCTGAAAAATTAACATGTGGAGAACTTGTATATATTGGAACTCTAAGAACTTCAGTATCTGAAATTGTTAGATATCTACCATATAAGGGAGCTAGGGCTGAGATATGTAGAGAATATTTTGCAACTATGGCAGATGTAAATCTAGTTCTAGGAAACATAACTGAGAAGGACTATGTAATAGATACAGCTGATGGTAGAGGTAAGTCTGTGCTAGAATCTGCTATTAGAATTGCTAGGACAGTATGTTCAAGTCTTGAACTTATGAATATCGAAGAAATTATAGAAATTGCAAGATATGTATATAATGAGGCTATTAATAGAATTGTAGAATCATTAATACTCGTTAGAAGTAGAATTGCAAATATTGTAAAAAACTTAAGAGAAATTCCACTAATAACAGCAGGTATAGGAGAATTTATGCTTAGAGATGCTGGAATTAGAGCTGGTTTTTCAAAAATTATAAGTGTTGATGATATAGTTAAACAGAGGTTCAAAATTGCACCTGTATTTCCATCATACGCAGCTGCAGTAATGCTATACAATTATTTAGAGTCTACCAAGAGTTCTCAATAAAGTTATTAACAATTTCTCACTAATAATACTATTGCGAGATTTATCACATATACAAGATCTCAAACCTATAATATCAGGTCTTACATAATTTAACAAAGTTTTAATACTATCAAAATTTAGCTTACCTGCAAGTGCAATCTTGATATTATTAATATGGCAAAGTTCAACAATTTTACATAGATTATCTATACCTAAAATATCTACTATAGATTTATTATAATTTTTAAACTTAGTATCAATCATAAATATCTCAATATCATATCTTCTACATATATCTAACATGTTTATAATATCATCAATAGAGTGATAGTCTCCAAAACATGCTATAACAAGCTTCGAGTTATTACATAGATTCCTGATGTTTTTAACTATATTTTCGATACTTTCAATATCTCTTGTGAATAGTCCAACCTTTATGTAATTAACATTAATACTATCTAAATATTCTATAAGAAATTTTATACAAGATATGTAGTTTGTTATATCTCCTATTGGAATACTTATTTCAAATTTCCTTCTCTCTAATACGTATCTAACTAGTCTTAATGATGGACAGCCTAGCGATTCTCCACATTCAACATCTTTCAAATCTACAATATCTATAAAATTTCTATATTTGAGAAGTAGATCATACTCTTCAGGATATGCAATTGATATTAGTAGTTTACACATATGTATGTTAGAGATCTTTTGATAAATTTAAGGTTGCTACATGTAGTAATGATAGGAAAAACCTATATAGTACGTAGTACTGCTAGACTTAGTGATGAAGCTCCTACCTCCGAGTGATGCGGAGAAAGATCTACTGATTCAAATGCTTAGAGAAAGACTTATCTCATTCCAAAACCATCTAGTAATCGTATAGATAATTTTTATGATGAATGCCGAGTTCGCTGCTTTAATGATGATAAGGCACCTCTCTGATAATTACGCTGTTACTCTTATCTGTGGTCTATAAATCTCTGCTTCTTCCTCTTCTGTAAGTTGTGCTATTTTCTCAAGATTTTCTAAAGCAATTTCAATATCTACAATATCTCTAATAGATATGACTCCTATAGGTTTTGAATTATCATCAACAACAACGAGATGTCTAATTCCATACTTACGCATTAGATATGCTGCTTTAGATACAGGATCCTTATAGTGTACTGTAATTATGTTCTTTCTAGCAACATCACCAACCTTAGTATTATCAGGATCTGCACCTTCTGCAAGTAGTCTAGCAATATCACGTTCAGATATTACACCTACAAGATTTCCATCTTTATCAACAACTACTAGAAAACCTACATCTTCCTTCTCCATCAATTTCGCAGCTTCTCTAATGTTTGCATCTTTTTCGACTGTTACTAGAGGCCTTTTCAGCAATGCACGAATTTCCATGAGAAGAAAAGTGACATATGTAGTTTATAAATATTCCGCATCACGACACAACTTATAGATTTGTAGAACATTTATTAAAGAGACGAAAAAGCATGGAGTTGAGAGGTAAAGAAGGCAGTGACGCATTTCTAGATAGAGACTATTTTGAGACAATAACAGGATACATATTCTGCGTAGTTGGAGAACAACATCCGAAAGATAGAGTAACATCATATCTAAAATATATACCAACTAGAGATCAAACATTATGGAGTAGAGACTCCATAAACTATTATAGAATAATGAAAACATACGGTGCATCTCAATATGAAAATGTTATGAAATATCTAGAACATACATGCAGGGAATATGTTAGATATGACCCATATATGAATATTAAGTTAATACAAGTACCAATAAGAGATATAAAAATACATTACAAACCTGAAGTTAGAATATTAGAGATATTGAAAGAACCAAAAGATAAACTTGAACATATATGCAAAGACATTATACAGATATTATCAGACTATTCTAATGTTAATGTAGAATACTTCGGTATTACTGGTTCATTATTATTAAAGATTCACAATATTGAGAAATCAGATATAGATATCTTAGTATACTCTAAGAAGAATGTATATAAAATTCTCGATGCTATAGACTATCTAATTGAGAAGGACTATATTAAGTTTAATAAAGATGTAGTAGAGATGTGTGTTAGAGATGTTTCTAAATACTTAAGAGGTCTAGATTATGAATATCTTGTATATATAGTTAAGAGAAGGAGAGGTAGATTGATGTTTAGAGATAAGATATTTTCTATAAATTTTGTTAGAACATTCTATGAGAGATATGAGAGGTATGGAGAGTATATATACTATAAATTATATCCTGTAAAGTTTAAAGCTAAAGTTGTAGATATTTCAGAATCATATTTTAATCCTGCTGTATATATTATAGATGATGTTAGACCTATCGATCCATTGAATATTCCTAATGTTAGTGAAGTTGTATGTTTTGAAAATATATTCTCAGGAATTGTTAAAGAGAATGAGGAAGTTGTGGTTTATGGTATGCTTGAACGTAAGATATCAACATTAACTGGAGAGGTCTCTTACAGGGTTGTTGTTGGTAGTATTGAGTTGAAAGGTTTTGACTATATACTACCAACTAGCTAGAGCTTGATTTCTTTTTCTTAGTTGTAGTCTTCTTTGTAGTCTCCTTACTTGCTTCTGCTGTTGTTTCTTCAACCTTTTTAACTTCTTCAACTCCCTTACCTGTCTTTATTTTAATTCCATATTTCTTAGCTATTAGCTGTAGTTTTGATAGGAATGCAAGCATCTGTATTTCTTCATCACAGCCTTCTGTAAGTCTGTAATCTATGTCTGATGCTAATTCCATAAGCTCTATCTTTCCTTCATCTGTTGTGTCTATTGTGCCTTTCATTAATTCTCTTTGGAATATTCTAATGATATCTTTACCACTAACACCATATTCATACATTATTTGTCTAAGTTTATCTCTAGCTTTAATAAATCCTGAATGTATTAAAGTTTCTAGTAGTTCTAGAACTTCTCTAGGTTCTATATATCCAACAGTCTTATACACGACTTCTGCTGTTATCTTCTTAGATATTGCTGCTGCTGCTTGTAGTGTGTTTATTGCTTTTCTCATATCTCCTTGAGATATATCCCAAATAGCTTCAAGACCATCATCAGAAACCTCAAGACCTTCACATTTTGCAATCTCTCTAAGTCTTGCAAGTGCTACATCTTTTGGTAGTGGTGAAAATCTAAACATTGCACATCTAGATTGGATTGGGTCAATTATTCTAGATACGTAATTTGCTATCAGTATAAATCTCGTATTTCCAGCATACATCTCCATCAATCTTCTAAGTGCCTGCTGTGCATCACTAGTCATATTATCAGCCTCATCTAGAATAACAAGCTTGAACGGTGCTTTTCCCATTGGTGCTGTTCTTGCAAACTCTTTAACTCTCTCACGAATTACAGATATTCCTCTTTCGTCGCTTGCGTTTAGTTCTAATACATTTTCTCTCCATGAATCACCATAAAGTTCATATGCAATTGCAAGAGCCATAGTAGTCTTACCAACACCAGGAGGACCATAAAAAAGCATATGAGGAAGATTTCCTGTCTTTAAAAACTCTTTAATACGCTTCTTAACCTCTTCCTGATCTATAATATCGTCAATCCTCCTAGGACGATACTTCTCAACCCACAGTAAATGTTCAAGACTCATTCAATAGTAGTAGAACCTTCATGTATAATAACCTTTTTCTACAACATCCAAACTGCACTACCTACCTATCTAAACCGATGATAGTGAAGAAGATCAGTATACTTCCTCATGATACTCAATATAGTACAATATTACTCTTTTACTAACTTCGTAAATCTTATAAAAAATTCTAAGTTTAGCAATACATTAACTCTAAAAATCTTTAAGCATACCCCCTAATCGTTATTACAAAAGGATTTTTCCATAATCTCTTCAACAGCCCTCTTAACACGCTGCTTATTGATAAGAATAAGTATTCTATAGCTTTTCTTAAACTGAAATGCAATAACAAGAGTGTACATCATTCGATGTCGTAAGAATTAGTATAAGTGGTATACGCGATACGATCTACCTCATACATTATTATGTCTCATACCCTAATTAACACATATGCAAGATAGTGAATGTATGAGAAATAGAGTGAAGGTTTATCTACAGGGTAGAAAGTCTAACAAGTCGCAACATGTAGTAATGGCGAGACATCTCAATGCGTTTATAGTGACAAGTGAGGCAACATCATTCTGCTTCTCTTCATGTAACTATAGTAAGTTCAATGGAAAAACCTACATGATAGGTTATCATTTCGTTAAATGTCGTTAGACAATTCTAAGTCATGTTCCTGATGGTTTTTGGACTTATTAAGTGATTTTGCCGTATTAAGTTTAATGAGCTATAGTGTTTAGAAAGCTAGACCTAATGGAGATAAGGTTCAGAGACGTAGTGTAGTGTATGGGTTTGATGTTGCTAAATCATCTAGTAATGGTAAGGTGATGTATCTAACAAAAAACAATCCTGAAGAAAAAACTGAATAATATGTAATTGCTGAAGGTAAAGTAGCAGATAAGATAAGTGATGCTATAGCAAATGCCATACAATTAATAGCATTCTTTGGTGAACTAGCGTTATTAGCAATTGGTTTAGAGATTTCTGCTACTCCTTACGCCAACAGTTTCCTAATATTGTTGTAATCACACTCTTTATGTTGTCTAGTACTTGTCTTAATTCTTCATCTTCTTCACTAATAGTTATACTATCATAAAGTTGTAGTATAAATTTTGTTAATTCTTGCCGAGTCTTCACAGAATTGAGCGTGAGTGTTAGAAAGTGAGAATATGTTTTCATGTACGTTTCTATTAGCTTATCAGTTAATAATCTATATATTTCTTCTGGCATTACCTTATGTACGTTCAATACTAGTAATGTATGAAAAAGTATTGTATAGACATTGAGCATTAGGAGCAATTTAGTGAGAGATTGTATATGCCTAATATCACTTATACTAGATAACGTTCTATCTATATACTCACAGTATTTATATACTGCTAGCACCACTCTTCTGATATTTTCATCTATTATCGACATTATTTTATACTGTTTTACTACTTTTTCATTCAATATGTTCAAGAGTTTTAATTTTTCAATCCTTGATCTAAGTCCTCGTTTTGAAATTGTTATTCCACGTTCTCTAAGTCTTCTCCAAAGCTCATTGAAGTGTAATGATTTATCTGCAATCATGTACAGTATCTCAAGGTCCACATAGTCAATTCTCATATAGGTATGATGGTGAACTCTTAAGGAAGCCTTTTTAGGCTATCGAACCGGTATGACTACAGGAGAGTCTATGACCGGTACTTCAAGCATGAGTAAAGAAACCGGAGAGGAAGAAGAGAAGACGTGTTCCTTATGGTGAGTCTACAGTATCGGTTGGTGAATTAGTCCAGGTACATTATAGAGGACTTGCACCAAATACTGCAGCTACTGCGGGTGGTGGTGCTGCACTTGGTGCTATTCTTGGCGCCGTGCTTGGCTTCATCGCAGCTGGACCAATTGGTGCAGCGATTGGTGATGCATTAGGTGGAGCAATTGGAGGAGGAGTAGGCGGATATATTGGAACACTAATCGATGAACAACTTGCAAAAACAGAAAGAAGAGAAGAGAGATAGAACACGCAAACATGACTAAACATAGTGAAGTAATATCTAGAATAAAGTTAGTAATAGTAGTATCATCATCTATCATAATCTCGATATTGAAGGCAGTACTTAATCCAGTAGGAGGCAATCAAGTTCAGTTTACTGGAGTTTACGCTTTAATAGCGATGATCTCATACACAATAAGTGAAAACACTGTAGAAATCTACGTTACTTTAAAAGAATCTATAGGCAACATACCTGAAAAGCATCTAATACCAGCAGTACTACTACTAAGACTAGTACTAGTAGCAGCAGCAATACACTCACTATACATATTCCTATTCACACTCTAAAAACACCTCTACACTACTACCATCTCAAACTATCAAGACTTAGCATACTCTAATCTACAATATCATCATCACAGAAACGAGATGTCTCAATACGTTCAAGGTGACAAATGAAACATCTTCGTTCTACTCTTCTTCATGTGTGGATGGTGAGTTTAAGAGAAAACCTTCATGATAAACCGTCAATCCCACATCTGTTAGGTATTGAGACGTTTTGTGACGTTCAAGGTAACAGAAAGAACACCACCATTCAGCCTCTCATCATGTATGGATGATAAGTTCAATAGAGAACTTTCATGACAATTAATCAATTTCTTGTAGTTTAGTGTGTTTTTATAGTATGTATCCAAGTTCTTGGCATATTTTCATTAATGTTTTTCTATGTTTTATTGAGTTTTTGTATAGATATTCTATTATTTTTGGTTCTATGTATAGTTTTAGCTCGTTTAGTGATATATTTTTCTATACAGTAGTTTTAGTATCCATATTGCTAATTCAATTATTGTTGTTTGAGTAGTCCCAAGCTCTCTAGCAAGTTCTTCTATGAATTTCTTATTTTCTTCACTAATACGAACATGTAGATCACAGTACTTCATGTATATTATCTACTCAAAAAACTTAAAGAACATACTACCAAATGTACAGAAAAACAAGGAACACATGAGAACTTGCGATCTTCATATGTACATGATCTTCTATGTAACTTCTGAACTTTACTAAACATTCCTAAACTTTTCTCTTGGTTATTGCCTAGTCTTATTATTCCTGATGTTTGATATATTATGTGAAGAAGATTAAGCTTAGTGATCTTATCAGGTACTATATTGAGCATGATGATTTTCATTATGCACTTATCCTCATATTTGCTACATATGATGAAATATCACTAAACATGATCTACAAGATAGTAGATATTATCAAAAACATAACAAACATCAACATAAGCAAAAACGGAATCAGATCATGGCTACACGAACAGGTATATAATAGAAAAATTCTTATTAACACAAGTAGAGGAATATACAAAAATAAACACTAAACATGTCGAACCAGATCTCGAGAAAGTAAAGAAAATACTAAAGAATATGAACTAGATATTGATGAAATAAAGAAAATACTCAAACACGATATTAAACAAACAACTCAGAAATTCAAAGAAATACGGAAATTACTTAAACTCTATGAAAAGTATAGTAATTCACTACTAGATTATGAGCATCTGCTTCAGGTAATAGAAGAATTAAAGAATCAACTTAACAATCTTCAAAATGAGAAAAATAAGCTAATTAGTGAACTCGAGAAATATAGATCAGAAATTGATAAATTACGTATGGAAGTTAAAGAGAAAGAACAAAAAATAAATGAACTAACATCAAGACTAAGTGAATGGATAAGCTATACAACATGTAGAGAGTTCAAACTTGGATTTCTTAGAAAGAAGATACTTAGAATATGTACATCAAGTAAATTAATGAAAATAATAATACAGATAATTAGGAAGTATCTACCAGATAATGAATTCGAAAAAATAGTACAAGAACTCCTAAAACACAAATACGTAAAAATAATGTAAATATCAGGAAGAGTATCCACAATAGTCAAAGAAAAGTCTAAACAAGTTCAGAAGTTCAGACAAGTTTAGTACATATGAAGAGGACTACACTACTACACCATCTGAACACATGAATATTCATGATACTTTTATCTCGTATAACAATAACGTAGTATTTAGCATTACGTAACTTTTAAAAAAAAGGACGTTTTCTCATGTCTCTATCTATTGTTGAAAAACTTGATGGTTTGTTGCGGTTTTTTGTTGATAGGTATGGTAGTGGTGTTTTTGGTGTATTGGTTGTTAGGTCTGACGGTCTTCCTGTTCATGTTTATTGGAGAGGTGGTGTTGATGTTAGACTTGTTTGTGGTTCATTAGCATTACTTGCTACATCATTAAAGAAAGCATATTCTATGCTTAAAGAAGGTGATCGTATAAATACAATAATTGTTGAAGGTAATGATACTAGACTTCTTGTTAAATCTATTACTATCGATAAACGTGAAGTTTATGTATGTACAATGGTTGACAATAACGTAAATTTAGGATTGGTTCTTCTCGATCTTGAGAGATTATGTGATAAAGTTAAAGAAGCTCTTCAACGTTGTGAAATACCTATTAGGCGATAAGTATGAGACAAGATATCTATACAAAAGTCCTAGAAGAAGTACCTCAAGTATCTGGAATTGATCTAGCGTTTATAAGTATAATACTTACAGTACATAAATTATCAGTACCAGAAGTAACACTTACAATATTTAGAGAAGCAGCATATATAGCAATAGAGTACTTAAAAATTAAGAAAGTAATAACAAGTAATGAACTAGAAAAAGCAATAAATGAATTATCTAACTGTCTTAAAAATCCTGAAAAATTAAACATTGTCAAAAACATAAATGTAGAATATAGGGATAGAAATATAGTAATAAACGTGCATGAATGTAAATTCAAAAATATTTGTAGATGTGTTGATACTCTAATAACAGAAAAACCAGAAGTACTAGATATACTACAGGTAAGACCATGTGCAATAATGTTACTATATACTGCACTAATAGAAAAATATAACAAAACACCAATAATAAAAGAAATACAATGTAAAAACGGAAATGCAAACATAATAATAACAATAACGTAAGAACTATGTCATATGACATAGATAAGATAGAGAAAGCAATTAAATTACTTGAAGAAAAACTACAATCAAAAACATTCATAAAAGCAATAGGAGGAAAAAGAATATACAACTCAATAAAAACAATAATAGAATACACGAAACAAAAACTACAAGAAGAAAACAAAAAAGTTAAAATATGTAAGATGTGTTACATGTTTTTAGGAAGTGTGATTATGAAAATTGAAGATAGCTAGTCTTTTGAAGATTGTTCAATATAATCTTATGTCATGTTACTTTGTGCTTTCTTTCTGTTAGTCATGCTGTAGATATTGTTACTACTACGGCTAAGATCATTAACATTTCTGGTGTGGTCTCTATATGTACCGTATCTAGTATAATTCCTGGATTTTAGCTTAATGTGTGCTTTCGCGTATAGATTACGATTCTTGATCTAACTAACCTTACTGCCTGCTTCTTAGCGCAATTATAGCGGGAAGTAGAGGAACGACTTAGGGATTATCCAGGATCTGGGTTATTGAGCATAATACTCCTTAGAGCAAAGATGTGTTCTCTTGATAGTAGTTAAGTTATGGCTTGGCTCTGGTTTTCGAGTTCTCGTAGAGAAATGCTGCTAGGTATGATAGTAGGCCAGCATAGCTCATTATCTCTTTAGGGAGTTTTCTTGGACAGCCAGCTAGTTCGAGTCCTCTACTAACTGAAAGATCCTCAGATAGAAGTAGGTTCAAGTCTCCAGTGTAGGCCATGTATGTTAGTTTAGCTGTCCATAGACCAACTCCTTTAAACTTCATTAACTCCTCTACTGCACTATGAGGTGGTAATTTAGCTATCTCTTCTAGGTCGTATCCCCGCCTAACAATAGTTTCAGCTATGTTAATTATGTATTCTGCTTTTCTCCTATTAAGTCCCATTTCTCTTAGTCGAGTTACTCCAGCTCTTAACACAGCTTCAGGTGAGGGAAAATCATATAGAATTTCACCATCTTGTGTTCTCAACTTCATGCCGAGATTTACTACTAACCTGGAGATGATCCTGAGAGCTAAACTCATGTTAACATGTTGATTTACTATCGCTTTCACAAGAGATTCCCACATACTTGGATTCAGGGACGGTCTTAATCCAGGATATTTCTCAATAATCTCTCTTAACTTAGGACATACCCTGACCAGCAATGATGTATCTGAATACTCATACTCTACATTCATTATGTGTTCAACTACTTTTACTGTACACTCAGGATCACAAGCAAACACACGAACCTTGATGAGAGGCTCCCAAGCCCTCACTACTTATCACTACCTTAAAAGCCACAGGTTCATTAGTACTCAATGTAACTATACGTCTACAAGTTCTTGAAGCTTCATCATATATGCAGGGTATAGGTTGTTCTCTAAGCGAAAATCGCCTAAGATGTGGAGTTATGGCATAAGGAGGTCTAGGAACAATAACTATCTCTTTCCTCTCCTCAAACATACTAACAACACTCATCCTAGAATCCTCATAACTTTTGACCTAGCTTCCTGTATTAGTGGCATTAGTATCATGATTATCATAAATGAAATATCATGTAGTATACCTTAAACTAACATAGATATTACTACGATCATGATGGTAGTAGCATGTTGAAACTATAACATACTAAACAAACCTAGTATTATCTTTGAGAAAGTTTCTTACCACATTATTTAAAAAGATTACTTCTATCTTCTTTCAGTTTCTTTTTCTTAGGGTTTAAAAAGTTTTTATTCAGGTATAGGACCAAACTTGGCTTAATGACACGTTAGTCTAGTATCTCTAACTTTAGTCTGTTTAGTCTATTTAGAATTAATGCTTTCTAAACAGATTGTCAAGTTCTTGAATTATTTAATGAAATATGAATGTCAGCTTGTGATCATCGTGAACAAATAATGATAAAGTTCTACTGCAGCAACGGTTTCGATTCTCTGTGAGGAATGAGGAGGAGAGTTGCTTTATCTTATCTTTCTATTGATAGCATTAGGCTTTTATGGGTAAACACTATTAGGGTTTTTGAATCAGGCATTTAATGCTTGTATGTTATGTCGATATCTCGGGTAATACTAAAGCTTCTACTGACACAATTGTTGCATCAACAATAGTAATTCCCTGTGATACAGTTAGGAATGTTGAACTTAAGGTAGCTGCTATGATAGATTACATTAAATTGAAGTACAATATCACGACAGACCTGGAGTTACATGCAAAAGATATAGTACATGGTAAGCATCAATGGAGAAGAATTCCAGAGCATATAAGAGCAACAATTCTCGAAGGTATAATACATGTATTGACCGAATACAATGATAAGATATTGATTATAAGTGTAGTAACAAGAAAGACTCAGAAGATATCAATTCAAAACCTACATAGATATATATTTAATGCCAAGATAAGATTGTTACTTAAAGCTGCTGAAGTCTTCTACGGAAGACCAAGATATGAGCATATATATCTAATTATAGTTGATAAATCAATACCTGCCGAGGAAGAAAGTATTGAGGGAACAGTAATAGATGCTGTTAAATCATGCCATAAATCATACTGTATAGATCTCTGTAAAATTCATGTTAGCTTTAGAGATTCTAAAGATTGTATTGGTATTCAACTAGCTGATATTGTATCATATATAGTTCGTGAAATCGCGATAGGTAGATTAACATACAGGAAATTCGATTTCAGTGAATATTTCAATAAACTAACAATAAGTCATAATATGCTCATACAGCTAATCCCAACCTAAGGATGTCTCAGTCGTACAAACAGTCCCAGAGATAGGTTGTACAATACCTCTCTCTGAGAAGGTAAGGTATTTATGTGAGTGAGATAATATGTAATACGAAGTAAGAACCCGCGGAGGTCGGGTCCATAGGCCCGTCGCCTCCGCGGGGTATGACCCCACGGGGTGGAGTCCACTAGGCTCCGCGCCCCGTGTGGGCTATGTAGGTAGCTTTCTACCTCTTAATACCCTTATGTGAACATTAAGCAATCTATGCCTGAATCTAGTGGATCACCTAATTACTAAGAATAAACTAGAAAACCAGTACTGATATAGGTATACCATAGCCAAACTAGGTACATGGTTGAAACTTATTTGAGCTTGATTATAATTTCAAACTTTTTCTCGATCTTTTGAGTGGGACCCTACTCAAAAGACTTAAAAACCATGAACAATATGAGGATTATTGTTTATTTTTGTTCTGTTGTGATTCTTATTGTGATCTTAGTGGGACTATGTTCAGCGAATGGCAAATAATAAAAGCTTGTAGCAATATGTGTTACGGCTATGACAGGATATGAGACTGTATATCATGATAGTCACTTCTATATAAATATATAGAGCAGAAGTGGATATCCCCAACTAGAAAAATTGTCGTTCAGGGATATACGAATGCAGACTGGCATGAAACGTTAATCATTGGTCTAGAAAAAGGCGCTATCGGAAGACATATAACATTCCATCATCCAAAGAAGAATCAACCCAAGCACATATTCTTCAATCCTCCATAATAGGGTTCCTCATATCTATTCCATGGGTATGTACAGTAGTAACTCTTGGAGCTTTGTTGTGGCTTCTTGTAGGAGTGTTGCTTCTTTTTCACATTCGTTTGTTCTAGCTACCTGGTGTGTTACATGTTCAGGAGCTCTCATAAAAAGTTCTAGTAATAACTTTAGCTGGAAGAGTGAACTAGCGCTGATTAATCTAGTAGCTTTCGTTACCGTAAGCTCAGTAAGATTAAGCAATCTTTCACAGAGCTCTTTCTCTAAGCATCCTGCTTTATCATTACACAAAAATCTTATTAGTTCATAAACTTCGAGGAGTGTATTTTAACTACTGTTTTGAAGTTTATCATTTTGCTATTTCTAGACTAGCTCGTGCTTTCTCCGTACTTTTCTAGAATCTCTATGGCTTTCCTAAGTAGCTGAAGTATTCTATCGTCAGATATTACTGAGGCAAATCCCATAACTTTAACAGTTATTGGTCCTGGTCCTTTAGCAATAGCCGCTGCCACTGCTGGATAACCTGTTAGTGTAGAGCTTAAACTAACACGATCTATAAGTTGAGACAAAAGATCTCTGATAGTTCTAAGTACTTCCTCAGAGACTTTTCCACTCTCAACTTGTTTCATTTTCTCCTCAAGTTGCTTAATTACTTGAGGACAAGTGTACATTCTAATCAAGTACCACTTTTTCTCCTTTACAAACGTTGCGGTTTAGTAGTCTGACATACTTGTTGATTATAACAGGCGCAGCTGGTGCAAAAAGACCGAATGAGATAATGGTCAGAAAGATTGCAGTACCAACACCTTCCCAATAGGACTTTACTATTCCTAGTTTCTCAAGTTTCTCGAGAACTTTCTTGTGCTTCGCAGAAACAGCTAGACTCTCCCAAGGTAAGTATCCATCTCTACAAAGCTTATCTAGTATCTCAGCTACATCTTTGCTTCTTCCTCATTACGGCTCCTCGAGACAACGTGTATTACTTCAGTTACCTCTACCATGGTCACTAATACCCATGTACTTTATCAGGAGTACGTGATAACCTTCATCGTCACACCAGGTAGCTTCTATGGAACACATTATTAGAAGTGATTGCTTTCTATTTAGTAATATGCTGTTACAACTCATAATTGTACCTCTCCCAGATTATAGTCATGTAGTTTCACTCTCTTCAACCCTCCTCTCGCTAATGTAGGTGGATCCCTGTATTCTGTCGCTGGTGCAAAATCTGTTGGCGCAGTACGTAAGTATACCTCTAGATCAAGTTGTGCAATATCAGGATTTGAAGTTCTCTTAAGATTTGGCACTGCTACCATCTCAACTATCTGATTGTCTAAATATTCTTGCGAAATTGATATTACAGGATAGTTAGTACCTACCCATGCTTGTCCAATAGTCTCACCTCTGTCTCTGAGGTATCTCTTATAGAGCGGCTCCATCATATTTTTAGAAGGATTTCGTTAAATTAATATTTCGAGAAATCCTGGGTATGTACGCAGACATACGTTAACTACCAACTACATATTACTGCACCTCACATAAGTGGTTTCACTAATATCTCATTACGGGACCGTTAATGAGAAAACCGTATCGTGCAAAGAATATCTTCTTCATGATACATGCAAGGACATTAGATACAATAAATGCTACTATTATCGGTATAGTTTTCTCGCCACGAAACAGGTCGACAAAATGTAATCGAAAACAAGAACATTCTAAAGAGTGTATCACCAATCATCCTCTCGGGCGTGGCGTACAGCTCAGCCCTACTATCCTTACTTTAAAGCCAGAAATCACAACTGATGTTATGAAAGATGCAAATACATAACCAAGAATAATAGCTACTTTATAAAGCATATAGAACTCCTGATAAGATAAGTCAAAAATCTTAGACATCTGAAGACTTACATACACGAAAAGCACAGATAGAAAGAAGAAGGTTATAAAACATAAGATAGGCCTTACCAGGATACAACATGCAAGCATATATTTGTTACACACCATTATATCATTATGTAACTCGATCACATAAGTAATTAAATATTGCTAATTTCTCCGCATACTTCATTAATCTAGATTAATCCTTAAATTTCTTAGTTGTCTTGTCAAATGTAGTGGTCTCGGCCTGGATTAGTGTGGAGTGTGAGTGTGAGAACTGTGGTTATAAGCGAAGAAGCTCGCATGACGTAGAAATTTGTGAAGAGACAAGGTCAGAGTGGTATGAGAAGTGTCCGAGGTGTGGTGGTAACATGAAATGTTACTCAGTATGTCACCCAGCAGATACAAGAGGCTTTATCGGTGGTTTTGGCGGTCTCAGTGCAGCACTAGGTCGATAGAGGAAAATCGGGCTAGATGGTGGATTGCTTTTTCTACTCTTAATCATGTATCCTTACAGATAATAATACAGACATCAACAACATGAACAGACACCTCCATACACAATTATAAGTAAGATAACAAATTAAGGCTCAACCCCTCTCTCATTCCCTAGCATGCATACCTTACCTAAAGAAAACAATTCCGTTCAAGTAAATACACAGAGTATTCAAAACCTTCCCTTAAGACAAATATAAACGATGGTCACGTAACGTGCGTAGTTCTTAATTTTTGAGTACTGCTCACTATGCTGTTAACTCTATCGAGGTCTGCTAATGAGATTATGTCCAAACTCACTAAATACACTACTAAGTCTGTGCGGCATAACAGGCTTCTCGTGCACGAGTCTAACTGTCTTTCTCAACTTCCTGATATGGTCACCTAGATCTACGTTCTTATCGCTATGCATCACGAACACTATACCAGAGACAGCACTAACTATAGTCAGTGCCGTAGCTATTATTAAAGTACTCCACTTTTGCTTACCAGGTATCATCTATACTGCTACTTGCTCACCTATGAAAGCTGTGTAGACGTACGTGGTAAAGCTTCGACAGGACACTGAATTAAAGGTTTAGAAATCAATGCACATTATGATGACCGTTATTCATGCCTGTCCGCTTCTTGGACAACGACCACGACCTATAGAACGAGAAGACATTATGCTAAATAATTAACGCCATAAAATATGCATAATCATTACTCTACGATTTACCACAATGAGGTATAGCTTGAATTATGTGTGATAACAACATTACCAGGATATGTGATCTAGGCGTGTAGAATATTAATGAGTAGAATACTCAATGTCAGTATGATGGTCTCTAAATTATTAATTCTAGCTTCTCTTCTTTGTCTTTTTGTTAATCCATATAGTGTTGTTGTGCATTATGTGTTTTTAGGAGTTAGTCTGTGTGGTGTCTAATCATGCTGTATATGACGGTGATTGGTAATCTTATCATAAATTATGTGCTGTATAGGCAGTTAACCAGGTATAGTGTCTCTGGTTTCTTTTCAATAATGAAGTATGTGCTTATACCATACACAATAACGTTCATTATTCCATTATCCGAGATAGGGTATATTGTTGCAAATATGAATACTAGCAAAATGCTTTATGGTACTCCAAGACCAGAAGAAATACAGCTTAATTGACATGATTCAAGATCCTCGTAAATTCATGATAGTAGTCCAAGGCTATCTTCCTGAAGAGTACGCATTTTGCTGCGAGCTATACAAACGATATGGAATTGTAACAGCTAGAGTAGGGATTGGGTCACTATGCATTAGGAAATACTCAGAAAATGCAGTTCATGAAATTAAGACAATTCTAGAAACAGTTAAACAACATTTACCTTCACAGTGTAGATTACATGCATCTGGTCTAAACATTCGCTTCCTGAAGTACAGGGAAATCCTAGGACTAATACACAGTTCTGATTCTGCAGCATATGCACAAACATATACCAGGTATGGACGTATCAAGTTATTTGATCCTGAAACAGGTACGGTGAAAGAACTTGATGTTGTTAGAAATGGTGTAGTACAAAATGTAAGTAGATTAACAATATGGTTTTGGAACATTATGTCATTCTTGCTACATGTTATGTACATCACATCTAGTAATCAATCAACAATTCAGGAATCTTACATGATAGAACTATAAGTCTTAGAGAAAAGATTGAGCATAACGTGAATAAGAAAAGAAAGAAGAGACACAGATCCAGGAAGTACTTGATTGATCTTGTTATTCCTAAGGTACAGTATAGACTTCTCCTGAAGGTTGCTGAAGCGCTTGGATTATCGCTTGAAGATTTGATTATACGTAGTTTACAAGAGTACTATACATGCTATCTGATACCAGTAGTTATGAATACCACACAAATTAAACAATAAACATATCAATATACATAACACAAGAGAAGTTGAAAGAACATGAAGATAGTAGACACAACAGACAACCCATGGTTTGATGTTGGCGCAATTATTATTGAGTTAGATGAAGATGAACACCGCATCCTGAAAAAATTTGCTAAAATTATAGGAAAAACAATATACGAAATCCTAGAAGATGCACTCTACTTGACACTAGGCAAGTACCTTGACAGGGTTATAACACTACAACAAGCAAAAACACTACCAACTTCAGGTACTGGATGATGTGTCATGTAAAACATGGCTTAAAAACATGTAAAACACGAACCCACAATCTAACAAATCACTCTACCAGATCCTCCAGGTCTTTGGTGTTTTGTTCTTGTTTTTGTGTTTAGGTTCTTCTATTCTTGTTATGTATAGGGGTGTGTTTTGTTGTTTTCTTTACGTATACGTTTTCTTTACGTTTACTTGCTGTGTATAAGATCAAGTATCTCTATGTTGGAAGTATTGGTGGAGGTTGTGTATATGTTGGTATTATGTTTGGTGTTGGTTTTTGGTTGTATTAAGTGTCTTGTATTGTCTTGAGACATGGTTAGTCGTGATGTTGTTGAGAAGATCCTGGAGTTGAGGCAACAGAGTTATAGTATTCGTGAGATTGCGAAACGTGTTGGTTTGTCTCATTCTACGGTTTGGAGGATTTTGAAGAAGATTGAGGATGAGCAGAATAAACGTAATGAAACGTCTCAAAACAGTAACAATACAAGTATAATTGAACAAGAGCTTAAGCAACTACAAGCATTAACTCACTGTCTTATTGAACATGTTAAGACACTTGAAAATAATGTTTCAATTCTGTCTTATGATGTTGAAGATCTCAAACTTTTCAGGTTTATGATACTTCAGGTTTCTAGATTACGTATTGAAGGTCCAGCACGTTGTAAATACATTGACGATTATGGTTACTATACTAAGATACTATTACCAGAATGCTTACCTGAAACTAAGTGCCTAGAAGTCATACTAAGTAATGGAACAAAGATGTATAGACCAAAGGTACTCGATAATCCAATCATCTGTCTAGCATGTCCATACTACAAACCAAGAAAACTAATCTAATTAGGTAGGGGGCATGGTTGGTCGTGAGAAAGTAATTGAGAAACAGCTTGATGATATTCGTAATCTTGTTATTGCAATTATTCTTGGTATAGTAATTTCTGTTCCAGCTATGGTATTTGTACAAGGTATAAAACCTGAACTTAAGATGCCATTTGTAGCGTATTGCATAGGTTTGTTAGTTATGGCGATCTCACTAGTTTATGTACTTAAAAGATCGTGTGAAGAATATAGTAGGGATCCAGGTATGATGCCGTATCTAGGAATCTATGCGATAGCAATTGTAGTGTTAGCATTAATTACGTTGATGATAGCGATGTTAGTAACATGAAGCGTAGGAAGGTTGAGCTTGATGAACATGATCTTCCTGTTATAATGGTAGGACTATTAGTGATATTGATAGTGCTGATCGTATAGTTACTTTAACGTAGCTAGATGTAGCTGCTGAACTCATTTTGAATTAGTAATAACAATGTCAGGACTTATCATAATGATGCTGATAATACTATTCTAAAGTCATTGATGTTAAGTTTCAGGTATGCGACCTTATCTGAGTATCTTTGGTGCTGCTACAGTAGTAGGAATGGGATGTTTCAAAACATCTAATGTGATAAGTGTAATAACATCATTCAACTACTATTCACGTATCTATCGTGAGTCCAATAGGTAACTTTTACGATAAACTATCAATTTTATATTTGTCATTATATTGAAGTATATATGTTTAGTATAGTGTTACTTAGAGAGTTATGTTTTTTACTAAGACGCTCGTAAAGAGTTTGTTAATACTGATATACTCTATTACTTTTTTATCAACTCTATTAATCTTATGTAAGATTCTAGGTTTACCAATATGTAAACTTTTCTTCCCTGAAACTGTCCTTACCTATAACAGTGTATGATGTTTAATTTCGATGTAAGTTGTATGCTTAAAAGGCATTAGCAGATGAGTTAGCCATGTTAGCATACCTCTGAAGGTTGCTAAGCTAAGTTAGTCTCCTACACGTGGTTTTAGATTAATTGTTAATGATTGATGATACAGCTTTAAGTCTCGAGTTGCTAATTGAAGGTTGTGAGGCTACTAGTAATATCTGATATACATGATAAGTATGAAAATGTTAAGAAGTTGAAGGATGTTGAGAGAGATATTACGATAGTACTTGGAGATTTTGTAGAATTTGGAAAACCAGATATTGAAACTGTTGTTAAGATATTGGAAGAACTTTCAAATCAAGGATTTACACTATACGTACCAGGTAATTGTGATCCTAGAGAATCAACACAAGAGTTAAATATTAAAAATACATTAAATATACATTGTAGATATTATATAGTTGATGATTATGTTATTGTTGGTTTTGGAGGTTCAAATCCAACACCATTTAATACACCGTTAGAGTTTACTGAGAGTGAAATTGAGAGAGATCTTGAGAAGACTATTCAGGAAGCGTTAGGTACAGGTAAGAAACTAATATTTGCATGTCATGCACCTCCAAGAGATACTGCAATAGATAAGATAGTTACAGGTGCACATGTTGGATCTATAAGTATTAGAAAGATGATTGAAAAATATAGACCAATAATTGGACTTCATGGACATATTCATGAAGCTTTAGGTATGGAGAAGATTGGAGAAAGTCTTATACTAAATCCAGGACCATTACTATGGGGTAGATATGCTATTCTAGATGTTAAGAATGGTAAGATATCGATAACCTTCACATCACTATGATGAGACTACGGGATCTGAATTAGATGTTGATAGCGGCCTCTGCTGAGAAATAACCTATAAATTCTCAATATATGCTAATTTGAAGTATTTATGGAAAATAGTGAGAGAATATTCTACATAGCTAAGGAAGATGAAGTTATTAGTGGAGAGGTCACTGACATATATTTTAAGAGAACTGTAGAAGTATTGAAGGCTGCAGGTCTTGAAAATGTTAAGGTAAGAGCAGAATTTCACGTAACATCACTACCACGTGGATATAGATGGGCAATCTTTGCAGGGTTGAAAGAGGTTGTAAATCTTATTCTTAAAGCAAATTTAAAAGTAACACTATACTCACTACCTGAAGGTACAATATTCTTCGAAGATGAACCACTTATGGTTATTGAAGGAAGGTATGTAGATTTTGCAGTATATGAGACACCTATACTAGGCATACTTAGACACTACTCATCAATAGCTACAAAAGCTGCAAGAATAAAGAAAGCTGCTGGAGATAAGATAGTACTATTCTTTGGTGCACGTGCTGTACATCCAATAATACAGCCAATGGTTGATAGAGCAGCATATATAGGTGGTTGTGATGCTGTTGCAAATGTAGTAGGTGCAAAATTGATAAATAAGGAACCTGTAGGAACAATGCCACATGCATTGATGATAATATTTAGACAGGTATATGGTGACCATACACTAGCATGGTCATGGTTTGATAAGACACTTCCAGAAAATATACCAAGAATAGTTCTTGTAGACACATTCTACGATGAGAGAGAAGAGACAATACTAGCAGTAAAACTTCTAGGAAATAAGTTGAGAGGTGTTAGACTTGACACTCCAGGTAGTAGAAGAGGAAATATGAAGAAAATTGTTAAAGAAGTTAAATGGATGTTAAAACTGTTAGGTAGAGAAGATGTTAAAATTGTTGTTAGTGGTGGTCTTGATGAAGAAGCTATTAAAGAGCTTAGAGAATTAGTAGACATATTTGGTGTTGGTACATCAATAGCATTTCCACCAAGCATAGATATTAGTATGGATATAGTTGAAGTATATGATGAAAAACTTGAAGAATGGATACCAATAACTAAGAGAGGTAAGTTACCAGGATTTAAACAAGTATATAGATGTTTAGAAGAGATGAAGGATGACGTAAAGCCATGGAATGAGAAGTCAACCATGACATGTAGATCTGGAGAACCAAAACCACTAATGTTGAAGTATGTTGAAGATGGTAAACTTGTTAGAGATTTACCATCAGATGATGAAATTAGAAGATACGTCTTAGAGCAGTTGAAATATGTAGAACTTTAAGACTTTCTCTTCGGTATAGTGCATATAAATATTGCTGTCTCATCACCAACATTTACATATTCATGAGGAACGTTCGGTGGTATGTATATTGCATATCCTTCAGAAACTATCCACTCTTCATTACCAATAATAACCTTAACCTTACCTTTCAATACGTAGATCTCATGTTCCCAAGGATGTTCATGTCTTGGAATAACACCTCCGGGATCAACTTCAAAAAGTCTCATTAAGTATGTCGGTGCATCATTTTCACCAATTAGAACTCTCATTCTAACTCTTCTATTATCAGGAAATGGGTATGTAACATCAACCTGACTATAATGTACAATCTTTGGCTTATCCATCACCTCACCTTAGATCCTACAGGTACTTCATCTTCATTATCAACTTTAAGTAGGTATGGTTTACCATTAACATCAGCTGCAAGTAACATTCCCTGAGACTCATATCCAAATATTTTTCTAGGTTCTATATTTGCTAATACTACAACCTTTCTATTTACCAAATCTTCAGGTCTATATCTATCAGCTATACCAGCAACAATCTGCCTTATATCACCATTACCTAGATCAACTTTAAGAAGTAGTAGTTTTCTAGAACCTTCAATCCTACTTGCCTCAAGAACCTTTCCAACTCTAATATCTAACTTTGAAAAATATTCATAACTTATCTTCTCCATCTTACAGAGAGTTGAGAAAGGGTATAATAAGGATAACTCATAGACTAGACATAACATAATGAGAAATGTAGTACTTGTAAGATATGGAGAAATTGCTGTAAAATCTTGGAGAATTAGAAAACAACTTGAGAAATTACTAGTAAGAAATATATTACAAGGATTAAAACTTGAAAATCTTGAAGATATTGTAGATTTAAGATTAGAGGAAGGTAGGATATTAATATATGTCAACGATATGTCAAAGATAGAAAATATTCTAAAAATCTTAAGTAGAATCTTTGGAATTAAATCAATATCACCAGCAATTGAGATAGAATTTAGAAATTTAGATGATATTGTTAAGATATGTGAAAATTATTGGAAAGACACTGTTAGAGATAGAACATTCGCTATTAGATGTAGGAGAGTTGGTAAACATGAATTTACTAGTAAAGACGTGGAGAAAGTTGTAGGTGAAGCTCTTAGAAAATATGCAAAAAGAGTAGATTTAGAAAATCCTGAAATTGAAATATTTATAGAAATTAGAAATAATAGAGCATACATATATGATAAGATTATTGAAGGACCTGGAGGATTACCACTAGGTTCAGAAGGTAAGGCATTAGCATTAGTGTCAGGAGGTTTTGACTCACCAGTAGCTGCATGGTTAGTAATGAAGAGAGGTGTTATTGTAGATTTTCTAACAGTATCACTTGCAGGCGAGCTAGATCTACTACCTGCTTTGAAAGTTATCTTAAAATTATGTAAAGATTGGTGTATTGGATATAGACCAAAGATATACATTGTACATGCTGAAGATCTTGTAAATGAAATTCGTAAAAAAGTGAAGATAGAACTTTGGAATGTAGTATATAAGAGATGTCTATACTACATAGCTGATTACATATGTAGAAACTACAGATCGTATAGAGCTATAGTTACAGGTGACGTTATTGGTCAAGTATCAACACAGACATTAGATAACCTATACAGCACATCTATAGGAATAACAACTCCAATAATTAGACCATTAGCAGGATTTGATAAAGATGATATAATACAACTATCTAAGAAGATAGGAACATATGAATTAAGTATTGAAGTATCTGAATATTGTGCAATATTTTCAGAAAAACCAAAAACTTGGACAACACCTGAAGAAGTAGATTTAGAATTTTATAAAGTTAAGAGATGTCTAGATAACATAGTCAGAAACAATATTGAAGAAGTTAATATAGAAGTAGTAGAAACAATAATAAGATCTATAGAAAGTAAAGTTAAAGATATAGATATAGAAACTATAGATAGTGTAGATCATAGAGCAATATTACTAGATGTAAGACCTAGAAAAGATTTTAAATTAAAGATAAGTAACAGTAATATTCAAGTTGTTGAAACTAACATTGATGAAGTTTTTAAGGTAGTTGAGAAGTATGGTAAAGAACCTACATACCTCATATATTGCAAATCTCCACTGGTATCAAGATATGTTGCTTTAAAACTTAGAGAACAGGGATATAATGCCTATAGTGTGTTAAGAATTTAATATTTAACAATCTCACCATTATATGCTCTAACTATTATATTTCCATCACCTCTCTCTACTCTTCCAACTATATAAGCCTTGTAGTTATATCTTTTACATATCTTAAATATCTCTTCAACATTTTCCTTACTTGCTATTAATACCATTCCAATACCCATGTTAAATACTCTATACATCTCGTACATACTTACATTTCCAATCTTCTGTATTAATTTGAATATTGGCATTGGTTCAGGTAGATTATCTATTACAATATCATATTTAGAATCTTGTATTAGTCTTCTGAGCTTACTATATGCACCACCTGTTATATGTGCTGCTCTTTTTATCAAACCTTTTGAGTATAGTTCTAAGACCAGTTCGCTATATATGTATGTTTCTCTTGAAAGTTCTTCTCCTAATGTTCTCCCTAGTTCATCAATATAGGTCTCTAGACTAAACTTCTGTAGTAGGACTTTTCTAGCTAATGTTAGACCATTTGCATGTATTCCATTACTTTCAATACCTATAACAACATCATCTACTTCTATACTACTTGGATTATATTGTCTTAATCCAATCATGAAGCAGCATATGTCTACACTATTTAATACATCTGTCATTATTGCTGTCTCACCACTAGTAATTACACATTTTCCAACTATAGATGCTCTATATGCACCATCCATTATCTGTTTAAAACTTTCTTCATCAGATTTTGGTAGAGCTATGTATAGTGAGGCTGCTAGTGGTCTAAAACCTTCAACACAGATATCGTTTAGATTCATTGCTAATGCATCCCAACCTGCAACCCACAGTTTATTCATCTTCTCTAAAATAATCACTTTTGTACCAACACCATCAGCATGTAGACATAGCTCAACATTACCAATCTTAATACTTGATGCATATGTTGAAATTCCACTAACCTGAACATTCAATTCTTCAGATAGTCTTCTAATTATCTCATGAGCTATCTCATGCATCTTCCTGTGCTTATCAAGATCAACTCCAGCTTTAGCATAAGTCCAAGATTCAGACATAGCTAATATTGTTGTTATAGACTAACTATTAATTGATTAATTCTTACCATAATTCTTATCATGTATCTACATAGTAAGTATTCCATATCATAGTGTACCAACTTTTAGATTTTAAACATTTAATACATTGACAAATGTTCCTAATCTACGCATGGAGCTCTGTGTTGTTTCCTGTGGTAAGAAGAAGATTTGGGATGTAAATAAGAATGCTCCAAAGAGAGTACCTGCTAAAAATGCGTATATTGGTATGTTAACTAGATTAGCTATAAGATATGCAGAGAAGTTCTATCCTGGTAGATGGGTTATACTATCTGCAAAATACGGTTTTCTACTTCCAGATGAGGAAATTGAATATTATGATGTTGAACTTGTTAAAGTAACTAGACAGTATGTGGAGATGTTGAAGAAGCAGATAGTTGAGAAAGGGTTAGATAAGTTTAGTAAGGTAGTTGTTTTAGGTGGTAAAAAATATGTACAGGCATGCATATTAGCGTTTGATAATAAAGTTGTTGTAGATCTCTTCTCTGGATTAGGACTTTTTGATAGAATTAGACTACTCTCAAATGCTTTAAAGAATAATACTGTGATTATTAGATAGTTTTACTCTTCTTCCTCTTCTTCAACTACAACTCTCTTCTTAGTCTCAGGTGCTTCCTGTACGGCTTTCTTCATAACTTTAACTTCTTCCTCAGGTAGTTTCTCAATTATTACTCCACCTCTGGTAAACTTGATATATTTATCCCATTGAATTCTCAATCCCTTATCTGTAATCTCTAGTGGATGTCTACGCATACTATGTCTTGTAGCTCTCATTTTCCACACTATTACTGATCTGTAAAGTTCACCATCATACTCATCTAGGTCTAGTCTAATTATTCCATCTACAGCATGTTCAACTCCTGGACCTCCAAAACCTCTCTCACCTGCAGATACCTGACTTACAAATATTGCAGTACATCCTAGACCTGCAATAACTCTCTTCAATAACATTATTACTGATCTTGCAACTGCAGGTTTTGTTAGGTATAGTGTAGATACTGAATCAATAACTACTCTAACAGCATCAACCTCCTTAATCGCCTGTCTTAATACGTCAATCATCTCTCTAACATCATCAGGATTCTTAACAACATATTTCTCACGTTCAGCATATCTACCAATACCTCCTGTAAATGCGTCTATTAGTGCAAATTTACCATCTTGTTCAAATTTTGTAATATCCCAACCAAAATGTTTAAAACTTCTTCTAACAGATGCAGGATGTTCTTCCAATGCGACAAATACGCCTGGTTCACCTTCAACAAGTCCATTATATAGAAATTGCATACCCATAATAGACTTACCTGTACCTGGACCACCACTTACAAGTACTATGTTTCTCTCAGGTATACCTCCATAGAGTATTTCATCTAGACCGGGTATTCTAGTTCTAACTCTTCTAACGACTTCTGAACTCATAATTTAAATGAAGTTGGAGAGGTTATAAGTCCTTGTAGGATGTCAATTGTCATTAAAGTCTCGATTCTAATAGCATTTGCATGTGGTGCATATATATACCACTCTTGAATAGGTAAACTCTTTTTCAATCTTCTAACTAGCTCATTTAGAGTTTCTAACTTCATAGGTTTTGAATGGTATATCTTTATACTTAACTTATATAGAGATCCTACCTGTATTGGAGATATACCAACTCTGACAAATCTTAATGATTGTGGTTCTTCTTTCTTCAAAAATTCTACAACTGCCTTACGTATAGATCCTTGAAGTTTTGAAATATATCTCTCAACCTGTCTTAATCTTTCAGTACTCACCAAGATCCAGCAAGTGTTACATCTATTAATTTTCTTACTCTATAATCAAGATCTAGTACACGTAGTAGTTCTCTATTACCTACAAGACTAGACTGTACATTGTATACACCTGCAGCACCTGCAAGTAGTGCTATCTCACGTTTAAGACCTATCATAACTTTACACAGCTTTTCACAAAATAGATCTCTACTCTCATTTCCTCTAAATATGAACTTGAGCATATACCCAACCTCAACAGCATCTGCACCTAGAGCTATCAATTTTACAATATCTCCTGCATCTCTAACTTTATGATAATTAACAATAATACTCTTATAATATCTAACACCATACTCTCTAAGCTTCTTATCTAGCCATACTAAGCAAATTTCTAAATCTTTATCTTTTGAAAGTTCTGAATTTATTATAAATCCATCAACATTCTCTAAAACATCTCTACTTAAAATATTCTCAATATACTCCACATCTGGTGGTACTTCTAGAATTGATATTTTTCCACTATTCTTAACCTCAATACACCTATCAACATCTCTAGAAACTACATATCTATATTTTAAATGTCTTGAAATTATGTGATCTCTATGTACGTCAGGTTGTGCATCTATGTGAGATATGTCTAATAGTGTATTTAGTGAATGTGCTATGAATGCGTATGCATCAACATACTTAACATGTTCAGGTATTGGTCTGAGTATTATTGGCATACTTATAGTAGTATTTCCAAATAGTGTAAATTCTAGATCAACATATTCTCTATATGGGTCTATTGATGGTCGTGTAACTTGTGCACCATCTAGTCTTAACCAATCAAGTATTTTTCTAGGCTTTTCAACTTCTGGTGGTGCATCACTACCAGCACCAATAACTACAATATCTCCATCTTCTGCGATTTTTGTATAATATAGTCTATATTTCTCCCTAAGAAATTCACTATCACCTTCATCATACTTGTATGGTAGTGGTGTTGAATCTCTAATTTCTCCAAGTCTTAGAATTTTATTAACTTCCTCATCAATGTTATATCCAACTAGTAGATCTCTTCTACCTACAAGTTCTCTTAAACTTTTCAATCCTAGATGTTTGAGTATTAGTTTTAATTCTGCTAGAAATCCTTTCATGAAGTTGTACAATTTTTCAATTGCAAAATCTAGATCTACAACTTTTGAACCGTCTGTTAGGCTGCTTGCTAGTCCTGCAGGACATCTACCTAGATTGCATGTATGGCACATTATACATCCCATAGCTATTAATCCTGCTGTTCCAATACTCACCATATCTGCACCTAGTGCTATTAATTTTGCTGCATCATCTGCAGATGATATTCTTCCTGATGCTATTATTGTGAATCCTTCTCTCAATCCTTCTCTTCTCAATATTGCATCTGCAGCTGCAACTGCAAGTTCTATAGGTATGCCAACGTGATCTCTAACTACTATAGGTGTTGCTCCTGTACCTGCACCATGACTATCAATTATAACTCCATCAGCACCCATCCTAGCAATTCCAGATACAATATATGGAACGTAGTTTGTAGCTGCAACTTTAACAAATACAGGTTTTCCAGTAGCTTCTTTTAAAGCCCATATTCTCTGTCCAAGATCTTCAATACTGTAAATATCGTGATGTGGTGCTGGTGAGAGAGCATCAACACCGGGAGGTATTCTACGTACACGAGATATTATGTGCGTAACTTTACTACCTGGTAAGTGACCTCCAATTCCAGGTTTTGCACCTTGACCAATCTTTATAGTCACTCCCATACCCTTATTCAATACCTCAATATCAATTCCAAATCTTGCAGATGCCCATTGTACAAAAAATCTTCTATATCTCTCACCAATAACAGGATGTAGACCACCTTCACCAAGACCACTGATTGCCTTTATCTTCTCAGCAACATCTACAAATGCGATATTTGGATTACCACATAATGCTCCAAAAGACATATCTGCAAAATATATTGGTGCTTCAAGAACTATAGCATCTACAGGCTCTTCTTCAGGATCTTCAAAATCTGGTATTGTTCTCATCTTTATAATATGTGTAAGATCGATATCTCTATACTCACTCTCTGGTACATCTTCAACATCTATCTCATTTTCAAAACCTCTAAACTTAATTCTATCTAAAATTCTATATACATGTATTGTCCTTCTAAATATCTTCCAAGGTCTTCCAGTAGTGGCTAATCTTCTAATATGCTCAATCTTATCACTACACCAAAACTCCTTATCAGGTCCCTTAGGTACATATTTGTGATATTCCTTAATATATTGAACATTAGAGGTTATCCACATTTAGGTGAAGTTCAGAATCGCATAAGAGATATTTAACTGTTAAGGTAGGAATATATTTTAAGTAGACTAATATTGTAGTAACGTGTCAATAACATATCAAATTCCTGAGGATGTCAAGAAGATGTTAGATGTAGTTAAGGATAAGTTGAGAGAATTTCTAGATATTGAATACTTGAAAACTGGCAGGGTTAGAGAAATTGAAAAGCTTTGGCTAGCATTAGAATTTCCTGAGTATATAAGGTATAGAGATACTGAGTGGAATCCACATAGTGTTGAACTTACAAGATATGAAGATGACATTGTTAGATTTATGACAACATATCTCAGAGGTGTAATACCTGATGAAGCAATATATACATCAGATCTAGCATATATAATAAAGTTTAGCTCTACATCATTAAGAGTTAAAGATATAATATATCAAGCAATGGTAGAAATATTACAAACGTTAGAAGAGATTAAGAAGATATATGTTGAGGATGTTAAAAAGAATTTAAAATTTTTAAGTAGGGAAAGTAAAGAACTTGCATTAACACTATATCTAGATGGTGATATTGTTAGAGATGGTAAACTCATACTAATAAATACATATCTTGAGACAGTCTTTATGCCAACTATAAAGATAATATTTAGAAGAAAAGATATTGATGAAACTAAGCTTAAAGATGCAGTTTCAGAACTTGTAAAGTATGGATTTATAGCACATGCATCTTGGAAATATATGAACATGCTATTTAACATGTATGTAATACCACCATTCCTGACAGATCTATGGAAAGAACTTCCACTACATCTAGATATTGCAATACCAAAATTTAGAGCTGTTGAGATAGAACAGAGAAAGATAATTAATGAACTTATAGAAAATATAGATAGGTTAATAAGAGAGGGTAAGAGTGATGAAGCATTAAGTAGATTATCAGAATTGAAAAGTGTGATAGATAGAGTATTACTAATGTGATGATAGAGCCCCTTACTGAAGAAGTGATGTAAAGAGCCACCGACACTGACTAATCAACATCATGATACTCTTCTAACATTCTAACAACATTATCATCACTATACTCAAAATAATTCTTCTCAAATTCAATAACACCTTTACTATAATTTTCTAATCTCTCATAATTAATCTTCAAAAATTCTAAACCCCATTTAAAACAACTTAATACCTCATATGCAAGATCTTTAAAACCTGTTATATATAGAGTAGCTGCAATAGCTTCAGCTGATGTTAACATGTATGGCTTACCGTAATGCGATGGATTTGCTGAAATTAGAAAAGGTAATCTTCTATGATATCCTCTTAAGAATCTTCTAACTCTAGCAAATGTATGTAAAGACTTACTCCAAGAGCAGTCAATAACTAGAATACCTCTTCTCAAAACTATATCACGATCATCAGGTTTTACAGGTTCTCTAACAAATGGATTTAATATCAATAATCCTCTAGGAACTTCTCTAACATCAGTTACTAGATGTACAAGACCTCTCTTAGCTAATCTTAAAGCTGTATTCTTCTTCGGATCATCCTGTCTTAAATATAGAACTACTATCTTAACACTATCCACAGCTTAATTTTTAATTTACAAAAATTTAAACATACGCTAAGTGACGTGTAGAGGACTTGTAAAAGTATTATATTCAACTCTAGGTAAAGTATACATAGATAGTGAAGATGTGTACAGACTAGTTAAATATTGTAAATATAGAGATGTTTCAGGTAGATTCTTTGGAATACTTGAACTTACTCTAGAATCAATACTTTCAAAATTAAGAAGATTTCCAATACCTGGTATAATCTTTAGAGGAATAATAGTTCAGAATAGTATTAAGTTTACAATTTACTGTTCAGTAGATTCTAAAAATCTTGATATAGATATATTACCAATACTCTACCTTGATGATTATGTAGTTATTAACTGTAGATTTATAGATGTTGAGATAAGGTCATTAATAGCGTGTAGTGATGTTATGGTATGTTTAGAGTTTACCACTATTTAACATACCTGCAACAATTACAGCTTGTCCAAATGATATTCCTCCATCATTTACAGGAACTTTACTTGGAAGAATCAGTTTAAGACCTGTATTCGATATCTCATCTTCAACTCCTTTCATGATTATCTCATTAACAGCAGCTCCTCCTGACATGACTACAATATTTCTACTTCTATTGCTTAGGATTTTGCATATTTTTCCAAATGCTCTACCAAGATTGTACTGTACTGCATATGCTATCTCACATATGTCTAAACCTTCAATATAGTACTCATATACCTGTCTAAATGCTTCTACAGTATCTATAACATACTTCCCGTCATTATACACTATTGGAAATTCTATATCGATACTTCTTCTCCTAGCTTTCAATCCACATGCTTCTAATTTCATAGCTGGCTCACCTTCATATGTTCTTACACCACATATGCCTAATAGTGTTGATACTGCATCTAGAAATCTTCCAGTGCTTGATGTATATATTTTCTCTCTTTCATACAATTTTGACAATATTTCAATCTCATCAACACCATACTTTAAGTATTTTGTAAGTCCTGTCTTTATCAATATTTTACATGCTTCATCTATACCATACACCTCTGCCAAGTATGATAGTACCATTCTAGCGGGATATTCTGTTGCTAAATCACCTCCAAGCATTTTTACATATTTTAAATGTCCGATTCTCACATAGTTGTCATATTTAGCTATGAGTATTTCACCACCCCAAATATTGCCATCTTCTCCAAATCCGACACCATCTATAGCAATTCCAATAACTTCTCTATCAGGATGAATTCCATAGTCAGCCATCGCTGATGCTATATGAGCCCAGTGATGTTGTACTTTTACATGTTTTATATTAAATTCTCTTGAAATTTCAGATGCGAGTCTAGTTGTATCATATTGTGGATGTAGATCTGAAACTACGATACTTTTATCATTAATCTCTATTCTCAACATATTCATTATTTTAAATATATACTTTCTAAGATCTTCAAGTGTTTCAAAATCATCACAATCACCTATGTACTGTGTTAATACTACCTTATCTTCAAACATTATAGCTCCAACATTTTGAAGTAGTGCACCTACAGCGATTATGTATGTATCTTCAGGAATTTCTAATGGTACCTTTATCCAGTATGGTGCATATCCTCTACTTCTTCTAAGTAGTATTGCTCTTCTATTACTAATTCTGAGTACACTATCATCAACTCTATTAACAATCTCTCTATTATGTAGTAAGAAGTAGTCTACAATATCTTTCAACTTCTTCAATGCTTCATTATTGTCAATACACATTGGCTTTCCATGAACGTTACCGCTTGTCATAATTGCAAACCTATCTTTCAATTCCATAAGTATTAAGTAGTGTAGTGGTGTATATGGTAGAAATATTCCAACATGTGCTAACCCTGGAGCTACATATCTTGATAATGGTGAATCTTCTCTAACTGGTAGAAGAACTATAGGTCTTTGTACAGACTTTAATATCTTCTCAGCATAATCATCAATATATGCCAATCTTCTCCCAACATCAACGTCGAGAACCATAACTGCAAAAGGTTTTTCAGGTCTTCTCTTTCTTCTCCTCAACTTTAATACAACATCATCATCACTAGCAAGACATGCAATATGAAAACCTCCAATACCCTTAATAGCTACAATATACCCCTCATCAATTAACTTAGCAGTCTCTCTGATAGGATCTTCACATTCAATCCTCTCACCATTTCTATCTACAAGCCATAGTTTTGGACCACATATCTTACATGAAATTCCCTGTGCATGAAATCTCCTAATGTTATTAGGATCTTCATACTCTGCAAGACAATCTTTACAGAGTGGAAAATCTTTCATAGCAGTATTCTCCCTATCCCACGGTGTGTTATACATCATTGAAAATCTAGGTCCACACACAACGCAGGAATTGAATGCATACCTATATCTTCTATAATCGTTAATATTCAACACTTCTCTTAGACATTCATCACATACTGCAAAGTCTGGAGGTATTGCTGATCTTTTCAACTTTATTGAAGAGCTTTTCAATATCCTAAAATCTTCATATCCCAATGGTTCAACTTTTTCAACATGTACCTTATCAATAATAAATGATTCTGGTTTCTCTTTCCAGAAGTATTTGAAAAATTTCTCTATCTCTCCTCTACTACCTTCAATATATATCTCAACCTCAGCACCACCTCTATTCCTTATATATCCTCTAACATTAGCTTTTTTAGCTATCCTATATATAAATGGTCTGAAACCCGATACCTTGCACAAGTCCGATCATGATTACTCTATACGCTTCCACGTAGGTGTAATATACATATCTAATATTTAAGTAGTTCCACATTAGGTATCTAGTGTTATCATTGTGGTTTGATGTACATAAAACAATGCTTATTAGACAGCTAAGTTAATAATACACGTGATTCATGTGTAGCAATCAAACACAAATTCTAAGAAGGATGATTACCTTTCTAGAGAAACTCTCTCAGGAAGACGTGTACATTAGAATAATATTATCAATAGCCATATCAGAACATGGATGTCTATCCCTTCGAGGTCTCTCACGAGCTGTATCTATGTCTCCAAAAAATGTTAAGAAGTATGTGTTAAAACTTGAAAAGCTTGGTCTTGTTAGAATTGAACAACCTCATGAAAAACTCTTCCTAATATATCTAGATCCCTCATTAGAGTGGTTGAGAGTTTTAATGAAATCAAAATAGAACTTCAATACTCGGTATCGACCTATTTAATGATCTTATTTTATCGAAAGCTCTAATAAAAGCTTCTTTCTCATCTTCAAAAAGTTGAAAATGAATTTCTTCATTACTTCTCAAGATTATAGATACTATATATGTTGTAGCTCTAATCTTTGGTAATTTTATATGTCTATCAGATGCTGAAGGTAGTGGAAATGCTCTTAAAGATATCGTAAACATTCTAGGATATATCAATATCCTGTAAATATTATCAAACATTATAAGTCTAGATTTAGAACCTTTCTCAATCAATATCCTGTCAACATATACTACAACTCTAAGTCTTAACTCTCTCATCATTAATAGTCCAAATATAACTGTTAAGAGATAGAATGAGTATACTACTATTGAGAATGTTATTGGTATTAAGGTGAATAGTGGTATTGCTATTACTATAGATATGACTATGAGTGCTATTACAGTTTTCTTAACTATATCTTCACTACACTTAATTTCAACTACAGGATATAGAGTCTCCACTACTATATTAAATATTGCTCAAATATATTAACAATAACCTTAATCTAGATCTTGTACATTCTTGAAGGATCTAACATTGGTGTTGGTGGTAATCTTCTCTTATGTTTAGTAGTTTCATACATTTTAACAACTTTGACAACTTTATCTCTTGAAATACCTGTCTCTTTAACAGTCTCATCAATATCAAGTCCAAGATCAAATAGGCAATGTAGTATCAGGTCTATCTCTTCATATTTAAGTCCAAGCTCTTCTTCAGCAATATGTCCAGGCCATAGTCTAGGACTTGAAGGTTTTTTAACTATAGATTCTGGAACTCCAAGATATTTTCCAAGTGCTCTTACCTGTGTCTTATATAGTGATCCTATTGGTAGTATATCTACACCTCCATCACCATACTTGGTGAAATATCCTATCAATATTTCACTTCTATCACCTGTACCTGCAACTATCATATTATACTTATTTGCATAGTAGTATAGTAGTGTCATTCTTATTCTAGGTAGTAGATTTCCTGTAGGTATTCTATCATTTTCATCGAAGTCAGGTATGGATTTTGCATATGCATCTCTAATATTTGATATATCTATTATTCTATACTTTATTCCTAAAATCTCTGCAACTTTCTTAGCATCTTCAACATCTTCTTTTGGAGTTGTTATGTATGGCATTATTAGACCTAGAACTCTATCTGAACCTAATGCTCTAACTAGGAGAAATGCTGTAACTGAAGAATCTATACCACCGCTAAGTCCAACAACTGCACCTCTACAACCACTATCTTCAACTTGTCTAACTATGAATGAGCATATCTCTGATACTACATATTCAAAATCTAGATTTGTAAGTTTATCTAATGTTAAAACCATCAATATTGTCTCTATATTGAAAATTTAAGCTATGTTGTCTATAGGATAGTCTAGTAGAGCTCTATAGCTATAGCTGTTGCACCACCAGTACCATGGCAAAGTGCTGCAATACCTCTCTTACCACCACATGCTTTTAATGCTGCTATGAGTGTTGTAACTATTCTAGCACCTGTCGCGCCTAGTGGATGTCCAAGTGCTATTGCTCCACCTAGAATGTTCATCTTTGAGTATGGTATATCTAGACACTTATTTACTAATGCTGGAACTACAGCAAAGGCTTCATTAACTTCAAATACGTCAACATCTTCAATTCTCCAACCAGCTCTATCTAAAACCTTCCTAATAGCTCCTATAGGTGCTTCAACAAATCTCCAAGTTTCTACAGCAGTCCATGAATATGCTACAATTTTAGCAATTGGCTTAAGTCCAAGTTCTCTAGCCTTATCTAGAGTAGTTATCAATAACATTGCAGCACCATCACTAATTTGTGAACTATTACCAGCTGTGTGTGGTCCTTCAGGTGTGAATACAGGTTTAAGTTTAGATAACTTTTCTATAGATGTGTCAGGTCTAATACCTTCATCATGGTCAAGATATACCTTCTCACCATTAATAGTCTCATCTACAGGTTCCATATCTATGAATAGTTTCTGCTCAGTAGCTCTTGTAGCTCTCATATGACTTTCATATGCAATCTTATCTAGAAGTTCTCTAGGAATGTTATGTTCTCTAGCTACCTTATCAGCTTCCTGACCCATCAACATCATAGTCATTGGATCTGTAAGACCATCATAGACCATCAAATCTATCAACTCTACCTTCCTAATAACACAATGTTTAACACCCCATCTAGCTTCATGAGGTATTGCTAGTGGACATGTACTCATAGATTCTACACCACCAGCAATTATGAAAGATGCATCACCAACCTTCAACTGCCTATAAGCTTCAAATATGGCTTGCATACCTGAAGAACATACTCTATTAACAACATATGCACCAACACTTGGAGAAAAACCTGCTATAAGTGCTGCCTGTCTGGCAATATTCTGTCCAAAACCACCTTGAAGAGCACATCCAAGAATTACCTCATCTATAAGCTTATGATCAATACCTGTCCTCTCTAGAAGTTTTCTTATACATATAGCTGCTAGATATTGAGGTTTAACGTTCTTAAAAGCTCCACCAAACTTACCAATTGGAGTTCTAACAAATCCTACGATAACTACCTCAGACACTCTTCGACAAGTGTATAAAGTATATATAAACAATACCTCATGAAGCTTTCAATCTAACAATAGATATTGCAGAGAGCATACATGCAGAAAATATTAATAGAGATAAGAATAGTATACAAATGTGTAAATATGAACTATCTAGAATACCAATGACATAACATATAAGACAAGATATTGAATATGAGAGTAGTAGAGTTTGTAAATATCCTGCAAATCTCAATAATACAGATCTCAAAATTCTACTAACAGTGAAGTGAGATATTATGTGAGTTATAACAAATACTAGACATATCAATAATGAAAACATTATCAACAACACTATCAAACTCTTACTAACCTTCTCATACAATATCGTGAGCGGGTTAGGAACATGTGAGAAATAGAGAATTACTTCTAAAATGAGTAAAGCTGAAAATGTTATAAGACCTGTCTCACCACATATACATGCTTCACTAATCTTCAATCTTCTACCAATAGCCAACCAACCTACAGATATTAGAAGTATACTAAATGTTGATGTAAAAACTAGACATATCTCAACACTATGAATCACTTCTGAAGTTAGTATATTTGTGATGATAGTTGTAGTGTCTAGATATCTCAAGAATAGTAATATTGGTAGAGATATGCATAGAATAGCGTAGCCTGCAGCTGCTATATATCTCTCATTCATCATACTTTACTCACTACAGGACTAATACGTAGTCTGGATTTTTATCAACTATTCGCCTAACTCATATCTCAGCAAAGCTGCTATTCCTCCTATACCTCTAAGTTTCTCACCAGCATTAGTGTATGTTGGTATTAGTGTTAATGTTCCACCACTCTTAATTAGTATATTTATCAAATTCTTTATCTCAATTCCAGACTCTTTAAAATATTCATCAGTTATTAATAATTTATCAACAGCACCTTTCTCAAGAGCTTTTGAAACTTCTTCAATACCAATAGCAACATCTGTTCTACCTTTAACAAGTCTTTCAAAAATTTCATCAACAAGCTTAAGCTCATGTAATCTCAATATGTCTGATAGTGCTTCAGGATGTTCATTCTGTATCTCATATATACCTGCAAGTCCTCCTTCACTAACATTGACAACTCTTATAGGCTTGTTCATAGATTTTAAACCTTCTCTAATATCTTCCTGAATGTAGTCTAGTACTCTTGTAGGTGCTGCAATAATTATGTAGTCAATATCTTCAGGTTTTACTATTGATTTAACTATCTTCACAATATCTTCAACATACTTCTCGAATTGTCTTCTTCTATCAGAACTTACCTGCTTACCAGATATGTACTTGTTGTATATTGTTGTTAAAATATCAATTCCAAACATCTTAACAATAGCTATTGTTGTCTCATCTTCATTTATAGATATTAATAATGCTCTTGCATGACCTTTACTAAACATGTCTAGTATCTTCTTAACATATTCAACATCTATGCTCTGTTTTACAAGTCTATACCTTATACCTCTAATAAGCTCCATTGTATGATGACTACCAATTATACCGTCAAACCATTCAGGTGCTTCAAGAATTATACCTCTAACTCTTAAGTTACCTCTAAATGCGTGATATTCTAATGCTTCAACTTTTAGGCATATGTATATTTTCCTTCTCTCACCCTTCTCATGTTTTCTAGTTTTAAATTCTCTAACAGTCCAACCATATAGTAGATCATCCTTATCAATTATTAGGTATAGTATGTATAGATCTTCTTCTCTCTCTATCTCAAATTCTATAATATTCTTATTTATTGAATACTTCATCTCTTCTCCTCGCTTCTACCTACCTCTTCTCTCTTCTTTACAAGTCTTTCTATATATTCTCCAAATAGAAACCATATTGCAAATGCTCCTATAGCAATGCCTATACCTATAGATATGCCATTCACTATAGCTGCCTTTACAGTATTTGATAATGCTGTTAAATCTACTAAAAATGCAAATATTAGTAAGAATACTATAAGTACTATAAAGCTTCTAATCTTCTCTTCTATCTTTATTAAACTTATAATTGCGTTTAAACCAATTACAGACACTAGACTTAGAAGTATGACACTTACAAGTCTTGAAAAGTATTCTAGACCCTGTCTATATACAGGAATTAGGTCAGGAGCTACTATGTTTAGAATTCCTGCAATAGCTACAAGTATTATACCTATATCTGCAATTATTATGAATAGCTTAGTTATTGGTATTGATGATCCTAGATGCTTTTTCACATAATCTTCAAATCTAGTCTTCTCCATTACAAACATTATAAGTTTATTTATATACTTTATAACTATTAAAGATATTACTATTATCAATATTGATATCAATATTTTAGGAATTGCACGTGCAATACCTAGAAATACTTCACGTAGTACATTTTCAAAAGTTTGAACAGTTGTTATAGTGATGTTAGTCATAGTCTGTGACACTAACGCATCAACACTCTACATTGGGAATATATAAGCATGTTGTTTATCTAGACTAGTTAGGAAAATTTATAATTACCTAAATATCCATAGATTGAGCATATCATGGTTTCACTACTTAAAAGACATTACGTAAGGACAAAGCCATATCCTGAGAAGAAAGTTAGAACTATTGAAGAGACTAGTGAGTTATTGAGAAAGTATAAGTATGTTTTTGTAATTGACATTCATGGAGTTTCTAATAGAGTATTGAAAGAGTATAGATTGAAATTGAGAAGAATAGACTCAGTAATGAAGCATGTTAAAAATACATTATTTAGAATTGCTCTAGAGAAAACATTTGGAAAAGTTTCTGAAGATATTCAGAAAGTATTGACAGGAGAGAACATATTCATATTCACAAACATGAATCCTATAGAATTAATAAAGTGGATTGAGGAGAATGCTGTTAGAAGAGAAGCTAAACCTGGAGATAAAGCACCATTTGAAATAATAATACCAGCAGGTGATACAGGACTATCACCAGGACCAATATTGAGCAAGTTTGGTAAATTGAGAGTACCTACAAGAGTACAGGGAGGTAAGATATGGGTTGTTAAGGATACTGTAGTTGCAAAACCTGGAGATACTATAAGTCCTGAACTTGCAGAAATTCTACAGAAATTGAAGATTAGACCAATATTCGAGTCGTTGAGAGTTAAGTCTATAATTGTTGAAGGTAAGAGAGCTATAACTACTGAAGAACTATTACGTACATTTGAAGAATTTAAGAATATGATACCTGACGCTGCTAAATATGCTGTAAACCTCGCAATTAATGCTGAGATAATGATTCCTGAGACAGTTCCTGTATTAATACAGAAGGCATGTATATATGCTAGAAATCTTGCAATTAATGCAAACATAATAACACCAGAGACAGCCTCAGCAATAATTACAAAAGCAATAGCACAGGCATACGCTATCGCTAGTATAGTATCTCAAAAAGCACCTGAACTAGGAATTCAAGTATCAGTACAAATACCAACACCAACGGCAGAAGCAAAGCCTGCAGAAGAAAAGAAAGAGGAGGAGAAGAAAGAGGAGAAAGTAGAGGAAGAGAAGAAGGAAGGACCAAGTGAGGAGGATATTGCATCAGGACTTGCAAGCCTATTCGGATAATAGCACTATTATTAAAATCTACTTCTTAGCTTCTGAAGATTCTTGTGTTGAAATTGTTTGAGTATATTCACGTACTTGAACCATCTTAGATAGAACATCATTCCAAAGTTCTTTCGGAGTCTTTACATATAGTCTAACTCTTCTAATACCAACATTTCTACTATAATCATCATCTAGTTCAAGTTCGACAAACCTTCTCTTCTCATTGATGACTACTTTCTTAGCTTTTATTGGTGCCTTTAGTAGGTATATATCATCTAGTATGATAGCATCACGGTAGATTACTAGACTTCTCATAGGCGCATATGGTATATCTATAACCATGTGTGATGAAGGTGTTAATCTTAGATATTTCATAAGCACTACATATATTATTATCAATATTGAGAAGTATGTAAATGTCTCACAGAAAGCTCTCCAAAACTTATCATGAATAATTGATAACATAGATGATATAAACTTCCCAAGTACAGTCATGTATAGTAATACTAGAAGCATTAGTATTCCAAACACAACTAGTATATTCTTAAACTGTCTCTTCTGTATTTTAGTAATTTCAGAAATATATTCACTATCTTTTTCAATAAGTTTCATAAGATCCTGTGCTGCAAGTCTTTCAATAGCTCCATGTTTAACATTCTTAATATATTCTCTAACCTCTTTCATCTTTCTTCTAAATGTAATACCAGCCTGACCTATGAAAACTGCAAATAGTGCAATTATATATGCAATAACTATGTAATTAAATACAGGATTGTTATATGCAACTGCTAGAGCAGATAGAAATGATATTATAACGATAGACACTATAGGTACAACATATGTTATCAATATTGTAGATAAGCGGTTGAACATTTTTACCCTTAGCTCAGGTTAGTCTTAACATGACTATAAATCTTACTGTCATAATTGAAGAGGAAAGTCTGAGAAATGATCTAGAGAAAAGTTCATCATCATCACTTCTAGTATATTATAAAGATCTTAAACTACTAATAAATCCAGGAAGCGAACCACGTAAGTATATTAATAATTTTTCTAAAATAGCTAAAGATTTAGATAGTATAGACTTCATAATAATAACCTGTACTATCCCAAGATATTGGTCAAGTATTAAAGCTTTAATTAAAAAACTATCTAAGATACCTAAAATATTAATACCATACGATAATGTTAGAATGTATAAACTAATATCATATCTACAACATGTAGTACCTATGTATAATGTTAACATTATTAAAGAGGTAGTACAAATCGAAGATCTCAAGATTATAAATATTAAATCATGTACTTATGGTGAACTTGTACTCAAATTTAATCAATCTCTAATATCAACACCTGCATTATGGTTTATAAATTATATTGATAATGTCTTAAATTTTCTAAAAGATGTTAATATATATGTTGGTGGTATTCCTCTACCGATAGTACCTGTACATAGATACTACTACTCTATCTTAAGAAGTATTTGTAGGAAAGTTAGAAAGATATTTTTAGGTCATATACATACACAGTCTGTTAGAAAATTCTTAACTCAACAACCTGTTGAAGTTAGAATTCTAAGATCAGGTCTAAGTATCACGATATAATTGTCTTCTTAGTAGGATAATCAAATAATTAACTTAAACATCCTTACATATTCATCAGTACTGTGAACTATTTAGACATATTATTGCTAATTATTGCTTGGTATATATTCATCTCAATAGTCTACATTATTACTAAACTTAGAAAGATGACTGATAGAGTAAAGCTATACTATGGTCTTGCAATAATTATTAAAGGTAGAGAAAATGTTGAAAAGATCTTACATATACTGTCAAAACCGTTACATAAAATTAAGCCTAGAATTTTAGCAATATGTCTAGTAACTATATTTATTGTAACTATGCTATTTCTAATTCCTGTACCTCTACTAATATTTCCACTAGTATCTAACAGTAAGTTAGTTATATTTAAATACTTCCTATACTCACCTGTTGTTATAATTATTAGGAATGTTGTATTAATATTAGAATCATCTATACATCACATATCTCCAATGCAGATGTTAAATCTCGGATTTATGTCTCTACAACCTATAATACCTGGAGTTACAGTTTCTTTATACACATTTCTGCTAATCATAATTACTGCAGGTATAAGTATACTAGTACATGAGATAGCTCATGGAGTTGTAGCCTTGAGATATGGTGTTCCTGTTGTATCTGGAGGATTTTTTACAAGCATGTTCATACTTATGGGAGGATTTGTAGAACCTGATGAAGAGAAGTTAAATAAGCTTGAACTTAGTAAGAGACTTGCAATATACTCTGCAGGTGTTGTAGCTAATATACTACTCGCAATACTTACAGTAATCATATACTTACTATCAAAATATTTAACAAACATGTTTGGATATCCGTTAGGTGTTATTGTTACTAACTCTAAAATATCTCAAATACCTAACAATTCCATAATACTATCTGTAAATGGTTATGCGATATACAACATATATGACCTACTGAATGTATTATCTAAACCTGAAGTTTTTAATATATGTAAACTTCACCACATTATAATGTTGAAAGTATTAATACCTGGGAAAGGTTTAGAATATGTAAATTTAAATGTTAATAATTGCTCTACTCAATATCTAATTCAGTATATTGGTCTAAATACTATATCTTTGAGATATTTTACAGTATCAAACACACTATTCTACAGATTTCTATTCTGGCTATTTAACCTAAATATAACACTTGCACTTCTAAACACCTTACCTGCATATCCTGTTGATGGTGGTCAAGTACTTAATGCATTTTTAAGTGAGATTATAAGTGATGAGAAGTTGAGACAGATTCTACTCTACACGATATCTATAGCATTTTGGGGTGGACTAGTCATGACTATAGTATACACATTTAAAGCTGGTCTATATGTTATAGGATAATTTTTAGGTAATGTGTATATTTTGATCTCTCAACTTGAAGATTAATGCAAACATATAGGATGGGTCTAATTTATGGAATTATATCTTGTATAGTACTTTCAATCCTATCTCTAATACCTGTAGAAAATTTGATAACTATGAGACCACCAAGCTACATATCATATACTCCACCATCATACCTATACCTATGGAGACTATCTACATTAACGTTAATAACAATAATATTGACATTAATACTACTATATGTACATGGAAGTAGAAAATTCTATATTGGTATACTTGACGTACAGATACCATTCTACATTGTTGTACATTATGTATATCTCTACATTATGACAACATCATTTTACGGTAGAGAAGGTATTCTTACAATACTTCCATTCATATACATCTATGGAAAACTTATACATGTAGATTTTGGTCAAATAGCATTGATATATCTAGTATATAGAGTAGTTAAGCATGTAATTATTAGGAGAAGATCTAGTGAGAAGATTTTGAAATCTTCCACAATTCATAACCAATAATCATACATATCTTATCAATAATATCGTAAAAGCTTAAACCTTTATCTAACACTCTCCTATAAATTTTAATTTCAACACTATCTCTACACACTACCGATATCTCATTTCTAATATCAGGATATATCGTATATACATACTCTAAAACTCTACAAATCAAGTCATATAGTTTAGACACATCATAAATATTGGAAGAAAGTTCACATTTAACATGATTATCATATTCATCTGAAAATTTTGAATAATCAAAATCACACACAGCTACAACTCCATAATACCTTAGAGATACAATACTCATATGGTAGATCAGGTAGGGTAGGTAAATTAAAGGAGTACTATGATGGTGGGCCCGCCGGGATTCGAACCCGGGATCACCCGCTCTCTCATGTGCGGATACCCGCCATCGTAAGGCGGGCATCCTGCCGCTAGACTACGGGCCCTATCTACGTAGTAGTTTGGTCTCTATAACCTTTTAAAAATATTGCTATTCAGTACAGATATCTACTTTATACTCCAGTCAACTTTTCTTATCTTTAATCCATATTTCTTAGATAGGTATTCGCATGCTGATAATGCTGCTATAGCTCCCTGTCCTGCTGCAATTATTGCTTGTTTATATGGTATTGATGTTACATCACCTGCTGCAAATATTCCATCAACACTAGTTCTACATAATTCATCAACTACAATCTCACCCTTCTCATTAACTTTAACTAGATGAGATATATATCCTGTATCTACTCTATACCCAATCTCTATGAATACTCCATCAACATCTAGATACTTTAATTCTCCATTAATTTTAATTAAAACTCTCCTAACCTTAACATCTCCGTCAATTTTAACAACATTACAATTATCTAAAATTTGCAACTTCCCACTCTCTAAATATTCTCTATATCTATCTTCAACATCTCGAATCTTTACTCTAGGAATCCAATATACTTTAGAACATGTTTTTAATAATGTATCTAGACTAAATTCAACATGTGGATCACTTCCAGATACATATAGGACTGTCTTACCTTTAAATAAAGCTGCATCACAAATAACACAATAACTAACTCCACGACCTAGAAAGCGATCTTCACCATCAACATTAAGTTTTATTGGAGATTTTCCTGTTGTACATATAACAGAGCGTGAATAATACTCTCTCCCTGATCTTGTAATTATCTTAAATATATCTTCAACCTTTTCAACTTTAACAACCTCGTCTATGATAAATTTAAAACCATACTTATACAATTCGCCTAAGATCTTATTAATAATATCTGAACCTTTAACAACACCAACACCAGGATAATTCTCTATATGTGGAATTTTCATAAGTTGACCACCAATTTCACGACCTATAGCTAAGACATTTACTTTCTGTCTAAGAAGATATAGAGATGCTGTTAATCCAGCAATTCCTAAACCTATAACACATGTATCATATATCTGTGACATTAGACATGTATAGGTTAAAGACTAGACATATCAACATTTCTCAATAAGGACATGTATAAGACTGTGGCAATATTGAGAACAGAGTATAAACATAGTAAAATAGATGAAAAATTCTTAAAGAAATTTAAAATTATTGAATATAAGGTATTGAAACCAATATTCAAAAATATAGAAGATAAGTATCATGTATGTGATGTTGCAGTTTTAATGAGTTCACTCTCAGTTAAAGCTATAAAGATTAATAATCTAGTAATAAATTCAAAATTCATAATACCTGTTGGAGAAGATACATATAGAGAACTTATAAATAACTTAGAAAATTTTACAGGTAAGATAATATTACCATCACACTACTCCTCATATGGTATTGTAGGTAAAATACGTGAAATACAGAAAAACCATAATATAAATATTGTAAATATCTACAGATCTGATCATGGTAGTAAGGTTATAAGAGAATTATTGAGAGATTTAAAAATTTGTGAATATTCTCTATATAGTTTAAATCCAAATGACTATGTAATAGATATATTTCTGAAAAATCTAGAATATGTAGATATTATAATACCAATGTCATCACTAACCATTAAATGTGTACTAGATAGAGCTAAAAGATGGAAACTTGATAAATCTTTAAAAGAGAAGATTGTTATATGTCCTGGTCCTGAAGTGTATGGTACATGTATTTCACATAATTTTGAAAAGGTCTACCTTGCTAATAATGCTAAGCTAGACAATATTTTTCAAACTCTAGAATATGTTCTAGAATATGAAGTTAATTGACCTATTAATGACACTTCAATATGATTTTCCTATTGACAAATCTCCATTTAGCAAGATAGCGTGTAGGTATGGTATTGATGTTGATAATCTCATATCATTAATTAGAAGACTTAGAGATTCAGGAGTTATTAGAAGAATTGGATCTGTACTAAATTATAGAAGTAGAGACCTCAAAGCAGCATTAGTAGCTCTTAAAGTTCCTGAACCATATGTTGAAGATGTTTCAAAATATATAAACGAGCTTGGCGGTGTTTCACATAACTTCTTAAGAGAGCATGAATATAATATATGGTTTGTAATAAAGAGAAAGAATATTGAAGATATAGTAAAAATTGTAAAAGAAATATGTTATAAGTATAGTATTAATAAGTATGTAGTTCTAGAATCTACAAAGACATATAGATTAGATGTTAGATTTGACTTATATAGAGGTATATCTAGAGCGAAAATATTAATACAAAATGAAAATCCTCCAAAACTTGAATCTGTATCAAGACTGCCTATAGAATTACTCAGAGAGTTATGTAATATAGAAATCTCTGAAAGACCTTTCGTAAAGCTTTGTGAAAAGTATAATATTGATGAAGAATATCTAATAGAAGAGATTAAGAGGTTAATAAGTTTAAATGTTTTAAGAGATTTCTATGCAGTCCTAAATCAGGAACGTATTGGATTTAAGATAAATGCAATGATAATACTAGATGTAGATTTAGTAGATGAACATGTTAAAAATATACTTAATTTAGAAGAACCTACACATGTAGTATATAGAAGATTTATATATGGTAGTGATAAGATGTTTGAAGGATTATACTTAATGATTCACGCTGTGTGTAGAGATGTAGTTCAAGATTTTATACGTAGAAACTTACAGAAGTATAAGTTTCAAATTATTTATAGTTGTAGAAATCTGCTACCATCAATGCCTCATGATATAGAATATACCTAAGCACGATGTGTCATGTTAAGTATTTACAACTTTCACACTCTTTCAATCTATCTATTCTGAATGTTCTAAGAGTAGGTTTTTCCAAATCTACAAATATCGCTCTAGGCTCCTTACGACCTTTAACATACTCTAAAAATTCTCTAACCTGTAATGATGCAGTTAATGAACATGTAAATGCCAATACTTCAACTCTACGAACTCTAGAAGTTCTAAGTATGCATCTTAGACATGGACCATCTCCAGGTAGAAATATTACCTGTCCTCTTAACTCCGATACACCACCATGAATCATGGGCTTTCTATATCTTAGACATAGATCATTAATAACTAGTCTAGAATCTATATTATCCAAACAGTCAAAAATAATATCAACTTTCTTCACAATCTCATGTATTAATCCACTATCTTCAAATATCTTAGTATTTATACAACATATAGATGTATCATTTACAAATTTCGACAATTTTCTGTAGGCTATAATAGTTTTATAAATATCAACACTCTGATAATCATATAGTATTTGTCTATTTAAATCTGGAATACTTACTCTATCAAAATCTACAAGTACTAGCTCTCCAACTCCAAGACAGGTTAATAGATATGAAACGTAAGATCCAAGACCACCTATTCCAAATATCGCAACCTTATAATGTCTAATTCTTCTCTGTAACTCTTCTCCAATTATTCTCAATTGTCTTTCAAATCTTGTTAAGTTCAAATTAACCACCTAATACTGAGTCTATAATTTCTACCTCTATATCTTCACAAATTTTATAGGGTAGTGGTAGAATTCTATCATTTGATAATACTATTAGCGAATCTTTATCTAAATTAGGATATTTACTACATAACAATTCTAATAACTCTCTAATAGTTACACACTTATCTAAAAATATCTCAACTTTATCCACACCAACTCTCTCACTTAAATACTTTCCAAATCTAACTATAGCCTTAACACCCATACTCTATGTAGAAAATATTTCTTCAAGAAGTTTAATTTTCCAATCATCAATATTTAATCTAGCACTAACAGCTAGAGTATATAATCCATACAGTGTGCAATCTTTATCAAATCTCTCTACAACTCTAATACTACATCCTCTACAGTATTCATATAATCTACATCTAGTACAGTAAGAATGTTCGTACCTTTTAGATAGTATATCTTCAATACTTTCATAAATTAAATTCCCTAAAGATTTACTATTATTGAATTGACATGGATATACTGTACAGTCTGGGTATATTGATATTATTGATCTTCCTGCACTACATCTACATCTTCTATAGAATCTACCTATGGTATCTTCAAATTCTCTCTTTGAATTAGATGATAGTAGTGCTATAGTTAGGAAGTCTGAAGGTTCTGTTACAGTTAGTACATCTATATTTTTATAATATTTGACAAGTTTCATTAGATAGTTCAGGAATAATGTTTCAATTTCTCTACTAGGCTTTAATTTTGAGTACGTATCTACACCTCTTCCTGATGGTGCTAGATGATATATACATAGTCTATGTATACCATATTTAGAGCATAGTTTAAACATGTCTTCTATAGTGTACATAGATGTCCATGTTAAAGTCATTCTTATACCAACATTGATCTTATTATTAACTAACATCCTTATACTCTCAACTATTTTATCAAAATTTGAACCAACTCTAATTTTTGAATCATATCTAGATGGTATGTCTAGACTAATACCTATATAGTCTACATCATACTTCTTCAACATGTCTACATGTCTATCACTTATAAACATTCCACTACTACTAATTACGAATTTAATATTATTATCATTCAACATTTGAAATACATATTCAATAGTTGGATATAGTAATGGTTCACCACCACTCAATATTACAAGTCTTGGATTTATTTTAGATATTTCTTTAATGACTTTACTAACATTCTCTAACGACATTTCTAATCCTGTTATTGTTGATGAGCTATAACAGTATACGCATCTTAATGCACATTTTTGAGATATGTTTAATACTACAATACCTTTACCATGTCTAGTTCCGATACTCCTACTTATGGTGACTTCTCCATTAACAATTTCAGATATTGGAATCACACTAACACACCTACATCAAACTTATTAAGTAATCACATGCACTACTAGATGTATGGCAAGTACAGCCTCAGCACTTGAAAGTGTGTATGAGTTAATGAAGAAGATTGATCAATATGTTGATGAGGTATATAAGGCTAAGGCAAGAGCTGAAGAAGATATTAGAAAGAAAGTTGAAGCTGCAAAACAGGAAGTACAAAAGCAACTAGAGGCTTTTATTAATGAACTTCTACAAAAGTATAAACAGGAACTTGAGAAGATGATAGAAGAGGATGTCTCAAAGTATAGACAATCATTAGAGTCAAAATTGTCAGACTTCACATCTAAAGTTGAGTCTAGATTTGAGAAAGTTGTTGAAGAAGTATTAAAAATGTTAGGATTCTAAGTTTTAAAAAGAGTAGAGTTGTACTATCTAATTTGTTCTCTTATTCTATTAACCATCTCTAGAAGTTGTTTATGATATCTATCAATTTCCTGTGCTATATCATTCATGTATTTACTTACTAGTTCTTTCATCTTATCTTCAATCTGTTCTCTTAATCCTCTCTGTGACATGGTTTAACCTTATCCTCCTAGGATTATTTGTATTACCTTTCTTCTAACAAATTCCTCTCTCTCCTCTTCATCTAATGCAAGTCTTAAATTCTTAATAGCTTCTTCTAGTCTGGGTAGTATTACGTAATCTATAGCGTTTATCATTCTCTGATACTCTTTTGCTCTTGATAGTAGTGTGTAGAATATATTTTCAAGATTTAGAAGTTCTAGTAGTTTGTCAATAGTCTTATAGAGCAAGTTCATAGACATGTCAAATTCTGGAGGTATACTTACGATACTATAGTTTGGTGCTGATATTCCTACAAATTTTGCACTTTGAAACTTAACACCTTCATACTCTCTAACTTCATACTCTACATGTACAGTTGGTGGAACCATCTCGCCTAGCTTACCAACTTCATCAATTCCAGCTCTTGCAATTCCAAGTTTTAACCAGTCTGATACTTGTTGTAGTTGTTCATATACTACTTTTCTAGTTTCTTCAAGTTTTGGAATAATTACTCTAATTTTCTGTATTGTTGCATTTCTAGCATCTTCAATAGTTTTTCTAACTCTCTTATACAATCTTTCACTCATTCTAAATCTCAGTAATGTTAATCTAGACTTTACATAGCTTGCAACTGCCATTATATGTACCTATGTTAGTTTAAGTGAAAAGTTTTACTTTCCTTAAAATATGTGGAATATTAACATTGCTGTGAAGATTATTGCTAGTAGTGGATATGTGAGTTTGTAGCATATAAATGTCAACTTCTTACTACTTCTCCAATCTTTTAACCCAATCCTAATCATAAGATATATCTCAGACATAAATACTACAAGTATTACAGGAACGTATAGTGGAGATACTAGTCCTAATAATGGTGGTGTTAATGCTAGTAGACATGTTGCTAATAGTGCAATAAATGTTGCAAGATATGGTATCCATGGTTTTCTCCAAAATCTCACAGTTATAGTTGGAACTCCAGCAAGTGCATAATCTTCAGCCCAGTGCATTGCTACAGCCCATAGATGTGTTAATACCCAGAAATATCCCATAAGTGCTATAACTATTCCTGAAATTGTTATGAGACCAGTAGCTACATACCATGCATGTAGTATAACACATACATATGCTAATGCTGCTACTAGTATGCTAGTCCAAGACTTTCTCTTCAATAATGCCGTATATAGATAGACATATGTCAACATTGCAAATGTGTAGAGTAGTGGTGTCATATAGTCTCTCAATAGTACTGAAACTATAATCATGAATAGTGTTGACACTATACCAAATATTTTACAGAATTTCTTAGCTTCATCATATGATAAGTCTCCTCTAGCAAGTACCCTCCTATATCTAGTTCTTCTCATAATCTCATCTATATCTTTATCAAGTAGATTATTCATTGCATTTCCCCAAGATATTCCAAGAATTATTACAATACTTTCAAGAATAAATTTAACATAGTTAAAACATCCTGATAGTGCTACTAGAAATGCTATAAGCCATGTATAGTATACACTTGCAGTTACGTGAGGTTTTGTTAGTAGTAGATATGCCTTTAATTTACGCATACTTGAGAAAATTATGTACAGTCTGTTTTTTAACTTAGACCTATACCTACTAGATTTAAAGTAATGAGAATTAGCATATCTGAAGCATGGAGAAGAGTTAGGAGAGTGTTAGAAGATTCTGATCTAGTACTTGAAATTGCTGATGCTAGAGAACCATTAGAGACTAGAAATGTCAGAATTGAACAGCTTGCGTCAAAACTTGGAAAGCCAATAATACTAGTATTAAATAAGTGTGATCTTGTACCATTTGAAATATTAGAGAAGTGGAAGAAGTTTTTAGAAAGAGAAATTCCAACAGTATTTCTAAGTGCTAAATATAGACTTGGAACTAGAAAACTGATACTCTACATAAAGAAGTATGCACCAAGACTACCTGTAAGAGTTGCAGTTGTAGGATATCCAAATGTTGGAAAATCAACAATAATAAACTATCTAAAAGGTAAACATGTAGCACAGACAAGTCCAGTACCTGGATGGACTAAGGGAGAGCAGATTGTTAAAGCAAAATCATGGCTATACGTAATAGATACTCCAGGTGTAATACCTGTAGAGGAAGTTAAAGATGAGGCACTTCTCATAATTAAAGGTGCTATAGATCCAGGAAGACTCCAAGATCCTGTATATCCAGCTGTTAAGCTTATAGAGAGAATATTGAAGTATAATCCAACAGCATTTTTAGAGAGGTACGGAATTGAAGATAGAGATCCTGAGAAGATAATTGAAAATGTTGCTAAAAAGAGAGGACTACTACTGAAAGGTGCAAAACCAAACATTGAAGAAGCTGCAAGAGCAATAATTAAAGATTGGATTGAGGGAAGAATAACCTATTATAGAGAGCCTGAGGAGTACTATGTCAATGTTGAGAAGAGCGAGACCATTAGTTGAATTTCCAGATACGGATCCTGTAAAGTATTATGCTAGAGTAGCTAGATATATGATGAAAGTTGTTGAAGAGCGTAGATTAGCAGCAATAGTTCAAAAGAATTCAGATGTTAGACTTGTAAGATCTATAAGGTATAAATCTGGAATTAGAAGACCAATAATAGTCACGAAAGATAGTCAAATACCATCAATGGCTAAGAGAGGTGTTGTAGATATAATGTTTTCAGTAACTAAGATTAAAGAAGAACTACCTGATGTATTTGTTGTAGATATAAAAGCAGATAAGTATGTATGGATTCATGAAAATAATTGGTACATATTCGACCTAGTTGTACAGATTGTATGTAACTTCCTCAAATATATGGATATTGACAACTATATAGTATGCTTTGATGGTATGAATGGTTATAAAGTCATAACACTATTAGATGTAGATAATGCAAAATCATATGTAAAAGAGAGACAGCAATATATGAAGATACTTTCAAAGTGTATAGAATTGTTAAAAGATGTTGCAGTTAGAGTAGCAAAACACTACAAATCAGTCTATTCAGGACTTGACCTATTTTCACACATGTTGATTAGCGGTAATACAACATTGAAGATTGGTCTATGTAGAGTACCATTCTCACTACACTGGTCAACAAAATTAGTAGCTCTACCACTACAAACACCTGTTAGAGAGTTCTCAGTAATGAAAGCACTACCTTCAAGAGTTATGGATAAAGCTGAGAACTATGGTCAGGTTATAGAGCAGAGATGGAGATATTCAAAGGTTGATAAACTGATTAAGACAATTGAAGAGTGTATGAAAGGTCAATATGTAGAACATGTATATAAAGCTAAAGCATACATAATGTCTCACATAAGCTTAGAATCTTGAGAATATATAATGAATATTGCTAAATCTATACTACACTACATTTTAAGTATCGAAATACTATTACCAACAACATTAGTATTACTACTATTATTTCAAACTATATTAAACTTCAAGTACTACATAGTTCTAGATCTATATTGTAAATCTTCAACAGTGATAAAAATACCTATCCTACTGTCAAATGTTGTTATTGACTGTTCTAGAGATAGCATATATGTGTGTGATATCTGCAGTATACTACCATACATATTTATACCATTGGTAGTTTTAACATATGTCCTATATAGGAGGTTTTTATATAGAAGTTCTATCTTTACAATATTTACAAAGTGTTTAACTTATAGTAGTATTATACTGCTAATACCATTACCACTCTACTACAATATAGGTACTGTATCTTTTACATTAATAATTTCAAATCCACTACTATCATCATGTATATACATTATGCAAATTCCAGCTATATTTCTATCTAGAGTATTTCCAGAAGATATGCAAATTACAGAGATATTTGTAAGTATAGATGAGTTAACTGAAGATACTATAACTATTCATGAAGAAGAATCTGAGCAAGAATCTTAATTTAACGAAATGTTTATTAACACTTTAAGCATTTATTATTAAAGTGAGTAGTGAGTTAGTTAGAGGTTTATCTAAATTTTCTACAGCATCACTACTAGAGTTTATAGCTATAATATTGCTATTAGCTGGTTCTGGAGTAATGATTAGTATTGCAAGTTACTACTACAAGTTTTTAGAGATTGCTCAAAAACTATCTCTACACCTAATATCTCCAAGCCAGATACCTTCATGGTTTTACACTGTTGCAACATATATGACTATAGGCTCAGCATTAATAATACTATTCCTAATAATTTCAGCTGTTTCAGCATATGCATTCCTATGGCCTGCATTTTCAGCATTTTCAAGACATGATAAGAAATTCTATATACCAAATCTACTAGTTAAAATTGGAATTGTTGGATATACTGTAATGTTTATATCATCTATAGCTCTCTCAACATATTTCACAACAGTACTAATCCGCTCAATACATAAGATGAGTCCTATCGGCATACTATTATACATTAAGAGTCTTACAATGAAGATACTTCCAATAGCTTTAACATTAGGAATATTGTTAACTATATTTCATATATTAACTCTATGTGGAATATGTATTGGATTATACTATCTTAGAAGTTATGGTCTTTCAGGACTATTTACAATATCCATGATCTTGCTCATAATAGATATAGTACTTATAATTGTTACAACTCCTGGAATTCATACAACATTATCAATGTTTAGAATGGCTACAGCTGTATCAAGTATTACGAGTCTTATCCAACCAATACCTGGATTAATAGCCTGTATACTGATATTTATAGCTTGTAGAATTTTGAAATCTAGAATTGAGAAAGAGGAAACTGTTACTCAAGTTTAATACCCATACTTCTCAAATTTTCAATAACATCATCTAGACCAAGTTTCTTCAAAGTCTCAACCTTCGGTATTCCATTATCATCCCAACCTCTCATCCTGTAGTAGTATGTCAACATCTTGTCAAACATCTCTCTATCAATTTTAGAACCTGCCTTCGGCCCTCTACTTAATGGTTCATTAAACCATCTTTCTGGTGGATAATCATATTCTCTTTTCCAATGTCCAAACTCTCTAATCCAGAAGCATCTAATAACGTTATATATCCTATCTGCAACTTCAAATAGATATTCTATAGAATATTCTCGACCTGTTGCAGCTTTAAGAGCTTTTATATAAAATTCTAAATCTAGACCAAACTCAACCCACTGTAATCTACATGTTCCAATACATTCAAATATTCCACCTCTAATATTTTGCATCCATATTAATTTACTAACTCTCTCTTCTATACTCATACTGGGATTCTTAAGTTCAATCGATATAAACCACGCATCTTTATGATGTGCACCTATTGGACTTGTAGAGTATGCTAATGCCATTCCAGGAGCTATGTGACAATCGTATGCTGATATTTCAACACCTTTACAATGCATTGCTATCTTACTTACTTCAGGTCCATAATATTCTGCTATTTTTGAAACACCTTCTGCAAGTATGTTACCTATACCTTTTCTATATGCAATCATCTCAATCATTCGTGTAGCGGCTTCAGCATTTCCAAATCTCAGCTCTATACCTTCTGTATCTTTCTTAGTTATTATACCTTTCTCGTACAGTTCCATTGCAAGTCCGATAACATTTCCTAGAGAGATTGAATCTATTCCATATTCATCACTAAGCTTTATCATATATGCTATGGAGAGTATGTCGTCTATACCTAAATTCGATCCAAGCATTGCAACCTGCTCATAATCAATCTCAACTACATGCTTACCAAATCTACAGATATTTCCACATGGTGTAGGACAGGAATAGCATCCTCTAGTTCTATATTTTAGAAACTTCTCAATAACATCTCCAGAGATCTTATATGCATGTTCAAAATATGCTTCTTTAAAATTATGAACTGGTAAACAACTATTCTCATTACTCCACAAAACTGTTATCATTGTTCCCTGTCTAGTCCAAGTATTGTAAAGTTGAGTATTTTTTAAGAAATTTATAGCATCTTTCAACAATTCTATAAGTCTATCAAGATCATGTACAGGTATATCTCTACTACCTTTAACAACTATAGCCTTAACCCTCTTAGAACCAAGTACAGCACCAATACCTGGTCTACCTCCAGCTCTACCAAAATCGTGAATTATATTTGCATACTTTACCAAATTTTCACCAGCTGGACCTATAGTAACTACAGCACATTCATATCCATGTCTTTCCTTTAAAATTCTCTCACATTCTGATGTTTTTAATCCCCATAAATCATATGCATCAAAGATTTCACATTTACCATCTTCAACATATATATACACTGGTTTCTCTGATCTACCCTCAATTATCAACATGTCAAAACCTGCAAATTTCAACATAGGTCCAAAATATCCTCCAAAATTACCATCACAATAACCTCCAGATTCTGGAGATTTACAACCAACAACACATTTACCACTTCCAGGTATTGGTAATCCTGTTAATGGTCCTGTAGCAAATATAACCTTATTATCAGGTCCTAGAGGATCTACGCCTCTATATAATTCTTCAAAAAGTATCTTACATATAAAACCTCTACCACCAACAAACTTTTCAATAAGATCTTTTCTCAAATCTTCGATAACATACTTACGTTTACTTAAATTCACTCTTAAAACTTTACCACAATATCCCTTAATATTATCCAGAGACATATCTAATAGCACCTGTAGGACAGATTTTTACACATTTTGGATCTCCATTACATAAGTCACATTTTATAGGAAATTTAATATCAGGATGTTTAAATATTGAACCGTAAGGACATGCTTTAATACAATCTCCACAACCTGTACATCTATCAACAATAAGTTTAACAATACCATTCTTATACACTAGAGCATCATATTCACATACACGAGCACATTGAGGTTTATCACACTGTTTACAACATTTTACAATTATGTCAAGATTATTAGCTGTGAAATATACTACAACTCTAATACCTGACTTAGAAATATTGACAGTACCGAAGTGATATATAGAACATACAAGCTCACATAAATGACATCCAACACATTTAGAAACGTCAATCTCAATTCTAGGCATCTCTAGATAAATGTCCTTCCAAATTTATCAATTATCTCAACAAGCTGGAATATGTGTAGCATAGTTTCAATAGTGTAGAGACGTCAGTGCTCGTGCCCTTCTTCATAATTCTGACAGAACTCCACTCATCATCAATATTAGACTAGTAGAAATCTACTATAAGCATTTACTACATGTTTAACAAGTTGCTCAGATACGGTTTCTGATATGAATCTAGTATTGTCAGATGAGTATATATTCAAAAATTTGAGTATTGATTTACAAAATCTTATGAGATTGATACCTGAAAGCTTATTATAGATATTAAGAAGTTCTCTGTATAGACCTACATTACCATGAATTATATCTCTAAAAATTTTTGGTATTATATTTAGAAGAATATCAACTACACCATAACCTCCAGCTTCAATAAATGGTAAAGCTAGATATCCATTTCCAATATATACAACAACACTCCTACCAACATCTTTTAAAGAGTATAAGATGTTTAATATATACTTAAAATCTCTCGAAGTTATTTTAAATCCAACTATATTTGAATACTCATATACTAGCTTAAATATCCAATCTACAGGTACTTCATAACCTTGAACGTTAGTGTATAGGTATACTAAGATCATGTTATCAAATATTTTACATATCTCTTCATAATACCTCAAGAATTGTCTAAATGTTGGTTTATAGTATAGTGGAGGTAGAGATATTATGTATTTAATACTTAAATCTTTACAAACTCTTACCATACTATACACATCTTTAAGCGATATAGAGTGTACACCTACTACAAGCCTATCTGGATTATAGATATTTGATACATACTCTACTAGTCTTATCTTCTCATTAATATTAAGACATGGCCATTCTCCAGATGTGCCTAGTATGAATATATTATCTACATGATATTTTAACAAATCTACATGTTTTGCTAGAGAGTTGTAATCTATCTCAAGATTATTATCAAATGGTGTTAGTAGAGGTATAACAAGTCTTCCTAAACTCATATTTATTAATTAAAATTTAAGGATTTTAAAAGAGAGACAGTATATGTTTAGTATTTTATTAACCTCTCTGTTTTACCAATGGTATGTGTAGTATATCTTTTACTATATCAAACCTATTTACAATGTAGTCAAATAGTGCTACATTAACTATACCATCTATGAGTGATATTGGAAATTGTACTGGCATGTATAGCATGAATATTGTCCCTATGAGATGTAGTATGTTTATTAATGTGTGTCCCCAAGCTAGTGCTAATTCTATCGATGTTACTAAATACACTCCTAAATCTCCTACAACTCCACTTACGAAGAGTATTGTTGTTCTAGATGGAGATTTAGACATCTTAATTATAACTCTCCTAACGAGAAAGCTTAGAACTGCCGGTATTAATGCTAGTGATAGTGTATTTGCTCCAAGTGTTGTAAATCCTCCATGTCCGTAAAGTGCCTGTAGTATTAATACACAGAATGACATTAAGAATATCTCAGGTATTGAAAGTATTAGACCTGCTAATGGAGTTCCACATGGATGTGAACATGAACCAGCAACAGGTACAGGTATATGCCAGCCACTTAACACGAATACTATAGCCATGAGTAGTAGAAACAGTTTTACATACTCAATACCGTACTGTCTAACATTATTCCTAAGTTTGTATATTCCATAGAATACTATTGGTAGAACTATTGCAAAGTATATCACACAGTGTAGTGGTGGTAGTGTACCATCTGCAAGATGCATAGTTATCTACCCATGGTTTCAAGTTTTAACATTTTTAATATTTTACAGTTACAAATTATGAAAAACGTTAAAACTTGAGACTGAGCAATTACACACATGCAAAAGGGTAGAAAAGCAATACTCTTAATGTTTGGTATAATAGCACTAATAACAGCAATAATAGTAACAGCACTTGGACTAGCTGGTATAAGTTTAGAAGAGCCAGAAGATATAGCAGCAACAAAGATACTACACCTAAAGATATTTCAAGTAATACCTGACCCAGTAGCTGACTTTATAGCAATAGTACTTCCACTCATAGTTGGTATAGTGATAGGATATATAATAGGTGATAAGTTATGACGTTCGTGATAGATTACGATCAACTAGTACCAATAATGTTCTTTATAGGAGTTGGTATAGGATATGTGTTAAGAAAGATAGTTAAGAGAAGAAGTGCCATTCTTGCAAGAGCAATACTATTCTTACTAATATTTGTAATAATATTCTTAACAACATGTAAGATGTTTTTACTAGGACTATCAGCAATATCTCTCACAACCGCATTTTCGATAGTGTCATCTCATAGAGAGAGGGAGAGATATTTAGCATATATGGGTACTATAGGATTAACATTGTCAGCAATAGCTATATCAATGCTACTATGTGGATTATATACTGAGACACAATTACTCATACTTAGAGTCTTAACAATAGGTATGTTATACATATCTCTAATACTTACACTACCCGTAACATCTCTAGCATATATGGTAAGACTATTCTTCGGAAATTCATTGACAATGATGTTCTTAACAACATACTTAATATTTAGAAAAGTTGTAAGTATAATTGAAGAATTTACAACAAGCTTAAAGATTCATGAACAATATATAAGAGGGATAATTAACAAGGTGAAATTTTCAATAGATGTGTTGAAGAGACGTGTAGTACCAATTTTAGAGAAAGCTATTGATGATATAACAGCATCATTATGCTCGAGAGGTATAGACATAACAGGATGTAATGTGAAAATACCATTACAGGTAAAATTTACGAGAGATGATGCACTACTACTTACATCATTCACAGTACCAATACTACTACTTGCAGTACTATGTCACCTATTATAGAGGTTGAAGATATGTACTTCAGGTATAGGTCAGGAGAAGATTGGATACTTAAAGGAATAAATATGAGTATTGAAGAAGGATCTATTGTAACAATATTAGGCATGAATGGATCCGGAAAAACTACTCTACTTAAAATATTGTCAGGTATTTTAATACCTCAAAGAGGTAGAGTGAAGATATGTGATGTAGAGCTTAGTAAGAGAACTGCAGGAAAGGTTAGAGAGATTGTTGGATTAGTACTTCAAGATCCTGATACCCATCTTCTAATGCCTACAGTTAGAGAAGAACTATCAATACCATTAATATCTAGAGGTTTTAGAGAAGAAGAGGTTTATAGGCGTGTGGAGTATATATCGAAACTTGTAGGTATTCAAGACATACTCGATAAGAGTGTTGATGAGCTTAGCTTCGGTCAGAAGAAGAGGGTATCTATAGCATCAATACTCATAGCAGAGCCTAAGATACTATTGCTAGATGAGCCTACTCTAGGTCTAGATCCAATTACCTGCATATCACTTATGGACTTGGTTGTTGATATAGCTAAGAGAAAGAGAATGACAGTAATATTCTCAACACAAGATCTCGATATTGCGGCACTATATGCAGAGTATGTATATGTTATGAGAGATGGTAAGATCGTTGCTTCAGGTTCTAGAGATGATGTTCTTAGAAATTTTGAATTAATGAGAAATGTATGTGGACTTAGACTTACAAGGATTGGACATCTATTTGAGATTGCTAGTAAGAGAGGTCTAGTTAAGATTGATAGAATACCATTAACAATATCTGAAGCATTGAAAGTATTAGAGAGAAATCAGCTAGGGGATTATTAATCATCTATCATACCCAGCTGTAATTCATCATTCATAAAAATATATGTACTAGACTATTTATAACTAATCTAGATGATGTGAGAACTCCCCGACCTGAATTGATGAAGATGACCCTCTTGCTGATTACTTCTCAAATTCTTCTCTAAATATCATCTGTCTAATCTTTCTCCCAACCTGCTCTATCATATGATTACTCAACTCATCAAGTAGTTTTCTAAGTGTTGGACAGCCATTCTCATACTCCTGTAACCATTCTTTAGCAAATTCTCCATTAATAACTCTCTGTGCAGCTTTTCTAATATTCTCTCTAACATGCTCATCAATTACTTTAGGACCTACTGTAAGTCCTCCATATTTAGCTGTTTCACTAACAATCTGTAGCATTCCTGTTAGACCACCTCTCCATATTAGATCTACAATAAGCTTTAACTCATGTAGAACTTCAAAATAGCATACTTCGGGTTGATATCCAAGTTCTATCAATACTTCAAAAGCCTTCTTTATAAGTTCCATAACACCACCAACAAGAACACACTGCTCACCTATCAAGTCTGTCTCTGTCTCTTCTTTAAAACTTGAAAGTATTACTCCAGCTCTTGTAAATCCGTTAGCTTTAGCTATTGCAAGTGCGTAGTCTAGAGCTTTTTTAGAATAATCTTGATGTACTGCTACAAGTGCAGGTACGCCAAAACCTTTCAAATATAGTTCACGTACAGCAGATCCAGGACCTTTAGGTGCTACGAGTACTACATCTACAAATTCTGGAGGTCTTATTAAGCCGTAATGTATTGTGAAGCCATGTGCAAAACATATTACCTGTCCAGGTTTTAGATTCTTCTCAATCTTCTCTTTCCAAACTTTTGGCTGAACCATGTCTGGTATTAGCATTACTATGACATCAGCTTTCTTAGAAGCTTCATCAATTTCATATACTTCAAAACCTTCTCTACTAGCTTCAGACCAACTTTTACCATCTCTTCTAAGACCAACGATAACGTTTAGACCACTATCTCTCATATTATAAGCCCATGCACGACCTTGAGAACCATATCCAATTATTGCTATAGTCTTATCTTTTAGAAGTGTTAGATCTGCATCTCGATCTGTGAATATCTTTGCCATACTTTTAGAAGATTTGTTTAATACTCTTTAAATTATTACTCACATTTTGAATATTTTTATTAAGTAGAATCTTGAACAATCATCTCCTGAATTTCATATATTGAACTTAGCTTACTTGTAAACCACTCTGGTTCTTGTGTATCAACCTTCAATTCTACCTGAACGACAGTACCGTTAAGTCTAAACTTCATCTCTCTAACTTCAGCTTTAGTACTACACTTCCTCAATACAGTTATTAATCTAGCAACAGCATCTAAACCACCTATTAGCTCCATGTGTAGAGTTAAGATTTTGCTACTCATGTTCTCACCTCAGGAAACTTCATATCAATCTTCAACTCGCCTGGAAGCATGATTTCAGTAAGCCACTTCCCTGGTAGTACCCATGGCTTGACCATCTCAAACTCCTTATCTATAGTTACATCAACTATTAGTGGTGTTCTATTTCTTATAGCTCTCCTAACAGCAATTTCAAGATCTCTATAACTTTCAGGTCTAACACCCTCAATTCCAAATGCTTCGGCAAACTTCACGAAGTCTGGATTACCATAGAAGTCAACTGCAATAATTCTACCACTATACATGACACGTTGCCACTGTCTAACCATCTGTAGTGCACTATTGTTAAATATTGTAACTATGATATCTAAATTCCACTCACGTACAACACATAGATTTTGACAAGTCATTAGGAAGCTTCCATCACCATCAATATCTAATACTGGTCTTTCAGGTCTTGCAAATTTTGCACCAATAGCTGCAGGTAGTCCAAATCCCATAGTTCCCAATCCTGCACTTGTGATAAATGTTCCAGGTTTGATAACTTTCCAATGAATTTCACACCACATCTGATGTGCTCCAACACCTGTAGTAACTATCGCGTCTGGAGGTATGACATCTCTCAAACATTTCAATACTTTCCAAGGTACTAGACCAGGAACATCATTACCATACTTAGATATGTAATCTTCAAACTTTCTTCTAATATCTTTCAACCATCTTACAAATTTATCATCTCTCTTTAATGCCCCAGGAATGTACTTTATCAACATCTCTAAGAATTCTCTAACATCACCTGCAATTGCTATTGTCGGTTTAACATTCTTACCAAGCTCTCCAGGATCAATATCTACATGAATTATCTTTCTACCCTTACTAAATTCAGAGTAGTTACATACTGTTCTATCTGAAAATCTTGTTCCAAGTGCAAGTACTACATCAGAATTTGCTAATGCTGCATTAGCTTCAGGTCTACCATGCATACCTGCAACACCCATAACTAGTGGATGATCTCCAGGTACTGCATTCTTTCCTGGAAGTGTTGTAACTATTGGTGCTAATATCATCTCTGCAACTTTCAAAACTAGATCCCAAGCACCACTCCAATATACACCACCACCGACAAGTATTACAGGTCTTTCAGCTTCTACAAGTAGTTTAGCTGCTTGAGCAACCTTAGAAGGATCAGGTCTTGGTATTTCTCTGAAAACTCCAGGTATGTAAAATTCCTCTTCTCTCTCAACCTTACCTGTCTGTGCATCTCTTGGAAAATCTATTAATACAGGTCCTGGTCTTCCATGCATTGCTATTCTGTAAGCCATTTTGAATATTGAACCAGCCTTATTTGGATCTCTAATAACTATGTTAAACTTAGTAACTGTAAATGTTGAACCAACCATATCTGTCTCCTGAAATGCGTCTTTACCAAACATTGATAGTGGTACCTGACCTGTAATTGCTACTACAGGTGATGAATCCATATAAGCATTTGCAAGACCGGTAAATAGGTTTGTAGCACCTGGACCAGACGTTACAATTGTAACTCCTGGTCTTCTTAATACTCTAGCATATGAATCTGCTGCATGTATAGCACCTTGCTCATGTCTAAACAAGACTATCTTAATCCTATCCTTAACATTGTACAGTGCGTCATATACTGGCAATATTGCACCTCCAGGTATTCCAAATATTACATCAACACCACACTCGACTATTGCTTTAACTAGTGATTCAGCACCAATCATATTCTCACCTTAATGCACTTTTTAGAAGCTCTTGCACAGGTTCTACATATTTTGATGAGTATGTCCTTATTAGACTGATTGCTCTCTCTTGTCTGTCTAGTTCTACTACTATTTTCAACGTACCCGGCGACTCTTCTTGATAGGACAGAGAAGACTCATCCCGATCCAGAATGTACGGATGGTCTATCTTTTTAAGCGTTACCTATGGTTCATCAAAGAACCGCTAAGTAGGGAAATGTTTATAAGAGTTTATCTACGCAGTCAATTGGGATCTTACATTGCTCAGCATTCAGATGTTAAATATGTCAGGATACTGGACACAACGTTGAGAGATGGTGAGCAAACTCCAGGTCTTGCTTTAAAACCTGAAGATAAGCTTAAGATTGCTCTCCTCTTAGAAGAATTGAATGTTGACTCGATAGAGGCTGGATTTCCAGCAGTTAGTCAAGGTGAGAGAATTGCAATTAAGATGATTACTAGAGAAGTTTCAAACTCTGAAATTGTAGCACTATGCAGATGTAATAAATCTGACATCGATATGGCTATTGACTGTGATGTAGATGCTGTTCACCTATTCATAGCAACATCAGACATACATCTGAAATATAAGTTGAAAATTACACGTGAAGAAGCACTTAGAAGAGCTATAGAATCTGTAGAATATGCAAAATCTCATGGGTTAACAGTAGAGTTCAGCGCTGAAGATTCAACAAGAACAGAATGGTCATGGTTAGCAAAATTCTTTCAAGCAGTTGTAGATGCTGGCGCTGATAGGATAGATATTGCAGATACTGTAGGTGTTATGTGGCCTTCAAAAATGTACTCACTTGTCAAGTACATAATAGAGAATGTTAAAGGAAGATACATACTAAGTGTACATTGTCATAACGATTTTGGAATGGCAACAGCAAACAGCATAGCAGCAGTTGAAGCAGGAGCAGGACAGGTACATGTGACAATTGCAGGATTAGGTGAGAGAGCTGGAAATGCACCACTTGAGGAAGTTGTAACAGCACTACACTTCCTACTAAACTACAGGACTAGGATAAGATTTGAAAAATTGAAGGAGGTCTGTGATCGTGTTTTAGAAATTACAAAATTCACAATATCACCAAACAAGCCTATAATAGGAATAAACGCATTTAGTCATGAATCAGGAATACATGTACATGGAGTTATAGAAAATCCACAGACATACGAACCAATACCACCAGAACTGATAGGTGCTAGAAGAAGAATTGTACTTGGAAAACATAGTGGAAGACATGCAGTAGAATTCATATTAAAGAGCATGGGAATAGAGCCAAAACCTGACATAGTTGAGAAAGTATTGTTAAAAATAAAAGAGCTTGGAGATCAGGGAGTTAAGATTGAGGATAGTGATATTAGAAGAATAATTGAGGAAATTCTAAATATTAAGAGTGAAAGAGCATGTCCAACATAGCAGAACTATTATCAACATGGGTTAAATATGAGAAAATTAGAGATAAAACAATTGTAATATGTTCAAAATGTCTTAAAGATAGTGAGGAGTGGAGAGAAATAACTAAGCTAGGAGATATAGTACTACTAGCATGTCCTGAACAGGAGAAAGATACATACTTTGGAAAGATAGCAACAATAATAAGATGTTCTAAACCTAGAAGAATAATAGTCATAACGAGAGAAGGAAGTCCACATTGCTACCTACTACATGCAGCAATTAATCAAGCACTATTCATAACTAATGAGAAGATACTTATAGAACACTACGTTGTATATAATAGACAAATATTGAAAATTAGTATTGAAGCAGTACAAGTATCTAGATACTTACACATAGTTGAAAAACTCATTAGAAATAATCCACATATAGTAGATGAATTGAGAAGAGTTAGTCTAGAAGCATCAAAACTATCTAACAAGTCTAATCTCTGAAATATAAGATGTGTATAGACCTCTCCTAGACGTAATTGTGAGATAGTAACATCCATTCTTTCTAATTTTAAACTTTGGTTTAAACTGTATCACTATAACCTCATATTCACCAGGTTTAACAGTACTAGTATATGTATACTTCACAGTTACATACTTATAATATTTAGAAACTATAAATTTTGGAATTATCCTGTATACAGTATCGTTAATTCTATAAACTATATCTTTTAATGAAAATGTTACATCTTTAAAATCGAATGGTGTTAATATCAACGGTGTAGAGGATAATGTACCAAGAAATGTTGTTAACCTATATCTCAAAACTTCTAAATTATCTAAATAACTTGTGAAGATAAGATTGTTTGTAAGTATGCTACTTCTAGTAAATGTTGCAGATATGTTATATGTATGTACTCCACTTCCTACATTAAGTGTTGAAATGTCTAGTATAACTCCCTGACCTGTAGCTGTCACACCATATACCATGAATATAGCGTTTATTTGACCTGTGTTAACTACGTCCAGTATTATGCATAGGTAATCAAATATTTGAATTGTGTAACCTGTAATTACTATAATATTAGAGAGACATATATATGACAGCGTGTAGCCATTAGAACTCATAGATATGATTTTGAGACTATTTATCTGAATGCTAGCATTAACTCCATAAAGAACTGCAGATATTACTTGTCTTGTAGAATTTAAGACTAGAGTTCTATTATACATAACTTCTCTCCTCCTTACTATCACTGTCTCATTCTTTGGACACTCTAGAACCTGTAGGACAGCCCCATTACAATCATGTATTATTATGGACTCTAAAGTTACATTTTGAGAACCCATGTTTAGAACTTTCAGGTATAGTCTAGCCCTTCCACTAGATGTGTTGTACTCTAATTCTGAATTTATTTGTAATGGTTGAATCTGTGGTACACTATTGTCTAGTGAGGACTGTTGACTTGACATTATGAACATGTATATGAATATTGAAGCTATAGCAATTATACATATGAGTACTATGGTGGCGGCTATATTCACCATAGCTTGACTCGTCAGGATACATACTATTCTACATTTTTAAACACTTTCTCAGTAGTAATATATTATAAGGTGTTTTCATACTAAGATTTGTGTCGAGTATAAAACTATACAAGTCTATTAAGGAACTTCCTCGTGAAGAGAAGTTTGCTCCAGGTCATGCAATGTGTGCTGGTTGTGGTGCTGCGATTGCCATGAGATGGCTTAATAAGGTTGTATCTGACAATACTATATTTGTAATAGCTACTGGATGTGTTGAAGTTACAACAACAGCATGTCCATACACAGCATGGTTAAGACCTTGCATACATGTAGCATTTGAAAATGCTGCTGCAGTAGCTTCAGGAATTGAAGCAGCCATAAAAGTTCTTAAGAGAAAGGGAATGTTGAATAAGGATATTAAAGTTGTAGCAATTGCAGGTGATGGAGGAACTGTAGATATTGGACTACAAGCACTCAGCGGAATGCTTGAACGTGGACATAACGTAATGTATGTACTATACGACAATGAGGCATACATGAACACTGGTATTCAGAGAAGTGGTGCAACACCATTTAGAGCATGGACAACAACAACACCTGTAGGTAGAGTATTGAAAGGAAAATTACAACATAAGAAGGATATTGATGGAATAGTTATGGCACACAGACCTAGATATATGGCAACAACAACAATAGCATACATACTAGACATGGTTAACAAATTCAAAAAAGCTTACGAATACTCAAGTGAAGGACCAACATTCGTACATGTACTATGTCCATGTGTTCCAGGTTGGAGAATAGATCCACACATGACTGTAAAATTATCAAGACTTGCAGTAGAGACAGGAATGTGGATAAACTATGAAGTAGAGGATGGTAAGTTTAGAGTAACTACAAGAGTACCAAAAAGAAAACCAGTCTCAGAATACTTAAGACCGCAAGGAAGATTTAGACATCTAACAGATGAAGATATACAAATAATACAGAAGTATGTTGATGAACAGGTAGAGAAGATAAATAGAATGGTTGGAGAAACAGTGATAGGACCTGTAGTTATCGAGAAGAAATCAGAAGAAAAAGAATAAATACAGAAACGATATGGAAAATATGAGGGACCTCGGAGACGCCCGTGCAGCCCACGGGTGCATGATCCCGAGGTCCTCCGGAGCGGCTACAATACTTAGAAATTTCAACAAATGATGATATAGGCCCGACAGACTAATGAAGAGGCTATACTAAACTGAGACTTAATGGAGAAAGTATTTACCTGTCTAAGATGTGCAAAATGTTGTCTTTCAAATCTTCTAATACCATTAACATTACAAGATTTCTATAATTGGTTTTCAAATAGATGTTATCTACCAATAATACTAACAGTTAGAGAATGTAATGAATATACAGATCTTGCAAATATAGACTGGGTATATACCTTAATATCGAGTAGACACGACACATATATGAAAGTTAGAGAGATACTTAATAGATATGGTATAAAACTTCCAAAACATGGTTGTTCTCTACTAAACGATAGATATATGACATGTAGAGTATATAACTTGAGACCTCTAATATGTAGAATATTTCCATTCGATATAGATTTAAAGATCTCTGACTGGGCTTTAAATAATTGTGAAGCTATTAAGAGAGGTTTTATAAAACCTCCGGAGAGCTATAGAGATATTGCTATTGAATATTCTAAAAATGTTGAATATACATATAGTAGAGTTGAAAATGTTGAGAAGATTGAGAAAATTAGACTGTACGTATTTGAAAATTTTATTAAAAGAATTGTAAAGGATAGATATGACTTAGAAACTTTAAGATATATACTATTCAACATAGTTGAATATGGTTAAGAAAGCTACATGGAGAAAATTTAGAGAATTTAGAATTGGTAGATATAGGATAGTCCTATATAGGGAAAGAGAGAATGCATCAATATTTAGGATAGAGACTCTAGATAGCATTACAGGTACCTACTGCGGTGATATTTATACACATTTTAATGATGAATTAACAATAATATCAACAACAGGATCTTTAACTAGTAATGAAATTTTAAAAATTGTATCAATTATAGAAGATTATCTTCAGAAAATGAGAGAGTAGTCATGTTCCTACATTTATATAGTTTTCCTCAACTAATTGCTTTAGTGTGAATATAGTTGAAAATACGGCTATATAGCTTGTTCTCGGATTCCATGGTGATGGCATGTTTTTCAATATAATTTTTACATTTGAAATTTTTGAAATTATCTCAATTTCATGAATATTTTCACTAACATCAGGATCTGCAATAACTTCAACTTCTGGTTCAATATTTGTTACTATTGCTATACTTGCAACAATATTTACATTAAGTGGAAACTTCTTAACAGCTTCACTTGCAGGTCCTCTATAAATCACTTCTGGTTTATCTATCTTTCCTGTGATTGGTAGTGCTTTCACAGGTTTTCTAGTTCTCACAATAATCTTCTCGATACCTACTACAGAGAGTGCCTTAAGACCATCAAAGCCACAGATAGCACCTGAAGGAATGTATATTTTACCACCATACTTCTTACATAACTCTATCAATCTCTCTCTAAAATCTTTATCAATTAGTGCACCTGAACTTAAAATTATGAATATCTTTCCACGAGATAATACTTTATCTGCATATTCTCTAACAGCTTCAGGACTTGCAACTTCAAGTACAATGTCTGGATCTGTATCTAATAATTCGTCAATACTGTTACAAATCTTGACATTAGTAATACCGTATTCATATACTATTTTTCTACATTTCTCTAAATCTCTATCCATTAGAGAAACTATTTCAACATTATTTATAATACCTCTACAGATTGCTTCTACAACACCTCTACATATAGCTCCACATCCAATAATTGCTAATTTCTTCATAGCTACTCTACCTCTAAACTCATATCTACAATTTCTGGTCTCATAGTTATGTAGCTAGTACTGATTATGTCTGGTCCTGCTTTAGCATATTCTACGATATTGTCTGGATTTATACCACCACTAACTTCAATAATTACCTTATCTCTAAAACCTTCAACTTCTAATAACTTGACAGTCTTCTCAACTTCTTCAGGAGTAACATTATCTAACATAATGATATCAGCACCTGCTTTAGCAGCTTCAAGTGCATCATGTGCATTCGATACTTCAACTTCAACTTTATGAATAAAACTTACACCTCTCTTAGCAATCTCTACAGCCTTTCTAACACTTCCAATCAACTTGATATGATTATCTTTTATTAAAACTGCATCACTTAAAGAAAATCTATGAGTATCACCACCACCAATCTTCACAGCTTTTTTAACGAGATATCTAAGACCGGGTAATATCTTTCTTGTAGCTGCAACTCTAACATTAGGATTAACACTTCTAACAAGTTCAACAAGTCTTCTTGTTGTTGTCGCAACACCAGATAAGTACATTAGTAAGTTGAGGATCGTTCTCTCTACTAGTAGAATTTTGTGTAGAGATCCTCTCAATCTTGCGATAACACTACCCTTAGAGATAGTTTTGCCACTATGTATATATACTTCACATTTAATTCCAAACTTTTCCAATACTTCACATATATCTTCAATACATGCAATTAAGCCTTCTGATTTAGATATTATTAATGCAGATATGTCTCTACTATCATTTTTAAATAATATCTCTGTCGTATAGTCTCCAAATGGTGAATCTTCCTTAATCCATCTATAGAAATCTTCTAGATTAATCATATTAGCTTCTCATAAGTTCTATACTTCTCTCAATAATATCTTTAACTTTTTTAATCTTTTCAATATCTATAACAACTCTATACTTCATATTTTCAAGACTCTTTAATATGTTTAATAGATTTATCTTCTTCATATCGATACATACAGCTAGCGGATTTGCTGGATATATCTTATAGTCTGTATATAGTTTTCTAGCTCTATATGTTAATCCTTCTTCTGTTGCTAATATTATTGGCTTATCTTTATCTAAATTTTTAATAATTTTCAACATCTGACTTGTACTTCCAATATAGTTTGAAATTTTTCTAACACATCTAGGTACTTCAGGATGTGATATCAATATAGCATCTCTATACTGTTCTAAGCACCTTCTAATATAGTATATTGACAATGCATATTCATGAACTGGACAATGACCATATGGAGGTACTGTAATTATCTCTTTACCTGTCTTCTCTCTAACATAATCTGCAAGATTTTTATCAGGACCAAACATCACAACATCATCTTCAAGTTTTTCAATTAATCTAACAGCACCTGCACTTGTAACTACATAATCTGCATATACTTTAGAATCTAGTAGTGAGTTTACGTATAGTACAAGTGGTGCTCTTGGATATCTAGATTTGTATTCTCTAGCTTGATGTGGAGGTAAGTATTCAGCTAGTGGACATGTTGCTGATGGTTCAGGATGTAGAACTACCTTATCTGGATTGAGTACTGCAGCCATCTCAGCCATAAATGAAACTCCAGCAAAAACTATGACATCTGCATCACTTTCTAAAGCTTTTATTGCAAGTTCTAGACTATCACCAACATAATCTGCAACATCTTGCACTTCAGGTATCTGGTAGTTATGTGCTAATATGATAGCTCTCCTCTCCTTCTTCAATTTCTCAATTTTCAATTTAAGCTCTTCAATAATCATGCTCTACACTCACAATCTACAAGACCTGCTAATTTCAAGATTCTACATGCTAATAATGCAGCATTTACAGGATTATCAATACCAACAACAGCTACAGGAACACCTCTAGGCATTTGAACCATACTTAGAAGTGCGTCAAGACCCATTAATGATACTGAGAGTGGAACTCCAATAACAGGCTTTTCAGTTCTAGACGCTATAAATCCAGGTAATGCAGCTGAAAGACCAGCCATAGCTATGAAAATCTTAACATCACTCTCACGAACATATTTATCAAGCTCTTCAGGATTTCTATGAGCACTAAGTACATGTATCTCATATGGAATATTCAACTTCTTCAACACATCAGCAGCTTTTCTAGCATGTTCAAGATCTCTCTCACTACCAACAACTATAGCTACCAGCGGTTTATCACCAAACTTCTCGATAAGAACCATATTAAACACCTAAATCTTGCTTAACTTTATTGGCTTAATCTCAATACCTAAGATATTCATTAACTTCCTATAATTTCTAACTAGAACTTCAGGACTTGCACCTCTCCTATAACATTCCTTGTCAAGATGATTACCTGAAGAGTCAATAACTCTAAATGTATCACCACTAATCTCATCTATCAAAATTATACTATCTCCTCTTCTACCAAACTCTAACTTCATATCAATAAACTTCAAACCTCTACCTTCAAAAAGTCTAGATAATATTTCATTAACCTTAAGTGCAACACTCTTAACATATTCCAACTCGTCTCTTGATAGTAATCTAGATTCAATAATATCGTCTTCAAGTATTAAAGGATCGTGAAGTTTATCAGACTTATAATGAAATTCTACTATAGGTTTCTCAAATTTTTGTAATGGTTTAAGAAGTGGCATTCTCTTAAGTTGTGATCCATATGCATAATTTCTAACAATAACTTCGATAGGTATTAGCTCTGTCTTCAAAACTTTCAATCTTCTATCACCATCATACTCTACAAAGTGTGTATTAATACCATTATCTTCAAGATACTTAAAAAACCATGCACTCATAGCTGCTGCAAGTCTACCCTTTTCAGGAGCTTGATCTCTTTTAGCACCATCAAATGCTGTCAACTCATCTTTAAACTCCAAAATCAAGAAGTCATTATCAACTTCATACACATTCTTAGCCTTACCACTATATACTAACTTCATGCAGAAAGTCCATGAAATTAAACATTTAAACATTTCACTAAGTAGATACTACACCTCAAGACTTAATATTTAACAAATCATTTAAATGGTTTTTGAAAGTAATAGTTATACTTAGAATCATAGTGATGATGTAAGTGAAGATTGAAGATGTTAAAGTACTCATAGTTAGAGCACCTGGAACAAATTGTGATTATGAGACTGCACAAGCATTTAAGGATTTGGGAACTAGAGTCGAAATTGTTCCAATATACAGGATATTTAATAGAAATGTCAAGATATTAGACTACGATATCTTAGTCTTTCCAGGAGGATTTAGTTATGGAGATTTTATTAGAGCAGGAGCAGTACTCGGCAAGAAGTTAATAGCAAAAATTGAGAAAGATATTAAAGAATTTATAAAAGATGGAAGACCAATATTAGGAATATGTAATGGTTTTCAAATACTTGTAGAAGCTGGTCTAATACCTGGAATTGAAAATGTTAAAATTGCATTAACTACAAATCTAAGTTTAAGATATGAATGTAGATGGACAATATTAAAATTTGAAAATAATAGATCAATACTCTCAAATTATATAAACATTGGAGAGATGTTGAAAATACCAATAGGTCATGGAGAAGGAAGACTTATTGTAAGTTCTGAAAAAGACCTTAAAGAACTTATAGATAATAACTTGATAGTTTTCAGATATGTAAAGCCTAATGGTGAATATGCTAATGGTGAATATCCATGGAATCCTAATGGTTCTATATACGACATAGCTGGACTATGCAATATCTATGGTAATGTTATTGGAATGATGCCACATCCTGAGAGAGCATTCTATAGATGGCAATTTCCAGACTGGACCAGAGATAGAGGTAAAATATATATTGAAGTGTATGGAGATGGTTATAAGATAATTAAGGGAATTATAGATTATGTATGTTCAAAATTTTGAAAATTATATACTTAATATCTAACAATCTATCTCTCATAAATCTACGCAGATATAGTGGATGATAATGTTTTACAACAGGTATACCAACATTCAACTCTTCTACACTTCTCCAAGCTACTTTACCTAGAGCAATCAGATACTCAGGATTTAGAACATCTATCTCAATCTTTAAAATTTTCAAACATTTTCTTCTCATTCTCTCAATATATGACTTATCTATAGGTCTACACTTAACAGCTGTTGTCCAAAATATTCTTAATTTCTTTAATAGACTTGGTATTAGATTATCATCAATATTAAATATTTGAGATAGAGTACTTCTAAGTCTATCCTTCCTATTTAAGTTATATATAAAATCTTCCTTATCTCCAGGAGGTGGTGATTCACTTATAATCAATATCTTCACTCTATCTGGCAGGTATTTTCTATATACTTCAAACTTTACATATGGCTTATCTACTACTCTACATTCTTCACATCTCTCTATTAAGTCTTCAATAATCATCTTTTCAATATCTTCGATATTATATTACTAATCTTCTTCATAGTTTCCTCATCTGGTTTAACATCTTCAGGATATTTTTCACCACCATATTCTTCAGGTAATTTTCTTGTTGCATCAATACCCACCTTAGATCCATATCCAACTATCGGTGTTGAAGGATCTAGCTCTTCTGTTGGATATCTAGGGATTATAACTATATCACGTTGTGGATCTACATGTGCAGCAATCATGTACATTACCTGATTTAGATCTCTAACATTTACATCACTATCAACAACTATTACTATCTTACCTAAAACAGGTACTAGAGACCATAATAGCATCATTACACGTTTTGCCTGTCCTGGATATTTCTTACGTATAGATACTATGTATACATATCCAAGACCTGATGGTGGTATATGAAGATCTACAATTTCAGAAGCTATACATTTCAATAAATTCTTAACAACTCTCTCACCAAAAATCATCATATACCCATCTTCAAGTATTGGCTTTCCTGTTACTGTGACAGGTATTATTGGGTCATCTCTAGAGAAGATTGCTCTAACTTCAACAATGGGATATTTAAGTACTGGAGAATATACACCAACATGATCTCCAAAGGGACCTTCAGGAACTAGATCTCTCAATTTTACAACACCTTCAATAACTAGTTCTGAATTTGCTGGATATACAACATTCTTCACAGATTTACCTTCAACAAAATCTATACCTCTACCTCTCAAAAGTCCTGTAATAAACACCTTATCTAGAGGTGACGGTATTGGTACTGAAGCCATGAGCATAGTTATAGGATCAGTACCAAATACAATAGCTACAGGAACTTCATCACTCCACATCTCAGCAATCTCTCTACTCTTCCTCCATGGCATCCAATGCATTATCATACGTCTCTCATCAACAACCTGAAGTCTATAATATCCAAAATTTATCCTATCATCATAAGCTACAAATGTTATACCCATAGTGAAGAATCTAGCTTTCTCACCAGGCCACTGTCTAATAGCGGGTAGTTTAGTAATATCAATATTTTTCCACTCAACTTCATGTACAGGTCCTGAACCTACCTTCCTGGGAAGAGCTTTACCAACCTTACCAAATTCTGAGATAGTTTTAACAATATCTTGAATACCTCTATACCTAGTCTTTAAAATATTTGAAAAATATTCTAATCTTCTAGAAATTTCATCCTCACTTAAAATATTGTCAATCCTATCTAAACTACCAAACAGATTACCAACAACTTTAGTTAAACAGTCTTTAACATTCTTAAAAATCACTGCAGGACCATTATTATAACATACCTCTCTTAAAATATGTGCAAGTTCAAGATCAAGACTAACTTCATCATCAATTTCTACAAGTAGATTATGTCCTCTTAGAAAGTTTAAATATTCTCTAAGATCATTAAACATCTAGTGTAGTATAAATCCTAGACATATAAATGTTGATGTTATACATCTAATAGCAAAGATATAGAATGGATTTCTAACTTTTAAAGAATGTAATGTTAATGGTAGTGTAATATATGTTAAAAGTATTATTAAAGATACAGACTTCAAAATTATCAAAACTATTGGAACTAAGTATATTATGAATATGAAGATGTATAGTACATATTTAACATTTTCTAAACCTAAAACGACAGCTATAGTCTTCTTACCTAACTTCAAATCAACATCATATCTGGCAATTGCAAGCTTTGTTAAAATTATTGTTGTATACATACCATTAGCAAGACCTGCAATTATTGAAAGTGTGATACCATATATGTTCAATGTGTTTGATAATACTATGAATGTTCCACATGTAATTAATGGTCCTGTAGCAATACCTGCAAATATTTCACCAAAACCTCTATATCTAAGTTTAACTATTGGAGAGCTATATCCAACTCCTATAAAAACTCCTAGAAATACTATTATGAAAACTTCAATAATAGATAACGATATTAGAAGTATTGATCCAAGAACTATAGCAATTCCTATCAATATTATTGATATATTTCTAACAAGTTTAGGATCTACATTTAAATCTAATATCATATTAACTCTATGGAGAGTTCTCACTTTTCTATACTCAATATCTATACCTGTAGTATAATCTCTATAATCATTATATAAGTTTACTCCTGAATGTATCAATATTAGACATATTATAACTATTGATAACTTTATCAAGTCTACATGTCTAAATATTGAGTATGTTATTGATGCTCCTATAATTGCCGATAATATACTTGATATGAATGTTATTGGACTTAGAGCTTCTATATATTTTAATAATCTCATCTTACTCTATATACATATATTATACATGGTTTATCGTATTCTTCAGGTATTTTATCTAGAATTTCTGTATTTATTGATATGTTTTTCACAATCTTAATAGCATATTCATCACCAAGCTTTTGTATTAAAGTTCTAGCTTTTTCAAATGATGGCATTAATATTACAAGCATTCCAAGTTCTCTTACAAGTCTTACCATTGTTTCAATATCTTCATCATGTCCATTTACTACAGAGAAACCTCTAATATTTGGATAGTCTGTTAGTGATATCTCTGCCTCTATAGCACCTGCAGTTATTGATGATACTCCTGGAATAACTTCATAAGGTATATTATGCCTTTTCAATTCCTCTAACTCCTCTCTAAGATGTGAATATATTGTTGGATCACCATTCTTCAAATGTGCAACTACATAACCTTTCAATGCTCTATCAATAACTATCTTAATAGCTTCCTTTCTATGTCTTTTAACAATTTTAATCTTCTCAATAGCATTTTTTGCATATTTTTCAACAATTATATCAGGAACTAGATTACCATAAACAACAACTTGAGCTTTACTTAACCTATCTATAGCTCTCAATGTTAAGAGATCTGGAGCTCCAGGTCCAACACCTATAATATAGACAAAACCTGTCACAGTTGGGTTTAGATATTTTAAATTTAAATATTAATCTATAATGTTAAAGGTGAGAAAAGTGGAAATATTTCAATTTTTATAACTCTAAAGCCCATCCAACTAGGTCTGACACTCCCTTACACATTAATTGTCCAGGTATGTGATATTCTATAACTACTGGGAATTGTGCTTTATCGATAGAGCATGGTGTTGTCATTATTTGTGCACCTGTCTTCCAACAGTCATATACTGATGGCCATCCAGCCCATACTCTTAGTGGTATTACATCATCTCCAAGTAGTCCACTTCCAGCACCGCAGCATAGTGTTCTATGTTTATTATGTTCTCTTTCTCTAAATTCTTTAGCAACAGCTCTTAGAATTATTCTAGGTTCTTCAATTAGGTCTCCGGCTCTAGCTAGATTACACGGATCGTGATATGTCACAACGTAGTCTAACTTTCTAACTTTCAACTTACCCTTCTTTATAGCCCATGCAACTAGCTGTAGGAAGTGTATTGCCTTAATACCACGTTTCTCAAGTTCAGGAACTACATAATTCTTAAATGCTCTCCAACCATGACCACACTCTCCAAATATTACAAGTTCAGCACCTATCTTCACAGCTGTCTCCACAATTCTATTACCCTGCTTCATTAGGTGGTAATCTGATACGAATAGTCCAAAGTTGCCGATTTCAAATACTTCTGATCTAAATGTATACTTATCCTGTAGTCCAAGTGCGTACATTACTTTTACAAAGCCTTTCAATGTGTCTATGTTTGTGAATACGTCCGTTGATGATGGTAGGAATAGTATCTTAGCTTTTGGTCTATCTAGTGGAATCTTAATATCACGACCAGTCTCCTCCTTCAACTCCTCCTCAACCCAGTCAAATACTGCTTTAATGGCTTTTGGATTTAGGAACATTTGATTGCCTGTTAACATTAGTGATCTCACAGTATTGCCAACAAACTCGTAAACCATACCCATCTCAGCAAATATTTGACGTACTGCTCTAGTAATTTCTGCAGTATCTATACCAAATGGGCAGAAGTATGCACATCTTCTACATTCAGTACATTGGTGGAAGTATATCCAAAGTTCTTCAAGTAGTTGTTCTGTAAGTTCTTTAGCATCTACAAGCTTACTAAATAGTCTACCTGTAAGCTTATCATAGTACTTGAATATTGATCTTATGAGATCTGCTCTACCTACAGGAGAGTTATGGTAATCTCTTGTAGCCATCCACATGTGACATTTATCAATACAGTATCCACAGTGCGTACAATTCTCGAGATATAGTCTGAGTGCTCTATTGTTTCTTAACATCTCTCTAAACCTATTTATGAAGTATCTAATTCTCTCTTCAGGACTTAGCTTAAACCATAGATCTCTAGTCTTTACAAATCCTCCAGGTATGAACTCAGCTTCTCTTAAGAATTTTTCAACAACTAGCTTTCTAGCATTAATCCACTTGCTACTTTCAGGAAACTTCTCAGCATACCATTTCTTCCACTCTTCATACTTTGGACTCTCTGGTATTGGATCTCTCTTTAATGATGGTATTGGTGGAGGAATCTTCTTCTCAGCCATACTCACTCACCTAATATTATCTTCTACCCTCGACTATATCTATTGCTAGGTTAAGTGCTGTATCTTTATGTTCAAACTTGCCGTAAAGTGCTGGATTGAATGGGAACATGAACATGTGTATCATCTTACTCCAAGGTATGTATATTAGGAATAGCTCTGCAAAGAATACATGTACAAGTTCTAGTGGGTGATATATCATCTCTAGATACATTGCCTTAATAGCATGCATTATATGTCCAGTCATTAAACCTCTAAACCACTCACCAATAAGCATAAACATCACGCTACCATACTCTCTCATAAGCTCATAGACCTGGTGGATATAAGGTGCTAATGGTCCTGTACTGTAGTGAGATTTCACATATGCTAAAACTGCAGATTCTGTAAATGATGTTGGATATGCAGTTATCTTAGCCGCAAGTCCAAATCCAAGTATTATGAGTAGCAGGAATATTAGAAGCCAATCATCTATATAGTTAATCTTAACCTTTGTATGTGCCTGTACATATGCTCTTCTTATAGCTAAGAATATTAGACATATAAATGCTAATGCTCCAGCACCAAGACCAAGCCAATACTTCATACTTTCAGGAACATGGAAGTACATACCTACAGCATATGCAATATTATTACCGTGGAATAGTAGTGTAGACCATATACAATAGTGGAATAGTATTAGACCAAACCAAAAACCTACAGATCTATATCCATAATTCTCCTTCAGTAATGTGTAGAATGTGAACATTCTAACAAGTATCCAACCAAGAGCTTTCCAATAACTATGAACATTTGGATATAGTGTTAATCTGTATAGACCCCAGTAAAGTCCATTAGGACCTTTAGGTGTTGCAGCCCATCTAGCAAGTCTATATATTATACCAACTATAAGTACCGCAGTTGCAAAATATGCAAATGCTACATATAGTGCACATATGAATACTGCAGCTCCAAGAGGAACTTTAACACTCTCAACTATTTTCCAAGCAAGCTTCCAGTATATGCTGTATGTACTATCCATACTCTCAAACTGATAGAAACTACTAGAATAATAAGTGTTAACTCTAGAAAAACATGAATAGAGAGTTGTAAGATTGAATGTTTTAAAAGTAATTTAGTTTAGAAAAGTAGTGTTTAACCTAGTTTATAGATTAGAATGTCAAGTTGAGAAGAATGTTTTAAACAGGTTGATTAGACACATCCAGTTGGCTTTGGTGCTCCAGCTACCTTACATGCACCTTTTGCTGGTCCGTTTGGAAATAGTTCGTGAATTCTCTTTAGGTCTGTCTTAGTTTCTCTAACTAACATTCTTATTGGTGGACAAACTCCATATGTTACATAGTACTCATGTAGATACTTAACAATCTTCCAATGCTCATCGGTCATTCTCTCTCCATACTTCTCAAACATTGTGAATAGGAACTCTGCAACAAACTCATCCCATGCCTCTGGGTTCTGCAGGAATCTGTCTTCGTCAAGTATTATCTCCTTACCTGTTTTCTTAAGTCTAAGCTTTACCCATCCTGGTGGCAAGCTTGGGTCTTGTATAACCTCATATTCAAATTCTGGTGATGGAGGTTTTGGCAATTCTGCCATACCTAATCTCCGTAATCAATAGATACATGAGTATCTATTAAGCTTTACCCTCTGTAACTTTATGAATAATTAATGAAGACTGTATGAAATTTTCAAATCTTGATGATATTTAAGTTTTCAAAGATTTGAGAATTATTAAAGTCTGTGAGAGATTTTTAAAATATTTATCGGAAAGTGTTGTTAAGGAGTTATGCAAGTCCTAAAGCTTTCTTTAGAGCTTCAACATATTTCCACTTCTGATCTCTTGGTATCATTGCGAATGGTATAGCATCTTTGTAGTATGGCTCTGGTGGTGGTTCTTTTCTAATTACTAGGTCAGGTGCTGGATGTTCTACAACTTCTTTAAGGAACTTCTCCCATGTGTTTCTAATTGATAAGTCTCCAACTCTCTCTCTAACGAATGCTGTATCTGCCCACTTTGCAACAATCTTCTTCTCGACAAGGTCTAGGAACCAGTTAATTACCTTCTTCTCATTCTCTGGTGTTACTCTTATGAATGGTATTAATACTGAGCCCATCTTTGGACCAACTCTACTCTTAATTGTTCCACCTATGAGTATTGTTACACCTCTAATTCTTCCAGGTAGTATTGCTGGGTTTGCTCTAATTATACAGTTCATACACTTTACACACTTTCTACCATCACACTTCAATTCTAGTGATTGTTCATCCCATGTTAATGCTCCTGTTGGACATGATTCAACAATCTCTTTTGGATCTACCTCTCCTGTCTTAACCATCTTTCTAAACTCTTCCTGATCTATCTCAGGTGCTCCAAGCCATGTACCAATAACTATGTAGTCTGCACCTACTAAAGCCTTTATACAGTCTAGTGGACATCCCGATAGTTTGAACTTTATCTTATATGGGAATTGTGGATATGTTTCCCAGTCTGGGAATCTCCTACCAATCTCACCCCACCATAGTATTGTATCATAACATGCGAATGGACAGGTTGCTGGTCCTGGACAGCATGTCCACATTCTAAGTACGTCTCCTGAACCTCCAACATCTGTTGGTGTTAGTAGTCTAATAGCCATTACTAGTCTCTCAACCTTTGCTTGGTCACTCATTATGATTGGCATTGCACCTGTACCACCTCTAAGCTGGAATATGCCCCATCCAAACTTGTCAGTTATCTCACATATAGTTCTCATTAAGCTTGTAGACATTATACCTGCTGGTGGTGAGAGTACTCTAGCATGTACCTCATAGACCTTACCTGCATATAGTATACCCCACTCCTCATACTTCTTATACTCCTCAGGTGCTCCCTCTCTAATTATATGCTCAACAGTTGCGTGGAATACTCTACCTAGAAGTCCACAGTATACTCCAGGTACTGGAGATGCACCAGTATCCCATGGAGATCTACCAATAGCTACACCAATAGCCCATGCAAGTACTGGATAGAGAGACTTCTCAGCCTCCTTAACAAATGATGGCCATGGGCCCTTCTTCATCTCCTCAATAATCTGTCTAGCCTTCTCAACAGCCTTCTTAGGATCTTTCATCTCAGGCCATACCTCTTCAGGTGATGGTGCTGATCCTGTTGGATATCCAAACCTTGATTGAACCTTCCAAGACATCTTAGTTATCAACTATTACCAATGCATTTATAAATAGCTATTCTACATCAGTTGTGAAATAGCTATTTATAAATGGATAACTTTAGGGTAAATTCAATGACAACAACAGTGCAGTCAATACTTGACTGGCTTGCAACAGCACCACTAGACGAGCTTAGAAAACATCCACTACACCCTCAGAATAGACCAGAAAAACTTTGGAGATATTATCCACCACACTCATGGTTACCACCAATATGTTTGAGAAACTATGGTAAGTGGATTAAGAGAAGGATTATAGATCCAGGAATTATAGAAGTAACATCTAAGACAGGTGAAAAGCTATACCTTGTCAAGATTATCCTACCTGTAAGAGTTAGTACAAAGACAATGTACGAACTTCTAGATCTAGCAGATAAGTATGGTATTGGATGGATAGAAGCATCAAAGATGGGTAACCTAATAATAATGTGTGATAGTGAGGAAAATGCAAGAGCATTAGCAAAAGAGTTGAGAGAGAAGGGATATCTAGTAGGTGGCTGGGGTAACAGACTCTGGAACATTAAGATATGTTCAACATATATCACATGTACAACAGCAGTAATTGATGCTGTAACAGTAGAGAAAGCACTTGGAGATGTATTGATGGAATATACACAGAAAGAATTACCAGCAAAACTCACAATTAAAGTATCAGCATGTCCAAATGCTTGTGGTGGAGGATTCGACGCTGCTGACATAGGAATTGTAGGATATCCAGCAAGTGTACCAATGATGGAAGGTTGGAGAATTAGAGTACTATGCCCACCAAGATCACTACTAGAAGCATGTCCAGTAGGAGACATAAAGATGCTTAAAGATGAGAAAGGAAGACCAATAGGAGCAGAGATAAGAGGACAGACATGTATGGCATGTGGAAGATGTCACGACTTCTGTGACGCAATAATATACGATCCAAATGAGATTGGAGTGATGGTAATGGTTGGTGGTAAATGCGCAAACACAGGAGTAGGACCAGGGATGTCTAGAGTACTAGTACCATTCGTACCAGCAGAACCACCAAGATGGCCAACACTAGTAGCAGTAATTAAGAGAGTAGTAGATGTATGGGTATCAAATGCAAAGAAGGGTGAAAGACTAAGAGACTTCATAACGAGGATAGGATGGGACAAGTTTGTAGAATTAACAGGACTACCAAAACCAGAAGACTACATAAAGCCACTAGATAAAGCACCAGGATGGACAAGATATGGATGGCAACCACTATACCTCAGAAGAACAGATGAAAACAAGAGATACATTGGAACTAGAATTGATAATGATATGATGGCTATAAGTGCAGCACTATTCGAAGACATAATTAAGTAAGATCTAGATATAACTATAATTCACAAATCTCAATATTTCTATCTCTAAACTTCTTAATTCTATACTTAATCTCTTCAATAGTATTTGTACAGAGATCCATAACATCAATCTCATCCTTACCATTATACAGAAGTATCACAGCTTTAGACTTACTACCAGCAATAATTGAAAGCATTCTCAATGTAAATATTACAAAGAAATCATTAAAAGACTTTATGATAAGTCTCTCACAGTTTTTAACAATTTCAGGATCAACACCTAAAATTTTTGATATAAGTTCTACAAGTGATCTACTGTGTACAGTGTCTGCAAGTAGGTAGTACATCAGTGGTGTAAATATGTACTTTGCGGTATTTCTAAACTCATCAATATTATCAAGTTGTGATATCGTTATTCCAATTCTTTTTAAACTCCTCGCAAACACTATCAGGTATGAGCATAATTCTTCGAATTTAGAATCTACTCTCCATATAAGCTTAATCTTATTTATAAGATATGGTGAATCTTCAACATTTTGAGCAATACATTGAAGAAGTCCTTTAACGGTAATTCTGTGAGTATGTAGTGAATCTGACTTTAGAAAACCTAGATCGAGAAGTTTCTTAGCTTTCTTATAGGTAGTGCTAACTGCAAATCCTGCAAGCATAGAAGCTTTATATAGAGAAATACTACCATAGTAAGAATATACTCGCAAGATTGATAATTCTATATCATCAAGATGTCTATCAATAACTTCTGAAAGTCTTGTTACTAGCTCTTGTAGAATATCCATACAATTATATACTTTATTAAGAGACTTAATTTGATGACCCTAGCAACTTGACATTAACAATATAATTAACTATGTGATAAATATGATTGTAAGAGCTAGGATGTATATGAGTATACTGTGCATATGTGTTATATTTTAGAAGTCCATCTCTACCATCACCAATACCCCTACCTCTATACAACTTTAAACAAATTTTAACATCTCTATCCTTTAGATATATCTTACTATGATGAAATTCGTGACCTCTAAATATCTTACCAGGAGAGCCTATTGGAATTCTATCAACAATTTCGGCAAGAACATAACCATGACCAACAGGTCTATTAAGCATGTATGTACATGCTTCAAATATCTTACACATATCATAACAATCACCACCATACACAATGCAGTCTGTTAAAAACATTAGACCACCACATTCAGCATATATAAAACCACCTTTCTCATAAAATTTATACACACTTTTCAAAAATGGTTTATTAGAACTTATATACTCAGCCCAAACTTCAGGAAAACCACCACCTATAACTAGAAGGTCTACGTCTGTAGGTATTGATGTATTTTCCATAGAGTCTAAAATATACATCTTATTTGAATAGTTTATACAAAGTTCGATAACTTCAGGATAGTAAAATGTGAATGATTTATCAATTATAATACCAATATTTATCTTCCTTAAAACATTTTCAAAAATCTCAAATTCTCCAATACATCTTAATGTCTCTGCTTCTCTAGCTATCTTAACTATCTTATCAATATCTATGAAATCTATAACTTTTTTCAAACTATCATATATTAGATCTCTAGTACCACTTTCAAGTGTTGGTACTAGTCCTAGATGTCTATACTTGAATAATTCTTCTAACTTACTACTCTTAGGTATGTATCCCAGTATTTCAATATCTTTGAAACTTTTCTCAATTATCTTCTCAATTTTTCTATATTGAGATTCTTTTACGATATTTGTAATTACTACACCTCTAATATTCATCTTTCCATAATCTTTAAAACCTTTAACTATTGCTGCTATTGATTTATTTATTCTTTCTGAGTCTATTACAAGTATTATTGGTGTTTTTAATATTCTTGCTATAATTTCTGTTTCTCCAATCTGTGTTTCTATGTCAGGACTATCATATATTCCAAATACACCTTCTATTAATGCTATATCACTATCTTTTGAATATGTTATAAATCTATTAATAATTTTTTGTGGATTTTGAAGATATGGATCTAAATTTCTACACGGTCTTGATGTTATTGTTGAGTGGTATGTTGGATCTATGAAATCTGGACCAATTTTAAATGTCTGTACTTTCAATCCGTACTTCGATATTAATGCTAGTGCTATTGTTAATGTTGTAATTGTCTTACCTGTCTTACCTCTAGGTGCTGTGATTAGTAGTCTAGGAATGTCTACATCAAGTAGTTTCATATATTGTTAATGTTTGGAGAAGTTTAAATAGGAGTATTGTCTTGACGGTTAGAAAGATGAGTGAGGTTATTCATTGGCCTGGTAGAAATCCACCACAGGTAGATGAGGTAGTTGTTGATGCATCAGGATGTGTAGCTGGTAGATTAGCATCTGTCGTAGCTAAGCTAGCTTTAGAAGGTAGGAGAGTTGTCGTTGTTAATGCTGAGAAGGCTATAATTACAGGAGATTTCAACATGATATTAAACTGGTATAAGAAGAAGATTACTGAATGGAGAACTCACTACAATCCTGAGAAGGTTGGTCCTAAGATTCCTAGAAGACCTGATAGAATACTTAAGAGAATTATTCGTGGTATGCTTCCTAGGAAGTATTGGAGAGGTAGGAAAGCATTGAAGAGAATTAGAGTATATATGGGTATTCCACCAGACTACATCAATAAGCCTAGGATAGTGTTTGAAGAGACTGTCTATAGACCAAGACCTGGTGCTAAGTATGTAACACTTGAAGAAATTTGGAAACATTTAGAACCTCATAAGTGGGAGATGTGGAAGAAGGCTCAAGAAGTTTGGGAGAGATGGTTAAAGTATAAGTTAGAGAAGCAGAAAGCTAGTAAGGTAGAGTCACAATCTCGGTAAAAGCTTTTAAAATTCTTCAAAAATAGTAACAGACCATAATGTCTACTGAACAGGAAGTTGTTAAGAAACTTCCAAGAGAGATTCCTGGAGTTGAAGTTAGAGTTGAGAAGGAGTATAAGGTAGTTATTTCTGTAGGTAAGAAGAAGACTGCAATAGCTAGAGCAATAATAAGACCTGGAATTGGACGTGTAAAGATTAATGGTGTACCTGTAGAGATTTGGCCTATAGAGATGGCTAGATTGAAAATGATGGAACCACTAATACTTGCAGGTAGGAATTTAGTATCTAAAGTTGATATTGATGTAAATGTTAGAGGTGGAGGTGTGATGGGACAAGCATCTGCTGTTAGAATGGCCATAGCTAGAGGTCTTGTAGCATATTTTGAAAGCCCTGAACTTCTAGAACTATACATGAAGTATGACCCATCAATGATTAAGGGTGATCCAAGAAGAACAGAACCTAAGAAGCCAGGTATTAAACATGCAAGATCTAAAAGACAGAAGGCATATAGATAAAAGAGACAACATTTATAACCACAATAACATAGTGGTAGTGACTCGATATGGGTGATCCTAAGAAGCCTAGAAAGAAGTGGATTGAAGGTAAACCAATGAAACTATGGAATAAGCAGCTACTAATGGAGGAACTTCAACTAGTAGGTGAGTATGGTCTTAGAAATAAGAGAGAACTATGGTTAGCAATGACAATATTGAAGAAGATTAAGAGACGTGCAAGAAACATGCTAGCAATGCCACCTGAAGAGAGAGCTAAAGTTGAAGGTGAGTTTAAGATGAAACTATACAAGATGGGATATATACCAGATCCAGACGTACCACTAGACTACATACTAGGACTAGATGTACGTGCAATACTAGAGAGAAGACTACAAACGTTAGTATATAGGAAAGGACTTGCAAGAAGTATACATGAGGCAAGACAACTAATAGTACATAGACACATAGCAGTAGATGGCAGAGTAGTAAACGCACCAGGATTTTTAGTACCTAGAGATTTAGAAGATAAGATAAGCTATGCACCAACAAGCCCATACTATTGGAGATTTATAAAAGGAGAACCAGTATTCGGACCAGGACAACCAGCACCAATACAGGTACAATTAGGAATTTTAAAAACAGAACTAACAACCTAACTAACCACCAACAACCTTTCTAAACAACAGCACAGCATCACCAATATCAAGCCTACCATTATGATTTAAATCACATGGAACATTACTACGGTATAGACCAACAAGAATCTCTAACAACAACTTAACATCGTTAAGATCAAGCTTACTATTATGATCAAAATCGCACTCCAGGACAGTAACCTTATGGAACTGTATATGTACAAGATATGTTGAATGTATAGCATGGATATCTCTACCAATAACGACAAGCTTCAAACTTCCACTACCGACATATATATGAGACATGTTTTCTAACCTCACAAAACTACCATTGATATAGGCGTAAAGTAGAACATCATTCTTAGAAGGAGTACATTCTTCATAACTGTAATCTGCATAGCCAACTTTTTCATATTTAAAACATCTCAAAACACTATACTTAACAACGTACATACCCGCACCATCTAGATTAACAGTGTAGTAATTAGCAGCTCTAGAAGAAATATTTACATAGAAGTCTGAACCTTCAACATTAAACGAAGGCTTGTATCTTCTTATAGGTTTAAATCCATTAGCCATATCTACATAGGCAGAATATAGTGCAGAAAGTACAGACCTCTCATAGAACGGTGTAGCATTAGTATACAACATATACATGGTTTCAGAATTAAGTCCATAGATATCAAATATATACCACACCAACGGTGCATACAGATACGAATAGTCGTACACTTCTGAGGAACAATAATCATAACATTCTGAAGGATATCTCCCACTGTTTATACACGCCTTATAGCAATTAACAAACTTCGCATATATAAACCAGGCTGGATCTGTAACATACATATGATAATACTCCAGATAATCCTGAGACCACCCTTGTAATCCTGGAAATATTGTATGATTCCATACGAAGTATGGTGCAGCAACAGCTCCACCTTCAATTAGCCATAAATTATTTAATCCATAATACTGATAATCTAGATACTTATTACTCTTTACATAATAGTCCTGAGCCACATGAAATAGCTCGTGCGTTATAGTCTCCTTGAGTTGATCCAGTGGATTGTAGCTTATCTGTGTTGTGTTTATTCCTATGCGGTCTATACACACTTTAGTAATCCTTTCAGTAGTTGGGTAATAATAATATACGTAGTATGTTATCCCGAGTGTTGAACCTCCTAAGTAATGTATCACTATTACGTACTTGTTTCCTATGCATGGTGGTGCTAGTTTTATTCCATGTGAGGTGTACCATCTATATGCGTAGTATGCATATTTTGCTAAGTCTTGTATTGTATATCCTTTTGGTTCTTCAATTGCTGCTACTATGAATGGTCCAATCTGGTATATGTCTGTTTCAACGTTTTTAACAGCAACAATCTCTAGTACAAGTTTGTTACTTGAGTAAGATTCTGCGGATACTACAAGTCTGTATAGGCTAGGTCTAGGTATCGATAAGTTTATTAATATTGTCTTCTCCTCATAAGGGCTTAATGTAATCTGTAATGTTTCACTCTGTGCTATTATACTTCTTAAGACATCTTTCAATACTATGTCTAGTGTTGTTGTTATGTATGTGTCTTCTGTGTTTTGTATTGTTATTGGTATCTGTACATTTCCAATATTCTCGATATATATTGTCTTTTCTGATTTTAATACTATGTATGCACTTGCTGTTAATGTTATGGTTAGTGTAAGTATTATGGATATTATCAATATGTAGTGTATAATGTTCTTCATGGGAGGTCTATTCTCAGAAATATTTTTAAGTGTTGTCAATGTGACTACATGTATGAGGTTTTGGTCTCTAATTGGTGTGGTGATTGTTGTTTTGGGACTTGTAATTTTTGGAGGTTATTTAGCTCTTGTTAAGAGTGTTAAGAATGTGAATGTTAAGTCTAAGATTTCCATGATGGAGGAGTTTGAGAGGTGTGTTAGTATGGGTGTTAGGGTTAGTGTTGTGCCAAATACTACTATACTAACCGTTAGTCTAGATCCTAAGTATTGTACAGAAGATCTACTTGAGATATACCCTATAAGGATTGTTGAGGTATATCTAACACCTCCACATGATGGTAAGATTGTTGTGTGTAGTAGGAAGGTTAATATATCTGTCCCATATGGTGGTGAGGTTTATGTTACTCCATGTACACCAAACATTCCTGGTGTTTTTAGGATTTGTGTGAAGTTTAATGTTGGTAAGGTTGTGTGTTTAAATAATACTTTTGTTGGTGTTTGGAAGTAACGACACGTTTAAATATTTCAAATTTTCGATAGGGTTGACATGTCTTCTGAAGAGAAGATTTCTGAAGCTAGTGTTGAGGAGAAGCCTGGTGAGGTTAAGGTTGAGGAGAAGCTTCCAATATCTATACAAGTTCCTGAGCTTAGACCTGTACAGACTAGTATTGGTGGTAGAAAGCTTAGATGGGGTATAGCACACATATATAGTAGCTATAACAACACGATAATCATAATAACAGACCTGACAGGAGCTGAAACAGCAGCTAGAGTAAGTGGTGGTCAAGTAGTTAAAGCAGACAGAGACAAGCCAAGCCCATACGCAGCAATGATGGCAGCATACAAAGCAGCACAAATAGCAATGGCTAGAGGAATAAACGCAGTACACATAAAAGTAAGAGCACCAGGAGGATACGGACCAAAAACACCAGGACCAGGAGCAGCAGCAGCAATAAGAGCACTAGCAAGAGCAGGACTAATAATAGGAAGAATAGAAGACGTAACACCAATACCACACGACATAATACGGCCGCCTGGCGGAAGGAGGGGTAGAAGGGTGTAATACGTAATACATACATCAATAATACATTCATGTTCCTTAGAAGTACTTACTATTATACTTCTCTTACTGCTTTCTCTGTTAACATTCATTTTAATAGTTTAATTATAATGATTTTAAAACTGATAATGCATTTCAATTTTGTAACGGTTTATGATACATTGTTAACTGTTAAACGTTTTATTGAGCTTAATATCCCTAGACAATGTGGTAAATTAGTTTGAGAATGAGTTTATTTTTTAACTATGTTCTTGACAATATAGTTCTTAGGATGGAGACATTAAGTATCTATTTTTAGCTTCCCTATTAATTAGAAGGAGTTGCTGAAGCTAAGACATCTATTTAACATCGATGTCGCTTAACAGTCTCTCTATTTCATTATCTCTACTCTTCAGTTCTTCAAATCTTGCCATTAATATTCTTAGTAGTTGTCCTTGTAAGTCTTTCAATGTTGCTATTACGTCTTTATCAATCAATCCTAGCTTGAGTAAGATGTATAACAGTTCAATTTTACCTTTCGTGACCTCTACTAATGCTGATTTTGTACGTCTTCTTGCACCTAGTCCATGATTTCTAAGTATTTTAACGACCTCATCAGCGATCTTTGCAAGCTTAATGTCTCTGTTACTATATTGGTTATTCTTGGAAAATTTTAGGTACACTATAAGTCTCCTCTCGCCTCTACTTTTCCAAATTCCAATCTTTCCCCTAATTGAAACTCCAAGACTTTTTGTAAATGCAATTACTTCCTTTATTGCATCGATTACCATCCTTGGATCTACAATCGATTTTTCAATCATATGTGTCGTAATCCTTTCATTAAGTATGCCGATTCTACCACGTCTTACAGAATGCTGCATGAGAATGCTTAACGCATATCGAGTCTTGGGAGATAACCACATTGTGACGACAAGTTTCTCATTTTGGAAGCCATTTATCTTTATCAGTTTCTTAGCTTCAAGATATTTCAAAAGAAGCAGTGATGCAAATCCCTTCACAGTATATGGTGCAAGTGCTATACCTACACCATAATCATCTTCTCCTCTCTTTATAACTACACCATCTCCATCGAACTCTCCTGCTAATGCCTTAATTTCATCATTTAAGTAAGTGCTTATCAAGTCCTTAGACTGTTCAGCCAAGGCATCTATTTCCTCAAAATTGATCTCCCCCTTTATGTACATTGCTCTGAGTGTAGCATTTATATCCTTAACTTTGCCTCCCTGTATTTCAACTCCGCGAGATTTCAGATAGCTAGCTAGTATACTCTTAGCCAAGCCTAATATCTGCCTAATTCTTCTAATTATGTAGTCTATTTCTGGTATTTCTTGTTTAAATAATTCTTGTGCTATGTAGTTGCTGCATGTTGCTACTATGTGTAATTTTCCTGTTTTGTTGTCTTTTCCTGTTATTTTCAGTTTTATGAATCCTAATGCTTTTGTGATTGTTGTTGGTAGTTCGTGTCTTGTTGTTCCATATTCTAGAATGTCTACGTTGTTTTCTACTATTATGCTTGTTATTCCGTCACATATTGTTAACCATGTTATATAGTCGATATTTTCCCGAATTCTTCTCCTAATCTCATCAATTGTTATGGGTAGCTTAATGTAGAGATTTCCAAATTCTTCTTTTAATTCTTCAATTACTTTCTTCTCATTTTCATATTTCTGTAATAGTTTTTTAAATTTTTCATTTACATACTCTATAAACTTTTTGTAGAATTTTTCTAATTCTTGTTCAGGTATTTCACAAATTATATAACCCTGCTCTATCTTCCTCAATTCTTTCTCAATACTTTCTCTCACCTTAACAGGTGCTTTATCTGGTATTAACTCTCTCAAAATACCGAGTTTATATAAAATTACTGCAAGCTCCTCCTTACCTCTTCTAACAGTTATGAAAGTATCTCTACTTCGTACATAAGCTCCATAACCCAACCTTCTCAATTCTTCACACACTTCTCTAGCTATTTGAGTAGATGTAACCTTAGGAGATTTAAAATAGATCCTAAGTTCATAATTAACACTCCTACCACCTCTAACTTTCTGACAAGCCCATCTAGCAAATACAGTAGCACCATACCTACTCACAATATCAGAAAAGATTCTCAAAACATTAACTACACACTCATTATTAAATACCTCTCTACAAAAAATCTCAACACTCTCTACCTCATGTAGAGAGTCTCTCATATCAATCCAATACTTAAGAAATTAATAAGACCCTACACTTAACTAAGATACTTCATCATCATTTTATTACGCTGACATAAAGCTAAATTATAACTCAGTAAGAACATTATGTTATTAATTACTATTGAATTAAGTGTGATACTTAACATGCTGAATTTTCCTTATTACTCTCTAGCTGCGAGTACAATATCTAAAACTTTCTAAAGTCACTATATTACGAATACCTCAATGCCAAACTTAATAAACCTCTAAAGATTTAACGTATCAGTCCCGGGAGAATATTCTTCATCAATCAGTCCCGAGGTATCTCTTCATTAGTACAACTTTAACGATGATGAGACTTCAGGAGCTCTAAGGTATGATGAAGGTATGGGCGACTGAAATTTAGAGTACTCTACTCTTGGTGCCCCGGCCGGGATTTGAACCCGGGTCACGGGCTCGAAAGGCCCGCATACTTGACCGGGCTATACTACCGGGGCTTTTTTGTCTATTGTGTATGGTATGTATAAGTTTTTAAGGGTTTCTCTTGTTTTTATTGTTATGGTGTTTAAGTGTTCTGTTTCTGATTTGTGGATTGTTGAACCTGCTATTCTATGTGTTGGTAATAAGTTTCATCCTTGTGCTGTTCTTGTTCCTCTTGATGATGATGTTGGTAGAGAGATTATTAGACATGTAGTTGATATGGGTGTTGCTATTGCAGGTTTTTGTAAGACTGCAAATATCGGTATTGAGAAAGTTATCTGTAATGTTCTTGCAAATCCAAATATTAGGTGGATAGTTGTTGCTGGTAATGAAAATCCTGGACATAGATCAGGTAAGGCAATAATAATGCTTCATAGATATGGTGTTGATCCAAAAACTAGAAGAATAAAATGTGGTGAAGATACAATATGTAGAGATATACCGACAGGATATATACCAAACATACCACTTGAAGCAATAGAAAGATTTAGAAGACAGGTAAAAATTATAGACATATTGATAGACGGTAGAGAAGTTACAGAAGAAAATGTACTAGAATTAACATGTCTAGCAGTATATGGAACAATACAAGAACCAAAAAATATGTATAAAATAAAGATAAAAAATGTAGAATACAAACTATTTGACCCAGGAGCATTCGATACAAAACCATACAAAATAACAATAACAGAAAAATGTGAAAAACCGATAGAAATAGTAGGAATAGACCATGCACACATAAGAATATTCGACAAAGAAGAAATAGAGAAAGAACTTAAGAAAATTATAAGATATGGAATATGTAGAAACATAGTAATAATATATGGAAAATATGTAGAGAGAGATGTGAAGATTAGAGAGAAAATAATACAAAATAACAACATGATAGCATATGTGGAAGAATTTGAAAAACATGTAGATATTAGAGGAGTAGTAATAAGACCACTAAAAATAAACGATATTAAGGAAATTATAGATACATTAGAAGAGGAGTATAAGGGCAAGGACATACACATTATATTGACAATATCTAAGATATCTAACAATGCCAAATAATTAAAAAGTTATTAACTTTAATAAGCTTATCTAGAGATTCTACAATAATACCATCACGAGAGTTTAATTTAGATAACTTACCAAAAATCTTACTTCTACAAATATCTACAATAGATACATAATCAACTATAGACAACCTCTCTAATATACTGTAGATGTTGTCAATATTTTCTAAAAATCTTAAAAGAGTCTTCTTAAGATTCCTATATACATATCTAGAAGCTTTATCAACATTTTTAACATAACTCTTAACATTACTATACTCATAGTCAAATATTAATAAATCTACAATCTCAGACACTACAATATTTAAATCAAGTATTCTCTTAAAAAACTCTTCTAAAAATGTATATTCTATCGTATCAACATCTAATGCTATTGATATTGGTTCACTATTAACGATTTGTATATCTACAAACTTACTCAACTTGTAGTATAGGTCGATTGAAGCTATTGGATATTTCACAAATTTAACAACTATCTTATTATTCTCAAGAGATAATTCTTCAAATGTTGATATGTATGTTAGATATTGTGCACATTCTTCATATGTTTCAGGTTGTATATATTCTACAACTATCTTCAATATATGCAATGATATTGGTATCTTTTTAATACTTCTATATATATTAAAAATCTTCTTTATAATTTTAAAAGCTATATTCCATATTGATATTTCAGAATTTTCCTTAAACATTTTTAAGATTTCTAAATCTTCTACATTTGAAACTTCTTTAAGAATATCTCTAATCTTTATGGTATTGCTACCCTTCTCCAACTTCTCTATCAATATTTTAGCTATGTTTTGTGTAATTTTATAACTCTCCATTTTCTAGAATAGCTCTTTTTAAATGATATTATAGGTAGTTGTCTAGTATTCTTTATCTACACTATTTCGAAAGTTTTGATTTTACTATTCTATCTTTGATAACATATTCAACTTCTCTACCATCTCTAGATCTATCTACAATATTTAGAGAATATCCTGATGATAGTTTATCTGTATCTAACTTCAATACTTCTAAATTTTCTACAACAATCTCCTGATATCTAACATATCTTAATGCTCCTGTTGGACATAAATCAACACATAATTCACAGAATATACATTTTGAATAGTCTATACAGGGCATGTATATACCTTTAATATATTTTAGATCTATTGCTTTTGCAGGACATATCTTACAACATTGTCTACATCCTACACATTTAACCTTCTCAAAAATTATTACACCTCTATAATTTTCTGGTATTCTTCTATACTCATCAGGATAGTTTACACTAATTCTTCTAGGTCTTATTAGGTGTTTTAGTGCTTCTATAAATGGTCCTACAATATCTTTCATATCTAGCTTATAATCTTCCTATATACTTCCTCTAAGTTAATATCTTTCTTAACTACACTACGCCACCAATCTGCAAGTTTTATATCTTCAGGTGAGTATCTAGGTATTACATGTACATGTAGATGCATTATCTCTTGATTAGCAGCTTTACCAACATTATGTAAAATATTTACACCAGAAGCACCAAGTTTCTCCATTAGTAGTTTAGATACTTTCTGTATAGCAATTATGAGATTTTTTAAAGTTTCTTCATCTGCATTTAAAATATTTTCAACATGTTTTTTAGTTACTACAAGTGTATGTCCTGGATTTATTGGATTAATATCTAGAAATGCTACACAATAATCGTCTTCATATATTTTATAAGCTTTCAATTCACCACGAACAATCTTACAAAATACACACTCAACCATATAGCACAATCTCACATTGACACCTATTCAAACTTACCTAGGAAGTACATAGAAACTATAGGTATATGATACTAATACTCCCATAAGGATAGGTTTATAAATAGGAGAGTAGTAGTACTACCAATGTTCCTAGATGTTGGAAAGGCTTACATGTTTAGAAGACGTTCATGTATGATAGTTAGATTATTAAACACTATAAGTGAGATGATTATCAAATTTGGAAGAGATCCTTATACTCGTGAGGTTTTGAGATGGTTAAGATCGTGGGGTTATGGACATCAAACATTAAAATTAGCAGAAAAACTAGGACTAATAAACAGATATGAAGGATATCTAATTAGAGGTAAGGCGAAGATTAAAGTAGTATTCAATACAATTACGGAACTTGGATATGCAATATTAGACATATTTAGAAAAATGAATAAATATGAAGATGATGAAGACAGTGAAAATGATGAAGATAATTGAAAGAAAGTATTAGACGAATTCAACTAAAACATGCATAGCTTTCCCTAGCTTATATTCTCAAAAGGTTCTAGAGAACCTTTCAATTATTCGAAATTTTCTTCTTTTCCTGTTTTTCTTTTGTTTGAGGAGGCGTTTCTAAAGATTGGAAACGCTCTTCACGTTTCGCCTAAAATTCCTGTTAAGCATTTCGATGGGATTATTTTTATTTTCTCTATGTATTGTTTTTCTATGCCTTATGCTAAGAGGATTATTCCTTGTCTTGATGTTGATAAGGATGTTGTTGTTAAGGGTGTTAAGTTTGAGAATTTGAGAGTTGTTGGTGATCCTGTTGAGCTTGCTGCTAGGTATGAGGAGGAGGGTGCTGATGAGCTTGTGATTCTTGATGTTACTGCTAGTGTTGAGGGTAGGAAGACTTTTATTGAGACTGTTCGTAATGTTTGTTCTGTTGTTACTATTCCTGTAACTGTTGGTGGTGGTATTAAGAGTCTTGAAGATGCTTCTAGATTATTTAATGCAGGTGCTGATAAGGTTAGTATTAATACTGGTGCTGTACAGAGACCTGAACTTATAACTGAGATATCTAGAGAATATGGTAGACAGGCAACAGTTGTAGCTATAGATGCTAAGAAATGTGGAGATAGTTGGGAAGTATATATAAAGGCAGGTAAAGTACCTACAGGACTAGACGCAATAGAGTGGGCTATAGAAGCAGTTAAGAGAGGTGCAGGAGAACTACTAGTAACAAGTATAGATGCAGATGGAACAAAACAAGGATACGACATAGAACTATATAAGAGATTGAAAAATGTCATAACAGTACCAATAATAGCATCAGGAGGTGCAGGAAAAATAGAACACTTCTACGAAGTATTAAAAATAGCAGATGCAGCACTAGCAGCAAGCCTATTCCACTTCAGGATGATAGAAATACCAAAACTCAAAAAATACCTACAAGAAAAAGGAATACCAATAAGACCAATATAGAGCTATCATTTCAAAACATGGTATCTCGAAAACATACGTATATAACTTTATCTAAGCTATTAAGCACTGCAACCAAACGTCTATCTCTATATTTGACATTACCCTCCAGAATTAGAGATAAAATATTAATATTTTTCTCAGGATTTCTTAATATATCGTTAACGATTCCAAGCTTAGTTAACAAAGATATTTATCGTGTATATGATTTTCTTTGTAGAGTAGCATCATCTAGAGTATATATTGAATTTGAAAATTTCATGGTAAGGTCCTGCGATTGTGAGGGAATGCTTGTGTTTCATCCTAACTATGAGTATACACTCACGATCACACTTCTACGTCTTTTGAAGAGAGGTTCTATCTTCGTGGATATTGGAGCACATTTAGGAAGATATACTATACTAGCATCAAAAATTGTAGGTCCTCAAGGACTTGTCATAGCGTTAGAGCCGATACCTGAAACTTACAAAGTGTTAAAGGATAATGTTAAGAAAAATAATCTAAATAACATCATAGTCTTACCCCTTGCCGCATGGAACGTTAATACCACTCTTGAATTTACCGTACCTCCGGGTAGAAGTGGTTCTACAGCTAAAAGTTTGAAGCATGTATCAGGTATACAACTTAGAGGAAGAAAGGTTCGTGTAAAAGCTACAACGTTAGATATGCTAATTTTAGAGAAATTAAATCTTAAGAGAGTAGATGTTATTAAAATTGATGTTGAAGGTGCGAGATTGAAGTTTTGGAAGGATCTAAAATGATATTGAGTAGATTTAAACCTAAATTGTTGATTGAGACTAGAGAACAGACATATAGTAAGGTTATCAACTTTCTTAAAGAATTTGGCTATAAAATTGTTAAGATTGATAAATCGAATATAGCAGCTATCTAGACTATGTGTATAAAATATCAGTCCTTCCCATCTTCTTCATCTGTTCTGTGTGGGTCTGCTTCATCATTAGAAATGTATTTAGTTTTGTCTTCTTGTTATAGTTTCTATGTCTCATTATTTCTCTGAGAGATCTAGTTATGGTAAGTTGAGAGTTAAGTATTTTGATGTTGTTGTTAGAGGTATATATTTGAGAATTGTTTCAACTCCAGGTGTCTTCTCTTCTTCTCATATTGATTCTGGTACTCTTCTTCTTGCTGAGAATATGGTTGTTAGAGATGGTGTACTTGCTCTAGATCTTGGTTGTGGTTATGGTATTCTAGGTATTCTATATGCTAAGCTATGTCCTAACTCTACTGTCTATATGGTTGATATTAATGAGAATGCTATATATCTAGCGAAGATGAATGCTAGATTGAATGATGTTAAGAATGTTAAAATTAAGAAGAGTAATCTATACTCAAGTATCGATGATTTAAAATTTGATGTTGTTATATGTAATCCACCAATATCTGCAGGCATGAATCTCAATATTAGACTTATAGAAGAAACTTATAAGCATTTAAATGATGGTGGTATTTTTCAAGTTGTATATCCATTGAAGATGTCTGATAGATTTTACAATATTTTAAAGCAATATTTTAAAGATGTTGAAGTACTTGCTAGATCAGGTACTCATAAAGCATTTATAGCATATAGATGATTTTGAGTGATGTAGTAATGCATTTATCTCTACCAGTCTAGTCTCTGCGTGTTTAGATGTTGAAGAAGGAGGATATAGTAAATATCGAACTTTCAATACTTTCTCAATATTATAGGAAGAAGAATGTTGTAATTGTTAGAGGTTGGAGACAGTATGTTTGGGATATTGATGGTAATATGTATCTAGACTGTAATACTGGTTATGGTGTTGCTTTTCTAGGTCATTGTAATGAGAAGATTGTTAAAGCAGTTATAGATCAGGTAAGTAGATTAACTATATGCTCATTAACATTTTTTAATGATGCACGTGCAAGATTTTTAAAATCTTTCTCAAGACTACTGCCTTCAAAATTTGGAAAAGTAGTTATTCAAAATAGTGGTGCTGAAGCTGTTGAAGTTGCTTTAAAAGCTGCTAGAAAGATAACTAAGAGAAGAGGAATCTTAGCATTCATAGGCTCATTCCATGGTAGAACTATGGGTGCTCTCTCAGTTACAGGTAATGAGAAGTATAGAAGACCATTTGAACCTCTAATACCTGATGTTAGATTTGCAAGATTTAACGTGGTGCACGAACTTGATAAAGTTGTTACTGAAGATCTTGCAGCTGTTATAGTGGAGCCAATACAGGGTGAGGGTGGTGTTAATCCTGCAACTAGAGACTTCTTAAGAGAGTTGAGAAGAATTACTCAAGAACGTGGTGTATTGCTAATATTTGATGAAATACAGACAGGATTTGGAAGAACAGGAAGTATATGGGCTTTCGAAAACTATGGTGTTGAACCGGACATATTTACAGCAGGTAAAGCACTTGGAGGTGGATTTCCAATTGGAGTTACAGTATTTAGTAAAGAGCTTGGAGATGTATTTGAACCTGGAGAACATGGATCAACATTTGGCGGTAATCCAGTAGTGATGGCTGCTGCAGCTGCAGCATGTGAACTACTTATTGAAGATGATGTTCCAGGAAAAGCTAAAGAGCTTGGAGAATACATAATGAAGAAGATTAGTGAAGAAATATCAACATCAAAATACTACCTACGTGTTAAAGGTATGGGATTGATGATAGGTATAGAACTTAGAAGAGATGCAGAACCATTTGTTGATAAATTAATAAATGAGAAAGTACTAGCATTATCAGCTGGAAAGACAACATTAAGACTTCTACCACCATACTTAATAACTAGAAGAGATGTAGATGAAGAACTTATACCAGCATTAGTAAATGTTCTTGAAGTAAAGAAATGAGTATGAACTACATAATAACAGACGAGCCAAAGAGATTAGAATATTTAATATCTAGAAAACTTGGATTTGAAATTATAAAGTTAGAAAATGCTGTACTAGATATTGAAGAATTGAAGAATCGTATAGAAAACTCCACAATACTATTAAGAATATATTCACCATACAAACTAATACCAATATCAATAATATGTGAAAAATATGCTAAAAAAGTTATAAATAGTAGTAAACTCATAATAACATCACTAATAAGAGAATTACTATATAGAGAATTAGAGAAAAATAATATTCAAACACCTAGAAGATTGTACATATTTGATCTATGTAATGTATCTGACATAGCTAATAAGATTGGTAAAACTAATATGTTATTAACATTTACTAAAACAGATATTGAAGGTGTTGTAGAAACAGCACAAGCACTTGTATCACTTATAGAACATAGATACTATATGAGTGCTGAAGATGTGAAAGTAAATTTAGTAATTCCAAATATTGAAGATATTAAAAATATACTAGTAGTAGGAAAGGAACCTTCAATAGATATAGACATGGTTAGAAAAGTTGTAGATATACTTGGAGAAGGAATATATACTATAACGGTAGGTAAACAGGATGGTAGAGAAGTAGTACTATATATAGATCCAGTACCAAGTATAGAAAATGATGAAGATATTGAAAAAGTTTTAGAATATTTGAAAAATATTCTAAAACTTAACTAACTACTCCAAGATAAATTCTAGAAACTTTACCAGTCTTGTAGTTTACAGCTATACTTACAGGATAGCCCTTCTCTAACATACAGTACTTATGTGGTGGTATTGGCAATATCTTAACACTATACTTCTCTACACCAAACACTTTACAATTTGTAACTTTTCCACTAACTACACTACAGTCAACAGTTACCTTATCTCCTGTAGGTATTTCAAATCCAAATAATACCATTATACATACTGGTTTCCTGTCGTGGGTTACTGCTATTGATATTGCTCTTATAGGTGATGTACAGTTATTTATTAATGTAAACTTAATCTCACTCTCGCTAAGTTTAACATTAGCTACATGTACTACACATGTCTTAGCTGCCTCAACTTTAGGAGGTGATGTCTTAAATGTGTATGTTGTTGCAATATACATCATCTCACTTAGTAGTACTGAGGATAGGAGTGGTTCAGTGCTTGAGTATAGTGGTATTGACAGTTCTACTGCCTCTAGTGGAGTTATCTCAGTCTTTTTCAGATGTTCTAATCCTTCCAACTCACTTAAAAGCTCTGTATTTACATAGTTTGAATATTCTTTATAACCTTCAACTTCCTCTTTCATAGTAACATTAACTTTGAAGAATCCTGTATTTAGATTTCTAACATTTAGATACATGTATAGTACTCTTCCACCTTCTGTAATACAGAATTTAGAACTTACATACCACTTATCAAGACCCATCATTGTTAAGAAGATTGAAATACTTGCTAAAGTTCTCATAATAGATTCAATCCTACTTTCAGAAATATTCATCTCCAATGTCTTAGTAATATCATTAATTATATCTCTAATTAATGTCTTATTTGACAATATCTTAGATATATCTACAATCTCATTAAGATTATATAGATAGCATTTAGCACCTCCAATCTCTCTAACACCAATATATGTTACATTCTTTAGAAATAGCTCAGTTATATATTTGATAATTAATTTACTAAGCTTCTCCATGCTTCTCACCTTGAATGCGAGTGGAACATACTGCATACCATATATCTTTGGTGTATATACTACACATTTAGACATCTTTGTAGTATTCCTAAACTTTCCACTCACTATAGTGAATATTCCTGAAATACAAATCTCAGAGCTTCCATTAATTCTTTCAACCATAAGCACTTTAAAATCTTCACACTTCATAATTCCAGATACATTTTGAACTTTTGAATTTTGAATAATCTTTCCATTAATTACAGCTGTCAAATTTCCAATATATGTATATACTATCATTCCTGTCTTATTTTTTAATAATCCCCATTTGACATCTTTCATATATACATTCTCTACAAAATAAATCTCAGAAGGACCAGATAGACTCTCCTTCATCTTCTTTACATACAATATGAATGATGTCTTAATACCAGAGTATTCTCTATAGATATTTGTAACATTCTTACTAACACTCTTCATCAATAAATTAACTAAGCTTAGAGCTTTCCTACCTACAACAGTAGTAGTCTTCTTATACGGTTTATACATGTAGAAGTAATAATATAATGATCCAGCAATAATTACAGCTATAACTATGGCGATTACTGCTGCTAAAATAGACTTCTTCATAGAAATATTGTCACTATTTACCACTAATAAATCTTGCTAATTGTAAAACTTCTAGCTATGAATTCTATAATTGCGATACGTTTAAAAGGGGTTTCTCAAAACATAGTTATAGACTAATAGCGGGGGTGCCCGAGCCTGGCCAAAGGGGGCGGACTCAAGATCCGCTGGCGTAGGCCTGCGTGGGTTCAAATCCCACCCCCCGCACCAAGGAAGGTAGATATACTTCCTATAGACTTATATACTTTGGTGTTTCTGTGACTATAACAGTAGTATTTCTTGAGCATAGGATTGAGTATTTGAAAGATTTTTATGATCTTGCTGAGCGTGGTGATGTTATAGTTCTTGAAGAACCTGATTTTGGAATTTTAGAGCTATTGTGTAGAGGTGTTCTCGATATTGATTTTTATATAGATTTTCTATATTCAGAATTTTCGGAATATTTGAGAGAGCAGTATACGTATGTTAAGAATCTTCTTGAAAGTGGTAAGCTTGTATTTCAGGTAGAGCCATATTTGACAAAGCTTGTTGAACTTTATCACTTTATTGAACTTAAACTTTTTGATAAGGTATTACAATTTGATGATATTTTGAAGTTTGTACATTCTGTAGAAAATTATGTTAGTAAAGCACTTGTAGAATATTATGATACTATCCTTACAGGAAGTTTTGAAGATGCTGTTAATAGTGTTATTAAGTTTGCTAAAGCTGACGCATTTAGACTATATATTAGAGATTTATTGAGAGCGTTTAAAATATGTGAAATTCATTCGAAATATGGTAAAAATCTTAACTATATTGTAGAGGCTGGTCTTATACATAAGACTATCAGTACAATACTTGAAAAGTTTTGTAAAGATTTTGTATATAGTGTAGATGTTAAAGATATACGTGCTAGAAAGCTAGGTATCATACTTCCATCACATCCAGGTTATGAATTGACATACATTTTTCTTGAAGGTCAACCATATAGTGAAGAGAGGTGTAGACAATTAGCAGCTAGATGTATAGTATATACGTTAATGATTAAGAAGCAGGAATTGAGACCAGGAATTTTACAATATCCACACCTATTTGATGAATATAGAGTTCTAGATTTTGTAAATAGATTATCATATGATAGTTGTAGAAGAATATTTGAGAAGTATAGAAAGAATATTCTAAATTTGTGAGAGAATTTTTACTTCTAGTATGGTGGACAGAAGTCTTCTGGTTTTGGTATTTCTTTTGGTAATCCTTTTCTCTCTCTAATCTTCAATATTAAGTCTGTTAACATTGTTTCAGGTACTGGAGCCCATCTATGGAATTGTAAGCTCCAAAATACTTTACCACTAGCAGCACTTCTCAATTCATCACTTAGTGTGAATGATTCTATTACTGGTATTTCACCTCTTATAGTTACCATATACTCTCCCTGTATCATGTCAAGTATCTTACCTCTATGCTTAGTTATTACACCGATAATTGCTCCAATATTTTCTGGAGTTGTCTTTGCATCTATTAGTAGTATTGGTTCTAGTAGTGTTGGCTTTGCTGCTAGAAGTCCTGCAAATATTGCATTCTTAATTGCAGGCATTATCTGTGCAGGTCCTCTATGTGCTGGATCTTCATGAACTATTGCATCTATTATAACAACCTTAACACCTCTAATAGGTTCTTGACATAGAGGTCCACCACTACATGCCCATTTGAATCCCTGTATTAGGTAATCTCTAACTTCTTTTAGGTGTTGTACACCTACAGTCTTATTTACAAGAACATTACAGTTCTGATCATCTACACTCCATATACCACGTGCCTCATCTGTATCCCAACCTGCCTGTTCTCTAAGTATTTTAGCTCTCTCACGTGGATCTTGATCTTCATAGATCTCACCTCTCTGTATTAGATTTATTGTCTCCTCATCTAGTGGTTCTACATATACTTTAAACTTGTTATGCTTATTTGGTGATTTACCTTCAAATACTGGTGATCTATCTCTACATGTTTCTCTAAATCTTACAAGTGGTTGAGATATTGTGAATTCTAGCTTTGTTCTCTCTTTCAATAGCCATGCAGCAATTTCTAGATGTAGAAATCCAACACCACTTAGAAGTATCTGTCCTGTCTCTTGATCAATCTTTACTTGTAGTGTTGGATCTTCTACTGATAATTCTTTCAATGCTTCTACAAGTTTTGCAAGGTCGTTAGGATTCTTAGGCTCTACAGCTACTGTAACTACAGGTTCTGATACATATCTCAACTTTTCAAATGGTACCATTACATCCTTATACTTCACATCTACAATTGTCTCACCTGCCTGTGCTTCATCAACTCCTAATAATGCTGCTATGTTACCTGCTGGTATCTCACCAGTCTTTACACGTGTTGGACCCATGTATAGTGATACTTGTAGTACTCTCTTACTTCTCTTAGCACCTACAAGATATACTTCTTGACCTTCACTGACAATTCCTGATAATACTCTAACAGTTGCTACCAATCCTGCATGTGGATCTTTAGTCATCTTACTTACAAGCATCACTGTTGGTCCATTTGGATCGCATTCTAACATTGCTTTTCCAATCTCACTATTTAGATCACCTTTCCATAGTCTTGGTATTCTATACTTCTGTGCATCTCTTGGACATGGAATATGTTCAATAACTGCTGAGAGTATTGCTTTATATAGTGGAAATTCTTGTGCAAGTTCTTCAACATATCCTTTCTCATATGCATCAATTATATTACTAAACTTTAGACCAGCTTTCTGTGCTTGTGGTATTGTTATACCCCATTTATGTAATGCTGATCCAATAATTACCTGTCCCTTACCTGGATCTATCTTCCACTTATGTTTAAACTCTGGATATGCATATACCTCTATGAGATTATTGATCTCCTTAATTATGTCAAGAATTCTCTTCTGAATTTCTTGTGGTTCTAATCTAAGCTCTTTTATCAATCTATCAACCTTGTTTATGAAGAGTATTGGTCTAACACACTCTTCAAGTGCATGTCTTAGATATGTCTCTGTCTGTGTCATAACTCCTTCAACAGCATCAACAACGAGTATAGCACCATCCATAACTCTCAAACTTCTAGCTACATGACCACAGAAGTCTATATGTCCAGGTGTGTCTATTAGATTAATTATGTATGGCTTACCCTCATACTCGAAGTATAGGCTTATGTTTGCAGCCTTTACAGTGATATTTCTAAGTTGCTCAACCTCATAGTAGTCTAGTACTAGAGCTTTACCTGCAACTTTTGGACTTAGAAGACCAGCACCCATTAGTAGACTGTCTGTTGTTGTTGTCTTACCATGATCAACATGTGCTAAAGTACCAATATTTCTAACTCTTTCAGGTCTTTTCATTATATCCAAGACTTCATCTATACGTTTCTCAATAACTCGAAGGGACATTACTCTTCTCTCTCAAACATCTAGAGGTATTTATATCTTGCTAATCTTGAACTATAGATCTAAAGACTTATATACTTGTCAATATTTTCACCATAATCAACACACTTACATACATAATCGTCAAATTTTTCATGTATATCATCTACAATTTTCAAGATCTTATTGTAAAAATCTTCACATATAGCATTCATATTTTTCAATCTCTCAAATTCTTCAAAATCTATAATCCTGACATCTTCGTTAGGTCTCTTCACAATATCGATATATAGATCTATGTAGTATATACCACCTCTCACAGGTTCTATTGGAGTATTTATATTGACATATACACCCTTCAATTTCTTATCCTTGTTAAAATATGCATGAACTAGATAGTAATTTCCAATACGTGCATGAGTAATAGCATAATCACCACTCTCCTTCTCAACACCAAGACCATCAAGTACACCTCCAGGTTTTAATCTTCTAAATAGTATAAATTCACCATCATTATACTCTAACACTGTTGCTGGACCTATCTTAATAATCTCACCATTAGGCTTACAATGTCTAATAACTATCGAGTACTTCCTACTATATACATAGTCTATGAACGCTCTAGTAATATCATCTCTCCTATCTTGTACATATGATAATATGTGTTCAGTATAGTCTATAATTGATGTCTTCTTTAAAAACATCTTAAGTGAGTGGTGATATTTTAATGTAGGTATTACACTATTTCTAACATCATCCATAAATCTTCTAAATTCTAATGATGGTAAAATTTCAACAATACATTCACCTTCCTGAATTACTGTATATGGTTCAGATGTGTATGCTATATTTCTAATTTCATTAAATTTTTCAATAGCTTTCTCAAGTTCTTCAATGAGTTTTACCCTATCTGCATATTGTGCAGAACTTCTCCATTTAATACCATAACCACTCAATTTATCTAAAAACATCATACCTAAACTTAGAAGTTCTGCTTTTCTTTCATGATCTCTAATATGTCTACTAACATATACTCTACCACCTGGAACTATCGATACATACTCTGTATCAAGTCTTAAATCTGTACTAAGTATAATCTCTTCATCATCTCTCAATGCAGTTTTAACAACAGTTACAGGTATTACATCACCTTCACGATATAGTGGTGCTGATAGTGTTGGTATTATACCTTCAACACCATCTCCAAGATCAACAACAACTCTACTACTTTCAACCTTCTTAACAACACCTCTAACAACTCTATGAAGTGGAATTTTACATTTCCAAACAATTATCTCACTAGATATTTTGTAGAATATTTTTAAAACCTCTTCAACAGCTTCACATTTTCCTATAAGTGTTAATGCTCCTCTAACATTTTCAGAATCTTTGATAGTTAAGTCAGGTGGTGAGTAATCTGGATTTTCAATATTAAATCTATCAACAATAACTTGAGATGGTTGTACAATTCTAAATCCACTATCTAGTAATAATTTTGTTAATGCTGTTGCATATATTCCTCTAATCCTAACTTTAAATGTCATAACCTTATTATATTGACACTATTAGACTGGTTTAATAAGAGTACCTACATCACTAGTCACCTTATAACCTTCAAATCTATCTACTATATCTAGAAGTTCTCTAGATTTTAAAACATCTATAAACTTTTTAATAGAGTCTTTATTTATAGATTCTAGCCTTATTACAAAATCAAAATTTTCCCATGTAATATGTATGTAGTGTAGTTTATATTGTTCTGCTGCCCATCTAATCGCAATACCAACATCTGCTTCTCCTCTAACAATTGCACGTACAACATCTATATGTGTTCTATACTCAGTATCTAGACCTCTAATTCTACTCTTAACTTCATTAAAATCTAGACCTCTTCTCCTACATTCTCTAGCTAGTACATATTTCAATAATGTTCTACTACCTGTACCTCTCTGTCTACATGCAAGTTTTAACTCACCTCTCAATATACCTTCAATAACTTCATCATATGTTAACGATCTTCTACATACAAATCCAATATCTCTAAGATAGCCTCTCACAAGTATAGCCTTATCCTCAAGCCAATACTTCTCTATGTATGATATATTATACCTACCTGTCTCTGGATCTAGTAGATGTATACCACATATATCAGCTTCTCCTAGAGATAGTGATGCAAGTCCAAGACCTGAACCAAGCCATTCTATATGTGTAGTTATTGAATATCTATCTCTCAAAATTCCGAACACATATTCAACAATTGGATCATTACTACCCATATATACAATGTCAGGTATTGTTATTTCTAAATCTTCAAAATCTATATCCCTCTTAGTAACATCTCTATAAACTTTAATATATCTATTTAGAAGTTCTTTACCAAAATCTGTTAAACATGCACCTCCACCACCTCTACCACCTCTCTTTCTATCAATAATCCTAACTTTCAAAAATCTTTCAATTCTACTAATATACTCCCACGCTCTTGAATATGGAATACCTAGACGTCTACTAGCAGAGAGTATAGAACCATACTTATCAATGTAGTATAGAAGTCTTGCAATTTTAAGATCAATAATTTCAACACCATCAATTTCACAAACAACTTCAACTCTAAATTTCAACCTGTTCTCAATCATGAATCAACATTACATATTTCAAATTTAGGAAAATATAAGTATGGAGTGATATCTTGAGATGGAAAACTCACATAAAAATACTTAAACTAGTACTTCAATACTTGAACATTAATATTGATAAAGAATTTTTAAGAGGACTTTTTAGAGGTATAGTAGATCCAGATATAAGACATGATATAGATATTAAAAATAGAAAAATAGTAAAACAACATAGTGAAAATGTTAAAAAATTAATAAAATACTATACACAACTATCAATACACCTGTATCTTAGAGGCAGGAGAGAGGATGCAGGAATATCTCTTGGAAGAGCTATACACTACGCACATGATATGTTACTAAAGACTAGAAAATATCTAATACTAGACATACATGATAAAATTGAATATGAGATAGATAGAGAGTGTAATAATGTAGATATGAGATTTGTGAAAGAATGTATAGAAAAGTCAAGTATAAAGAAGTCAAATGATCCATATAAAGTCCTCTGTTCATCTATAAAGATGACATATGTAATACTAAAATACTTCATAGATAATGTATTTTATAGAAAGTGGTTAAGGTATGTAATCTATACAACATGTATATACTCTATGTACATAGTTATATGCTTAACATTTTTAAAATCTATAATATTTACAATACCTGTAGTATCAGCTATATTTTTAATATTAGTAATGTTGAAAATTAGATTTATATTATTTAAGCCTAGATTAAAAAATATTAAGACTGTGATTTAGACTTTCAAAATCTTTATATTTGGAGTTTCTAAATTTCTAACCTTATCTATTATACTTGGTGCTGGATCTATTATATTTCTAGGTCTTGTATCGTATATTACTATGCTTGTGCCATGTTTCAATAATTTTTCTATTAGAATAATACAATCCTCCTGTGGATTATTCCATAGTGGTACATTACATTTACCATCAGTTATTATATGAATATTTACTCTAGTGTTCTTATCTTTTCTATACCACTTAACTACAATTTCTAATGCTTTAAGTAGTGCTAATGCGAGTGGTGTAGTTCCACCTGAAGGTAGATTATCTACAAGATTATATGCATACTCTACATGTCTTGTAGGTTCTAGAAGTATTTTAGCATCTTTCTTTTGAAACACTATTAGGGATATATAACATTTATCTATATAACTCTTTTCAGCAATTTTCTTAACAACTCCCTTAGCTACTGCAATTCTCTTCATAAAATTCATACTACCACTCAAGTCTAGTAGTATTATGTTTAGTGATTTAACTTTACTAGATCTAATGCATGTCTTAACATATGTTAAAGGTATTGGAAAACTTATCTGACCACTGTTTAATATTTTACTCTTAATAGTTTCATATATATCGACATGTTGTGTATATATGTCTTTTATAGGTATTGAATCAATTTTTAAACCATTATCAGATGTTCCAACTACTCTACTTCTAAATCTTCTACTTCTATGTCTAGCTTCTAATATTCTAGTCTTAAAATCTTTAAAATATTCGAAATTTAGATCGATATCTTGTATAGGTTTAATATTCATATCTCTACTATCTATACCTGTACCTGTAGGTTGTATATTTCTAGATTTTTCTTCAATATTCTTATCTACGTCATCTATATTCTTGATATTTTTTCTTATATTTTCTACATCTTTTCCTGAATTATCTTTTCGAAAGGGGGTTTCAGGTTGTGTGAATGGTCTACTCTTAATTCTGTGTGGTAGTGTTAGTTCCATTGCTTTTTTCAAATCTTCAAATGTTACTTTTCTACGTTCATCTAATGCTGCTATTGCTTTTGCAGCTCTTACTGTCGTTATTTCAGCTCTTGATGTTTTTATTCCGAGTTCTACTATTGTCTTTGTTAATATTTTGAGGAGATCTTCATCGATTTCAACTTCTGGTAGTATTTCTCTAGCTTTCTTAATTCTATTTCTCAAATTTTCTATTTCAGGTTCGTATTTTCTGTAGAAACTCTCTGGATCAGCTTGCCATTCTTCAACTCTTCTAACAATTTCAGCTCTAATATCTGGATCTAGTGGTGCTTCAACATTTACTACAAGTCCAAACCTGTCTAGTAGTTGTGGTCTTAATTCACCTTCTTCAGGATTCATACTTCCTATAAGTATGAAGCGTGCTGGATGTCTCACTGATACACCTTCACGTTCGACAATGTTCCAACCTGTAGCAGCAACATCGAGTAGTGTATCTACAATATAGTCATCTAGTAGATTTACCTCATCTATATATAGTATGTTTCTATTTGCTTCAGCTAGAAGTCCAGGTTTGAAATCTACAACACCTTCTTTCAAAAACTTCTCAATATTTATAGTACCTACAAGTCTTTCAATACTGATACTTAATGGTAAATCTATAACTCTCATCTTCCTATACGTTATAGGTAGCTCTTCACCACGTACATATCTCTCATAACATCTATCACACATGTATCTAGGATCGTCAGGATCACATGAAAATATACAGTCAGAAACAGCCTTAATCTCAGGAAGAACATCTGCAAGAGCTCTAACCATTGTAGTCTTACCTGTACCTTTATCACCTCTAAGAAGAACACCACCAACAGACGGATTTACAGAAGCTATTAGAAGTGCAAGTTTAGCTTTCTCATGACCAACTATAGCTGGAAATGGAAATATTGGTCTTCGTCTAAACTCTACCACAAAACAATATAATAAGGACTAACTTAAAAAGTATTGCCTTATCTCAAAAAATCCATCTGACATAGATGAACTAAGAATAACTATGTCAAACCTGTCAGGAATCGTAAAAATACATTGAGCAACACTACATAAAGCATAATTTAGCAAACTAACTCTATCACTAATATATAGCTCAATTATTGGATATCTAAGTATAATCTTACCAACGTTACTATCATAGCTATATTTCGTAATTATTAAATCAGCATCTCTAACATTATTAACAAGTTTAAAATTAGAGAAATATCTACTAACTATACTACAAATCTTATCACAACCATCTACATATATCTTAAACATTCTCTTCTTAAAAACATCTTTAACATATCTAATATCTGAAGAATATTCAATACATAGCTTTAACTTAGCTATGAAGTATTCAATACATTCATAATACTTATCTCTACATGTAGATATCACCTTACCTGAATTTAAAATATCTTGAACTAGCAGTGCAATATCTATACCAAGTTTTGAATGTTCTCCACATATTGGAATTATATATCTCAAATCTGGAGTTATCAATGTTATTGAAGGATCAATAAGCTTATCTATAAGTTTATGACAAATCTTTCTAACTAGTACTGGTAGTGGCATTATAGCAATAACATGGTCATAATCTATCAAGTTTATACTATCAATATGTTTAATACTTCTAACATCTATAGATACATTTCTACATTCACTACATATACTATCTCTCAATTTATATGCAACATACTTCTCAAGACTTGTGCAATATATTACTAGTATATTTATGTTATACATCTCAATATCTTATCAACAATTATATCTATAACTCTACTATCAGGCCATAGTGTTCCTGCATATTTAATATTTTCAAACTTCTCTACTATCTTCATAGTATCTTCTCTTCCATGAATACCTTCAACTACGAATAGTGAGAAAACTATAATATTTTCAAACTTTTTATCAATAAGTATTCTAATAGCTTCTTCAGGTTTTGGATTTTGATGATGTAAGTATGATGTTACTACCTCTATATAGATATCTTTTAGGTATTCTCTAAGCTTCCTCTCAACCTCTCTAGCAATATCATTTACCTGTTTTACATAGTTTTGTGAGAGACTTCCATGAGTTATCAATACTATACCTATCTTCTTCACTAATCTATACGAGTAGTTATAGTATATAAAAGTTTCAAGCTGTTACTATGTTATGAAACTTGGAATTACAACAGGTACCTGCATGGTTGCTGCTGCAAAAGCAGGACTTGTATCACTACTTTCAGGAAAGTGTATTGATACTGTAAGTGTAAAGCTTCCAATAAACTTAGACATTAATGTAAAGGTGAGTAAATGTGTGTTAAATTGTGATAGATGTTTAGTATGTGTAACGAAAGATGCTGGAGATAATTATATTAATGATGTTACACATGGATTAGATATATGTGTTGAAGTTGAGTATGAATATTCTAATAAATTTATAATATTCATAATAGGTTGTGAAGGTGTTGGAATTAAAGATGATATACCTTCAATATCTGAGGCAGTACTTCTAAATTTAGATCAAAATATTGAAGATGTTGTTGATAGAGGTATAGTTAAGATTAGAGTAACTGTCCCTAAAGGTAGAGAAGTTTGGAATAGAACTTTGAATAAGTATGTAGGTGTTGTTGATGGAATATCTATACTTGGTGAGAAAGGTATTGAAATACCAACAGGAAATCCATACTACTCACCATATTTAAAACATATTGAGAAAATTATTGAAGAATATTCAAAAATGTATAAAAGTATATGCCTAACACTTGGAGGAAAATCTTCGAAAGTAGCTTCTGAATTATTTAGAGAAGTACCAATTATCGAAGTTGGAGATCATTTAGGATATGCTATCGATAAGTGTGTTGAATATGGAATACATAACATAATTATTGTTGGAGGTATTGCTAAGATGATTAAAGTATGTATTGGACTACTAATGATGCATAGTCTATACGTTGATGCTAGAATTGAAGGTTTTATAGGACTTCTCATAAAGTATCTAATTAATAAGAATATCGATATAAACTACGATATTTTAAAACAGTTAGTTGATGTTAAGTCTGTTAGAGATGCTTTTAAAATTATTAGAGATCTTGTAGATCTTTATGATTTTTCGAAATTTATATGTAGACTTTGTATTGAGAGATTATCTGAAAGATGTAGTAGATTGTTTAATAGAGATATCAATTTCAAAGTCTGTACTCTGCTTCCTGATGATTCTGTTGTATGTTTATGATGTTTCACCTCTAACTTTTATTGGTATTGTTACTGTTTCTGATCCTTCTATTACTCTTCTACCACATTTTGGACATTTTACTGATATTGTTATTGTTATATCTATTGATTCCTTACTGATTTTCTCTATATCGTAGTCTATATCTATATCATCTTCAGATATTTCAAATTCTTCATTACAGTTTTTACATTTTAGCTTCATGTTCTTGAGTTTTCTTTAACTTTTCTAAATATTTCTCTAATGGTGGTCTGTCGAAATATGGATTCTTACCTGCAGCTGCTAGTGGTATTCCTATCACTATATCTGCATCTATTATTCCTAATTTTCTTGCTGCTACACCAATGCTAAACATCATTCTATTATCTACATTCATCTCTGCTGCTATCTTTACAGCACTTCCTAATGCTATTCCAAGGTTTAGTAGTTGCATTGCACATATTGGTGCTTTATAGCATTTTCCTTCTTTCTTCATATCTTCCATCTGTTTACAGTCAAATCCACATGCACCGCAGTTTAGTCCTATTGGTTTTGCATCTTTCAACCCTATTAGAACTACTGCATGTGATTTTCTTACATTATCTGCATCTCTAATAAAGAATTTATATCCAAGTTCTTCTGCAAGTCTCTCCATCTCTTTAGCAATTTTTTCAAGCTCTTCACCATATACTACAAGTGTTACAATATTATCAATACCTCTAGCTTTTGGAGCTGTTCTAGCAGCAACACACATCAATTTTGCAACCTGTATAACAGCTTCAAATTCTGCATCTTTACCATCTATGATAGTCATCTAGGGTAGCTTAGTCTCTGTTCTAAAATATAAGTTATATTGCCTTTCTAGGTGTTGTAGCACCACAGGCAGTACACTTCAACACGTATATCCTACCCTGTCTTTCAAGAATTGTATCAATAGAATTACATACAGGACAGACAACGTAGAACTTTATATATCTCTCATATACTGCCTCAAGAATTTTCTGACTACGCTCAGCATAAATTACAAATTGATCACCTTCAATATGTCCAGGAACAGCAAGTTCTTTAAGAAAGAACTTAGCAATATGTGAAGGATCTCTATTTAATCTCTCAGCAATCTCCTTAAAATTGAGAATTATAGTCCTCTTAGGCAATGTCTGAACCTTCAACTTAGGAATTTCCTGCCTTCTCTGAACTCTAGGAGTAATTACACTATACGCACGATCTAGTAATTTAAAATAGAGCTTATCTACATCACCAACATCACTCGTAGACACAACAAGGATAATAAACCACCCCTAAATAAACATTCTCAATAAATGATGAAACGACGGTAGACAGAAGATGAAGAAAGGTAGAGACACTGATAATCTTAGATTAGAGATATGGAGAAGATATGTGAATTGTATGTCTAAACTTACTAACCATGTGAAAGATAGGATAATTAGTAAGAAGTCTATTCTCTGTATTGGCCTCGATCCTGTTCTTCCAAACATTCGTGATAAGTATGTTATTCCTGAGAAATATTTGAAGTATAGTTCTGAAAGTGATATTATGCTAAATTTCTGCCTTGATATCATAGATTTTACCAGTGATTATGCTGTTGCTTATAAAGTTAATCTAAACTATGTTTTTGATTTTACGAAGAATTATCATAAGAAGCTTGTAGATTATATACATAAGCATGACTGTATTGCAATTCTAGATTTAAAATTTAATGATATTGAAGATACAGCATACGTAGCTATTCACCATATTGCTGAATGTAACTATGATATAATAACATTTAATCCACTCTTAGGTAATTTGTGTAACATTGTTAAAATTTGTAAAGATGTTGGAATTAAAATTAGAAATGTTGAAGTTGGTGTTTTAAGTCTAGTACTTACATCAAATCCTGATGCTGTTAAATATCAGAAGTATGTTAAAATGAGTGAGAAACCACTATACGTACTATTTACTGAAGAAGTTAAGCGATGTGATGCTCTTGGATGTGTTGTTGGAGCTACAGGACATGTAACTAGTGAAGATATTAAAACTATTAGAAACATAATTGGTGATGATAAAATTATACTATTTCCAGGAATTGGTGTTCAAGGCGGAGATATTGAGAAAGTTGTTAAGAATGGTGGTAAGCTAATTTTAATAAATGTTGGTAGAGATATAATATATTCCGAAAATCCTAGAGAGAAAGCAAGACAGTATTTAGAAATGTTGAGAAAATATTACAATTTCAATGAACTATTCTAAATATGACAACTTTTCTACAATAGTCAAAATCTATAACTTTCTCAATCTTGAGTTTTATACCAAAATCCTCAGCTTCATATACAATATCTTCAATCCAATCATACACACCACATGTATCACAGAAAGAACCTTCAAAATTGATAATTACAACATCATCTCTCATCTCTAACACCTCTGCTCTAGCTTCAGGACTTCTATACATATTATATTGCTTTACCACTTCAGTAATCTTGGAATATAAGTCAAACATTATCGGTAGTCTAGATTGCTAAGTTTAAAAATCTAACTATGTATATATGGCTAATATACCTGATGTAGAGTCCCACTTTTAAACTATGACTAAAATCTAGATTTAGTGAAAGATAGATCTACAAAAGCTGACACAATAAATGTTAAGGATTTTTACCTATCTAAAGGTATATGTCACTATGTTAAAGTTGTATTTAAAGATTCTGGAAAGTCCTCTCAGATGTTCAATATATTGAGGAAAATTTTCAAAAATTATTACAATGAGGCAGACATAGTAGCTGTTGGTAAGGGTAAGATAATTGTCAAGAAGGATGGTGCAGATTTTCTAAAGATATTTCTAGATGGTGATAATATAGAGTTCTACTATACTGAAGATTTTAAGAATGTTGTTGATAGTATATTAGATATATTGAATATAGTTAAGGATGGTCTTATAATGTTTATAAAGTGTAGATGTAAGAGAAGTGGTGTTAGAGTATGTTTTGAGAATATTCCAAAATTCATGTTTGATAAGTTTAAGATTTTGAAATATGATAAAGGTTGTAGAGATTATGATAATGTTAATATTGCTATTCAAGATGTTGTTAATATAGTATTTTCAGCATATCTCCATGGAATATATACTTTAGATGGTTTTAAGATATTGAGAAATATTAATGATGTTAATAGTTTTATTAAGAGATGTTGTGATAATTCTAAATGTGGAAATTCTAATTATAGAAGTTCAAGCTTGTGTAGAGGTAGCTCTATACTAGACTATTTCTAGGTCTTAGGAGAAAATTTATATGTTAGTATGTGTGTCTGTGTTGAGTAATATATGGTTAGAAGATTTGAGAAGAAGTCTAGATATTTACGTGGTTGGAGAACTCACTCATGGGGTAGAGTTGGTCAGCATAGAAAGTCTGGTAGTTCAGGTGGTAGAGGTAAATCAGGTAGACATAAGCATAAGTGGACTTGGGTATTAGTATACGATCCAGACTACTTCGGTAAGCATGGATTTGTACAACCACCACCACTTGTAAAGCAGTGGCGTGAAATTAATGTTGGTGAGTTAGATAAGATTATTGAAGATCTTGTTAAGAAAGGTTTAGCAGAATTTAAAGATGGTAAATATTATGTAGATTTACTAAAACTTGGATATAATAAACTGCTTGGTGAAGGTAAAGTTACACATCCAATAGTTGTTAAGGTACCTGCAGCTACTAGAAATGCAGAAGAGAAGATACGTGCAGCAGGTGGAGAAATAATCTTAGTTAAGGAAGTACTACACTAAACTTCTACTGTTCTTCACTATTTTTAGATTCTTCAACAACTGTGATATTACTTTCCTGTTCTTCTTCATGTTCAACTTCTTCAATTCTAGATTTAATAATCTTAACAAATTCTGAAACCTCTTCTCTCAACTTTCTAACTTCTTTAATAAGTTCTTCAATTTGTGGAATTTCAACAACAATCTTCATCTCTCTAATCTGTATTTGAGATGTTGTTATATTCTTACTATCACCTGTCTTAGACTTTTTCAACTCCATCAATATCTCTGCAAGATCTTTCTTTCTTTTCTGCATAAACATCAGGATAGTTTTTAGATTACGTGTATATATATTAAACGATTAAAATAGTCATTACAAGATCTAGTCTATGAAGAAGATTGTAATTATTTACGATGATGCATTTCTAAGACATACACCACCAAAATTTCACTGTGAAAATCCTGCTAGAGTTAAAGCAATAATGGAATGTTTAAGAAGTTTTGTACCTAGCAATCTCATAATTAAGCCTAGATATGCAGATATTGAAGATCTATGCATGGTTCATAGTAGAGAGTATGTAGATTTGATGATGAGATTTTTCGAACATGGTGGACTATCATACATAGATGGTGACACATACATATCTGATGGTACTAGAGATGCAGCATTAGCAGCTGCTGGTTCAGCAATTACTGGAGTTGAAATGATAATTTCAGAAGGTGTAAAATGCTTTTACGCACCTGTAAGACCTCCAGGACATCATGCTGGTATCTCAGGAAGAGCATTAACTGCACCAACACAAGGATTTTGCATATTTAACAACATTGCAATTGGTGCAGAGTATGCTATACGTAGAGGTATTAGAAAAGTTGCAATTATTGACATAGATGCACATCATGGAAATGGTACTCAAGAAATATTCTATCACACTAGTAAAGTATTATACATAAGTATTCATCAAGATCCATTAACACTATATCCAGGAACTGGATTTATAACTGATGTAGGTATTGGAGATGGTGAAGGATATAATGTAAACATACCACTACCACCAGGATCTGGAGATGACGTATATCTAGAAGCTTTAGAGAACATAGTATTACCAATACTAAGACAGTATAGACCAGAGATAGTGCTAGTGTCGTTAGGATTTGATGCACATATAAATGATCCACTAACACAACTTGAAGCTTCATTAAACACATATGAAGAACTATACCTAATACTGAAGAAGATGGTTGATAGTGGAGAGATTCGTGGTGTAGGATTTCTACTAGAAGGTGGGTACGATACTAAAGTACTATCTATAGGTAGTGAAATACTTGTAAAGATATTTCTAGAACAGGAGTATAAAAATCCTGAAGATAGAACAGAGAGTGGATTAAATACAAAATCCAGAGCAAGAAAAGTATTGAAAAAAGTTGTAGAAGTACATTCAAAATATTGGAATCTAAAGTGAAAAATCTAAAAAGTCTTAGAAAGTAGGGCAGTTTGTATGAAGATAGATAAGAGATGTAGAATATGTCCAATAGGTCCTAGAGAATGTATAAAGAGGATAATAGAGAAATATTGGCTTAGACCTAGAAAGTTAAGACCAGCACATCCATGGACAATTGAGTGGTGTCCATATTTGAGAGGATTTAGACCACAATTACAGAAACAGGAAGCTACTCAATAGGTAGAAGCTATATCATGAGAAGTATTATTGGTGTTGTTATCAGTGTTGATATTACTATTGAGAGTGTCAACTTTACAGCAACCTTAACAGGATATATAGATACGTAGAACGGGAATGAATGTTTTATAAAATCGAAAAATAGTATAAATAGCATATTACCAATAAATATTGAAAGTAATACCTGTTTAACACTTATCAAACCAAGATAGAGCATACTACCAGCTATATAGATACCAACTACAGGACTAAATGCACATAAACTTATAATAGTTAGAGATTGAGAATTTAAAACATATGAAAAATATGATAACATATTCTTAATTACAACATTTAAATATTCAAAAATATTTAAGATATACAAGATGTAGACTATACTTAAAATAATGAAAAATTTAAGAGATAAACTTTTTAACATATTTAAACCATTCATAACACTAATCTTCAACACACTCTTAACATCTCTACTATGTTGGTACTTAATATCTATGATATTACCTGTATAATTATCATATTCTAACTCTACAAATCTAATCCTATTCCTAAAAATCTTATAATATGAAAATGCAAGTATTGAAGTTAACATACTCTTAATGTATGAAAATACTATGTACAACATTCCAACATAAAATCCAAGTGCAGTTATAGCTTGAGGAATTATATATACTATTGATATGCTAAGAAATCTAAGAGGACTTAACACAAGATTGTAATATATTAAATACCAATCATTTAGAAATCCTCTCCTATAATAATCATAAACGATAGTATGTTCAAGTCTAGCATTAATAAATGATGAAAATAATGCAGGAATTAGACACCTAGGAATCTTAAAAATATTACAAAACTTAAGCAATTTCCCACCTAGAAACTTATCAAATACATGAAACTCTCTAAAAAATGTTGATAAAAAACCTCCAAGAAAAGTTCCAATAATAAACATAATACTTGAATACAATATACCACGAATTAAGAAATTAGTAAACACAAATACAACACTGAAAAAGCTATATAAAAATATTAATAAGCGCATTAATTTCAAAATGAAACTAACAAAACCTCAAGAAATGTACAAAATCATATCCATGACCCACATACCTTAACGCTTCAATACAATAAGATTTTATCGGTGAAATACTCATGTCACATGCTTTAAATTGTAGGTTAAGTATAAGAAATGTACTATCGTGAATAAAACGTAATTGGAAAATATTTAAATACGTATGATACGTCATTAACAGTGAACTCTGTGAAAGTTAAGTTAACGGCCATACATGATACAGATCTTGAGAAAGCTCTTATTAAATTGGAAGTATATGAGAATGTCTTGCAAGGCAAGTATAGGTGTTACGTTTGTGGTAAAGTCATAACAATTGATACTCTAGGTGCCTTCTTCAAAACGAGAGATGGTACATTACATTTTGTGTGTAATGATGTTAAATGCCTAACAACGATTATTGAAGTTATGAAGAAACTTTCACATGAACAAACGTAACAGCTCTATTCTAACACCTCAAATATCGCTATGTATCTTGGTACTCGAGACTTCCCTTTGTAGTATCGTGCAAGATAAGAAATCTCTTCTACTAATTTCAAATTTTGCAACTCAGTTGTTAGTACTCTGATAAACTTTCTAACAATTCTTGTAATAACTTTACCTGCTGAGATTATGTAGATATGGTAAAGATTAGGACACTTCTTTAGAGAGCTTTTTATAAAGTCTGTATACCATAAGCTCTCTTCAACTACATCATACCACTATATTTAAATCCTTGAACATCTATACATACTGTTACTAGGATAGATTTTACTTAAAATGTACTGCCTTCCGTTTCAGCTTCGGCAACGTTCATCAGTTGTCAGTTTCACGTGCCATCATCATGTTGTGATATGTCATTTTCATAATTTTCTAATTGTTAAGTATTTTCTCTATACTTGTTATATATTCTCTTCATGGATCTGCTCGTGAGACATTCATCATATGTTCAGTTTCTATTTTTAAGGGTTATAAGTTGTTTATATGTTTTCTGTATGTATGTTAAATATTGAAGATATGGTTAGAGAGGTTTGTAAGATTCTTGAGAAGATTATTCCTAATCTTAAGACTAGTTATGAACGTTCTGTCATTAGTCTTATATGTAGATTTTTAGATTCTTCATATAGATGTTATACATGTAGTAGGTCTATACCTGTGTGTGCATATTCACTATTGAAGTTATGTATTGAGTTGATAATTCAGTTAAGATATTTCATGGAGAGATATGGTGTTGATAAGTTAGAACATTTTCTTAAAGATCTATCTAAGAGAGGTAGAAGAGGTTCTAGTTTTAGTATCAGGATGATTACTGATGCTAGAGGTATTGCTGGTAGAGTTAAGAGAGAGATATTGACGACATATTTGAGAATTTGTGAAAATGTTCATCCTACTCTAACTCTCTTAATGTCATCTCAAAGATTTGAAGATTATATTGAAAATTTTAGAAAGACTGTTGATATAATTCTGTACATGTTATTACTATGCTATGGATATCTACCTGATATATGTACTATATGTGAGAAGTATAGTCTTGAGAGATGTTATAAATATTGTTCTAGAAAGGGTTAACTTTTTCTAACTAATTCTGTACATATTTTTGTAATTTTATCACCTAGATAGTGTATATTTTTCAAAACCTTACCTTTCTGCATATTTTCAATCTCTCTCTTTGAGTATAGTGCTACTGTGACTGCGATAGTTCTATTTCTAAAATCTTTAACAGCTACTAGATCTCCTTTCTCGAATTCTCCAATAATCTCCTTAATTCCTGGTCTCATAACATCTGCACCATTTAATATTCTTGGTACAGCTCCATCATCAACTTTAACATATGGGTATGATTCTTCAGTTATGTAGAATAATGTCACTAGTGGTATATATTTATCAACTTCATATTCATCAATCTTAATTTTCATTTTTGCAAATAGTGGTTTACCATCTACAACATATATAGTTAGCTTATCATCGATTTCACAAAGTTCTACAGATTCTGCATTTTCAAGAATCTTCCTAATGTTCTGATCAACTTCCCTCATAAGTGATTTAATATCCTTCTTACTTAATAGATGTCTCTTCATTGCTAACTATAGTGTTAATTTGAGTACTTATTAAATTGTAGCAGAAAGTATTGAATATCCCCTCTAACACATATCTTGATTGTGAATGATCGAGAGAGAATTATGGAGGTTATTTCTGAAATTGTTAAAGATAAGATATTGAAATTCTTAAAAAGATATTGTAAATGTGTTAAAGCTAGAGAAGATTATGGAGATATTCTTAATGAATCTTTCATAGAGAAGATTAATGAATCTTTAAGTAGTAGAAAAGATTTAGATTTAGGATTTTTAAAAATATTTTTTAAGAAGAAATTTCTTGGACATAAGATATGTGTTGAGTATAGAGGTAATTCTTACTGTAATGATGATGCTATGCTTATAATATCTAGACTTAGATCAATATATGAATGGTATAAATCTGACTGTGATTTAAATAACATAATTGCAGATACCATAGAGAATAATGATTTTAACCTCATAACTTTTATTGAGAGAAATTTACAAAATATTGAAAATATTTGTAAAGGTAGTGATACTACTCTAGATATGTCTATTCTAGATGATGCTGCTAAGATTGGAGTAGATAGAGCTATTAAAGAGTTTTGGAGAGGTAGTGAAATGTGAAGATTGTAATTAAGATTAGTGGTCATGTATTTGATAATGAAGATCTAGTATATAGATATGTGAAGACTCTAAACTTTGTAATAAAAGCATTGCCAAATTTAAGTATAGTTGCTGTATGTGGTGGTGGTTCAATTGCTAGAAGATATGTAAATATTGTTAGGAGATGTACAGGTAATGAATCTAAATGTGATCTTGTAGGTATTAGTGTCAGTAGATTAAATGCTCTTACCATGGCCTTATCAGTATTAGATTCCTGTCCTACAATTCCAAGAAATATTGATGAACTTCTAGAACTATCATCTAGGTATAGAGTAGTATTTTGTGGAGGTTTTCAACCAGGTCAATCAACAGCTACTGTTACTATGATTATTGCTGAGAGTCTAGGTGTTAGAGATGTTATACTATTCTCAAATATAGATGCTGTATATGATAAAGATCCTAGAAAATATCCAGATGCTAAGAAGCTGGAGAGGGTAACTTTAGAAGAGTTGAAGAGCATACTATCTAGAGACGTTGAAGCTAGTGCAGGAACATATCCACTACTAGATGTATGGGCTATAGAGATCGCTAAAAGAGCTAGATTAAACATATACTTAGTAGATTGTAAACAACCTGAAAAGCTGATAGACATACTTACTAGAAAATCAGGATACGGAACACTTATAGTTCCAGAATAGGTAAAATACTTGTTGAAGATTGATATTTCAAACATAGTCAATAGAATTAGAATTAAGATAACAGATAGATGTAACTATAGATGCTTTTTCTGCCATGGTGAAGGATCTATAGATTTTAGAAAAGAACTTAATAAGGAAGATATAGAGTTTGTATTAAAAATATTTAGAAATCTAGGTGTTAGAAGATTGAAAATTACAGGAGGTGAGCCATTACTTAGAGAAGATATTGTATACATAGTCAGGAAGGCTAAAGAGATAGGGTATGAAGATATTTCATTAACAACAAATGGATTACTATTAGATAAGTACATGTATGATCTCTATAAAGCTGGACTTGATAGAATTGACATATCTCTACATACATTAAACTGTGATAAATATATAAAAATTACAGGTACCTGTAGAGAATATTTCTATAAAGTTGTTAGTAATATAGAAGAGATATCTAATATAAACTTTAAGCAGGTAAAGATAAATATGTTAGTTACAAGTATAAATGTTGAAGATATTTTAGATATGTTAAAATTTGCTAAGAAGATTGGAGCTACATTACAACTTATTGAATATATGCCAATTGGTAGAGGAATAGCATATTTTAAAAAATATTACATACCTCTAAAATCTATCTATTACACACTATCTAGAAGAGCTAAATTTATAACATTTAGAAGAGATATTCATAATAGACCAATACTTAACATTGATGATGTATATGTAGAGTTTGTGATGGGTTTTAGAAATCCTGATTTCTGTAGTGGTTGTAGACAGTTAAGATTAACTTCTGATGGTAGACTTAGATATTGCATTTATAGGAATGATGAAGAAGATCTATATAATTTGATAAAGTCTAGAGATGTTCATGGTGTTGTTGATAGAATTTTGAAATTGTTAAGTAGGAAGAGTCCAATGTTTTCTAAGTTATAATTTCAGGCATTAGTTTAACTAAGGTTTCTGCTATTAATACTGTATTACCTGCAGCTCCACGTATAGTGTTGTGTCCTAGTACTATGTATGCTATTGTTTTCTCATCAATCTTTCTAATTCTACCAACAACAACGCTCATACCTCTACCTTCCTTTCTATCAAGTCTAGGTTGAGGTCTATCAATTTCTCTTCTAATAACTATGGTCTTTTCAGGACTTGTTGGAAGATTTAGACTACTAATCTTATTATACTTATTGAACGTCTCAAATGCTTCTAAGATATCTTTCTCATCTACATCTCTTTCAAGCTCTACATATACTGACTCTAGATGACCATCAATTACGGGTACTCTAGTAGTTGTTGCATATATCTTAAAGTCAGCCCATCTAACTTCATCTCCAACAAATTCTCCAAGTATCTTTCTACTCTCTGTCTGTACCTTCTCCTCCTCCTTCTTTATGTATGGTATTATGTTGTCTATTATTGTAACTCCAGGTACTGCATCAGCTCCAAGTCCTGCACCTGATACTGCCTGCATTGTTGTTACATATATCTTCTTTATTTTTGCTAAATCATGTATTGGTTTTAAGCTTAATGTTAATATTATTGTTGTACAATTTGCATTTTTTATAAGAAGACCTTGCCAATTTCTTCTCTTCTTCTGTACTTTTAATAGTTCTAGATGATCTGCATTAATTTCAGGAACTACAAGTGGAACGTCAGGATCTAGCCTATTATTACTTGCATTTGACACAACTATATGACCTCTCTTAACAAGTTCAATCTCTAATTTCTCAGCTACATCTGATGGAAGTGCTGAAAATACTAGATCAACTTTGGGTATCTTATCAGGATCTGGAGGTAGAAGTTCCATATCAGCAATATCTTCAGGTAGTGGATCTTCTATTACCCATTTAACAACATCTCTATACTTCCTACCTGCACTTTTCTCTGAAGCTACTAGACATGTAAGTTCAAACATTGGATGATTATGTAGTAATGTTATGAATCTCTGACCTACAAGTCCTGTTGCTCCTAGTAGTGCAACTTTAAGTTTATCCATTATTCAGGTTTGACTATATCTACCTTATACACATTATCTCTAGAATCTCACTGTTCAGAAAAGTTGTATAAACATCAAAAATATTCGTCAATGGCAGTAGTAGATTATTTGTAAATATTAGAGAAGTATCGCTATAGCTTAATATTTTAACTATCGGAAGTATTAATGTGACTATAAGAGTAGAGACTAGACATTTAGAGTATTATGGAAAAATTGTGAAGATTGAAGTACCTAAGTATGGATATAGATGGCAGGGACAGGTTGAGGTTGATGTTGAGGGTTATGGTAGAGTTAATCTTGTAATGATGGGAAATATAGCACAATGGCTCATACCTGGTGAGAAAGTTAGACTTGTAATGCTTAGTGAACCTAAATCTATAGGTAATTTAAATATTCTAGACTACACAGACTATGAACTATACAGATTCTATGGTAAATCTATGGTGAAGGTATGGCCTGTATTTCGGAAAATTGTTGAACATCCTAGATATGATCCATTAACAGGAAAGTTATTATATAAGTATAGGATTCTTGCACGTGAAGCATTGACAGAAGATGATTACATATCTATAGTAGAGTTAGAACAGTATCACTATGCCTCTGAAGAGGAGATTGTAGCTATCTGGAGATGTCCTAACTGTGGTAAATATTATGAAGCTAATGTACAGCCAAAATGTACAAACTGTTCAACAGCTTGCAAACTTGTAGAGATTAGAGGTTCATTACCATCATCGAGATTTCTAGTTTTAGAACTTCTAGATAGAGAACCTTATGAACCTAGAATTGTAGGTTATGTTAGAGTTGATACACCAATACCACTGATGTCTAGAAGAGTAGTTAAGGAAGATGGTACTGTAATTATTGAGAGATTTATACGTGAGAAAGTTTTTCCAAAAACTTGGTTTCACCCAACATTTTGGCCACAGGCATATGTTAAGAGAAGAGAACTATTTATGAAGTATAGAGAGTTAGCATCGATCTATGGTAGGAGAGTTGCTAAAGCAATGGTTGGAGATATATTAAGACAAATGTTACATAGATGTAACACTGCTGCTGCTAGAATTGCGAGAGTTGTAATACATCCTGACTATAGAGGTGATGGTCTTGGAGTTTTAGCTGTGAAACTTGCAGTTGAGTGGATACGTGAACGTAGAATTCCTGAGATGAAGAAGCAGAAACATCTTGTTGAGGTTATAGCACAGATGGCTAGGTATAACCCGTTTTTTGAAAAAGCGGGATTCGTATACCTCTGGGATACGGCAAGTGGTAGACCAGTACTATACTACCCACTTACAGAGAAAGCTAGGAAGATAATTGAAGAATTTTTGAAAAATGATGAATATGCTAGAAAGCATGGCGGTAGATTATACAAGCCTAGATATACAAGTTCTGAACCGTTAAGAGGATCTATAATATTTAAATCTGTAACAAAAACTTATAGAAGTACTCTAGACTTATCAAATCTTAAGAAAGAACTTCAAGATGTTTTAAAAGCTTTTGGAGTTGATAGAAGAATTGTTGAGAGAACAGTACTTAGAGATGTGAATGTTGAAATAAAGCCAGGAGAGATTGTAGTTCTTGTTGGAGCTTCAGGTGCTGGTAAGACAACATTTCTAAGGTTAATACTTGGAAAAGCTCTAGGTGAGACTGATGAGAAGTATAGAGTAACTGAAGGTGAGATACAGATACCTGAAAATGTTAAAGTTGCAGCATTAATACCTGGAGAGTATGAACCAACGTTTAGAGATGAGAGTCTTCTAGAACATGTATTTCAAAAACTTGGTGATATATATGCAGCTATAGAAGTATTAAATATCTGTGGACTATCTGATGCTGTACTTTATAGAGCAAGATTTTCAGAATTATCAACAGGACAGAAAGAGAGAGCTAAGATAGCTAGTCTACTTGCAGAAAAACCAAATCTACTACTCATAGATGAATTTACAGCACATCTAGACACGTTGACGGCTATTAGAGTTGCTAGAAAACTTGCAGAAGTTGTTAGAAAATTCAAAATAACGTTGATAGTTGCTACAAATCGTAAAGAAGTTATTGATGCATTAAATCCTGATAAGATAATATATATTGGTTATGGAACTGCAAAAGTTGTTGAACAGAGACATTCATCTTCTTAAGAATTCTCTCTCCTTCTCAACTATATCTACATTTATTGGATAGTGACCGGTAAAACATGCCATACATAACTCATCTTCTCTCTTACCAATTGCTCTTTCTAACATCTTTGTACATATGTATTTTAGAGAATCTGCACATATTAATCTACACACTTCCTGTATTGTTCTTCCATGAGCTATCAATTCCTCCCTACTTGGGAAGTCTATACCCATAAAACATGGATATCTAATTGGTGGACTTGCAATTCTAACATGAACATGTTTAGCACCACTCCTCTTCAATGTATTTACAAGATTTCTCATTGTTGTACCTCTAACAAGTGAGTCATCTACAAGTGCTATACTTCTATTCTCTATGACAGACTTCACAATTCCAAATTTAGCAATTAGAGATCTAAACTCTTTAGGCATTATAAAGCTTCTACCAACATATCTAACCTTTACTAGAGCATCTTCAATAGGTTTACCAAGTTTTTGTGAATATCCATAAGATGCTATTCTACCTGTTTCAGGTATTGGAACTACAACATCTATATCCCTGTCTTCAAGACTTGCTAAGAATTCTCCCATTCTCTTCCTTGCCTCATATATAGATACACCATTAAACACTGTGTCAGGTCTTGCAAAGTAGACATATTCAAAAGCACAGTAAGCTCTCCTATCAACATCTATACCAATATTATGAATTTCAAAATCATTATCATGCACTAGAATTATTTGTCCAGGTTCAACTTCTCTAAACTTATTACTAATTAATGTAGATATTGCACAACTTTCTGAACATGCTATAAATTTATCTTCAATAAATGTATATGATAGTGGTTTAAAACCATATGGATCTCTAGCAATTATAAGCTTATCATTTATCATTAATGCAATTGAGTAAGATCCAGAGACTTTCATTAATGCTCTTCTAACACCTTCAACAACATCTCCATTACAATTCTTTAATTCTCTATGAATTTGCTTTATAAGTACTTCAGTATCAGTTTCTGTATTAAAGTTGTATATATTTTTTAACTCCTTTCTCAACTCTCTATAGTTTACTATAGTTCCGTTAAATGCAAGTGCTATCTCTAAATCTCCATCCTTTATATAGAATGGGTGTAGTTCTTCTATATTTTTCATATATGTTCCTGTTGTTGAATATCTCACATGTCCTATAGCTAGTCTAGCCTTAGCATCTATATCAGGTATTGCGCTTGTAACTAGTCCAAAGTTTTTCACTATCTTAATACCATCATCAGATAACCATGCAATTCCTGCACCTTCCTGACCTCTATGCTGTATCTGTATAAGCATTAGCTTAACTATAGATAGCGAATCGAAAAATCCTGAACATGCAACTATACCACACATTTTTGATATGTACTATTTACAGGAAGTTTTAAATATGCCGAATATCTAGAAATGTCTATTCAAGGTATAGTGTTTAAATACTTCATTTAATGTTGTGTGAGACATGAGTGGCATATTTGCCATATATGCATTTGATGAAGTTTGGAAAATAGCTAAAATACTATACTACGGCATTCTATCACTAAACCATAGAGGACAATCTGAGAGTGGTATGGTTATTGGTCCACAGTTGAGATTTATGATTAGTGGTGGAGATGTTGAAAAGTCTTACAATGTTGAAGAACTTGTAGATCTTGAAGGTTGGTATGGTATTGGATGGGTTAACTCTCCAGTAGTTAGTAAGAAAAACTATACAACAATAAATGTAGATGGAAAGAAGTTTAGTATTATCTCTTACACACCTATTAGAGATATTGAAGATAGACTATATAACTGTCTTAAATATTGTATGGAAGATATATCTAAAGGTTTAGAATATCTAAATAAGCTATGTATAGAAATTAGAAGACCAATAACATTTGTAGCAATTAATGATAATGAAGAGATGTATGTATATAGAGATGTTAGTGGTTTAAAACCTCTACAAATTGGATCTTACGGTTTTGATCTTGCATTAATATCTAGTGAATCATGTGCATTAGAGTGTGTTGGTGGTGATTATAGATGTGACATATCTCCAGGATGTTTAATAAAAATTGATAAGTATGGTATTGATAGAGTTGAGAGTGGTAACATATCTAGAGTATGTGCATTAGAATTCATATACTACTCAAGACTTGACAGTATTGTGGAAGGTGTCTCAATTTACAGATTTAGGAGAGAACTTGCTAAGATATTAGCTGAGAAGTATAGATTTGATAATATTGATATTGTTGTTGGTATTCCAGAGACAGGTATTGTATATGCTTCAGAATTTTCAAAATTTGCAAATATTGAATTTTCTATAGGATTTGTACAGACAGGACGTAGAGTTAGATCAGCACTTATTGAAGATATTCTTGAAAGACTTATAGGTGTTCAACTTAAGATGAGTCCTATAAGGTACGTACTTTCTGGTAAAAATATACTATTGATAGATGATAGTCTTCTTAAAGGTGTAACATTGAGAAGTATTGTACAATATCTACGTAATAGAGTAGGTGTTGGCCATATACATGCATTAATTATGTCTCCAATGATAGTTAGATCATGTCCATACTATATGGAGATACCTCCTGAAAATGAGCTTATATGTGCAAATATTTCGAAGAGCGAGCTTGCAGATGTTCTAGGTCTAGATTCTATACATTTTGCAGATCTTGAAGATCTATATAGAGCTTTTGAAAATGTTGGTATTGATAGAGAAAGAATATGTACCTACTGTATGGGTGGTAGATTAGCATGGTAGAGAAGATACTACTACTAGGTGAGTGTTCTAGAGAACATGCAATTGCTGAAGCAATTTCAAGAACAGTACATAAGGTAAAACTCTACGCATTAATGAAACATGTAAATCCAGGAATTAGGAGATGTTGTAAAGCTACTGGAGGTGATATTGTTATTGGAGATTTTCTAAATCCTGAAACTGTATTGAAAGTTGTTAATGACCTATCTATAGATCTCGTAGTTATTGGACCTGAAGAACCACTATTTAGAGGTGTTGTAGATTTTGTAGAAGATAAAGCAGGAATACCATGTATAGGTCCTAGGAGAGTTGTTGCACAGGTTGAGCAATCTAAAGCATTTATGAGAAGACTTATGTGGAAATATGACATACCTGGAAGATTGAGATTTTGGACATTTAGAAGTGTTGGAGAAGCTATAGAATATGTTAGAGATACAGGTGAGAGTGTTGCTATAAAGCCCGCAAGACAGGTTGGTGGTAAAGGTGTTAAAGTTATTGCAGATTTTCAAGCATATCTTAGAGATGTTAGAAGTAGAGTGAAAGAATATCATGTATCTAAAGTATTTGAAGAAGTTTCAAAATATTCAGATATTGAAGATAGAGTATTAATTGAAGAGAAGGTTGAAGGTATTGAATATACACTACAGTGTTTTACAGATGGAATAAACATACTACCACTACCACTAGTTCAAGATTATAAACACGCATTTGAATTTGGTATAGGACCTGAAACAGGTGGTATGGGTTCGATAATGGATAGAGATTACACATTGCCATTCATAACGAGAGAAGAATATGAGAGAAGTGTTGAAATTGTTAAGAAGATTGTAGATGCATTAAGAAGAGAGACAGGTATTGAGTATAGAGGTATAATTTCAGGTCAAATGATGTTAACACCAATATGGGGACCAACAATAATAGAGTGTTATGCTAGATTTGGAGATCCTGAAGGTGTTAATGTACTTTCAGTATTGAAGACAGATATCGTAGACATATTTGAAGCAATATTATCAAAATCGCTACCTAAGATAAAGCTAGAATTTGAGAATTATGCAGTAGTTGTTAAAGCTATAGCACCTGCAGGTTATCCATTAAATAAGAAGATTGCACAAGGACATGTAGTAGAGATTGATGAAAGTAAGATAGTTGAGAAAGGATGTAAAGTATATTACGGCTCCATAGATGAGAGAGATGGAAAATTGATAACTGTAGGTTCTAGAACAGTAGAAATTGCAGGATTTGGAGAAAACATTCCTGAAGCATCTAGAAAAGTTAATAATGTAATACTAAGTAATCATGTTAGAATATTAAATTGGAGAATGATATATAGATTAGATATTGGAAGTGAAGATTCTATTAAAAAGATGATAGAACAGGCAGAAAATATTAGAAAAGCTTATAAAAGTAGAAGAATTGAAAGATACGAAATTAAGGAGTGGATTCCAGGTAAAGGATTAGTAATCTACAGATATGTAGAGTAGAAGATATGAAATACGTAATTAGAGTTGAAATAACTTTAAAAGAAGGTCTTCACGATCCTGAAGGTAGTGTAGCATTATCATGTTTAAGAGATTTAGGATTTAAAAATATACTTGATGTAAAATCAGGAAAAGTATACTATATAGTTCTTGAAGCTAATAATGACGAAGAAGCTATAAGTATAGTTGATAATGCATGTAGAAAATTATTATCAAATCCTGTTAAAGATAACTATAGGATTGAGATAGTTCATAAATATTAACAATCTTCAGGAGGTTCAACCTCATATATCCTCTGACCTTTAACAGTCCTCGGTGCAAGCCAATCAATTAATTGTCTAATATTTCTAGTCTCTATAATTATGGTTATTGGACCTAGAGGACTTTCCTTTTCCTCAGTAACAAATGAGAGATGTCCTACATATGCTGCCTGTTTATGTACATGTATGACTATCTTATTGTCAGATACTATACCTCTCATAAGTACTAGTCTAGCACTATCTTCAATCTCCTGTTTTCTAATTAACTCTCTAAATTTTAGTAATGCTCTAAAGCTTCCAGCAGATGCTACAATGAAGGTTTTTTCACCAACCTTTTCAACATTTATCACTGTTGGAGATACTATATTTAATAGTGCTCTCTTAACTTTCTCAATATCTTCACTAGGATTTACCTCAACCCATACAGTTACCTTAACCATGTATCTCCTTTTCTATATCTTTAATAATTTTTAAACAATCTTCTTCAAGCTTTTTAAGATCTTCATAATCATTATTAATGATGTAGTCTGCATATAGGATAAGTTCTATAAGACCATAGATACTCTCTCTAAGATCTCTATGATGTATTGATGGTACATGTTTAACATCTTCAGCTCTACCTCTAGATAATGCTCTACTTTCTCTAACACGTCTCGACGCTACAACGTATATTAGTACTGTATTGTATCCTATTTCTCTAAATGCTTCTAATTCTTCAAAACTTCTCAATCCTTCTACAATAACTACATTACTATTCTCTAACTCCTTCAAAACTTTATCAATCACTCTATTAACTACTGCTCTTCTACCTTCTCTACATCTTAGATAAATAGCAATTTTATGAGGTTCTAAACCTGTTTTAGAAGATTCTTCTCTAATAACATCACCCATAGAGACTATGTTGCAGTTAAAGTATTTTCTAAATATCTCAGCAACTGTGGTCTTTCCTGAACATGGTAGTCCTGAAATTAGTATAATACATTTCTTACTCATCTTCCAACTACATATTTAGCAAATTCTCTTAAAGTATCAAGATCTTCATAACTTCTTAACGCTCTACTATCCATATGTGTTTTAGAAGCATCAATACCACACTTCTTTAAAAATTCTATAAATTTCTTAACACTAATTTCTCTATTCAAACCTTTACATATCTCAATCATTGAGTAGTAAATTCTATCACTAAATACTGCTTCATCGATGAAAGTCTCTATTAACTTTACAAGTTTTTCATTATTTGTTAAATACCTCTTATCACTATTCAATATATGGTACATCTCTCTAACAAAATCAAGATCTATTATATGTCCTATCCATATAGGTCCAGCTATTTCATAATTCTTATACTCTCTACATGATTTACATATTGGATAATCATATATAACTACCCTATCTCCACTATCTCTATCGTATAGAATATATCCTAAGTTTCTCATAGTTTTTATAGCATCTGAAGTATCTTTACTAATAATCATGAATACTCTATAATAATGACCTTCATAATATGCTAATAGTGGTTTAATACCATAATCATGCTGTAATGCAATTCTAGCTATTGATGCAATTAATATTCTAAGTCCAATCTCTCTACTTATCGGTGCTGCATGTAGTGGTCTAGATCCATATCTTCTAATACATTTAAGTGCATATCTACCCATCAATACTCCAACATCTGTAGCTGTTACACATAGAAGTCCGTTGTGTCTTAAGCATCTTAATGCAGGATCAATAAACTTTATTGGTGATCCAAATGGATCTATGTCTACAACATCTACACGTCTATCTTCAAGATTTAGTAGTAGTTTTGATGCTTCCATATTGTATATTTCAACTTTATCAAAAACATTCAATTTTTCACAATTTAATTTTATTAGCTTATATGCTTTAATATCTATGTCATTCATTATTACTTTAGATGTTGATGATGTTTCTATAATATATCTTAAACCTCTAACACCTGTACCTGATAGAGGTTCACATATAGTTAAGTCTTTGTAGTTGAATAATTTTGAGTATGCATCTATTGCAAGTACTGATATTGATCTATTAATCTCCATTGCAGGATTGTAAAATACTGGTGCATGTGCTGGTTCAATCTTCTTACCAACCTTATACTTCTCTAAATTTGGTACAAGTACTCTAGTCTTACCTTCAACTATCTCAATAAGTTCTCCAATTTCCATAAAATGTTTTATTCACCATTTATGATTGGTTTTACTTCTAGAATTTCTGTAACTTCTTTAACTTCATTTGAAAAAGTTTTTTTAGAAACTACCATATACTTCTCAGATTCTGAACATGACATTACTAGCTTTCCATGAGTTTTCTCAAGTTTATATGCTTCTTCAGGTACTATTGAGTATTTTCTAGATATATCATCAATATCTATCTTTCTATTCTCCATATATTTTCTACATACTTCAAATTTTGGTTCAATATCAACTTTCTCAATAATATCCTCACCAAATATCTGCATTAATATCCTTGCTGTTCTCTCTGATGCTTCAAAAGTTCCTCTCTCATATTCATACACAGTCTTCCTACTTACATGAAGTATCTCTGCAACATCTCCAAGACTCATACCAAACTGTTCTCTACGCTTTCTCAACTCTTCACCTCTAATCTTTGCTTTAACGATACCTCTATCTTTTACAAGTCTTATAGGTTCACCCTTGACAACTTTTCTAAATGCTGCAATACTTACAGCAGATATTCCAAGCTTTCTATATACTGTGTCAGATTTCAATTTCTCTCCAGATTCTTTAACACCAACTATTATCGGTATTGCACATGTTATTTTTGATAGAATTGCCATATCTATCAATTCTTCTCTAGATACTGTAGATACGTCATATACAGCCTTTATTAGAATTTTCTTCTCATCATCACCCAACTTTGCACATGCAACAACGTTGTACGATAATGATGTGTCAGGTATCTTGACTAGTCTAGACTTTCCAGACTCCTCTAATATTTTCTCAATTTTTGAAAGTAAAACTGAGATTATCGTTGATTTATCCATCTCTCACCTAAAATATTATTTTTAGGATTAATTAACCATTTTCTTAAATGTTTATCTATTATCCAGTCTTTCTAGCTATAACCATTGCATGTGCAACATCGTAAGGTTCTAGATGTACCATATCTACAATTTCAAATCCTCTCTCCTTTAGATGATCTATCTCTCTCTTAAATGTCTCATCAGGAGCTTTTGTGACATCTATAGACATTGCCTTAATTACTAGCATTACATGTCCATGTTTTCTTAAGAATACGTCAGCATTATCTGCAACTATCTTAGCTTGGAATGGCTGTGCAACATCTATATATACAACATCTACTTTCTTGACAATTGATACATACTGCTCAGGATATCTAGCATCTGCAAGTATTGGTATACAGTTTGTTCTTCCTTGATCAATTATTTTCTCCATGAATTCTCTAAATACTCTAGCTGAGAACTCTACTGCATATACAATACCTTCATTACCAATAATATCACTTACATGACTTACAGTTGTTCCTGATGCTGCACCTAGGTAGAGAACTTTAGTACCTCTCTTAATAGGCATCTCCTTAAGACCATTCAATATTGCTGCTGCAAGCTTGCTCCTATATGGATTCCATACTCTATACTCTTCACCCTCCCATTGAACTAGAGGTTCACCATAGACTCTCCTACCGGGAGTTAGGTTCTTTGTAGCTATTCTCTCACTACCATCTTCAAAAGATATGAAGTAGACACCTTCAAACCTATCGTGAGGTCTAACATTTACAGGCTTTATTAGTGATGACATACTAAAAATCTAGGATTGTTGTAGATTTATAAATCTAAGTTTATTATTGAGAATTTTCCTATGTTTAGATTCTGAACTTATATGTCTGTTTTAATGCTTCAAAACATGCTTTTACAAAGTTTATTGTTGTTCTAGTCTCTCCTTTAGTCCATGTCCACACATCTTTAATTCCTGCTAATCTTAATACAGCTTTTAGTGGATCTGCAGCTACGAGTCCTTTACCTTTTGGTGCTGGTATTAGTCTAACTCTAACACTTCCACACTTACCCTCAACTTTGAATGGAACACTGTGAGGTTCATTACACAGACAGTACCATGATCCACAACCTCTCCTTACAGGTATTATGTTTAGTTTAGCTTCTCTAATAGCTTTTTCAATTGCTACACTTATCTGTCTTGCCTTTCCTATACCTACACCAACATAGCCATCCTCATTACCTACAACTACAAGTACCTGAAATTGACTAACTTCACCATGCTCTGTCTGTCTTTGGACAATGTTTATGTTTAGTACTTCATGCTTAAGATCAGGTAGTAGATAGTCAACTATTTCAGGTTCTCTTATGGGTAAGTTAAGTCTAAATATGTCATCTATAGACTTTATCTTACCCTCCTTAACAAGCTTACCAACATATGTTCTAGGTTCCCAAGACTCTAATGATGGCGCTGATATTAATGACATCGACATGACATGTCTAAAACCCCTACTTAAATCTTCCTAAATGTATTAGAGGAAAAGTATATAAGCTAAAGACTATACAACTACAATAGCCCACCCCCAACGCCCAGGTAATCCTGGGTGGATGAGAGGGGTTGGGTTACCCCCGGCGAACCATTTTTAAAACTTCGATAATCTAGTCTTGATGTATGTCATCATCAAAGTCTAGTAAATCTCAATCTTCAAGATCTAAGAGTAGTAAGAAGGAGAAGCTTCTACTATCTAGAGTAATGGAGCATGAACTTGTACCTCATGCAGAGATTGTTCCTAAAGATGAAGCTAAGAAAATTCTTAAACAGATGAATGCAGCACCATGGCAAATACCTTGGATTCGTGCTAGTGATCCTCTAGTTAGGATGATTGGTGCTAAACCTGGAGATATTATTAAAATTGTTAGAAAATCACCAACAGCTGGTGAAGTTGTTGTTTATAGAATTGTTGTTCCAGGTTAGACCTCTACGATAACTCTAACAGGAGATGCAGTTGCATTAACTATCTTTAGAGGAATTGCATAATACCTGACTCTCCTATTTAACACATGTTTTAGATTGCATAGATTTTCGATTATGGGTATATTATTTGATAGTAGTATTTTATGTGCTTCAAATGTTGTAGATTCTGCAGGATCTATACTTGGAGAATCAATACCTACAAGACTAGGTTTAAGTGATACTAGAAATTCTGCAGCATCTTTACTAATACCAGGACATCTATACACATACTCATCTCTACCATACATGTCTTCCCAACCTGTGTATAGAAATATTGCGTCTCCCTCTCTATATTCTACATTTTTTATACAACTTTCAATATCTCTACCAGTTACTACATGTCTATTTGATACATCTATAACTACTGCATATCCAATAAATTTTTCAATACTAATCTTATCAATACTTAAACCATTTTCAATAAAGTGTAATGGTGCATCCATATGTGTAGCTACGTGAGTTATTGTATATATAACTTCAGATCTAAAGCCATGAATATCATGTTTAGCCCATGTCAATATCTTAACTTTTGGATATAGTGGAAATACTTGTGTATCTTCACATATCTCTCTACTCAAATCTAAGTACATGAGTACATTCTAGAACTTGTAAGATTTTATTAAATACCTCAAGTACTTAAACATGCATATTCTCAACATGAGTTAGCTATATAAGTAGAAGTGTTCTATCCGTACAATGGTCTTTCGTGAAAAACTTCCAAGTACTACAATACTCACATTTAACGATGTCATTCTCCTTCCAGGATTTACAGATGTAGACCCGGTAGAGGTTGATGTTAGTACTCAAGTATCAACATCTGTGAAGATAAATATTCCAATAGTATCATCACCGATGGATACAGTAACTGAGCATGAACTTGCAATATCATTAGCTAGACTTGGAGGTATTGGTATAGTTCATAGAAATGTAAGTATTGATGAACAGGTTGAGATGGTTAAGAAGGTTAAAGATGCACCACAATATCCTGTATATCTCTGCTATGTTGAATCAACTTCAAAATGTAGAGACGCACTCAACATGATGAGAGAGTTATCTATAGACTACATCCCTATTGTTAAGGATGGTATTGTTATAGGATTTCTAAATAAGATTGATGCATTAAAATATCCTGATGATAATGTAGTAGAACATGCTAGAAGACCTGTAATAGCTAATCTCTATGAAGATCCTCAAAGTATTAAAAGGAAGATGTTAGAAAATGATGTCGATACTGTAGCTATAGTAGACTCATCAGGAAAGTTTGTTGGAATTGTAACAATATGGAATTTAGATTCAAATAAACCATTTACACCATGTGTAGATTCAGAAGGTAGATTGAGAGTTGGTGCTGCTATATCTCCATTTGATATTAATAGAATAAAGAAGCTTGATAAGTATGTTGATGTTCTCGTTCTAGATGTTGCAAATGCTGCACATATGAAGATAATATCATCTATAAAGAATATATGTAAAGAAATTTCATCAGACCTAGTCGTAGGTAATGTAGGTACTTATGAGAGTGCTGTAGAGATTATTACTAGAGTTGAGAAGATTGATGGTTTTAGAGTTGGAATTGCTAGTGGATCAATATGTAGTACTGGAGTTGTTACAGGTGTTGCAGCACCAACACTTTGGGCTACTGCACAGGTTGCTGATGCAGCTAGAGATTATGGATTGAAAGTTCCAATAATTGCTGATGGTGGTATTAAGAGTCCTGGAGATGCTGTTAAAGCATTTGCTGTAGGTGCATGGTGTGTAATGCTTGGTAGAGTTCTAGCTCAAGCATATGAATCTCCAAGTCCAATAATAACTATAGGAGATAGAAAGTATAAGTATTATAGAGGTATGGCTAGTGAAGGTGCTAGAGTTAGGAGATTTGCAGTTGATAGATATAGTAGAAAGGTTAAAGATATATCTGAAGGTGTTGAAGGTCTAGTACCGTATAGAGGAACCTTAGAGCAGATTATTAAAGAATTTGTGAGTGGTATACAAGCATCTATGGGATATATAGGTGCTAGATCAATACCTGAATGTTGGGAAAAAGCTAAACTAGGACTTGTAACATCTCTAGGGAGGAGAGAAGTAGAGCCACATAGCATATATCTAAGAATTGAATGAAGAGCCTTACGGGCTCTGAAATGTGATGAAGATTAGGATTGCAGATCATAAACATCTTGTTTACATTAAATGCACAGATCAATAATACATTTATATCCTGACACTCCTAATCGTGTAGGTATAGATGAACAACTTGAAGATATGTATTGAGAAATTGAGAAATGGTGAACCAATACTAATATACGATTTTGATAGTAGAGAAGGTGAAGCTGATATAGTATTCAGAGCTTCAACTATAGATCCTGATAAGATAAAGTTGATGAGAAAAATTGCAGGTGGTTTAATATGTTTTGTAACTAGCTACGATATAGGTGTTAAGCTCGGACTTGACTTACAGACAAGAATTTTTCAAAAATTAGACGGTATGAATAGACTGTTAAAAAAGCCTAAGTATGGTGATGAACCAGCATTTTCAATATGGGTTAACCATGTAGATGTGAGTACAGGTATTAGAGATGTTGACAGAGCATTAACAATAAGGAGATTGGCAGAGGTTGTGAAGATTGTTGAAAATGGAGATGTTGAAAATGGTAGAGAAGTGTTCTATAGAGAATTCTACACGCCAGGTCATGTACCAATACTCTTAGGTAGAATTGGCAAACGTTGGGGTCATACAGAACTTTCATTAATAATTTCAAAAATTGCAAATATTGAACCAGCACTTGTAATATGTGAGGTTTTGTATGAATCTAATACAGTTCCAACATTTGAAGAATATTTAAAAATTGCAAAAGATTTAAATACTATAATTATTAGAGGAAGTGATATAGTTAGACTTTATAGAGAACTAGAGAGTGTTAAGATATGATTATAGGTATTGTAGATACAACATTTGCACGTGTTGACATGGCTAGATATGCTATAGAGGAAATACAGTCAATAAATCCAAAAGCGATAATTCGAAGAATAACTGTTCCAGGCTTTAAAAATACTCCATGGGCTGCTAAGAAACTTATTGATGATGGATGTGATGGAGTACTTGTACTTGGATGGATTGGAAAATCTCTAACAGACAAGATAACTTATGCTGTAGCTTCTATAGGTCTTATACTACTTCAAATAGAGACAGGAAAGTTAATCATAGACGTTACTGTTCATGAAGATGAGAGTGAGAATGAGAGAGAACTATACAACATAGCTATTGATAGAACAAGAAAACATGCTAGAAATCTAGTAATGCTACTACAGGATAGAGATCTAACAAAATATGCTGGTAAAGGATTAAGACAGGGAAGACCTGATGTTGGTCCAATACTTGAAGATCTTGGTGATAAATTTATTGAGTGGTAATTTAGCTAGTACAGGTATATACTGTATATGACTCTTCTCTAGTATCAACATCACCTATCAACATTTGTGAAAGTTTTTCAGACATCTTAACAGCATCGTATGTTACAGATCCTGTAGTTATTACATATCTAACATTTAGTATTGAGAGGTTTGTTATAAATGTTGAATCTATATTCATAGTTGTTGCAATAATTAATCTATCTAACATACTCTTCATCCTATATACAAGACCGATAATCTTATAGAGCATTGAGTCTAGACATCTCTCAATTATGAGACCAATAACTCTACGCTTATCTATACTATATATTACTGATGTGTCAGCCATATTATTAATTTTGTAATATTCAGCTTCTTTAGCAAGATTCACAATAATCTCACTATCAATATCTTCACATGAGAATTTTCTATATACATGTTCATACTTACCTGAGGTTAATGTATTTACTATTATTTCATCTTCCTCAGCTTTAAATATGAATACTTGCTCAGGTTTATATCCTAGAAGTATTGAATATCCCTGTCCTAGAAGTTCTAAATCTCTAGGTATTACTCTAATTGTGCAGTGTTGTCTACCATCTATAAGTAGTGTACATTCACAAGTTCTTATGAGCTCTTTTTCAATCTCTACCTGAGAACCTTTGATAATCTTTTTAACTTTAATCTTCTCTAAATGTGTAATCACTCTAAGACACCTCATGTATAGGATAGGAGAAGTTTAATAAACATGTACTAGCGACTCTCTCAACATGTTCTCACCCGTAGCCTATGGCTATGATAGAGCTATAACAATATTTAGTCCAGAGGGAGAACTCTACCAAGTACGTTATGCAGGTGAGGCTGTTAAGAAGGGTTGGTCTACCATTGGCATTAAGTGTAGGGAAGGTGTTGTACTAGCTGCTGAGAAGAGGAGAATTAGCCCATTGATAGATCTTGAAAGTATTGAGAAGATATACATGATTGATGAACATGTTGCTGTAGCACCTTCAGGTCTTCTAGCAGATGCTAGAGTATTGATAGAATATGCTAGATATGAAGCACAGATACATAGATTACTATATGATGAGCCTATAGATGTAGAATTACTAACTAGAAGGATAAGTGATCTAAAACAAGCATATACTCAACATGGTGGTGTAAGACCATTTGGAGCAGCACTAATTGTTGGAGGTGTAGATAGACATGGACCAAGACTATTTCAAACAGATCCTGGAGGAATATATTTTGGATATTATGCAACAGCTGTAGGGTCTGGAGCATCTACAATACTTGACTTTCTAGAGAAGAACTATAAGTATGATATGACTATTGAAGAATGTATTAAACTTGCAGTATTAGCATTGAGTAAGGTTATTGAGAGTGTAGAACCTGATAAGATGGAGATTGGTGTAATAACTGTTAAAGATAAGAAGTTTAGAAAGTTGACACGTGAAGAGATTAGTAAAGTTCTTGAAGAAGTTAAGTCACAATCCTAGACTAGGAAAAGGATAAAATCTATCATTAAACTTAACTAACAGATCTTGAAATGACTAAGAAGGTAGCTATAGCTAAGTATGATGCAAAAGGTGAACATTTTGAAATACTTGTAGATCCAGATCTAGCACTTGAATTTAGACTTGGAAAATCTATAAGTATAGACAAGATATTGATATCAGACACAGTTTATAGAGACGCTAAGAAGGGTTTGAGAGCTAGTGAAAGTTCATTAATGAAAGTATTTGGAACAACAGATATCAAGAAAATTGCTGAGAAAATACTTAGAGAAGGTGAACTACCACTAACGGCCGATCAGAGAAGAAGACTTATTGAGCAGAAGAAACGTCAAATAATTGAGTGGATATGTAGAAACTGTATTGATGTTAGAACTAGAACACCTGTACCACCACAGAGAGTTGAAAATGCTCTAGAACAGGTTGGTGTTGGTATAGACCCATTTAAACCCGTTGAAGAACAGATAAATAACATATTGAAACAACTACAGAAAGTTATTCCAATAAAGATAGCTATCGCAGAGGTCGAAGTTAGAATACCACCACAATTCTCACATAAAGCTAGAAATGTCCTAGCTAAGATGGGTAAAGTAACATCAGAAAAATATGAGAGTGATGGAACATTAATACTAAGACTTGAAATACCTGCAGGACTACAAGATGGATTAATATCAAAAGTAAACGAATTAACACATGGTGAAGGTGAAGTTAAGATACTTGGAGTAACAACATAGTCAACATGACTCTATACGTAACAAATAGACAAATAGTACTTCCAGGAGATCCAATAGCAACAAGAGAATACTCAGTTACAGGAGCTGTATATTGGGAAGGTAATTGTGCATATGCATCAACTATAGCATTAGTAGACATAAAAAATGAGAGAGAGATAAATGTCATACCTCTAAGTGGAACATACAAACCTAGAATTGGAGATATAGTTATTGGATATGTTACAGATATAATGATAACAGGATGGGAAGTTGACATTAAGTCTCCATATAGAGCATACTTACCAGTACAGGAAGCAACATTGAAATATGTAGATATAACATCTACAGACTTGAGAACATTACTAGATATTAATGATGTAATACTTGCAAGAATAATAGACTTCAACCTCTCATATGAGATCCCTGTAACATTAACAATAAAAGAAGCAAAACTTGGAAAAATAACCACAGGAACGATAGTAGAAATACAACCTGTAAAAGTTCCAAGAGTAATAGGTAAGAAAGGATCCATGGTATCACTATTTAAGGAAGAATTAAACTGTGATGTTATAGTCGGTCAAAATGGTAGAATATGGATTAAATGTCAAGATCCTAGAGATGAAACATTTCTAACACAGATAATAAAATTAATTGAAAGTGAGAGTCACCTACCTGGATTAACTGAGAAAGTTAGAAGCTTAATTAAGAGGTATAAACTTTCAAAAACATGATATTCAATATAAAATCAATAATATTAGATATTGATGGAACATTAACAGAAGATAGAAATACAGAGAGATTAAGTCTTGAAGCTATAAAAACTATAAGAGAAGTTTTAGATAGTAGAAGAGATATAGAAATTGGATTAGCAACAGGTAACAGCCATATTGTAGCTTTCTCACTAGCTAGATATATAGGTCTAGATTTCAATAGATGTCCAATAATATCCGAGAATGGTTGTCTACTTTGGTATAGAGGAAATCTATACGACCTATGTGTAGAATATGAAGAAGAGATTAATAGAAGTAGAGAAGCAATTAAAGAAATATTAGGAAAAATTGTCAGAGAAAGTTATCAAAATGAATATAGAAGAAGAGATTTTGCATACTATCCAATGCCTGGAGTAGATCCTGAGTATGCAGTTTCAATGATTAGAAAATGTTTAGAAAAGTATAATATTGAAAATCTAGATGTTAGATATAGTGGATATGCAATACATATAATACCTAAAGATGTTAATAAAGGTACAGCTGTGAAATTTTATAGTAAAATATCTAAAGTACCTGTAGAAAACATTGTAGCTATTGGTGATAGTGATACAGATATAGAACTTCTACAGGCTGTTGGAATACCTGTAGCTGTATCAAATGCTACAGAAAATTTGAAGAAGATTGCAAAAATAGTAACATCAAAACCAAGTGGTAGAGGTGTTGCAGAATTTCTTAGAAAATTTATACTATTCTACTAAGCTGTTGATACTCTCTTAATATATCCATGTCTTGGCATATATAGATCACCATTCTTAATCATTATGTTAATTAACTGCTCTACAGTCTGTCTATCAAGACCAGCATTCTCAGCTTCCTTAATAACATCTTCAATCTTTACAGGTTTACCACCATTTGCTTCTTCAAGTTTTGCAATTATATCTCTAAGTATTGCAAATTTCTCCTGCTTACTTCTAGGCTTACCTGTCATTATTATATCAATATCTATCTTACCTGTCTCAATGTCAATACCAACACTCTTCAAAAACTTTTCAAATAGTCTTATAGCTCTTTCAGCATCTTCACGCTCAACTAGAGGACTAAGCCTCATCTTTGCTTCAGCTTCTGCAAGTCTTATCAATGCTTCTAACTGTCTTGCAGTGATTGCTATTGGTGAATTTGGATCTGAAGATTTAGATCTAAGATTTATATAGAATTCCATAATTATATCCTTAGCCTCTTTAGTCCATCTAGGCTTAACATACTTTCTAGCATATGCGATGTACTTTCTAAGTAGTTCAGGTGGTATTATATCTCTAAATTCTGGTGGAAGTTCACCACTGTGTAGTGTTGTTACATGTTCAGCAACCTTCTTATCTTGCTCAAGCATTGGTTGGTCTCTTATAATGAATATTAAGTCAAATCTTGACAATAGTGTAACAGGAAGATCAACATTCTCAGCAACAGTCCTATTTGGTAAATATCTACCAAATGCTGGATTAGCTGCTGCAAGAACTGCACATCTAGCATTCAAAGTAGCTACAATACCTGCCTTAGCTATAGATATTGTCTGCTGTTCTAAAGCTTCATGCATTGCTACTCTATCCTTAGCATCCATCTTATCAATCTCATCAATGACACACACGCCCATATCAGCTAGTACAAGAGCACCAGCCTCAAGATAGAATTCACCACTAAGCTTATCCTTAACAACTGCCGCAGTATTATGAACAACAAGACCATTAGTAATAAATGAGTGAGAATTTGAAACTGTAAAATCATAAACATCTTCATCATTAACATCTTCATAAGAAATTTCAATAACTTTAGTAGCAACTACATCATCACTCAACAATACTACATCATCATAAGAATTCAAAATCTCAACAACATATGAAGAATCTCTACAATATACTTTACATAGAACTCCAATACGTTTAAATAGTATATCAAGTTGATATGCAAAAACCTTACTAGGAACTTCAATAACAGCCTTACCATTTAGATATTTTGAAATCTTAATAAACTCTTTCAGGAATATCTTAATGTAATTATCAGGGAGTAGTGTTATTAATGGATTAATAATTCTACCAAACTCTGTATGATAATATACAAGCTTCTTAATTAAACTTAGAAGTTTCCTATCTAGAACTTCAATAATAATGCAGTCATTATGTTCTTCAGTTTTTATATCAAATACATTACATAGTCTATACACGATGTTCATAAATCTGTCTTTAACATGTCTATTAGCTATTCTACATATTATACGGTTATTTCTAATTTCAGAAGTTAGGTATAGATATGGTAAAATTCTTATAAAGTCTTTCAATATTTCTACACTACTCACACAATATTCCGACTCTCCTAATTGTCCAATAGCAATCTTTACTCTATTTAAAAGTACTTTACATAAATACTTAACTACTCTCTCTCCATTAACTATACTTGGTAATTTTCTAACCTCAAGTATGTATTCTCCAACATTTAATTTATGAGCCTCTTTCCAATATATAGAATTTCCATCATAGACCAGTACTTTAGTTTCAGGTGTTAGTTTAATCTCTTTTCCAAGTGAATTAACTATTTTTACAATATTTCTAGTCTTCACTTTATAGTACTGTGTTACAGCTTCTATTCTCAATTTTAAATCTTCTGTTAATGATGTTGTATATATCTTTTTTGGATTTAATGATATTGTTATACCGTTTCCAAGCTCTCTATATCCTTTTTTAAACATCTTTTCAATAATAGTTTTAATTGGTACTACTCCTAGGCTAGTATAGACTACACTGTCAGGTGCTACACATAGTCCAGCTGCACTTGATCCCTTTCCTGTTGTGTATACTGCTCTAGGTGCTATTCTAGCAACAAATCTCAGTAGTTGACTCTTACCTGTACCTGGATCTCCTACTAGTAGTACATGTATATCACCTCTAACTCTAACACCGTCAGGATATACTTTAGGAACACCACCAAATAATAGACATGCAATTGCTTCTTTCACATCTTCAAGACCGTATATTGATGGTGCTATTGATTTAATTATCCTCTCTCTAATATTTGGATCTCTAGCAAGTTCTTCAATAACTCTCTGATCTTCAGGAGTTATCTCAACTTCAGCAAACTCTTTCTGTTGTGCTTCAACATAGTTTGCCTCAATATAGCTAGATATTACAGGTGGTTTTGTCCTCTTTAACTCATATGCATTTATGTCTAATATACCTACAACATATACTCTATCACCAGGCTTTACAACATCTACAAGATCGTCAGTCAGTATAACTTCAACACTCCTAGGTAATTGTCCAGGTGGTAAATCTTCAGGTTTTTCCTGTACAATAATCTTCTGCCAATCAATATATTCACACTTCTCCTGTACAAGTTTCAAAACACCACCACACCTAATACACTTCTTAGGAGGTTGTACTGGAACAGCATAATATTGAGGAACGTCAACTTCAAAACCACAATTATCACATCTAAAGACCATCTTCTTTAAGAAGTGTTTTGGTGGTGTCTCTCTAGTGACAATACCTTCAATCATTATTAACTTACCAATATATTGACTTCTCAACCTTCTTAATGGAATAGTCTCAGATAATTTTCTAAATCTTGCATGAAATGTCTTTACAGATTTAGCAAACTCTGGATCTTTCTCCAATATTATCTGTCTAAGTGCTTCACTTGCAGCATATATGATCTCTCTAGGATGTTCAATAAGTAGATCTGCAAGTTCTTTATCAAATAGTATCAAATCAGGAAAATCTACACATACAGATTTCTTTCTCTGAATTATTATTGTATTAATCTCATCAATATACTTATCATTACTTGTGAAAAACTGTTTAAACTTATCAATTATCTGTTCAATATTTATTTTAACTTCAAGTTCTTCAACATGCATAGACATGTATAATCACCTTATAAAATTCCTAAAATATGTATAAACCACTCTTTTATCAATGATACAATTTTTCTAACAAGAATCTCCTCTTCAATAGTTAACTTATCTAAGAAATCTCTACTGATAGCAATATCAGGATTTACAGCAACAACATTTAAAATTTTCTTTAATCTCAACTGTACTAATTCACGAAGATTATGTTGAATCTCTCTTACTGTTTTATAATCTTCTCTCTTAGAAGCTTCAACAATGGATAATCTAGATAGTGTATATAATTCTTTAGGTATCTTTCTCAAATCTACACTTCTCCTCTCAAGCCAATAGTATTCAACTATCTTCTCAGGTCTTAATCTATGTTCTTCACATAGTTGTTCACCTTTCTTAATCAGTTTCTCAGCTATTAGTGGAATTGTTGATAGTAGTCTATCTCCATGAAGATCAACTTTTACCAATCCCGAATTAACATACACATCTACCAACTCTCTAATCATGAATCTAGCAAACTTACTATACCTAAACGGTATATAAGGGGCTTCTTTGACATTATTCCTAATGAGTGAGATATCAGAAAGTAAGAGAGAAGATGCTATTAGTAGAGTATTGAAATTACTATCAAAAAATGTGTATGAACTATCAGATAGAGAGATTAGAGAATTATTATCAATACTTCCAGATGCATTAAATGAGATACCTAGTGTTACAAAGACTAATGTAGAAAAATTACAACTCTATAAAATACTAAAACAGATATTGGAAGATGTTGAGAAAAGTAAATAGAGATTTAAAGTATTACAAAATTTTGAAATCTATAGAAAAACTATGTAAAATATCAAATCCAGAGATAGGTGATATAGTTGATAGAGCATTATCAGGTAGAGAATTGTATAGAGAAGATTGTATCAAGATGCTAAGTAGTGATGATCCTGTTGATATTGAACTCTTAAGATTATGTGCAGATTATGTTAGGTGGATTCTATGTGATGATTATGTAACATTTGTATGTAATAGAAATATAAATTTTACAAATGTATGTGTCATAGGTTGTAAATTCTGTAGCTACTCTGTACCTCCTGATAGTCCAAGAGGATATGTATATACTATTGACGAAGTTAGGAGAAAGGTGTTGGAGGGATTGAAAGTTTATGGTATAACTGAAGTATGTCTTCAAGGTGGTATTAATCCAAAGCTAGGTCTAGACTACTATATAAAAATTTTAAATTGTATAAAAAGTATAGATTCTAAAATTCATATTCACGCATTCTCGCCACAGGAAATATATTACATATCTGTTAGAGAGGGTATCAAAATTAGAGAGCTTTTAAAAATACTTAGAGAAAATGGACTTGACTCAATACCTGGAACTGCTGCAGAGATATTGCATGATGATGTGAGAAAGACTATATGTCCTAATAAGATTAGTACATCGAAGTGGATAGAGATAATTAAGGAAGCTCATAGTCTAGGCATTAGAACAACATGTACAATAATGTATGGACATGTTGAAAGTGTTGAACATGTTGCACATCACTTAGATATTCTTAAGAATATTCAAAAGGAGACAGGTGGATTTACAGAACTTGTACTACTACCATACATACATTATAATACTAGACTGTATAGAGAATGTGACTGTAGACCAGGATCATCCTCGATATACGATATTAAGATATGTGCCACTTCTAGAATATATCTTGCACCATATATAAAGAACATACAGGTATCATGGGTTAAGTTAGGTAGAAAATTTGCACAATACTTACTAACATGTGGAGCTAATGATCTCGGTGGTACTCTAATTGAAGAACATATATCACATGCCGCTGGTGCTTTTGAAAGATATATGATTAGTAGAGAAGAATTTATAGAATTGATAATTAATATCGATAGAATACCTGCTGAAAGAACAACACTATACAAGATAATTAGGGTATATTATCAGAGCGGGAATAAATCATCAATTATCAGTGGTACAACCGGGTCATCACTCAGTACAGTATGTTAATTATGAAGAACTTAAACATATCTCACTATGTGTCTAGAAGTTAAGAATATCATTGATAAGATATGTGAAAACTCTATCAAATATGTAGGAATAGATCTTGGACATCCAAGAAAGAGAAGTACAGGAGTTTGTATATATGATTCTCATAAAGACTATTTTTACATATTTACAACATATCCAACATGTATAATAACAATGTTCAATATTTTAAAAAATGTTAAATATGTTGCTATAGATGCACCACTATCACTTCCAAAGAGAGGTATTGAGAGAGAGTTAGAGAAAGTATGTAGAAGATTTGGAATTAGACTTATACCACCACTATTAGGAAGTATGAAGAGATTGACAATATGTGGTATATGTATTAGAGAGATTTTAGAGAAGATGAATATTAAAGTTATTGAAACACATCCATACTCATCTCTCAAAGTATCTAAAGTTAATGTAGAGGAAATTATGAAAAATCTAAATAGTAAGATTAAGAAACCTCTAAATAAGCATGAGATAGATGCCTTAATATGTTGTCTAGTTGCTATAGCATATGATAAAAACATGTACGTTAGTATAGATGTAGAAAATGATAAACTTATCTTATTCAATGAGGAATTTGTAAGAAAATGCCTAAAGAGAGAATTACAATAAGAGTTAGACCTGTAACAAATATTAAAGAACTTATGAGATGTGTATTTTATAACTCTCCATCTAGATTTGTAGAACCAGCATTACTAGTACTTGAATATATTATAAATAATGGTGGATGTGTAACATATGATGTGTATGAAATATCTTCAAAAATATATAGAAGACATACAGATGTTGAATATGTTATTAAGAAGATGCTACAATTAGGAATGTTAGAGATCAGAGATAGGGACATTATATGTGTATCAGATAAATTTTCTAAAAATATAGAGTCAATACTGAATGTGTGGAATCAAGTGTTGAAACATGTTGAGAAAAGTAGAATTGAAAGGTTTCATAGCTAGAAGGCCATTAAACAGAAGACATACATTCTACATACCTTGCAATATATTACTACAAAGTGATGTAGATACAGTACTAAAGTATAGAACAATTGGATATAATGTATGTCCATTAATGACTATAGATGAAGCTGAATTACTAGTAAAGAGAAAGCCATACCTTGTAAGACTACTACATAAATACTCTATAAGTAGTATATTGATCATATGTGAAAGATTGAAAGATCTTGAAAATATTGAAGACATAATCGGACTTTTCAAAATAATTTCAATATTATTAAGAGATAGTCCTAGAGAACCTTTTGAAGGAGTTGAGATGTATAAATATTACCATATGTACAATCCTGATGAGTATGTTGATGGTCTAGTAATATGTGTAGAGTTATTTGAAAGATATGGCAAATCTATACGTAAAGTAGATTATAGAATTATTCACAGTGTATTAATTAGGAAGCTGAACATTTTGAAGAGTAGAAAGGGTGTTTGTAATATTATTGTTGACATACTTGATAAAGCATATCTATGAGTTCTTGAATAATCTCTCTCCATGGAAATATCTTCTTTCCGACAACTTTCTTACTTATAAAACATTTACTAACTCTAACATATATTCTACATTTACCACATCCAACCCATACAAATTTCTTATCTTCTATTAATTCTAGATTTGAATTACAATATGGACATTTCACATTTGTTAAAAATATTTTGAAATGCTTATTCATGCTTAAAGAAGATGTTATCTCTTTATAGGTCAATCCTGTAGAAATGAGATGTAGTTAATCACTATTTTATCTGTTCGATTTTAATATCTTTCAATACTTAAACATGCTGTGAAAAAGAGGAAGTTTGTATTAGAACTTCATGAGAATCCTTGGACATATATATTAAGACTATACCCAACATCTCAGGAGAGGAAGAAAATTCTTGATAGATTACTTAAGAGTGAAGAGGTAATAAGTGAGTAATGTCAATACTATACACGTAGCTAATGGTAGTGGTGTTGCAGGACCATAACCCTTCTTTAGGCATAGTTTTATATTGACGTAAAAGCTTAGTGTGAAGAGTATTATGTATATTGCTAAGTATGTTACTAGCTGAACTATATTTAATACGCCTGTAATTAATTCAATACTCCACATAGTTGATAAAGAGTATAGTAAGAAGTCTCCGATACCTAGCATAATACCGTCAAGTCTTACTGTCAGTTTAGTGACTATATCTGAACTCTCTCTAAATCTACTATATGTAGAAACTTTTTGATAACTTTCTTCAACTTTAGAGATCCTCTTCTTAACTTCCTGAATACTCTTACCTAGAGGACCATAATATACTAAGACTATGTCCATTATAGGCATTAGTAGTATTATTAGAAATATTATTGATGGATATAGATATATTATTAAGTCTAGAGATGCTAATGTACACACAATGAAGAATGCTATATATTTAATAATATGATTATCACTTCTCATCATCTTGACAAATATCAATGTTAATATTATAGATATTGTAAGTATTGTATATATGTAAGTGTCAGGTATTGTAAATATTGAAAATATTGCATATAGTATTGAAAATATTGAAAAGAATGAAAATGTTGTAGATATAAGGT
>Ga0256914_1000021_pt1 | contig 174505 bp, 141 predicted proteins | sample HulkmetaG_FD_191571 | JGI IMG/M metagenome (GOLD analysis project Ga0256914, IMG submission 191571) | Hydrothermal chimney microbial communities from Main Endeavour vent field at the Juan de Fuca Ridge, Pacific Ocean - Hulk | ecosystem: Environmental > Aquatic > Marine > Hydrothermal vents ...
TTTTGAATCTTTCCCACATTTCCTGTTCAGCAATGGCTATTGACCCCCTTTTGGTGGAATAGAGAATCATACGGTTTGATTCATTTCCTTCCGGATACGTTTTGAGGTAATATGATGGTTGCATAATGTGGCCCCATAAACTGTTTTAATGTTGCAGGTTAACAGGTAAAGACAGGGTGTGGCAATAGCGAGGCAGTATTTTCAGAAAGATATTCTGATCCCTGCCTCTACCCACCTGCCAGGATTTTTGTTTTTGTCCCAGGTGTACTGGGAACAGTCAAAAAGGTTGTGACAGGTAAAAAATATGCTGCCGCATACGCCGGGGATATAAGAACAGTTCCACAGTTCCTTGCTTAGGTTGATGTCCCATATTATATCATCATAGCTTGCATTCCACGTGCGGCTGTAATCCCACCAGATATAGTGTCCAAACAGTTCGGCGCTGAAACAGCGTTTGTCATCGTAGATAATCCCGAGGGTGTATTCACGTATGTCGGTTGCCCCGTTGTACTCGGTTTTATCGGAACTGTGGACATAGGAATAGCCGCCTTTGAGGCGGATGTTATAAAAGGGGGTTGTCTCTACCTCGCACACAAGCCCGCTCTGTTTTTTGCTGCCATCATTTTTGTATGTTTTTTTGCCTGTTGGTTTTATGATGTTATCCATGTTATGGAGAAAGAATGTGGTCTTCAGCCAGATATACCTGAGGATAGCTGTTTCAAAACCTGCCTGATATGACATGACCTTTTCATAATCAAGGGAGTTGTTCAATGTTGTCAGCAGGGGAGGTGTGGTAAATCCCCTTGCAACAGATCCCCTCAGCAGGGTATCTTTAAACACAAGGCAGGTTACCCCTATGCTTGGACTTACAAACGATCCTGCATGTGAATCATGATCATACCTTATACCGGGTGTTATGGAAAATCTTCCAACGGTTATGGTGTCATTGGCGTATACAGCCCATTTTTTCCTGTGAGGCCTGCGGAAGATGCTTGCTGTATATGTTGTTCTGTATTTTAGGTTCCCCTTGTCTGCATCTATGCCAAAGGTAGCATTTTGAATGCTATCCTTATATCTGAGGCTTATATTTCCTCCAAAGACCTCTTCATCATATAAGTAGCCTGAATAAAATGTGCCAAGCCAGGTCGATTTTGTTGACAGCCTGTTTTTAAGATAGTGAAATGATGTCCTGATTTGAATGTTCTTTGTAATGGGTGCATCTATGTTTGCAGTTACAAAGGATGTTCGCCCCTTTCCCGTTGAATGCCAGTTATTGGTATTTCCAAAATCCATATCAGGATCACTGTAACCCATGGTCAGGCCAATAGAAGTCTTTTTTGATATGTTTATACGGAACTTTGAATAAAGGCTGTTGTTGTCAAAGTTACGGGATGATCTAAGACCGTTTGATCGCTGTTTCCCTGCAAAGAGATAATAACCTGCAGATCCTGCCCTGCCATAGATTTCGGCCCTGGCATCCTTTGTGCTGTGCTGTCCATAGGATGCCTGTGCCATACCATGTGGTGTTGTGGACATGCCTGTTTCCTTGGTGATAATATTGATCACACCCCCAAGGGACGAACCCCAGGCAGACGAGCCGGGTCCTCTGATTATTTCTATCCTTTTTATAATACCCACAGGAATGGAATTGGTCTCTGCGCTGCCGTTGGAAAGGTAATTCCATGTGATGCCGTCCATCATTACAAGGGAATCTTTTTCTGATGCCCCCTGAATGCCTATAAGAGAAGATGCGCCGAAGTCCTGGCTGAAGTTGACAAAGACCCCTGGCACCCTGTTAAGGATTTCTGCCACTGTATGGGCATTCATCCTCTCTATATCCTTTGATGTGATAACCGTTATATCTTCTGGTGTTTTTGAGACCGGTTTGGAAGCCCTTGTTGGAGATATGACAAGTTCCTTGTCGGTGTAAAACATGCGGAGTGTGGCCATTTCCTCGTCTATTTCAGAGGCAAGAGAGGGTGTGCAAGATGTTGATATCAATATCAGCATCGAAGATGCAAGGATAAGACATGTAAGATATAAGGGTCGTGTCAGCAGGGAAACACATCTTTCCGGGATGTAAACACCACTAAAGATTGCCCCAATGGTCCCTTTTATGACAAGATGGATAATATGTTTGATGCGTTTGACCATAACTATCCTGATTTTGTTTGTTGTATGTATGTTAAATGAGATTGTTTGTACAGGATCAGATCTGTGGTGCATCCCGGAGGAAAAATCAAGGGGTTATGCAAAACCGTATACATATCCCACAGGGAATTCCGCAGATTGACACCAGAATTTTGAAAAAGGCTGTTTATAGGGGAAAGCAAGTTGATCCTGATAGAGTCTCTATTCATAACAGTCCCTGTATTGTGCCTTTTGTGCTTTGTTTTTTTTATAACAAACAGAATCTGTTATTAAATAGTATTTTTTTTCAATTCTTGATTTTTTTTTCAATTCTTGATTTACTTGGTATGACTCTGACAACCTATAGTGAGGTTTGTTTTTGGCCAGAAAGATACTGACATTAATGACATGCTTTTTACCGGTTATCATGTTTGGCCTTGCATGGGCAGAGCCTGATATTGTGGTTGTACAGGGGATAAGGATCAGGCCATATGAGTTGGCCTTTAATGGTTTTACTCATGTTTGTCATGCACGTGTTACAAGGTATATTCTGTCGGAGGAAAGAGAAAACAGGGGATTGGTATCTGAAATCAGAAAAATAAGGCCTGCATTAATACTTGCAGTAGGTATCAGTGCCCTTGCCTTTGCCAGGGAGTTTCCGGATATTCCTGTTATATCCATTATGGTCATGAATGCCACAGGTAAAAATGTAAGCACCGTACACATGATTGTTTCTCCCCGGAAACAGATTGAACTGCTTTTAAAAAAGATTCCGGGGTGTACAAAAATCGGGTTTCTATATAATCCTGAAAATACGGGCTGGCTGGTAGATAAGATAAAATCTGCAGCCAGGAAAAAGGGAATTGATGTGATATCTGTGATTATCCATGATCCAAGACATATCCCCTCGAAAATAAAAGAATTGAAGGGAAAGATAGATGTCTTCTGGCTTTTACCGGATGTCACCGTAGTTAATCCAAAAACAATACAGTTTTTGTTTTTGTCTCTTATGGAATACAGAATTCCTGTATTAAGTTTTTCTCCCAAATACTTGAAGTTGGGTGCATTGATTTCTGTTTCAACAGTTCCGTATGATATGGGATATCAGGCAGGAGAAATGGCAAACAGAATCATTTCGCGGAAAGAGAATGCCATCAAATATAATGCTGTGCGTGTTTATGCGATGAAACCGACAACTGCAGTTAACAAAGAAATATTGAAAAAATTCTTTCCTTCACTGTATAGTCCCTAATGGTTGGTAATGTCAAGAGTTTTGTGTAAACAAAGAGAAGATTCGATGATTTTATTCTCAATCATATCATGAGGCCTGTTTTTTGTATCCTTCATAAAAAAACAGGACACGTTTCTGACCTTCCTCTGTTTCTCTTATCTCTCTGTCATTTTTAGGTATTGCTGATTTATGTTGCAAATATCTTGTATCCTTTCAGTCAGTGTGAAGGTTCCATCTTGCCTACGCAAAAATGATGCAAGTCCGAGGCCACAGGGGGCCGGAGCCTGTATTCTGTCTGTTTAATACACGTGTTTGTTGCGCAAATACCTGCTCCGGACGGAAATGAATTTACATCCGTTTTCTGCAGAGATACAATACGGCTTAATATAACCTATCTGCTGCCTGCCTGATTCTTTGTCTTGGGTTCGTATCCCTTTGCATAGACAATTTTGCTCTTGTCTTTGAGACTGTTAAGATATTTTGTCCATGCCTGCAGTTTTTGGTCTGCCTCAAGCTTGTTTTTTATATTATCTTTAACCTCCTTCAGTGATTTTGTATGGGCCTTTTTATGTTCAAGTACCTGTATTATATGGTAGCCGAACCTGGTTTTTATAACAGGTCCGATCTCATTGACTTTCTGGCTGAAAGCAGCTTGTTCAAACGGTTTAACCATTATTCCGCGTCTGAAGGTTCCCAGGTCTCCGCCATTCTCCTTGCTGGGGCAATCAGAATATTCCTTTGCCATTTTCGCAAAATCTGCACCTTTTAACAGTTTTTTCCGTATCTCCACAGCCTTTCTTTTTAATCTGTCCATAGCCTTTTTGTCTGAATCCTTGCCTGTTTTTATGAGTATGTGGCGTACATGGACCATCTCCGGGACGTTGAATCTTGTCCTGTTGTCTGTGTAATATTTTTCTATTGATTTTTCTGAAGGTTCAGGGCCTGTATCTACATTTTTTTTCATCAGCTTCTTAGCCATTAAACGTAATCTTGTTTCATCTTTTATTGTTTCAGGGGTAAAACCGTTGGCCTTAAGTACCATGTCAAAGGTTATGCCTTTTGGGACATCTTTTTTCATGTTTTCAATGGCAGCGGTTACCTCCTTGTCGGTAACGGTTATATTTTCTCTTTTGGCCTCCTGTTTTATAAGCGATCGATTTATAAAATCATCTATGATCATTTTCCGGAGCATGGCCCTGTTCTGGTTAATACGGTAGTCGGGAATCTGTCTGATTCTCAACAGGTTGATCTGTCTTTCCATAAGTTTGTCCAGGCCTTTATTTGTAAGCTTGTCACCATTAACACTGACTACGATCCGGTTTTGTTCGGATGACTTTGCAGAGATGTTTTTCTTGTCTGAACTTTTATTTTCTGCCATAAGATTTCCGGCAACAGACAAAAGACATGTCAGTATAATCATCAGATAAAGACCTTTTAATATGCTTGATTTCATTACGTTATCTCCTCAGGGTTTGACGTGACTACAAGTTTTTGAATGAAAGCTGTCCAAAACCATCATAGAACAACCTGCACTATAATATAAAGAAAAAAATCCTGTTTGACAGTTTAACAGATAATAAATGTATGCCAGGATATTTTTTACGGTCTTACAAACATATTGACAACATATAACATGTTTGTCAGACTGTAAAAACTGAAAAATTGTCTGTTCACAAACTGATTGCCGTGAAAATCCGGGATATTTGCAGAATCTTCAATTCTGTTCAGGTTCAGGAAAGGTAAGATTTAACGGCGGGCACAGGAACTGGGCAAAAAGAGACATTATGATGCAAAGGATTCTGAAAAAAATGTTTTTCAGGGTCTCTGGATTGTTTTTACAGATTTTGCCAATGGGGGCGTTTAATGAATCAGGATATGGAAATTAATCAGGGGGCCAAAGGCTTAACATACGCAGATGCCGGAGTGGATATAGATGCCGGTAACAGGCTTGTGGATTTGTTAAAGCCTGTTGTCACTAAAAGCAGACAGCCAGGGGTTATTGCCGATATAGGGGGGTTTGCAGGACTGTTTTCCCTGGACAGATACAGATTTAAAGAACCTGTCCTGATCAGTTCTACTGACGGTGTGGGGACAAAGTTAAAGATAGCATTTATGCTCGATAAACACGATACTATAGGTATAGACCTTGTGGCAATGTGTGTTAACGATATAATGGTGCAGGGGGCAACTCCTCTCTTTATGCTTGATTATATATCCATTGGCAAACTGGATGTGAACAGGGTCAGGGATATAGTAACCGGTATTGTTTCAGGATGTCTGGAAGCCAAATGCGCATTGCTGGGAGGCGAGACTGCAGAGATGGCCGGTTTTTACAAGGATGGGGAGTATGATATTGCGGGATTTGCAGTGGGAATTGCTGATAATGCTGATATGCCTGATGGCTCGGAAATCGCTGTTGATCACCAGCTTATAGGAGTTGCATCAACAGGACTTCACAGTAATGGATATTCCCTTGTCCGCAAGGTTTTTTTTGATACCCTCAGGATGTCTGTGGAACAATACATTGATGATTTTGGCAGAACCCTTGGAGAAGAGCTTTTGGAGCCTACAAAGATATATACAAAGGCAATTATGAGTATCAAAAGGGATTTCAGGCTTTACGGTATATCTCATATAACGGGTGGCGGTCTGATTGATAATATTCCACGTATACTTCCCAAACGGTGCAAGGCAGTTATCAGAAGATCATCCTGGACGGTTCCTCCGGTATTTGATTATATGCAAAAGGCCGGGAATATATCTGACAGGGAGATGTTACGAACCTTTAATAACGGAATTGGTCTGGTAATGGTAGCAAGAGAAGAGGATGTGGACGAAATACTGTTAAGGCTTAAGGCGATGAATGAAACCGCATTCCATATCGGGAGTATAGAGCCCAGGAATGACAATGAAGAAGCAGTCCGGTTTACAGGGTAGAAGTATATTGAAAGGATGTTTCTCTGTTGTTGCAAGCGCCTGTCTTCTTGGAAACAGGTGCCGGTATGACGGATGTGATTCCATGTGCCATGATCTTGTTGCATTGTCTGAAATAATCCCTGTTGTTCCTGTTTGTCCTGAGGTTATGGGCGGGCTTCCTGTTCCAAGGCCTCCTGCAAATGTTTTTAATGGGGACGGATATGATGTAATATCGGGCAGGGCCGAGGTTGTTAATTCTGAAGGAGAGGATGTCACAGAGGCATTTACAAGGGGTGCGTTTAATGCCCTTTATATAGCGAGGCTGAGAGGGGCAAAACTGGCCGTAATGAAGTCCAGGAGCCCATCATGCGGCTTGAAGGTGTCATGCCGTGATAAATCATCCGGAACGGGTGTTGGGGTAACAGCAGCGCTTTTTGCTGTAAACGGCATAGAAATATTGGAATTGGACAGACATGCCTCTTTGTTGTTGTGATAATATATCTTATCTTAATACCGTTAAAAGATGTTTGCTTTTCAGATGCATTGTTTTTTTGTTTTATGTGCCGATGTTTCTTTTGATTACATCTGATATTGATTGTGCATAATGTTTTACTGCGTTTATATCTCTTCCTTCCACCATGATACGACATACCGGTTCGGTGCCTGAATAACGTATCAGGACTCGGCCATATTTTCCAAGCTGATGTTCTATCTTTTTAACAACAGATGAAAGTCCGTTGATACTGGCAAGGTCGGGTTTACGGCTTATATTTACATTAACTGTAATCTGTGGAAAGACCTTCATCATTCCGGACAGTGTTGACAGAGGTTGTCCCAGTTCCCTGATTGCCCTTGTTAACTGCAGGGCGGAGAGAATTCCGTCTCCCGTACTATGATACCTGGACATGATAATATGACCTGAGTTTTCTCCTCCCAGTATGGCATGTCTTTTTGTCATCTCTTCAAACACATTTCTGTCTCCCACATCTGTGGTTACATGCCTTATCCCCATTTTTTCAAGTGCATGTTTGAGGCCTATGTTGCTCATAACAGTGCTTACCACTACATTGTTGGTCAGCTCCCCGCGTTTTTGCAGGTGGTGCGCACAAATCAGCAGGATCTGATCACCGCTGATTGTTTTTCCCTTTTCATCTACCGCTACCAGCCTGTCACCGTCTCCGTCAAAGGCCAGACCTATATCAGCCCCTGAAAGAGTTACCTGTGTTGCAAGAGAATTGGTATATTGAGATCCGCAATCCCTGTTTATATTTGTTCCATCAGGGGTATCAGATATTGTCTTCAGTTCCGCGCCGGTCTGTTCAAATACTGCGGGGGCTACTCTATATGTGGCTCCATTGGCACAGTCCATGACTATCTTTAGGCCATGAAAGGCAAGCTTTTCAGGTATGCTCCTCTTAAGAAATTCTGCATAACGATCAAGACCGTCATTTAATTCTGCAATCTTTTTTTTGTTGGAATCCCCGGCAGACTGTTGGGATGATATTTTCCCTGAAAGCATTATTTCTTCAATCTCATTTTCATCAGCTTCGGAGAATTTGGTACCCTTACAGGAGAAGATTTTAAAACCGTTGTATTGCCAGGGGTTGTGAGAGGCAGAAACTACAATGCCTGCGCCGGCATCCATATCTTTTGCAAGAAAAGATACCCCGGGAGTCGGGATGATCCCTGAGGAGCACACTGTTCCACCCCCGGATATTACTCCTGAACATATAGCCTGTTCAAGCTCCTTTCCTGATTTTCTGGTATCTCTTCCAATGACTATAAGGGGGTTGAGTCCCCTGTTTTTGCAAAACAGGGTTGCAGCATACCCGAACAGGGTTCCTGTTTCGCAGGTTATGGGTTCCTTGCCGGCAATCCCTCTTATTCCATCTGTTCCAAACAGCTTTTTCATTTTATTCTCCTGCCCCTGAGTAACAAGAGCGTTCTGCTACAGTATGCCTGTAACCCGTTTTGTTAGATCGTATACCAGTTCCTGGAGCCATTTTGTGCCTAACTCTGATTCCTCATTGTCAAGCTCCTTTATGGCAGCGAGGTAATCTGTCTTTTTTTCAGCAAGATGTTTGATCTTGTCAAGAAAGGGGTTCATAAGTGAAGGATTGCCTTTCAGGTGAATGCCTTCCCTTATTGCCTTTTCCATAGCCGGATATTTTTCGGCAAATCTGTTTTGCTGATTTATTGTATTCCTGGAAGTTCCTCCGTTTTTTTTGTAAATTGATATGGAGGAGGGCATACGGTCTGCCACCTCCTTTATTCTTTTGATCCTTTCATCTATTGCCATCTCTATTTTCTCTGTTCCACCCGTTATTAATTCTTTTTCTTCCGGATCTTTTGCTGCAAATACAGAACGGACATCACGGTACCATCTTCTAAGGGCAATAAGATTGGATATATAGGTGACATTCATTTTAATGATTCTGTTTATATTTCTGTACAGTCCGGGAAAAAATGGTATCTTCATCGAAACGTTGGGGTAATCAAAAACAATATGGTTTTCTTTACGAATGTCTTTTCTGAGTATGGTGCCTGCTGCAACTACTGTTCCATAGGCAACACTGACAGGCCCTGCAATCCCTCCCTGCCCGCCAAGAAATATAGGCCTTTGGTTCAGCATTACCCCTTTTGGCACGTCTCCTATAAGGGAGGCTGTTGCCTTGTCCTGATTTGGTGTATAGTTGAAATGAATGTAGGAGCTTCCTACCTCGCTGTGATTGCGTTTATCGGTTCCTCCTGCCATGAGACAGTCACAGAAATTTATCAGACTGCCCAGTGTGACAAAGGGAAAGAGAATTGTCTGCTTTAGTCCTACGGTGTGTGCGGTTCGTGAGTGTTCCTCGAGAAGACATCCGTCACGTACATGTGCGTTGGCTCCCATTACCACCCCTTCTAAAAGGCATGAGTTGTAAAATACGCCCCCGGAGAGTCGGGAATTGCGTCCTATCTGACAGTTATGTATCATGACCGGTGATTCATGGCCAATTTCCACACCAGACATTATCAGGGTTTTTGAGCCGCTTATTCTGGTACCGGCATGGATAGTCACGTTGTGTTTTGATATTCTGTCAAGATCAACATCATCAGACAATTCCACGGTTTCGGGACATGGGATACAGACTCCCTTGTCTATCAGGCTTTTTATTCTGTTTTTCATGTTATTGTAGGTAAACATAGGCAGTTCCTGTATTATTGCTGTGAAAAGGGTTCTTCTGTCTTGACCATGCAAGGGGTAGCAACTTATATTTAACTCCCTGGTCCGGATTTCTGGTTGTGTTTACATGTCAGGTTGCGGTATCATATACTTTTTGTTCACAAACAACCTTTTTTTGCAATACATTTGGGTATACACCTTCAGCAAGGGATATATGGATGGGCTGTATGTTTCCTCATAATCCCTTGATTCCCCTGATCCTGAACAAACATATCATGGTTCTGGATTGGAAGCCAAACGAGAATATTGAAGGAAAGCAGATATTATGAAAGATATAATCAAATGGCTTCTGATTGCACTGGTGAGCATGTTTATGCTTGCAGTTGCAGTTCTGTTGGTTGCTCCAAATTTTATTGATATAAACAGGTATAAATCCGCTATAGAAAGAGAAATAACTCTTTCCATTGGCCGGCCATGCACCATAGACGGCAAGATATCCCTATCATTTGTTCCGTCATTGGGATTGCATTTTTCCGGCTTTCATATCGGTAATTCCCCGGGTTTTTCCGGAAAGGATTTTATATATATCAAATCCTTTGATACCAGGATAGAATTTTTACCTCTTTTTTCAAAAGAGTTCAAGATCAGGCATATTGTACTTGATGGGGTAAGGATCATCTTTGAAAAGAGAAAAGATGGAGTAAAAAACTGGAGCGGTCTGTGTATGCCGGAAAAGGGCTATAAACCTGCTTGCAATATAAACGACCGGCGCAGAATAAATGCAATACTGGAATACTGTATTCCAATGTCATATCTGGATGTGAACAATTTCACTGTAACCAATGCCTCTTTATTCTTTATTGACCATTCTTCTGAAACAAACAGGAGTATCTCTGATGTAGATATCAATATCAGCGGTATTTCATTTGACCATCCTATGGACGTTGATATCAGCGCCACTGTTGGCAGTTGTCCTGTACATATCAATGGCACTGTAGGGCCTGTTGCCAGGAAGACCGTAAACGGAAGTTTTCCCCTTTCTTTGACAGTCAGGGCTTTTTCGGTTCTGACGGCAAGGGTGACAGGAAAGATATCAAATCCTTGTTATCATCCCTCTTTTGATTTTCAGGTTGCAATTCCTCCTTTTTCGCCGAAAACACTGGCAAGGGTTATTGGCTTTGAAATCAGGACAGGGGACCCTGATGCCCTGAACAACTTGTCTCTGAAAGCAACTGCAAGGGCCAAAGATAAAAAGATATACATATTAAATGGAGATATGGTTATTGATTCTGCCAATCTGAATTTTTCTGGTTTGCTGAAGGGACTTGGCATGTCCTATATCTCTTTTGAGGTCGGGATAGATCACCTTGATCTGGACCATTATCTTCCTGTTTCATTGGTATCCTGTTCAGGAAAGGAATCTTGTGGCAGGCTTACAGGTCAAGGGCTTAAAAGCCATGGTGCAGTATCAGACAGCCGGACTGACGAAAGACCTGCGACTGTTTTAAGGGCAGTGTCCGGCAAAAAGGCCTGTAATGGATCTTCCCTTTTGCCGTTGTTTTCAACTGTGCCTTTAAAAGGTGTTTTTGCTGTTAAGGACATGAAGGTATATGGGGTAAGGCTGAAAAATATCTCTGTAAAAGTTTATGGCAACAAGGGAACATTCAGGTTTAAACCAATATCTTTTGATATGTATGACGGGCATGCAGAGGCTGATGCTGCATTTTATTTGGCCCGCAGAATACCCATAAACGTTGTGAATCTCCACGTAAAGGGTGTTAGGACAGGACCTCTGTTAAAGGATATTACAGGGAAGAATATTATGGAAGGAAGAGCAGATTGCGACCTTTTTCTCAAGGCTTATGGTCGAACTGTGCAAAATATAAGACGTCGTATATACGGAAAAGGCAAGTTTCTTCTTTCTGGTGGCTCTGTTATTGGCATTGATATAAAAAGAATAATACGACACACTGATATACCTGTTGACAGCACTAAAAAAAACATGGCTGATGGCAAGACGGAATTTTCCGGATTTTCTTCTGTCTTTACCATCAGAAGGGGAGTGCTGCATACCGAGGATACAAAAATTGTTTTTCCTGATATTGTTATAAATCTGACAGGGGATGCAGATATGGTAAACAAGGATCTGAATCTTCGCCTGACTGCTATCTGTGGAGGGCACCCTGGAAAAAATAAAACAGGGTTGATGATAACAAACCCTGTTTTGATTACCGGAACTTTTTCGTCGCCCAGGTTAAGTCTTGATATTGCCAATGATCTGGAAAAGGGCATAAAAAAAGCGTTTCGGGACAAGAACAGGATCAACAAGGTTTTTGACAGGGGAATTGATAAAAAGAAACGCAAGAAGTTGCTGAACAACATTGTCAAGGATCTGTTCAGGGGCCTTATATCAAAATGATATTGTTGATCATTTGACAGCCTTTTCCGAATTTATTACCTTGCAATGGAGATACCTGATATGACAGTTTGTGAAGCTTTTGTAATCAATATCAAAAACAACGGGCTTGCCGAGGTTGTTTTTCATCCTGATAATCCGGGTATTCCTGGTGCATCAGAAAAAATAAACCGCAAGGTGTGCCACTGCAACTCCGGATCTATAACTATAGACGCAGAAAACAGGGCAAAAGCCAGACCAGGAGACATGGTTAAAATAAGCTGGGACAAGACTGTGCTCAAGAAAAAGGTTGTTGCCCTTTTTTGTATGTCTGCAACTGGGTTGTTACTTGGCATGTTATGTGCTGCTCTGTTTGCCTTTGTTTTTTCCCCTTTGATTATGTCATGGATTCTGTTTCCCCTGACCGGGTTGTTTCTTGGTCTGTGTTTTTCCATTGCTTCCATTAAGAAGCTTGCAGGAAGAGGAATTCCCAGGATAACCAGGGTTATAATGACGAAGAAGGATATAGCCTCGATGCCTGAGGTTCAATTTCCCACTGTTGTAAGTATGGATGGCAGATGTGATTCCTGTTCGGGCAGCCGGTGTCATATTGTTTAAAGGGCGTAGATGTTTTTTTCTGCCAAGCTTTTGTGTTGTCTTGCAGGATTTGTTGGTTTTGCACAGAGCTTGTTGTTTCCGGATTGGAACATTTTTGGTATCAGCTCGATAATAGGGGTATAACAGTGGCGTACCACCGGGGCAGGAGGATTTCTTGATGCCTGTGAATGAAAGCTGTTTGGCAGGACTGCTGGAATCATATCTTTTAAAACTCACTCGAAATGGCGGTTTTGTTGTTATGAAAAAATTTGTAAAGGTAATGAAGGCTCTTTCTGATCCAAACAGGGTCAAGATACTCAAGATGTTGCAATACAAAAATATGTGTGTGTGTGAGATGCAGGAGGCACTTGGGGTAGCCCAGCCAACTGTTTCCAAACACCTCAGGATTCTTGAAGAGGCTGGTTTTGTAGAGTACGAAAAGGATGGGCTGTGGGTAAATTATTTGCTTGCAAAGGACGCTGATACGCCATACGTAAAAAGTCTGTTGGAAAATATGAGGGGCTGGCTGGAAAATGAACCGGAGATTATCCGTTTAAAGGAAAGGCTGCCTATGATAAGGCGTGAGGATATATGTAACAGATGATCCTGTGTGCTATGGCCCTGGACCGTACTATCGGATTGCTGTGGCGGCAGACCGTGTTTGTTATACACAAAAGAACCGGTTATGAAAACAGATCCTTGCCTGTATGATATGTAAGGGGAACAAAATGGCTTTAATCTTCTCGAGGATTGTCAGTTTTTTGAAAAGGGATGTATGGAGGATAAGAACCAGGGATCTTCCTGTGGCCAAGGCTGCCCTGGTCAGGATTGCAAGGATATTGCTTCTTTCTTTCAGAGAGATTGGTAAGGACAGGATTTATTTAAGGGCATCAGCTCTTACCTTCTATTCCCTGCTTTCAATAGTGCCTGTGCTTGCAATGGCCTTTGGTATAGCCAAGGGGTTTGGTTTTGAAAAGATACTGGAACGTCAGTTGCTTCAGGAATTGTCCGGACAAAAAGATGTCCTGTTAAAGGCAATTGAATTCGCAAATTCCATGCTGGCAACAGCAAAGGGCGGTATTGTAGCAGGGATCGGCCTTGCCGCTCTTTTTTGGGCGGTTATAAAGGTAATAGGCAACATAGAGGACGCCTTTAATGATATCTGGGGAATAACACAGGCCAGATCTCTCGGACGTAAGTTCAGCGACTATCTCTCTATTATGATGATATGTCCATTGCTTATGATTACAGCAGGCAGTGCAACCGTATTTATAACAACAAGAGTGGCTGTTATAACAGAACATATCTCCCTGCTTGGATATTTTACGCCCGTTATATTTTTTGCTCTTAAGACCATTCCCCTGTTTATGGTTGGAGGCATGTTTACCTTTATCTATATTTTTATTCCCAACACACAGGTGAAGTTCATGTCGGGTCTTGCAGGGGGAATGACTGCCGGCGCTGTTTACCAGTTAGCCCAATGGGCCTATATCTCATTTCAGGTTGGTGTTGCCAGGCTCAATGCTATCTATGGAAGCTTTGCAGCGTTGCCTCTGTTTTTGATATGGTTACAGTTGAGCTGGACAATTGTGCTGTTTGGGGCTGAAATATCCTTTGCATGTCAGAATGTTGATACCTATGAATTTGAACCGGACTGTCAACGGATAAGCCCGTATTTAAAGGCCCTGCTTAGCATTAAAATTGTCCGTTTTGCGGTAAGGAAATTTTTGGCTGGTGATCCGCCTGTTACCTCTGAAGAGATATCCCGTTTTCTGGAAATTCCGGTTAGTATTGTGCATGAGCTCGTTAATCTTTTGCTTCAGGTGACTGTGTTGGTTTCTGTCAGGACAGATTCAGAAACAGAAACTGCATATATTCCGGCAAGGGATGTAAATCTCCTTACCATATACACTGTTCTCGCAGCCCTTTTTCATAACGGTGTGGAAGATATTCCGGTACCGGATACAGAAACATCAAAAACGCTTTATGATATCTTTAGCGGTCTTGAAGATATGATCAAGAATTCGGAATATAACAGGTCTGTTAAAGAGATATGACAACTGCAAGATCTATAACCCCCCTCTTCAAAAAAAACTGTTCAGGATATTGCACTTCTTTTTGTATTACTCCTCAACCCTAATCCTCTTGATTCTTCTCTGTCCATACAGCTTCTTCGTTAGTAGAGCTTCCCTGATTTCCGGCATGTATTAATAACCTTTGCCGTAACGCCCTGATCATTGGTTTTGTTGGCATTTATATTGCACAAGATCAAGGCAGTTTTTGTTTTTTTGAACCGGTGAGCGGCAGTGATGAGCCGCTATACCTGTGTATAACGGCAAAGCCAAGGAGGAAGACCAGGAATGTCAATCATGAAAAGACGTTCGATAAAGGAGAGGTTTATCGTTTGTGTAGCAATGTTAGTTCTGGCGGCAATTTTTGCCGTGACTGGTATGTGGGAGATTGCCAAAACCACTCATCTGCAAAAGATTGAAAGGGATCATATTGAACTTGCCATGAATCTCGAGGATTATGTCAAGGATTATTTCAGATCATTTCAGACATCTGGTTCTGCCTTGAATCCGGATCAAAGGGCAGGTGCTAACAAGATTCGGCAGATGGTAAACGAATGCATTAAAAAGCCAAAGGCCGTTTTTACGGATACCAATTTTATCGAAAAATTTATTCTCAGGGTATTTGGTTTTGGCAGGGCATTTACCTGTGCTTCCAAGGCGATAGCTGATTGTAATGCATTTGATAAAATATTGGATCGGTTCAGAAACAGGCTTATATCTTTCGATGATTTCAGGCAGGAGGCGTTGAGTTATGTAAAAAGGATCAAGGGAAACGGTCAGAGGTTTGCCCCTATAGTTCATGAGGCGAGTCTTTTCATACGTAATATCATGATAACCCTGGCGTTGTCACTCCTTCTTATAAGCATCCTGTTTATATGCCTTGTTGCAAAAGGTATTGTCAGGTCTGCTGAAGATGCAACTGCCATGGCAAAGGAGGTGGCAGATGGAGATCTTACTGTAAGAATGGATATAAACCAGGAGGATGAGATAGGGGATATGGTAAGGTCCATAAACATCATATCCGAAAAAATGGAAAAGAATATCGCCGAATTTGTAAAAGCAGCACGCCAGCTTTCAGAGGGGGCATCTGACCAGGCCGGTTCCATAGAGAAGGCCTCTGCCTCTCTTGAGGAAATTGCCGCTGCTGTGAAACGTAATGCAGACAGTGCCAGACAGGCTGATGATCTTATGAAACAGGTCAACAAGGTTATGAAGCAGGTAAATGTATCTATGGAAGCCCTTATTGATTCCATGGAAAACATCAAAAAGGCAAGCGAAGAGACATCAAAGATAGTAAAGACCATAGACGAGGTGGCATTTCGAACCAATCTTCTTGCCCTTAATGCTGCAGTTGAGGCGGCCCGGGCCGGTGATGCAGGGGTTGGTTTTGCGGTAGTGGCAGAAGAGGTCAGGAACCTGGCAATACGTTCCAGTGAGGCAGCAAGTGGAACTGCCGAGCTTATCAGGGATACAGTCAGGAAAATAGAGGAGGGTTCGGACATGGTTGTTTCAACAAATGATGCCTTTGCCCAGGCCTCTTCCAATGTTTTACAGGCTGGCAGCCTTCTTGCGAGCATTGCCCTTGGTTCCTCAGAACAGGCAGAGGGTATTGACAAGATTAATCGCGGCATGAGTGAGATAGATCAGGTGGTTCAAAAGAATGCTGCTACCGCGGAAAACCTGGTTTTACAGATATCCAGGTTCAGAGTCAGACAGGAGAATTAACAGGTCATACCATAAAACCGTGTTTCAAATGCTCTGTGTCTGTTTTTTAGATGAGGCTGTTATGAAATATCTTCCTGTGTCCGATATTAAATAATATGAAAATAATGTGAACCGGTCCTGATGAGGCTGTTACATTGATTTTTCATGGTCAGTGAGACATCTGTAAAAATAACGGGAATTGATGGCATTACATGGTCTTGTTGAATTTATCAGGAACATAAAGGAGGTAAACAAGATGAGTGCAGGGGCAGAAGCAGTTGATCATGGGCAGGATCCTGTTTGCAGCAGGGAGGGGAAATATCTTACTTTCAATCTTGCCAGGGAGGAGTACGGTATCGGTATCCTGAAGATAAAAGAGATTATAGGGGTTATCCCTATTACTCCGGTGCCTGGAACGCCTGATTTTGTAAAAGGGGTTATTAATCTGAGAGGAAAGGTTATTCCTGTCGTGGATCTGAGGATCAGGTTTGGCATGCAGGCGGTTGAGTATGATGAATACACCTGCATTGTTGTTGCGGAAATAGAGGGTACAGAAGGGGTTGTTCTTATGGGGGTGGTAGTGGACAAGGTTTCTGAGGTTCTGAACATCAAAGAGGATGAAATAGAGGATACGCCTGCCTTTGGTTCAAACATTAATACCGAATATATCCTCGGGATAGCCAAAAAAGATGGAAAGGTAAAGATACTTCTCGATATAGAAAAGGTTCTGGGTCCCAGGGAGATAACTGCATTGCAGAACAGTCTGTAGCAGAATGTCTGGTAATCCCTTTTTGGCAAATTATACAGCTTTGGAGGAATAAGATGATGAACCTGAAAAAGATGACTGTGGGTCAACGTGTTGTAACAGGTTTTGCAGTGGCTATCATGTTAATGGCTGCTCTTGGTTTTTATTGTTATTTTGGGGTATTGGGCCTTGCAAGAGATGGGGTAGAGATGTCCTGTGCAGGAAGATTGATAGGTACCCTGAAACAGTTTGATCTGGAACATTACGAATTTCTGGAAAAGCTCAACGAGTTTCTTGCAAATAATGCGGTCAAAAAACTGGATGCAGAGACAGATCCAGCCAAGTGCCCGTTTGGAAAATGGCTTGCCGGAAAAGAACGAGGCAGGGCGATCGAACTGGTGCCGGAACTTGCAGGGCTTATAGGTAGCATGGAAGAGCCCCACAGGAAGATGCATGTGGCTGCGGTCATGATTGCCAAACAGATGAACAAGCTGGATACTGGCAGAATCATAAGGCGTTTTTCAGAGTTTTTGATAGAGTTGACAAAATGGAGACAGTCTGTTGATCATGACACCTTTAATTCGTGGATGAAACAGGGGCCAATAAACGCCGAGGCCCGTCTTGAAAAGACCGAGCTGGGACAATGGTTAAGAGGATCAGGTCCAAAGGACCTTGTTCATGAATTTCCTGATTTTGCCCCTGCGGTCAAGGGACTCACTGAAGGATTCAAGGCCCTTAAAGACGCTGCCAACGAGGTGGACAAGTTGATAGCAAAGCATAAGTTTGAAACCGCGGTGGCTGTTTTTAATAAGAAAGGCACATCTGCAATGGACAGCATCATAGATGCAGCAAGAGGGGTATCCACTGTTGCAATGTCCTACAGGGATAAGCAGGTCAGGGCAGCGAGGATATTAAACTCTGTTGTTCTCCCAAATGCGAAAAAATTGAGAGGTCTGATAAGGAAGTCATGCAAGGTAATAGAGAAACACACAATTACAGAAAGTGAATTTATAGACAAGGTTAACCATCTTAACCTTGTAATACTTGTTATTACAGGCATATCCCTTGTGCTTGGAAGTTTGATGGCCTTTTTTATCAGCAAGTCCCTTGTTACCTCCATGGTCCGTATTGCGAGAAGGCTTGACCAAGGGGCACAACGGGTAGCTTCTGCCTCGACTCAGATTGCCGGGACAAGTGCAACACTGGCTGACGGGGCATCAACCCAGGCAGCGAGTGTTGAAGAGACTTCTGCATCCATAGAGGAGATATCATCCATGACAAAACAGAATGCAGAAAATGTATCTGCGGCCAATACCTTGATGCATGAGGCCAATAATACGGTCTCTGAGGCCAGTGTCTCGATGCAAGAGCTTGCTAAATCAATGCAGGAGATATCTGTTGCCAGTGAAGAGACATCCAAGATTGTCAAGACTATTGATGATATTGCCTTTCAAACCAACCTTCTTGCCCTTAATGCTGCTGTTGAGGCGGCAAGGGCAGGTGAGGCAGGTGCAGGATTTGCAGTGGTGGCAGAAGAGGTGAGAAATCTTGCCCTCCGTTCTGCTGAAGCGGCTCATAACACAGCCTCCATGATAGAAAATACCCTGAGAAAGGTTTCTGTGGGAGTTAAGGCTGTTGATACGACAAATGAAGGTTTTTCAAAAATAGCCGATTCTGCTGACAGGGTAGGGAAACTTCTGGATGAGGTTGCTGCTGCCTCTGAGGAACAGGCACAGGGCATAGAGCAGGTCAGCAGGGCGATAAATGATATGGACAGGATAATTCAGGAAAGCGCCGCAGGTGCTGAAGAATCGGCTGCCACATCTGATGAGCTCAGAAAACAGGCCCAGGAGATGAAAGCCAGTGTGGAAATATTGACGGCAATGGTTGGTGAGAAAAGAAACAAGATAGAACCCCAGGGTTATGATACAGGCAGGTCCGGAGGGTCTTCGGAGGAGACGTCCGGTCCGGAAAACGATGTGTCTCCTGTTACGGAATCCAAAAGGACTGAAACGGCTGTCAGGAACAAGGTAAACCCTGAGGATGTTATACCAATGGATGATGACTCTTTTACGGATTTTTAGTTGGCGTTCATGACTTCTGGTTTTAGGCTGTTGACGGACATTGAATATTTGTGGCGTAAGGGGTGGTTTTATGTCTGATGTACTGGAAAAGCTGAATGAAAACATTGAACAGATAGCCCTTGAGGCAGTGACACTCGATACAGATGATATTCCTGCTACCGGGATGCTTCTGAACCATGTTGCTGAGCTTGAAGCACTGTGTAATGAGACAGGAAAACAGATTCTGACGGATCTGGTCTGCGCTATCCGAAGGTATCTTGAACAGATTGCCCTGAGAGAGAAAGATGACCTTTGTCCTCTTGAGGACGGGATTAGATGCCTTCAGTCTGTGTATCGTTCCCTTGTAAATGATCGGCCTGTTAATCTGGATGTGAAAGATATCTTTGCAAGGCTGGGTCAGGAAATACCGGTCCATCTTTCCTGTAAGGAAGGTGCGGATTCATCTGTAGTGTCTGAAGAGGGTCATGAAGAGAAATGTGCGGCAAACATAACGGAATCTCATGGCAAGACAGACGATATTTGTACGAATCAGGAGGATGCGCCTGAAGATATGCCCTGTGAACAGGGAACAGTTATTCCTGATGGAGATCTGTCTTCTGTTCCGAATGCCGGCAATATGGATGAGGATGAACTTGCAATTCTTGAAGACTTTATTGTTGAGGCAGAAGAGAACCTGAATTCCATAGAAATCAGTGTCATGGATCTTGAACAAGATCCGGATGATATTGAGATAATAAACACGATTTTCAGGCCGTTTCATACCATTAAAGGTGTCTCGGGTTTCTTAAATCTTGACCGTATAAACAAACTGGCCCACAGTGCGGAAAATCTTCTCGACAAGGCCAGAGCCGGTGAGCTTAAGGTTAATGAAGATATAATCGATATTGTTCTTGAAGCGGTAGATATGCTCAAGACAATGGTTGCCGGTGTCAAATCAGGGGTTGAGAAAGGGGATATCCTTGATATGGGAGATGTTGATATCAATCCTCTTAAAAAACGGATAGACGATATTATTCTTCAGACAGAAGAGTTTAAGGAAAAACCGATTGGTGAGATGTTGATTCAAAAGGGGGTCATAGACCATAAGGCACTTGCCGAGGCCCTTGAAATCAAGAAAAAATTGCCAAACCAGAAGACCGGTGAAATATTGCTGAAGCAAAACAGGGCAAAGAGCAAAGATATCGTGTCTGCGCTGAGAGAACAGAAAAGATTCGGCAAAAAGCATGTGGAGCTTCAGGTAAAAGTGGATACCAAAAAGCTTGATGAACTGGTGAATATGGCAGGAGAACTTGCCATTGTTCAGTCCATGATCAGACAGAGCATATCGGACCTGTCTGTCTCTGACCAGAAATTACAGCACAATCTTGGCCACCTGAAACAGATAGTATCAGGTTTGCAGAATACTGCAATGTCCATGCGTATGGTTCCGATAAAAAACACCTTTCAGAAGATGGTAAGGCTTGTAAGGGATCTCGGTAAGATTTCCGGCAAGGAAGTGGGCCTTGTCATGTCTGGTGAGGAAACTGAAATTGACAGGAATGTGGTGGAAGAGCTTTATGACCCCATGGTTCATATGATCAGGAATTCAGTGGATCATGGTATTGAGAGTCCCGATGAAAGGGAGGCGCTGGGCAAGGACAGAAAGGGGATTGTTCATCTAAAGGCCTATCATAAGGGAGGCAATGTTGTTGTTGAAGTGCAGGATGACGGAAGGGGTCTTGATCGTGAAAAAATAATTGAAAAAGCAAAGGAAAATGGTCTTGTCACCGATGAAGACAAACTCACTGATTCCGAGATATTCAACTTGATCTTTGAGCCCGGTTTTTCTACAGCAAAAGAGATTACCGAGATATCTGGCCGCGGGGTTGGGATGGATGTGGTAAAAAAGGCCATAGAGGATTTGCGTGGCAGGGTGGAAATCAACTCAAAACCGGGATTGGGCAGCACCTTTGTTATCAGTCTCCCCCTGACACTTGCCATAATTGATGGCATGGTCGTAATGACAGGCGGAGAACGGTTTGTTATCCCAACACTGTCAGTTATGAAATCGTTCAGACCAGAAAAGGATCAATATTCCACGGTTGAAGGCAAAGGTGAACTCATCATGTTTCAGGGAAGGCTGTTCCCCCTTGTCAGACTTGGTCACATCTTTGGTATACAATCTGACCGTATTGACCCCTGGGATGGTCTGGTGCTTACGCTTCAGCATGAAAACAGAGAGATGTGTCTTCTGCTCGATGAGCTTCTCGGCAAGGAGGAGGTGGTCATAAAAAGTCTGGGTGAGACCTTCAGGGGGATCAAGGGCATAGCCGGAGGTACAATTCTTGGTGATGGCAGGGTAGGGCTTATACTTGATGTGGCCGGTCTTTTTGATGTGGCAAGGGAAGGTCTTATGTCAGTGCATTGAATCTTCTGTTCAGTTATTGTCCCTGGCACCTTTTTTTCGAACTGGTATGTGGGCAAAATGTCCCGGTTATCTTCTGACATGTTTTGATTGTCAGGTATTGTGTCCGTTTTTACGGTAAACTGCATGTTGTATGAAAGATCTGGATACTTTTCTGTCAAGTTTTATTCCCGAAAGGCATTGGTGATTTGCGCTGTTCAATAACCTTTGATATGGACACAGACAATATCCTGGCAGGGCATGAAGATATGATCAGTCATAGAAAATTGCAGATGTTTGTCTTGAAAAGGATGTTCCATGAATTTGATAGTTGGTGTTTCTGATATGAAGATCAGCAATGATCCAGACGCTTCGATTGTTACCTATTCCCTTGGGTCATGTATAGGTATAGCAATTTATGACCCTGTTGTTCATGTAGGGGGCATTGCGCATTACATGCTGCCTGATTCAGGACTTGATCCTGAAAAGGCCAGGAAAAATCCGTATATGTTTGCTGATACATGTATTCCGCGTCTTTTCAAATCCTCGTATCAACTGGGGGCAAAGAAGCAGAGGCTCAGGGTTGTTGTAGCCGGAGGCGCACAGATTATGGATCAGAAGGGGTTGTTTAATATTGGCAAACGAAACTATATGGTTGCAAAGAAGATGTTCTGGAGGAACAAGGTAATAGTGGATTACGAGGAGGTCGGTGGAAACAGCAACCGGACAGTCAAACTTTTGATCAGTAGCGGCAAGATTATTTTAAAGATATCCGGAAGGGGGGAGGTTGTAATATGACAGATATCAAGAGGATACTGAAAGATATTGTCAAATTTGAGCCTATTCCTCAGGCCGCTGTAAAAATAATGAGTATTGTTGAGGACCCTGACAGTTCCATAGCCGATATTGTAAAACTCGTTGAATATGAACCTGCCCTGACTGCCAATCTTTTGAAGGTATGTAATTCGGCCTACCTTGGTTTGGCAAGGGAGATAACCTCTGTGCATCATGCAGTTTCTCTTTTGGGAATGAGTAAGGTGGCTGATCTGGTTTTTATGGCAGGATCGGCCAAAACCATGTCAAGGGAGAACAGGGGATATGATCTTAACAGGGGAGATCTTTGGAAGTATTCTGTATCGTCCGCTATTATTGCACGGCAACTTGCTGATAAGAAAGGCCTGGAAAAACGCAATCTGGTTTTTACGGCGGCCCTTTTAAAGGATATTGGAAAGATTCTGTTGAGCCAGTATGTGATGAATTCTTTTGATAGGATCAATTCGTTGGTTTCGGAAAACAATTACAGTTTCATGGAAGCGGAAAAAGAGGTGATAGGAATAGACCATGCGGAGTTAGGGGGAATGGTGGCAGAACAATGGAAATTCAACGAAAAAATGATATACATTATCAAGAATCACCACCTTCCCGACAGGAAATCCATGTCTGACACTGAAACCTGTATAGTCTATATTGCAGATATGCTGTGTATGATGATGGGAATCGGAGGGGGATCAGACGGCCTTGCATACAGGTTCCATGAGGAAGTAACAGAAGGACTTGGTTTTTCCCAGACAGATCTTCAGGAGATAATGGTTGAATTTGCGGTGCAGCTTGGTGATGTTGAAAGGCTTTTTAGCCTGGCATAGCCATGTCAAAAACAGATGGTTCTCAGGAGAGATAAAAGATATGGCATATAATATACTGATTGTTGATGATTCCCTCCCCATGCGTGGTATTTTAAAGAAGATTATCAGGATTTCAGGTTTCAAGGCTGGAGAGATATTCGAGGCTGCCAATGGGAAGGATGCCCTCGATGTGGCAAACAGAAAATGGTGCGATATTGTTTTGACAGATTATAATATGCCTGTCATGAATGGCCTTGATTTTCTTGTAGAGCTTAAAAAAAATGATCTTTACAGGGATGTGCCTGTTATTGTGGTTACTACTGAAGGCAGTCAAAGAATGATAGAAAGGTTTATGGAAAATGGTGCATGTGGTTATGTTAAAAAGCCCTTTGCTCCGGAAGCAATCAAGGAAAAATTAAACAAGGTTATGGGAGAGACAGCCGATGAACCTGGATTTGATGAAAGCGATGAGGGCCTCGATTTCTGAGGTCCTGGAAACCATGTTCTTTGAACCTCTTGAATTTCCTGAAGAGATGGACGCTTCAGGGTTTTTGGATAAAAACAAAAAGCATTCAATTGCAGTTAGCGTGAAATACAGGGGCCCTTTTTCAGGTGATCTGTCTTGTTTTATGCCAAAGAACCTTGCCTTATTCCTTGCGTCTGATTTCTTGGGGGTGGAACCTTCTGAGGTGTCTGATAATCAGGCGGAGGAGGTAGTCAAGGAAATCGTCAATATGGCAGCGGGTGGGGTTTTCAGTCATTATGATAACAGTGCAGTCTTTCAGCTCGGTATTCCTGAGGCCATCAATGACAAAAGAAAAACAGAGGGTGATTGTTGTGGGTCAGAAGATGTTTGTTTGCTTCTTGCAGATACTGTTAACGGTCGTTTTGCCCTGAAATTGAGGGTCATGTAAGAAAGTGTCTGTTTCAGGTTCTGATCTGCATGGAAATTCAAATCATTTTTAACGGCGGTTGTTAAAACAAGAGAACACGGGATGAAAACAGATAGAATAAAAGTGCTGATAGTGGATGATTCTGCTGTTGTCAGAAGGATCTTTACAAAGGAGCTGTCTCGTGAAAAGGATATCGAGGTGGTTGGTGCAGCGCCTGATCCTTATGTGGCGAGGGATATGATTGTTCAGTTGAAACCTGATGTTATTACCCTTGACATAGAGATGCCGCGTATGGATGGGCTGACCTTTTTAAGGAAGATAATGAATTTTTTTCCTCTTCCTGTAATAATTGTAAGTTCTCTTGCACAAAAAGGCAGCAAAACAGCTATGGACGCCCTTTCATACGGTGCTGTAGATGTTGTTGCAAAACCTTCTGTTTCCTATTCCGTTGAAGATATGGGGATTCAACTCGCTGAGAAAATAAGGGCCGCTGCCAGGGTAAATGTCCGCAATATGGTGCCCAAAAAGGGTAAGACAGGATCCATTGTGAAATCAAGAGTGTCTCCCCTGACTGTCACAACAGACAAAATTGTGGCCATTGGAGCATCCACCGGCGGAACAGAGGCCCTGAAAGATATACTTACAAGGTTCCCTGAGAATATGCCGGGCATGGTGGTTGTTCAGCACATGCCTGTAAAATTTACAAAAGCCTTTGCTGAACGTCTTGATTCCATATGTGCGGTTAAGGTGAAAGAAGCCAGGGATGGAGATTCTGTAATAAAGGGGCATGTCCTTATTGCGCCTGGTAACTATCATATGCTTTTAATACGCAGAGGGGCGCGTTATTATGTAAAGATAAAAAATGGTCCGCTGATTCATTATCAAAGACCTGCTGTTGATGTGCTGTTTAAGTCTGTTGCCAAGTATGCAGGTTCAAATGCTATTGGCATGATACTTACAGGAATGGGTGCCGATGGTGCTGCAGGACTTTTGCAGATGAAAAAGGCCGGCGCCAGAACAATAGCCCAGGATAAAGACAGCTGTATTGTCTTTGGCATGCCCAAAAAGGCAATTGAACTTGGGGCTGTTGACAGGGTCGTAGGATTGAAAGATATACCAAAGGCATGTATTGATATGCTTCAGGGTTTATAGACAGTGTTTATGTAAATGTTATGGAAGCCGAACAGTTTTCTTTTAGTCAGGGAGGATGAGTGATTATGTCTCTTAAGGTTCTTAGTGTTGATGATAGTAAAACCATACGTATGATTGTGAAGAAGGCCTTCAAGCCTTATGATTGTGAAATCATAGAGGCGGAAAACGGTGTGGAAGGCCTTGCCGCAGCAAATAAGGAACGACCTGATTTGATTGTGCTCGATATTACCATGCCGGTAATGACCGGAGTGGAGATGCTGGAAAAGCTGAAGGCCGAGCCTGCACTTAGAGATATTCCGGTGATTATGCTGACTGCTGAATCCGGCAAGGATAACGTCCTGCAGATTGTAAAGATGGGTGTCAGGGATTATATAGTCAAACCGTTCAAGGGAGAACAGTTGATTGACAGAGTGGAAAAGATAGTGAATCTTGAGCCGAGAAAGGATGAAGCCGCCAAGGGTGATGATTTGGCAGGGTTGTTTTCCCTTGATGGAGACATACAGGTTGTTTCCTGTCCTGAAAATGTGGATGACGGAATTGCTGCAAGGATAGGAAGTGTGTTGAATGCAAAGGCTGCAGAGATGTCAAAATCCGGTATAAACAAGCTTGTACTTGATTTGACCAGGGTTTCAAAGGTCAATATATCTCTTATAAAACTTATATCTTCCCTTAAAGAAAAATGTCAGGATGCCAGGATTTATATGCGTGTTGTGGGGAGCAGTGATATAGAATCAGGTCTTAAAAATTTTGCCGAAACCAGTGACCTGACGATTTACAAGACTGTACAGGAGACAAAAACAAGTTTTAAGTAGTTTCCACCCGCAATTCGCTATTGTCTGTGATTGTTATGTGCAGACGCTGTTCCTTATAAAGGCATTAATGCATTTATGCGCTTGAAATTCTTTGTACGCCTTTATCCCGAAAAATTGTGTTGTTTTATGGATAGATACTGTTTTTGCACTGTTCTGAATATATAATCCCACTAAATCTTGAGGTGATTTAATTATGGATGTCAGGTATATCAATCCTTTTTTAATAGCTACACAAAATGTTTTTGAAACAATGATACAGCTTTCGGTCAAACTGGGAAAGCCTACCATAAAAACCAAGCCGGAATGCCTCTATGAGGTGAGTAGTATTATAGGGATGTCGGGCCTTGTTTCAGGGTCAGTTGTTATAAACATGTCAGATAAAATTGCCTTGCAGCTTGCGTCAGGCCTTCTTGATGAAGATATTACAGAGATTAATTCTGATTGCACAGATGCAATCGGAGAGGTGGCCAATATGATTGCAGGAAATGCAAAGAGCAATTTTTCCGAAGAAGGTGTGAAGATCTCGGTTCCAACTGTGATTATAGGTGGACACAAGGTAACCTATCCATCCGGAATCCCGATTATTTCAATTCCATGTGATGTTGGTGACGGAAAAATGTTGATAGACGTTGCCATCAAGAAAACATAAAATCTCCCTGATGTCCAAAACAGATTGTTTTTGTGATATCTCAAGATTTCAGGTCCCTGTTTCCTTACAAAACGGGCATTTATAAATTTCAGGACATATTTTTTTGGAAATGCTGTTCCGGGATACCCTATACCGTGAAATGCGACAGATCATATAGCCTTTGAATAAAGCTGTGTAATCTGTCAAATGGGTCAAAGGTGTTTTCTTCCTTTTTTGTTCTGACATGCAGAAAATCCCTGTGAATAAAACGTATGGCATTCCTGAAACTCAAATAAGAGATGGACTCTGCATGATTTATGATACCCATTTCCAGACATCTGTGTCCTTGTCGTGACATCTCTTTCAGCAGGTCACTGTCTTTTATCCTTTTTCCTTCTTTTACAGGATGAACCAATATGTTTGCTGCTATCCAGTAGGATTCCAGAAATGTCTTTGTAAGTGCTGCCCATGTTGGCAGATTCTCAAAGCCTTTTCGTGTCACCCTGATACCTTCAAGCCTGTCTTCCTTTACAGTTGTAATAAATGAGGCTTCCTCAAAAAAGTCCAGAACATTGTTTGTTTCATCCTTAGAGTTGTGGTCATCGTTATAGACAAATTCGTATTTGAACAGATGCTTGAGAAAATCATAGTCATTGTTGACAGTCTCTATGGATATGATTTCCTCTTTTTCTGTTAAAAGACTGGTTGAAACAAAGGCATATGAAACCAATGCGTGAATAATACTGTTTTTATAATATTCCAGTTCGGGAATTTTCCCTTTTTCAACTTGGTAGAATGCATCTGCTTTTCCTATTTCCTCTGCCAGGCTTATGATTTTTTTGTCTGCAAGAAAAGACAGGATCTCGTCAAGGGATTCATTCAAATGAATGGCACTGCTGGATATAGGAACATTGTTTCTTTTCATTGAATCCAGCAGGATATTGGCAGTATTCAGCAGTTCCCCGGGATAAAAACCCATACGATGTCTGGTCAGTATGGATGTGGATACAACTGCGAACGGTGTTACAAGAGTAACCTTGTTAATGGATCTGACAAGGTGCATGGCCAGTTTGTTTACGATGTTGTTTTTACTGCCGTGGCTTTCCAGTAAATACTGTTCCAATGATACAGGTTGGGCAAAACGTATGTATACCTTGCCGTGTTTGCGTTTCAGGATACGTCTTGCTTTAAGAACCTGTTTGAAGTTTTCTTTGTCTTTTGACTGTCCTTCTATTTCCTTGAGATATGATTTTTGTTCCGGAATACTGTCGTAGGTAATGGACGAAGGAACGAACATCAGATCATGACAATAACCTTCCTGATATGCCTCAACAAGGATGGATAGGAACCCCTTTTGTGGCAAGATCAGCTTTCCGCTTCTGCTGCGGCCTCCCTCTATGAAGAATTCAATGGCATATCCTTCCTGTATAATCGCCTTGATGTATCTTGTAAATACAGTGGCGTACAGTCTTGCACCTTTAAAACTTCTTCGAATAAAAAAGGCTCCGTTTTTTCTGAACAGATTTCCCACCGGCCAAAAAGCCAGATTTCTGCCTGCTGCAATTTGTGGGGCAGGCAGGTGATGTGTAAAAAGGATATCATTCAGGATCATGTAATCTATATGACTTTTGTGGGAGGGTACATAAACAAGCGGTGCCTTTCTTGCGAATTTTCTTACAACTGAAAGACTCTCTTCATCAACATCTATTCCGTGAAACATTTTTTTCCATAGCCAGGAAAGAAATATATGTGAAAAATGCATATATGTCATATTGGGGTCTGCAGCAATTTCATCAAAATAGGCAGTTGCTCTTTTTTTTATCTGTTGCAGCTTTGCCAGATCGCCGCCTGCCATGTCTTCAATGGTTTTTATGACATCTTCATCCTTTAGCACTATCTCTTTAATCTGGTGTCTTGATTTTACTACAGGGCCTATAATTACCCTTTTCTGCACATCAATGCTTTCAATCAGCTTTTTGGTTATATCTTCTGATATCTCCTTTGCTGTTCTGTCCTGCTGAAGGTCGGACATGTATTCTTTCAGGTTTAATGAGGTCCCAAAATCAACAAATGCCTTTCGGTGGTATCTGAAAAAAAGCACTATTCTTCTTATGCATCCGGGGTTGTCTTTAAATCCGAACAGTATATCCATAATGCCCGGGTTTTCTTTTTCCGGGGCCTTTTTATAAAGTATAAGTACGGGCACCATATATATAGGCCGTTCCATTTCTTGCTGGGTTTCAAGGATGAACTGTATTTGATCGTGCTCTGCATGGATGAAATGCCGGTAAAAACTTTTTGGGTTTACAAGACAGAGAATAAAGGTTTCTCCTTTTTCAATTGCCTTTTTGTAAAATCCGGATTTGAATGGTGATGGGAATTCTTTGTGTTTCAGAAAATGACTTATGTAGAATTTGGAGATATTATACAGTTTTTTTAGCGGCAGAAACATGGACATGTTAATGCCAAAGGCTATTTTTGGTGATGGCAGACGGTTTTTGAGAAGGCAGTAATGTAACAGAAGATAGTCAAGGTGACTATGATACTTGGTTGTGTAGATAATGGTTCCTTCTTTTTGCATCTGTCGCAGATGTTCTGTCATGCTTGTATCAAATTTAACCCTTTTGAAGAGCTGATAAAGAAACCAGTTCAGAAAAAAACCTGGTTTTTGATCCAGTACAAAAGGAAAATGCGGTTTTTTGGTCATTTACAATCCTTTATGCCAGAGTATGTTCAGTTTGTCTGTCCTGTTTGATAATTTGTTCCTGCAACCTGTCTTTTCCACGCTGAACAGAATTGTTTGTGGTGGAGATGTGTCTTGTGTGTCTTATGATGAAAGATCTTGCAGGGTTTCCAATACCTGTTCTGAATTTTTTCTGCCATAGCTTACAGACAAGGGGCTTTATTTTCAAGAGACAAGACACATATTTATTTGTAATGTTGACAAAGATACATGTATGTATAAAAATAAAAGAACATGTTTGTTTTCTGTATCCATAAAAATCTTATCCTGACACAAATAATCGGGGCACAGGGGAATATATTATACATCAGGTCTTGTTCAAACCGGTTGTGCCAGTTTGGTTATTACAGAATCAATACATCATGAAAACATGCTGTCTGTATATTATCGAACGGTATTTAAGTGATTCTTACGGCAAAAAACAGACCAGGGACCATAACTTTGGGAGAGAACCATGTATGTAGCTATGAATGTCAGGGGGTTGACAGTTGATCCCATAACAAGCAGCCCTATTGTTATTCTTAAAGAAATTGATGGAGATAAAACCCTGCCTATTTGGATAGGTCTGTTGGAGGCCACAGCAATTGCAAGTGAACTGGAGGATATAAAATTTTCGAGGCCAATGACCCATGACCTCATTAAAAATATTATAGAACTTCTTGAAGTGAAGATTGTTAGAATAGAGGTCAATGACCTTAAGGATAACACCTACTTTGCACGTATTAATTTTGAACATATGGGAAAAGAGCTGTCTGTTGATGCCAGACCGAGTGATGCCATGGCGCTTGCCCTGAGAATTGGTATTCCTGTTTTTGTTGCCGGAAAGGTTATTGAAAAGTCCACGGAAATTGATCTGAAAGCAGAGGCCCTGGACAAGTCGAAACAGGGCAAAAAATGGCAGGAGATCCTGGAGTCTTTTAGTCCGGATGATTTTGGAAAGTACAAGATGTGATCTCTGCATGAAAATATCTTGTCTGTTATCAGGGCAAACAGGGGAAAATCAATGATTGATCTTCATACACATACCCTTTTCAGTGATGGAGAGCTTGTGCCTTCCGAGCTGGTCAGACGTGTCGAGGCTATGGGATATGAGGCCATTGCGCTGACAGATCATGCTGATTCCTCTACACTTGACTTTATTATTCCAAGGATCGTCAAGGTTGCTGAAGACCTGAACAGAAATCAGAGTGTAAAAGTAATTCCGGGTATTGAACTGACACATCTCCCTCCTGCCATGATTTTTTCTGCAGTCAAAAGGGCAAAAGAACTGGGGGCAGCACTGGTGGTAATGCACGGAGAAAGCCCTGTGGAACCGGTAGCACCAGGAACCAACAGGGCCTCTATTGAAGCAGGGGTTGATATCCTGGCCCATCCTGGATTGATTACACGGGATGATGCATTGCTGGCTTCCCAAAAAAATGTCTTTCTGGAGATTTCAGGCAGGGGTGGGCACAGTTTTACAAATGGACATGTTGTCAGGATGGCAGAGGAAACCGGGGCAGGTCTTGTACTTGATTCGGATGCCCATTCTCCTTCTGACCTCATGTCAGAATCGTTTGCCGTCAAGGTGGCTGAAGGAGCAGGCTTGTCAACCGGGTCTTTGAATGATCTTCTTGCCAATTCTCGGCTTCTCGTTAAAAAAACAGGCCTTTTTTCATAGATCATGTTTGTCTGCAGATGGATTTTTTTACTGTAAGGTTTTTGCGTATCAGTTCAATAACAGGGGGATAACAGCGAACGTATCACCGGGGGTCTTTAGCACAAGGTTGCCAGACTCGGGGTATTATTGCATAGCCGGTTTTGGGCCGGTTTTGCATATTGACCTGTCTGCCGTGTCTGGCCTGAGACAGACGTGCAGAAAAGGCCATGTGTTGAGCTGTTGCTTGATATCTTTTTTTATTTCTTGCATCACATGTGTTAATTGATGTATAAGTCTCTATCCATTGCCTGGGTGGCGGAACTGGTAGACGCAAGGGACTTAAAATCCCTCGGCTCTTTGTGGCTGTGCGGGTTCAATTCCCGCCCCAGGCACCAGTGTAATGGTCAGGTAAAGGTTTTTGTGTACGGCAGGCCATTGAAAGGGCATCCTTTACCGAGCAGGCTTTCCCATACCCTTGGTTCATGATCCAGCCTGCTGCCTGACGGGAAAACAGATCTATGATGACCGCCATATACAACCAGCCTTCTTATGTTCAAATAATAAGCTTATATCGTTGGCCCGCATCACTGCTGCGGTAATCCCCTCTCATTGATAACCGGATCAACTGCATCCTGTTTGAATCCTTTTGTACAATCGGTCACTTCCTTGTTTTGCTTAATAGCAGGATACCCTCCTTTCTTTTTTGTTCTTAACAGAATGTTCATTTCAATTAAACCACTTCAGTTTTTACCGGCAGGAGAGTTATCCCTGTTATTAGACACAGGACACACTTGCTGCAATATTTTCGCAAATATCTGATCTGTCTCCCAGCATTCAAGCGGCGTTTATCTGCTGTCATATTTTGCACACAGGACTAACTTTTGGCCACTGTTTTTTTACAGTAAAAAACAGACGATTGTGTTATAGGATATAAAGAGATCTCTTGAGTTGATTCATATCCGCAAGGGGGTAGTATTACTGCCCTTGACAGATAATGCAATACATCAAGTTTTATTTATATCTTACTGTAATATTTGCTAAAAGGAGGCAGGATGATGGGTAAAGCTCCAGAAAGAAAGTTTTATATCAAACACATAAAGGCAATTATCCATGCCATTGTGAATTACGATGATCTTGATCTTTTATTGGAACATATCACTGAAGGAACCGCAAAAAGATTTGGGGCCAAAGGTTGCAGTATAATGCTCCTTGATGAAAAGGAAAATCAGCTCATACATGTAAAAAGCTATGGAATAAGCGAGGCATACCTGGCAAAGGGGAAGGTCGTCGTAGGAAAGGGGTGTGCCCTTTATACCGGAGAACCTGTGTATATTGACGATATGCAAAACAGTCCATTGATACAGTATCCGGAGGCTGCTGCCAAGGAAGGTTTTCATTCCATGCTTTCCATTCCTATAAAAAGACAGGATTTTACAATAGGTGTTTTAAGAATATACCATGGAATACTTTATGTCTATCATGAAGAGGATATAGATTCTTTATGCCTTATGTCAGAGGTCCTCAGTATGGTTATAGATATGAATGGATTAAAAAATTTCCTTGATATTATTAAAATGGGTTTTTCAAATTTACCTTCACGGATTATAGGGGGAGAACTGTAAAAATTGAAAAAACGCATAGTTGTAGATACCTCTGAATTTTGTGATATTGAACATGGAGATATCATACAAATTGGAAAAAAACGTTATGAGGTGATCAGGAATGAAAAGGAACGCCGTTTTGGTATAGATGATCAGAAGTTCTGGGTAAAGAGATGTATTGATCTTGATACAGGTCAGAAGAAGATCATTAAACTCACTTTTTTTGAATCGTTTGAAACAACCCTGGGCGGAGTGCCGATAAGGTGTTTCAGAAACCCGCAGAAGGAAGAGGAGATACTTGAACTTGTCAGAGAACATCCTCATTTCATGCAGGGTGTCTCATACAGGGATGTCAAGGGAAACAGTATCCGTGTGCTGGATATTGTTCCAGGTCCAAATCTGTTTTTATATGTTGAGTCTCTGTCTATGGGACACAAGACATACTTTGACAGGCTGCTTTTTTCAGTACTGAAAAATGTTGTCAAGGCATTTGAGGCAATCCGTTTTCTCCATATGCACGGTTTCAGGCATGGCGATATCAGAAATGACCACATTATAATAGAACGTAACACCAACAATTATGTATGGATAGATTTTGACTACGACTTTGAGCCGGGCGAAAATCCTTTCAGCCTTGATATCTTTGGTATGGGAAATATTCTTCTGTATACAATCGGCAAGGGGTTTCATAACCTTCACATGATATCAAACGATACCATGATCTATGGAGACTTGATAGATCGCCTTGAACCCAATGATTTTTCCCTCCTGGACAAATGGAGATTAATGAATTTAAAAAAGCTTTATCCCTACATTCCTGATGCATTAAATGATATCCTCATGCATTTTTCTGCGGGCGCTTCCATATATTATGAAACTGCAGAAGAGATAATTGAAGATCTAACCCGCTGTCTTAACACTGTTTTTGATTAAGTTTGGTTTTTATCCGCAGATGGGTGTTTTTTTACAGTCTCAATATCAACCCCTGTCACCACTTTCCCTGTTCTAAAACCTTGCTGTATCCTGAATTTATTTGTGAATAAAAACCGCTAACAACAATGTACAATACGGAAAAGATACCTTCCGCAAAGGTCTTGAAAAAGGAGGAATAATCAGATGAGCTACTCCATACTTGTGCCTCTCAGTGATTCACCAACTTCTCATTCGGTACTGCATTACATAACTCATATGCCCATTTCTGCAGAGGATACAGATATCACCCTGCTGAATGTCTATAAAGAACCTGCTGCAAGCCAGGACCTGATGGGGAAATCCTTTGTGGAAAAACAGAAATCAAGAATGAGCAGGTTCCTTGACGGGGTAAAAGACAATTTGGCAGAGGCAGGTTTTGATCCTGACAAGATACACATAGTCTTGCTTAAGGATCATTACCCCACGGTAACTGATGGTATTGTTGCCGAATTCAACAGAGGTAACTACGATATGGTTATTATAGGACGCAAGCATATGTCTAAGGCAGAAGAATTCGTGATGGGTGATATCAGTATAAAACTGGTTAGAATGTTGGAGAATACAGCAATATTGATAGTTAAACAAACAGGTTCCAAGGCGCAGGAACAATAGGACATTTGGTATTAACTGTCATGATTGATCCAACCTGATTTCAGGATAAGGCCATGTACCTTTTCAGACCTTCTGGATCTTGCTGCAGGGATTTGAAAACATGGCACAATACCTCCGGTGTTACAATTCCTTGTGAGATAGGACCGGTTTTTATACGGGTCATAACCTGTCTATGATGTATCTGTTTTTATCGTCAGGCAACCTCCCTTGTAAATAATCCTTGCTTTTTGTCAATTTTGCTTGACAGGAATGTCTTTCATGCATGAACATGACGTCACATTATATAACGTGACGTCATGTTCATGCTGATTTTTTTATGCAAGGCACTGATAGACCAATGATAAGGCTATGAAGAGCTGAAAAGCTGGTTGCAGCCTACTGTCTGTTATACGAAAATCCCGTTTCATACCCTGATTCATTAAGGATGCTGGTGATGTCGAAGAATACGCTTTCCCGCAGGGAAAAGGAAAAACTCAATCAACGCAGGGAAATCCTTGAGGCCGCTCTTTCTCTTTTTTCAAAGAAAGGCTACCATAATGTCTCCATGCATGAAATTGCAAAAAAATCTGAATTTGCTGTAGGTACACTTTACAAGTTCTTTAAGAACAAGGAAGATCTTTACACATCACTTATAATTGAACAGTCTGACAGGTTTCATGATGCCATTATAGCTGCTGTAAAAGAATCTGAAGACGAAACCGAACAGCTGAGAAACTATGTAAAGGCAAAATGTGTGGTGTTCAGGGATAATATTGCTGTTATCCGTTTGTATTTTACGGAAACAAGAGGGGCCAGTTTTAATATAAGGGCAGGTCTGGACAAGAATATTCGCGAAAGATACAACAATGTGCTTTTGAATGTGCTTGCCCCGGTGTTTGAAAGAGGTATGGAAAAAAACATATTCAACAGGATTGCCGAACCATACCATTTGGCAGTTGCGCTTGACAGCCTGTGTAATGCCTTTCTTTTCCTCTGGCTTGAGGAACCAGATCTGAATACATATCCGGAAGATCCCGATCTTATACTGAATATTTTTTTTCAGGGATTGATTGATCACAGATGAAATTTTTTGATCTTTCTTTTGCGTATGGCAACATATTTTAGAATAAATATCATAAAAACGATATGTTGCCGATATAATTTGATTTGACACTTTAACTGATATTTGGAGGATATATGTCGCATTTGCGCAGAGTGATATGCAATCCTGTTACATGGATCCCCGGACTTGTCTTCCTGTTTCTGTCTTTTTTTATCTCAGGATGCAGACAGCGGCCCAAGGGGCCACCACATGGAATACCGGAGGTAACAGTCTATACGGTCAGGCCGGAACCTGTTCTTCTGAGTACTGAATTGCCAGGACGCACGGTTCCTTTCCGTGTGGCAGAAATAAGGCCCCAGGTAAGCGGTCTTTTAAAAAAACGCCTGTTTAAAGAAGGTGCCTGTGTCAAGGCAGGCCAGCCACTGTATCTGATAGACCCGGCCGAATTTGAGGCGGCCCTTGCCAATGCCGGTGCAGCCCTTGCAAAGGCCATATCAAATGTGCCGGCAATCAGATCAAGGGTTGAACGTTATAAAAAACTCCTGCCTTTCAAGGCCATCAGCAGGCAGGAATATGACGATGCCGTGGCTGCGCTTGGACAGGCAAGATCCGAGATAAAATACTGGGAGGCACAGGTAAAAAGGGCAAAAATAAATCTTGCCTACTGTCATATTACTGCCCCCATATCAGGACGTATAAGCAGATCTTATGTGACAGAGGGGGCCATCCTTACAGCTTATCAGCCTGCTGCCATGGCCACCATACAACGCCTTGACCCCATTTACGTAGATGTGCCCCAATCCACCACGGAACTGCTCCGTCTGAGACAGAGACTCAAACAGGGCCGCATCAAATATCATGCCAGGAATCGGAATATGGTCAGGCTTGTGCTTGAAGATGGAAGCATATATCCATTGATGGGAATACTCCAGTTCCATGAGGTTAATGTGGATTCAACAACAGGTTCTGTTATCCTGAGGATCATGTTTAAAAATCCGGAAGGTGTCCTTTTACCGGGAATGTTTGTCAGGGCAGTAATCAGGGAGGGGATAAACCCTGCGGCCATTCTTGTTCCCCAACAGGCGGTTTCCCGTACACCAAAGGGAGAGCCCTTTGTTTTTACAGTAGGAAAGGATAACACAGTTGTTCTGAAGATGATTAAGATAGACAGGGCTGTTGGCAGCAGGTGGCTTGTTTCTTCAGGAATTACCCCGAAAGACCGCATAATTGTCACGGGGCTGCAGTTCATAAGACCAGGCATACCGGTTAAGGTAGTTGCTTCAAAAAATACGGATAAAAAGGGGGCAAAAGGTATGTCAGACAGAACAGAACCGGACAGACATGCCCGGCTTAAAGACACTTTCCCTGTTATTGCCGGCGATGAAAATACAATGCGTACTGTATCCACAGGGTCTTTTAAGGGAAACCGGTATCTGAACGGAGGGGCATGATGCTATCAAGGTTTTTTCTGGACCGCCCTGTTTTTGCATGGGTTATTGCCATTGCGATAATGAGTGCAGGTGTGTTATCCATCCATTTTTTGCCTGTATCTCACTATCCTGAACTTGCGCCTCCTGTTATTGCCGTTGACTCGTTTTATCCCGGGGCATCTGCCGAGACAGTGGAAAGTACTGTTACACAGATTATAGAACAAAAGATGACCGGCCTTGACAAGATGCTATATCTTTCAGGTTCCAGCAGTTCATCCGGGGCATCACGCATTGAACTTACTTTTGCTCCAGGGACTGATCCGGATCTTGCCTGGTCAAAGGTTCAGAATAAACTTCAGCTTGCCATGGCAAGCCTGCCTGATGTGGTACAACGTCAGGGGGTCAAGGTAAGCAAATCAACCCGCAACTATATGCTTGTTGTGGGGATTGTTTCTGAAGATGGCAGTATGGACGGCAATGACCTGAGAGACTATGCCAGATCCAATCTGGAAAAGGTCCTTGCCCGCATACCCGGAGTAGGGGAGGTAGAGGCCTTTGGTACCGAATATGCCATGCGCATATGGATTGATCCTGACAAACTGACCAACTATCATCTTACTGTAGAAGATGTTGCAAGATCCCTTAGGTCATATAATGTGGAGGTTTCAGCAGGACAGTTTGGCGGGGCTCCGGCTGTCAGAGGCCAGCGTATGAATGCCTCGATTATTGTCCAGCATTATCTCAGAACACCTGAACAGTTTGCATCCATTCCTCTCCGTATAAACAGAGATGGCTCCAGAGTTCTTGTCAGGGATGTGGGCCGTGTGGAACTTGGAACTGAACGGTACGACATACTGGCAAGATTTAACGGAAAACCCTCCGCCTTTCTTCTTATCCGCAAGGAACCGGGTGCCAATGCCCTTAAGACTGAAGAGGCGATCAAGGCCAAGCTGAAGAGTATGAGCCGCTACTTTCCTCAAGGGATGAAGGTGGTATACCCATACAATACCACAACCTTTACCAGAGTGGCCATTCATGAGGTGGTCAAGACCTTGTATGAGGCGATTTTTCTGGTTTTTCTGGTAATATGGCTTTTCCTGGGCAACCTTCGTGCCACCCTGATTCCGACTATTACGGTCCCTGTTGTTCTTCTTGGAACCTTTGCAATTATTGGAATGCTTGGATTTTCCATAAATGTGCTGACCATGTTTGCCATGGTTCTGGCCATAGGTCTTTTGGTAGACGATGCTATTGTGGTCGTGGAAAATGTGGAAAGGATAATGAGTGAAGAGGGGCTTTCTGCCAAAGAGGCTACGGCCAAGTCCATGGATCAGATTACCAGCGCCCTGATAGGAATCGGCCTTGTACTTGCAGCAGTATTCGGTCCAATGGCCTTTTTCCCGGGTTCTACAGGCATTATATACAGACAGTTTTCTGTTACCATTGCAGCCTCAATGCTTCTGTCTGTTCTTGTAGCGTTAATCCTTACTCCGGTTCTATGTGCAAGTCTTTTAAAACCGGTGCCTGCCGGACATGAGCCTGCAGATAGCGCAGTTTCTTTCCTGCGGCCTTTTTTCAGATGGTTTGACCGCGTGTTCAGGGGATTAAGGAACATATACATAAGCAGAGTGGGGCATGTGTTGGGAAAGAAAACAGTATATATCCTGATCTATTTTATTCTTGTAGGAGTACTGTCTTTCTTTTTCTTGCATCTGCCAACCGCTTATCTTCCCAATGAAGATCAGGGGATCATCCTTGTTATGGCCAATCTTCCTTCCGGTTCTACCCTGGAACAGACGCAGAACATAATGAAACAGGCAGAGCGCCATTTTTTGGTCGATGAGAAGGATGCGGTAAAATCCTTTGCCTATTTGACGGGATATTCTTTCAGCGGCCAGGGGCAGAATGTAGCCCTTGGTTTTGTAAACCTGAAAGACTGGAAACTGCGTGATCGGCCGGATTTAAAGGTAGGAGCAGTTGTTGGAAGGGCAATGCGGGTGTTTTCCCGTATAAAAGGTGCCAGGGTCTTTGCCTTTCCGCCCCCTGCTATTATAGAACTTGGAAATGCCACGGGTTTTGACTTTGAACTCCTCGATTTTGGGGGGCTTGGGCATAAAAGGCTTATGGCCGCACGCAATCAGGTCCTCAGGATGGCAGCAATGGATAAGAGGGTAATACGTGTCAGGCCTAATGGCATGGAGGATGTGCCCGAATACTATGTTGATGTGGATTGGCAAAAGGCCGGAGCTCTTGGGGTGCCTATCACCTCCATACATGATACTGTTGCTGTCTCTTTCGGCAGTGCATATATAAACGACTTTGTAAGGGCTGGAAGGGTAAAAAAGGTCTATCTTCAGGCAGATGCTCCATACCGGATGCTGCCTTATGATCTGAAGAAACTGTATGTCAGAAATACCTCTGGCAAGATGGTGCCGTACTCCTCATTTGCATCAGGGCACTGGTCCAGTGGCTCTCCACGGCTTGAGCGATACAACGGGTTTCCATCCATAAACATATGGGGTGAACCTGCGCCTGGCAGAAGTTCAGGAGAGGCCATGGCTGTTATGGAGGAGTTTGCCTCAAGGCTTCCTCACGGAATTGCCTTTGACTGGACAGGCCTTTCCTATCAGGAAAGGATGGCTACAAATCAGGCCCCGCTTCTGTATGCCTTTTCTGTCTTTGTCATATTTCTCTGTCTTGCCGCCTTGTACGAAAGCTGGCCTATTCCGATTGCAAACATGCTGATGCTTCCGCTTGGAGTTCTTGGCGCCACAGTGGCCACATGGTCACGCGGTCTTTACAATGATGTCTATTTTCAGATCGGGTTTATAACCACCATGGGGCTTTCAACAAAAAACGCAATACTCATTATTCAGTTCATAAAGGAGCGTCTGAGTCACGGAGAGGGCCTTGAAGAGGCTGCCCTTGGCGCTGTACGTGTGCGATTCAGACCTGTTGTTATGACATCCCTGGCCTTCTTTTTTGGTGTCCTGCCTCTTGCGGTTGCAACCGGTGCCGGGGCAGGAGCGGAAAACGCCATTGGCACAGCAGTCTGTGGGGGAATGATTTCGGCAACTTTTATAGATCTCTTTTATATCCCCTTGTTTTTTGTGGTTGTATATACATGGATCAAGGGAAAGAAGTCTGAACAGGATATTAAACAAAAACAGGCAAGGGAGGTGATTTGACATGGGAAGATTTGCATACCTCGTTGCAATGCCTTTTCTGTTTTTTGCCTGCACCCTGGCCCCGACATACCTTCGTCCCGGTCCCTTTGCACCTGACAGATGGCCGGAGGGATCTGCATACCGGACTTCGCATAAATCCCTAAAAATACCGAGTGCCCGGGAGACAGGATGGCAGGAATTTTTTACTGACAGGAGACTTGAAGAGATTATAGAAACTGCCCTGAATAATAACCGTGATCTGAAACTGGCTGCTCTTAATGTGGAAGAGGCCCGTGCCATGTATGGCGTTAAACGGGCGGATCTGTTTCCGGTTGTAAATGCTACAGCAGCAAGAGGTAAACAGCGGATGCCGGATACACACGGTTTTGGACAGAAACTCATACTGACAGAATATAGCGCTGGTTTGGGAATCACTTCCTGGGAGATAGATTTTTTTGGCCGTATAAGGAGCCTTGAGAGGCAGGCCCTGGAGGAATATTTTGCAACAGAAGAGGCAAGACGGGGTGTTCAGATATCTCTTGTGTCCGAGGTGGCAAGGATATATTTTACCCTTGCTGCAGACAGGGAAAGACTGGCCCTTGCCCGATCAACCCTTAAGACCCAAAAGGCGTATTACGGTCTGCTCAAGAAACGTTATGATTTTGCCCTTGCCACTGAACTGGATCTTGCCAGGGCCAGAATCCAGGTGCAGGCAGCAGAAAGAGATGTGGCCTACTACCTTCGGCTGACCGCGAGTGATAAAAATGCATTGAATCTGTTGACAGGATATAAAATGCCGCATCTTTTACTGCCGGAAAACCTGAATGATGCAGGAGGGATCAAAAAGATATCTTCCGGGATTCCTTCAGAGGTGTTGCTTAACAGACCCGACATTATGGCGGCTGAACACAGACTTAAAGGATCATATGCATTTATAGGTGCAGCCCGTGCAGCCTTTTTCCCTCATATATCGCTTACAACCGCTATTGGAACTGCAAGCAGTGATCTGTCCGGGCTTTTTGGCGCCGGCTCAAAGAGCTGGAAATTCATATCCAATGTTGCCATGCCGGTCTTTGATGCCAGAACCTGGGCAGCATACAGGGTTAGCAAGGCAGAACAGAAAATTGCGCTTGTGAAATATGAACGGACCATTCAAAATGCATTCAGGGAGGTGGCAGATTCCCTTGCAGTTCAGGGTACGGCGAAAAGACAGGTGTTGGCACAGCAATCCCTTGTTGATGCTGCACTCCGGATATACCGCTTGTCCATGAAACGTTATGATCTGGGGATAGACAGCTATCTTTCTGTCCTTGATGCACAGCGTTCCCTGTATGCAGCACAGCAGCGGCTTGTTTCTCTTCGCCTTCTCAGGATAACAAACAGGATAAAACTTTATGCCGCTCTTGGGGGAGGAGGAGATTAGCAGGAAGTTGAAATCTGAATCTTGCCAATTACGTTGGCTCAATTGTTGCATAAATTGTCCTTTAACCATATTGCCCGTACTTTATATCTTTGGAGCAATGCCCGTTATCCAATATGTTATAATTTTCTAAAAGTATGGATAACAGGCATAAACAGGAACTGATAGGGTTATGAAACAGACAATGAGCCGCACGGTTTTGATTCTTATATCCTTTATCCTTGTCTTTGACATCTGTGTATATGCCGACCAGCCTCCTTCCTTTCATGACAGAGACATGCATGATATACGTATTGGTGTGTTGGCCAAGCGGGGATATCAATTGTGTCTGAAAAAATGGGTGCCGACCGCCGAATATCTGACTGAAAACATACAGGGATACCGTTTTTCCATTGTTCCGCTTGCCTTTGATAAATGTGACATGGCGATTCAAAAAAAAGGGGTGGATTTTATCCTTGCAAATCCATACATTTACATATGCCTTGAAAAAAAATACGCTGTTGAGCGCATAGCAACCCTGAACAACCGTCGTGTGACCGGTACTTATACCCTGTTCGGGGGGGTTATATTTTGCAGAAAAGACAGGAATGATATTCACACCCTGCATGATCTTGAGAACAAGTCCTTTATGGCAGTGGATAAAAATTCTTTTGGAGGCTGGCTGGCTGCCTGGCGAGAGATAAAAAAGGCTGGCATTGATCCGTTCAGGGATTTTAGGACCTTGTCCTTTGGGGGAACTCATGATGCAGTTGTATATGCAGTTAAAGATCGCAAGGTCGATGCAGGAACAGTTCGTACAGACACACTCGAGCGGATGAGTCATGAGGGCAAGATAAGGCTTGAAGATTTTCGTGTAATAAACGGTTCCTTGCATGACGCATCAAAGGTGGATTTTCTCTGTTCAACCGCACTATATCCTGAATGGCCGTTTGCAAAAGCACCCTATACTCCAACAGGCCTTGCCAAAAAGGTGTCCGTTGCCTTGTTGATGATGCCTCCGGACTGTGAGGCCGCAAGGGCAGCGAAATGTGCAGGCTGGACAATTCCCCTTAATTACCGGCATGTACATGATTGTCTGATTGATCTGCGGATTGGCCCATACAGGGATTATGCAAAGGTCTCTCTTGTACAGGCAATACAGCAACACAGGAATGTAACATTTGCATTCGCGGGGTTGATGTTTGCAATCACTTTATTTGCAATATATGCCCTTGTTCTTGCCATGAAACAGAGGCGGATGAAAAAAAGGACACAGCTTCTTCTTGATGGAATCCCCAATCCTGCCTGGCTTGTAACAAGGGATCGTCATATCGTTATGCAGAACATGGCATCTGAATCTTTTGGGTCAAAAACAGGCGGGTATTGCTGGGAAGGGATCATTCATCTTGATGCCCTCTCTGACGAATGCAGGGAGGCATACAAGAAAACAGGCGTTCCCCTGCCTGGAACAAAATGTTCCTTTTGCATGGCAGATGAGGCACTTGACAAACAGGAGTCCTTTAACAAGGAACTGGAAATAAATGATGCTGTGTTTGATATTGCATGGATTCCCCTGGGAAAAGACCTGTATCTACATTATGCCATAGACATAACAAGGCATAAGGAGGTGGAAAAAGAACTGAAGTTCCAAAAAATGGACCTGCAGCGCTATATAGATCATCTGTCCACCTTCACGGCAAGGCTCTCTGCTGACGGAACCGTACTTGCCGTTAACCGGACGGCATTGCAGCAATGCTGTTCTACTGCCGAAAAAATCATTGGAAAGCCGTTTTGGGATGCCCCATGGTGGAATTATGACAAGGCCCTTCAGGCCAGGGTAAAGGAATATGTTTTAAGGGCGGCGAGACTTGAATCTGTATGTGCAGAGGAGAAGATAGCGATAAAAGATGGATTCATGGAAATAAACTTCAGATTGAATCCTGTTCTTAACAGCGCTGTAAACGATAAGACCGTTGAATACATAGTTGCAGAAGGGCAGGATATAACATATCTGAAAGAGACGGAAGAATATCTGCGCAAGTTGCAGGAAGAGTTGAAAAATGCCATTGCAATGGCCAACAGTATGGCCAGCCGGGCTGAGGAAGCAAATATTGCAAAAAGTGAGTTTCTGGCCAACATGAGTCATGAGATACGAACCCCGATGAACGGGGTTATTGGTATGATATCTCTTTTGCTCGACACCAGTCTGAGTGATGAACAGCGTTACTTTGCTGAAACCGTCAAAAGCAGTGCAGAATCATTGCTGTCCATTATTAATGATATTCTGGATTTTTCCAAGATAGAGGCGGGGAAGCTTGATCTGGAAACCATTGTATTTGATCTGCGCGGTATGATGGATGACCTTGCATCAGCGCTGGCCATACCCAGCGAGGAAAAGGGGCTTGAATTTATATGTGCAGCAGACCCTGATGTTCCGGATCATCTTGCAGGTGACCCGGTCCGTCTGCGTCAGATACTTGTAAATCTTGCAGGTAATGCCATCAAGTTTACGGAGCAGGGGGAAGTCGCTGTGCGGGCCAGCCTGTATGATGAAACCAATGATGATGTGGTGCTCCGTTTTTCTGTAAAGGATACGGGGATAGGTATTCCAAAGGAAAAACAGGTTGTACTGTTTGATAAATTTACCCAGGCAGATGCATCAACTACGCGGAATTATGGCGGTACCGGTCTTGGCCTGGCCATATCAAAGCAGCTTGCAGAGATGATGGGCGGTGAAATAGGTGTTATCAGTGAAGAAGGGAAGGGGTCGGAGTTCTGGTTTACTGTCAAACTGAAAAGGCACTATGGAAAGGAAGACAGGGAAACACAGACTCTTGTTCCGGCAGACCTTTGTAATGCCCATATCCTGGTAGTTGACGACAATGCCACAAACCGAGAGGTTTTGATGGCACAGTTTGCTGCCTGGGGTATCAGGGGAGAGGATGCCCCTGATGGAAATACTGCATTACAGTTGATGTACAAGGCATATGGGGCGAAGGATCCATTCAGGGCCGCTGTTATAGATATGCAGATGCCCCGCATGGACGGTATTGAACTGGCGCAGGCGATAAAATCGGATGCAAGATTAGAAGACATACATCTTGTACTCTCAAGTTCTATGGGAAAGATAGGAACTCTGGAAGATATAAGAGGGCTTGGTTTTGATGCATATCTTTTGAAGCCTGTCAGACAATCGGATCTGTTTGACTGTATATCTTCGATACTTGCAGATAAATCCGCCAAAGGAGAAAAAAAGGCCAGCAAGGCGCATAGCTCAGGCAAGCTTCGTCGGGGCAAGGTGTCTGTACTTGTTGCTGAAGACAATATTGTCAATCAACAGGTGGCGCAGGCCCTGCTGAAAAAACTGGGCGTGGATGCCGAAGTTGCAGATAACGGTGTAATGGCCCTCAGGGCACTTGAAGCAAGGCATTATGATCTTGTGCTTATGGATATGCAGATGCCTGAAATGGATGGGGTTGAGGCTACAAAACAGATTCGCAGTCCTGAATCTGATGTGCTTGACCATGATATTCCTATCATTGCCATGACGGCCAATGCCCTTAAGGGAGACAGAGAAACATGTATCAAGGCAGGGATGAATGACTATCTGACAAAACCGGTCAACCCGAATACCCTTGCTGAGATTCTTGACAAATGGCTTCCCGGCAAAATATCTCAGGGAGGAGAGAAAACAGAGAAAAATTTTTTATCGGAAGAGAATAGTGAGCTTCCAGTCTTTGACAGCGCAGGGACATTGGCCCGTTTGATGGATGATGCAGAACTTGTAAAAACTGTAGTAAATGCCTTTTTGGATGACATACCGCATAAGTTGGAAGATATGGACAGATACCTGAATGAAGGGGCCATGAAAGATGCAGAACGTAATGCCCATACCATCAAGGGGGCATCTGCCAATGTGGGAGCAGAGCGGTTGCGTTTTGCGGCATTTGAGACAGAAAAGGCAGCGAAAAAGGGGGATATGGAAGCAGTCAGGGCACATATGGCTGTAATGAACACGGAGTTTGAGGTTTTCAGGCAAATGGTAAGCGAGAACCTCTTGTAATGGTTCAGAAGGTGGCTACAGAGCATTAAGACCTGAATGAGGTATATGCCGCCCCTTACGGGTAAGGTCGGGAGAATGCAGGAATGCGTATACTGATAGCTGAAGACGATTTGACATCCCGTATGGTTCTTGGCAGTGTGTTGAAAAAAAGCGGGTATGATGTGGTTGAGGCCGTTAATGGTGCCAAGGCCTGGAACATAATGAAACAGGATGATGCGCCGAAACTTGCCATACTGGATTGGGTGATGCCAGAGATGGACGGATTGGATGTCTTGCGCAAGATTCGTAAGATCCAGACCGACAATCCTCCCTACATCATTATGCTGACCTCAAAAGGAGACAAGACCCATGTGATAACAGGGCTTGATGCAGGGGCCAATGATTACCTCAGCAAGCCTTTTGATCCAGGTGAACTCAAGGCCCGTATAGGTGTTGGAATACGTATGATAAAACTGCAGGAAGAACTTATCAAGAGCAGGGAATTATTGCTTTATCAGGCCACCTATGATCCGTTAACAGGTTTGCTGAATCGCAGGGCTATCTTTGACAAATTACGCCAGGAACTGTCACGGGCCAAACGTAACAATGGTTTTGTTATGGTGGGTATATGTGATATAGACTATTTCAAGGATGTCAATGACAGATATGGCCATCAGACAGGAGATGATGTGTTGACCGGATTATCCTGCATTCTGAAGAGCAGTCTCAGAGAATATGATTCATTGGGGCGTATAGGGGGTGAGGAATTTCTTGCAGTGATTCCCGTAGACAAAGAGGTGGATCCAGTCCCTTTGTTTAACCGGTTACGTGAAAATATTGCTAAAAGCAAAATTAAGACCCGGACAGGGGTACTGTCTGTTACAATAAGTATTGGAGTTGCCTGTGCAACAAAAAGCAGCAGCGAGGAAAGTGTTGTAAAGGCTGCTGATGCCGCCCTGTACAGGGCCAAAAGATCAGGCCGCGACTGCGTTGTTTTTGATGAATCCTGCAGTTTGACATAAAAACCTGTTTCACAGAACAGCAGTCATTTCTGCAAGAATCTTTTTTTGAACGTCTGCCGTGTCGGACACGGCAGAAGGTTTTGTACATCCCCGTGTTTTTCTCTACTCCACGGGCTCGAACAAAAGTTTACCTTTGGTATTGTCATAGAGCCTGAGTCTGCCCCTGAACATCTTCTGTTCGCCAAAGATACTGATCAGCCTGACCTTATCATCTTCCAGTTCCACAACATCAACGCTTTCAAGGATCTTTTTTTCATTTCCATTATCCAGGATAAACGCATGTGCTTCACACATGTTACACCTCCCGATCTGTTGGTTTGTCGGTTTTTGTCCCTATCAACATATTGTATCTATACCCATGATACAGGTTTTGTCAAGGAGTGTAACGGGAAATAACAGAAAGACCTTTCATCTCTGTATACAAGAATGGCAATACTGTTAGATTCAGGCCGCAAACCGGTTGTATTGCAAAAAACAGAAGGCGGGTCAGTCCTTTTTCCTTATAAGCAGCATTGACAGATAGTCTGGATTTGTATCGGGATGTTCAGATATGTTTTTTACTATATTTTCTCCGGTCAGGCCGCATCTTGAAACAAGGACGGATCTGTCCGCAAGATCTAACTTTGTGAGGGTGTCCAGTATTTTTCTGTACTTGCGATACACCTTAAGGATTACCACTGTGTTTGATGTGTCAACTGCCTTTTTCAGATTCCCCTCTCCAAGTGCTCCGGACATGACTGTAAAAGATTCCTCTGCCTTTGCCATAATCTGTCCTGCTCTTGCTGCTGCTGCATGATAAGATGTGATGCCGGGGATAATTTTTATTGATATGCGGGGGTCGTTTTTCTGTACTGCCTCCATCAGATAGCCAAAGGTACTGTAGGTCATGGGGTCACCTAATGTAATAAATGCAGCGTCCTTTCCTTCTTTTATCGTGGAAATTACCTTTGATGCATTGTCCTGCCATGCAGTTTCAAGAATCTTTTTATCAAGTGTCATGGGAAAACCGAGGTGAATAACCGGTGTGTCTTTTTTTAAATGGGGTGATACAATCTCTTCTGCAAGAGAATAGGTGTTCTTTGTTGATGATGCTGCAAATACTACAGATACCTTTTGTAATATGTTTACTGCCTTAAGGGTGATGAATTCAGGGTCTCCAGGACCAATACCTATGCCGTACAATATTCCTGTTTGCATCATATTTACCGTAAGATTTGTGTTATTGCCATCCATAAACAGGCCTTTCGGCCGGTTTCATCTAAGACTTTTTTCTTTTGCCAGTTTGACTGCCTTAAAGACCTCAATACCAGAGAGAGGTTTTGCGGGATTAAAGCGTCCATTCTTGTCAAGATTCATGATGCCAAGTCCAACAACTGCCTGAATCTGGGCAAAAAAGGGCGAATCTGAGGAAACGTCTTTGATATTTACAGGTTCTGAATCCGGAAGATCAAAGCAGATAAAGATGGCAAATGCAAGTGTTTGCCTTTTAAGAGGCATGTCCGGATAAAACCTGTATTTGTTTGTTTTGGGGAATACCCCCCTGTAAACGGCGGTTTCTATGAATTTGTATCGCCTTCCACCCATGTAGTCAACATCCCTGAACTCCCCATATTTATGTTTTTTATTTGCCCTTTTTTGAATGTCATGTCTGTAGTCAGGGGTTTTGATGCGCATGTTCGTTATCTTGACAAGCATTTCAGCAAAGTCTGCCCTTGTTATTTCGGGTATGTTCATGAACTGGCTGATATCGTTAAAACGTGCAGGGTACAGAATCCTGCCAATCTCGTATATCCCGTCCAGAAGCCTCATGGTAGGCCTGGATATTATCTTTTCATCCACTATGTATATTTGTCCGTTTCTGACCGCCTTGATGGCCGCAAATCCCGGCTCTTCCTTAATGCGTCTTACAGTAACGTGATTCATTGCTCCTGTCTGAGCTATGTATATATCTATGTCGTCTGCGTGAGAAAGTATCTTTTCTTTGCCGTAAGATGCAATGTTTGTATTTCTGTGTGCCTTTGCATCTTGCGCAACATTTATGCCTCCTGCTGTTCTTAATGCAAATATTGCAATGGAATCGGGAGAAAAGGTTTTCATTCTGCTGTGAATGGATTCTAAAAATACCCTCTTTTTCCTGGACACAGGAATGTCTTCTGTAAGCCTTTTTGTCCTTTCCAGTCCGGCCTTGAAATCCCTTATCATCTCATTGGCACGGGATTCCCTTCCTGTAAGCATCCCTAATTTTTTCCAGTAGGAATACATTTCAGTTACTGTTCTTGGCTGCAATGATACTACAACAATTCCTGCATCTTGAAGCTTTGCAACAAAATTGGGGTAGCCCTTGGCTATCATTGGCCTTATCAGTATCAAGTCCGGATTGGCGAGAATGAATTTCTCAGTATCATCATGATAACTGAAAACAGGCTTGCGAATCACAGGAGGAGGAAACGCCTCATGTTTGGATACCCCGATGATTTCTTTGTCAAGACCAAGGGAAAACAGATTTTCTGTGTGGGCCCCATACAGGGATATTATTCTTTTGAAGGGGGACCTGACAGTTATGGTGTGTCCTGAACGGTCTTTAAAACTGCTGTTTTTGGCATCTGCATCTGCGCCGGATACGGCAAATATAAAAAGCAGTACAATGACAAATGCATGTTTTTTGATACTGTTATTTTTCATGTCTGTATATTACCTGTTTTGAATTTGAATACATGTCAAAGTAGACCTTTGAATCCACCTCAAATATATCCTTTATGTTTTGTTCGTTAAAAACATCGCTGGTATCTCCGGTTATTATTCTGTGACCTGCTTTCATAAAAACCAGTCTGTCACAAAAAGCAGAGGCAAGGTTAAGATTGTGCATGGCTGCAATAACGCTTTTGCCTCTTTCCCTGACCATTTTTGAGACTATGTCAAGGGTCTGCAAGGTATGTTTGATATCCATATTGGAGGTAGCTTCATCCATGATGATAACAGGGGTGTCCTGAGCCAGTGCCCTTGCAAACACAACACGCTGCTTTTCTCCTCCACTCAAGTTTGTGACATGTTCTTCAGCAAGCTGTTCAATTTCCATCTGTTCCATAACATGTGTAACAATATCCATGTCTTTTGATGAGGGATCGGCAAATCTTGGTATGTGCGGGTGTCTGCCCATCATTACCACTTCCCTTACAGTAAAGGGAAAGTTGATATAAAAATCCTGAGGCACAAGGGCCAGTTCGCGCGCAATATTACGACGGCTCATACAGGTTATGTTGTTACCTCTGTAGACAATATTCCCCGAGTCCGGTTTCCTGTTTTTCAGGATCAGATCCAGCAGGGTGGTCTTTCCGCATCCATTGGGGCCAAGTATGCCGTAGAAAAGACCTCTTTCAAAATCAAGGTCAAGATGGCTGAAAACCGGTTTTTGTGCATAGGAAAAGGAAATGTCCCTTATGCAAAAGAGTTTATCCACGTGTTACACCAATTCTCTTTTTTCTGAATATGTAACAAAAGAATGGACCGCCTATAAGTGCAGTCAGTACACCTATGGGTATTTCATGGGGAAGCACTGCACGTGTAACCGTATCTGCAATGAGGAGCAGAATGGCGCCCGCAAGAGCCGACGTCGGAATCAGCGCCCTGTTGTCAGGTCCGAGAAAGAAACGCATAAGGTGGGGAATAACAAGTCCCACAAATCCTATGATACCGGATACCGAAACACAACCCGCTGTAACAAGGGATGCTGTTATCAGCAAAATAATCCTTACACGTCTGGTCTCAATACCGAGAGACAGTGCAGACCTGTCTCCAAGGGACATTATGTTAAGGTCCCTGCTGAAAAACATGCATACAAGGAATCCTGCAAAAACGAATGCCAATACAAGAAAGACATCCAACCATGTTTTGGAGCCAAAGCTGCCCATCAACCAGAATATTATTATTGAAACCTGTTCGTCGGCCAGATACTTGAGAAAACTGATTCCTGCAGACAGTATGGAGGCTACTATAATTCCTGAAAGTATCAGATTGTTTGATGATGTGTTGCCATCAGATGATGCAATAAAGATAACGGCAACAAGAGTAACAAGTGCCCCTGCAAAGGCAAATACCGGCACGGTGTACAAACCTAAAAACATCATATCTGAAAGAAGGGCAATAGCTGCCCCAAAGGCTGCACCAGCAGATATTCCAAGTGTGTAGGGATCTGCAAGAGGGTTCATGAGAATACCCTGAAATACAACTCCTGCAATGGAAAGACCTGCGCCAACAATTGCAGATGTTAGTATGCGCGGTAATCTTACGGCCATGATAACATATGGAATAACATGGCCCGTTTCTGCAAGAGAGGTTGTGTCTCCTGTTATTGCAGCAGCAATAACCATTAATACCTGCCTGGGCGATATCTTTATATATCCCATGCAGGTGGATACAACTATGACAGCTGCAAGCAAAAATATAAGGAAAAACATTTTGATGGTGAGATTTCCTTTTGCATCTTTTTTTTGCATATATTGAGGCCTGTAATTCCTGTTCTATAATCTGCGGGGCCCTTTGATCTTGTGCAAAAAAGCCTGTCTCCGGAAATGGGAGCCGTTTCCATGCAGTGAGAGTGAAAGGAATTGAAAACTCCTTAGTGTGCAAACACTGGCGGGTGGAACACTAAGGAGTATATGTAATGGGAGTTTTTATACAATCACAGTGTTATGTTGTTATCTTTTGCGACATCCTTTATGTGCTTTACATAGATATTGTCCCATTTCTGATTTTCACCCAGGCCCCTGATTATGCATTTAACACGAATTCCCTCTTTTTTAAACGTGTTTTTCCATGAATCATCATCATCTCCTGCCATGTCATTATTTGCATGGTCGCCGGCAACGATCATAAGGGGCTTTAATATAATCTTCCTGATCTTACTGTGTTTTACTGCGAAGACCGTATCGCTTAAAGAGGGATATCCTTCAACTGTACCTATAAATATATGTGCCTTTGGATATGTCTTTCTCATTATCTGCTGGAATTCGGCATAAATGCCTGTGCTGAAAAACTCGTTTCCGTGGCCCATGTAGACCAGAGCAGAATTATTTTTTTCTGCGAGCATAACATCCTTGGCAAGTGTTTTGGCAGCAATCTTCATATCCTCATGATAATCGTGTGTCGGGCCAAACATGCCAAGTGCAGGTCTGCCTATTACCAGTTTTATAAAAGGTGAGTATTTTTTCTTTATGGTCTTTATACTGTTCAGACCTCTTACATAAGAGCAGAGATCCAGAAACTCCTCACCGCAATAGATGTGGGTTGGCTGGACAATTATTGTCCTGTAGCCTGCATCCTGAAGTTCAGCAATGGTTGCAAGAGGTCCTTTTACATACAGTATTTCTTTTGGAATATCTTTGTTTGCAGCAAGGAACCTGGTATCATGTTGTCTTTTATGCCATATCTTTCTGATAATATTGGATGTAAATGCTATTCTTACCTTTATGTTTGGAAACGCCTTTTGAACTGCCTTTTGTATGTTGGTAATGTTAAGCAGGGCAGAAGGATAACTCGTGCCAAACCCTGCCAGCACAATGGCCTTTTTGTTCGCAGGATGCTTCATGGCAACGGCCTGACTGACAATAATAAAAAAAAAGATTGTCGCTGTAATACCCACAAAAGTTTTCTTGAAAGTTTTCATTTTAATACCTCCTGTGTTTCAAGATTTAAATTAGGAATGGAAACATAGCCAGTTTTCATTTTTATAAAATGATATGTTTCCGCAATATATACTTCTTGATATACTCCTTGCACAGGATTGTGCAGGATCATCTGTCTGTTATGCTGCATGTCTGCGGCAGGACGGGAATAGACAGACACACATACAGGAAGACCTCCTGCATGAGATTGCCATTATTCCTTGTTTTGGATAAATGTCATTTTTTAAGGACTGAAAAGTCAGGATTGTCTGGAAACTGATCTTGGGATGTGCATTACACAAATATAATTAATCAAAAACATTGCGAAGTATTGCACTGCCTTTTTTCAAAAAAAAACCCGGGCTGACTCATTACGTCAATCCGGGATTTCCCTTTTTTATCCTCAAGATCAGCAGGAACAGACTTTTATCCTCGAAAAGCGTCCCTTTTATATCCAGGCAGGTCTTCTGACTTCCCCTGCTTTTCAGCGGCCTTCCCATCAGAAAATCAACGGCAAACAGGTTGCCGGAAACATTGAAGATCCAACAGTGGCACACAGGGCTGAAAAGGCTCATAGTGTCTGTTTGTCATCTGAAAAACAGACAGGGGTCACAGCGGCGGGCCCGTCTCCGATTTGCACGGAGTTCCCTATTAAGCGTTTATGCACCTGAACATATCTTGTATTGTTCTATTCAGTTTTAATGATCATGTAAAAGGCCTCGATAATCTTGCAATAGGGCATATATTGTATTGGTCATGGATTTCTTATAGAATATTCAATATTAATAAGTGAAGCCCGTACTGCCAGCTTTTTACGATCACCTTATATACCTGTGATATGTTTTTTGCAAGTTTTTTTTAAAAATTGTTGTTCTTGTATATAATACAGTATGTTAGCATAATGATTCCGGAAACTGATACCAGAGCTGTATAAATAAAACACCCCGATTATATTATGAAAGTGACTTCAGCTTGACAAACAAATTCTTTTAATCTATGAATTTACGGGATACAAGGACAGGTAGGATGGATTGTATCCGGTTTTTGTTTGTCTCAAACATCCTTTACTGTACGGTTTGAATAATGGGTTTATACCTGACATGCGTATCAACTTGTTAGTTTCCTGCCTGCAGATTGCCTTTTTTCACAATCCCGGTGCCAGTCTGCGGGGGTTTTTTGATCTTGTCCAAGAATTCTCATTTACAGATTGGAAACTCATTGCTGTCTTCACCCCATTTCTGACGGGTACTGTTTAACCTTGAAAGATAAGGATCGCAAGATCTTACGCTTTTTTGATTTGTTTGCTGTGTTAAGAAAAGAAATATTTCATTTCCAAGATCGGGGGTTCGTCACAGGGTGATTTGACTGATCACATAATAACAGGCAGGAAATTGAAAATTTTCCTGTACCCTTGAAGTTGTTTATAAGCGAGTGTTAGAAATCCCAACATTTATGAGGTAAAGAGATGAAAAAATCAATTATAATAACGGTTGTTTTTCTCATGTTAATAGTTACATCTGCTTGTTCAACATTAAAGACAAAACAAGGTTCTTCTCCCGAGCATATAACGGCAGCATCCTCTCCGCAACCCTCAAATGTATCATATGATTTTAAGGATATTCTTGTTCCTAATTCAATGAAACTGATTAATGATGATTCCATAGTGATTGAAACAGGGAATATGAAAACCGGGCTTATCTGTTTCAAGGGCAGGGTTGATCCTGTCTCTCTGTTTGATTTTTTTGTAACCAGCATGGCCAGCAATGGATGGCATCTGAGAAGTTACTTTAAATACAGGCGATATATACTTATATACGAAAAATCTGACAGGGACTGTGTAATCAGGATTACTTCCGGTTTCTGGGGAACAAAACTTGAACTGTGGGTAACTCCGAGACATGCCGGCTCTGAAGTTGTTATTCAGTAGCAAAACTCACACTGTTATTAATAATTATGACTGAGATTGTCTCTGGCGGATATTCATGTCCTTACATTCCTTAAGAGAACTCAATATGGCAACGGTTTCTACTCCTATACGTGTGCGTTATTCAGAAGTTGATTCAATGAAATGGGCCAATCATGGTGCGTATGCCCGGTGGTTTGAAGTTGGCAGGGCAGAACTTATGCGTAAGCAGGGACTGACTTACAAGGCCCTTGAAGAAATGGGATATTATCTTCCTATTACAGAGATGCATTGCAAGTATCTTAAACCCATAATATATGATGACTACATACAGGTTGCAACCACTCCTTCAGCAGTAAAAAAGGCCAGCATGCGATTTGAATATGAACTGTCTAAAGATGGGACAGTCATGGCCAGGGGGTATACCTCTCATGTATGTCTCGATGAAAATGCTCGTATAGTCCGCATACCTGAACCTATGTTAAGGATTCTTTTGTAAGCGGTTTGTTTGTGTGTTTTCTCGAATTGGAAGAAAGGTGTTCATATAAAAATCAGTTTCTGAGTACTGTGTATAAAAACCGGTGAACAGCTCTGCTTGACCTTTATATTACAACGTGATAAACGAAGGCTGTTTTTGGTTGCTGTTTTTTTGCAGGTCTGTCAGAATTTCAACAAAGATGTTCTGTAAACATATCAGGGCAGAAAAATACCAAAGGATATAAACCTGTGGTTTGCAAAGCTTCAAGGATGTTTGCAGATACAGTGTTATTATCTGTTCACAAATGGAGTTTTTTGATATCAGTGTTTATCCTGAGAATTATAACAGCAACCTGGATATTCAGGTATAATTTTTTATGATCTCCTGTTCGTAGTCAGTCTGTATGCAGGCAGGTTCATTTGCAGGGTAAACATGGATATTTGTTTTTTTTTGTACATGGACGTTAATTTTATATTTTAAGGAGGTTAGAATAGAATGCCCTATAATGCAGTGGAAATGGAGGATTGGCAGATTTCTGAAGAAGCAGAAAAAAACATGCCAACCCCGGATGAATGGAGAGAAAAATTAGGTCTTACAAAAGAAGAGGTCCTTCCAATGGGAAGGCTCGCAAAACTCGATTTTCTGAAAATCATAGAAAGACTGAAAGACAGGCCCGATGGAAAGTATATAGAGGTTACGGCCATTACGCCCACCCCTCTTGGTGAAGGTAAAAGTACTACCTCGTGTGGTTTGATGGAAGGTCTGGGAAAGCGAGGAAAAAATGTTGGCGGTGCTCTCAGACAGCCATCTGGTGGCCCTACCATGAATGTAAAAGGTACTGCTGCTGGCGGAGGAAATTCCCTGCTTATTCCAATGACAGAGTTTTCTCTTGGTTTGACCGGTGATATTAATGACATAATGAACGCCCACAATCTGGCCATGGTGGCCCTTACTGCACGTATGCAGCATGAAAGAAACTACAATGATGAACAACTTCAAAGGCTTACTGGTATGCGCCGTCTCAATGTGGATCCTACACGTGTAGAGTTGGGATGGGTTATAGATTTCTGTGCCCAGGCATTGAGAAACATAGTTATTGGTCTGGGTGGCAGATATGACGGTTTTACCATGCAGTCCAAATTTGGAATTGCCGTTGGTTCCGAATGTATGGCAATCCTTGCGGTTGTAAATGATCTGGCAGACCTGAGACAGCGTCTTGATAATATAACAGTGGCCTTTGATAAAGCAGGAAATCCTGTTACTACCGGGGACCTGGAAGTTGGTGGTGCCATGACCGCATTTATGCGCAATACCATTAATCCGACACTTCTATGTACAGCAGAATATAATCCATGTATGGTTCATGCCGGTCCATTTGCAAACATAGCTGTTGGTCAGTCTTCCATCATCGCTGACAGGGTTGGTCTCAAGCTGTTTGACTATCATGTAACAGAGAGTGGTTTTGCCGCAGATATCGGGTTTGAAAAGTTCTGGAATGTAAAGTGTCGCTATAGTGGTCTTAAACCCCATGTCTCTGTTCTTACAACCACTATCAGGGCACTTAAGATGCATGGTGGAGGACCAAAGGTGGTTGCAGGTATTCCACTGCCTGAGGAATATACAAAAGAGAATATTGAACTGGTGGAAAAGGGATGTGAAAACATGGTACATCACATCAACACCATTCGCAAGGCAGGTATAAATCCTGTTGTATGTGTTAATCGTTTCTATACAGATACGGATGCGGAAGTTGCTGTTGTTAAGAGGATTGCAGAGGCAGCAGGTGCACGCTGTGCCGAATCAAGGCATTGGGAACTTGGCGGTGAAGGTGCCCTGGAGTTTGCTGATGCAGTTATTGATGCATGTAACGAGGAGAATGATTTTAAATTCCTCTATCCTCTTGAAATGAAATTGCGTGACCGTGTAGATGTGATTGCAAGGGAAGTTTATGGAGCTGATGGGGTTTCCTGGAGCCCTGAGGCTGAACAAAAGGCCAAGATGCTGGAAAACGATCCAAAATATGCAGACTATGCTACGATGATGGTTAAGACTCATCTCAGCCTGAGTCATGATCCAACCCTTAAGGGTGTGCCAAAGGGATGGGTACTTCCTATTCGTGATGTTCTCATCTATTCTGGCGCCAAGTTCCTCTGTCCTTGCGCGGGTACTATCAGCTTGATGCCTGGTACGGGTTCCAATCCTGCCTTCAGGAGGATTGATGTAGACACCGCGACCGGTAAGGTTTCCGGTCTGTTTTAAGATATTCCTTTAACGTGGTATAGGAAAAAAGAGGGTTGCAAATCATAACAGCCCTCTTTTTTTTGTGTTTTTTTTACAATGTTACCTGTTTTTCATGTAAGATTCAGCTTTTTTACACAGGGCAGGATTTTGATCCTCCTGTTATATTGTTTATGTCCATAAAGGGGCTGTTTTACACAATATTGGTACCTGTTGTTCTGGTTTCCCCTGACCCTGCAAGATTTCCCTGTTTCTGAAAATGACAGTCCTGTGTTATGCGCCAGGGTGTCCAAGAAGCACACAGGACCGAAAAAAACCGGCAGAGGCCAACTTCATAGGTCTGTCTGTTGCGGGCAAACGTTATCTTGCTATCATTCCTCTCATGCGATCCGCGGCATTTTCTGCATGGTCTGCTATCTCTCCAACTTTTTCAATCAGTCTTATAAGGTAAAAGACCTTTATGGCATCATTAATACTTTTAAATACAAATGCCTTGAGTTCACGTTCCAGAAGGTCTGCCTCATGTTCTCCCTGTCTTATATCGTATATGATACTTTTTACTTTTTTACGGTTTTCTTCAGAGCGTGTTCTGAAAAAAATTGCGGCAAGGCGTACCAGTTCCGGCAGTTTTTCAACAGATTTGATCACTGCCTCTACTAACTGTTGAAAGTCTACAGCCAGTTCCTTTTCTATACTTTGGTGTCTGAAAGAAAGCCAGAAAAGGGCCTCTTCTACATCATCCATCACATTATCCTGTTCTTTAACATACAGAAAAAACTGAAACTTATCTACAGGCATAAGAATCCCGTAAGGTTGGTGATTACGAATATTCCTTTTTATGTCATCCGCTTCACTTTCCAAACGTGCTACCCTGTCAGTAAGGATTTCAAAATTATCATAATCAGCGTTAATGTGACACACAGATGCCTCCATAAACAATTTGGCGCACTCCTTGACCTTGTCAGCATGTCTCTGGAGATTTTCAAAGGGAGATCTGTAAAACAAAGAAGTAAGTGATAATCGCATAACTTTTCCTCCAAGTGGGCTAAGCCTGTTTGATTTCCTGTTTTTCAGGTAATTATCGATATTATTGAAAAAAGTGTTCTGAAAAAAATATATTCTGCTGATCCACAGATGATTTTTTTGTATCATGATTTCTGCAGGTATCAGTTTGTCAGTATTTGTTATCTGCTTTCAGAAGATTGGTGGTAACGTACTTCAGAAGAATTCAACATGTTTTTGCACCATATGAAGGACATGATCTTCTGCAAAAACAGTGGGTACAGTTTCTGTATTTTTACTGCAACAGGCATGATACTAAAATCCAGTATAAAAGCATGGAAAGCAGAAGTGTAAAAGGAATGGTAATAATCCATGAAAGAGCGATGTTTTTTAAGATTCTGAGGTCAAGTGTACCCATACCTCGCATGATACCTACACCGACAACAGAACCCACCAGCACATGGGTAGTGGAAATAGGAAGCCCTATTCTGGAACAGACAAGGATTGTAGTGGCTGCTCCAAATTCTGCACTGAACCCCCGAACAGGTGTAATGGCTGTTATGTTTTTTCCTATGGTATCTATAACACGGGTCCCAAATGCCATAAGCCCCCCTCCTACTGCAATTCCTCCCGTTAAAAGCATCCAGAACGGGACATGGACCTGAAGGGCTATTGTCTTTGTTTTAATGGCTGAAAAAATTGCAGCAATGGGACCTACGGCATTTGCAACATCATTGGCACCATGAGCAAAGGCTACATAACAGGCAGTCAGTATCTGCAGTTGAGCAAATAATGCCTCTACCCGGGAGTACTGATAATTTTGTGCAGATTTGTCGATTTTACCGGTGTGCCATCTCGCCCACTTTCTGCCTAAAAGTCCCATTGCTATTGCAACAGGAATAGTTGACAGGAACGTGTGAAAAAAACTTACATGCAGATGTAGGTTCTTTAATCCCTTAAATATAAAGGACAGGATTAAAACCATTGCCAGCATAAAAATCAGAAAGGGTGTGTAATGCTCGGCAGCTTCATAAGGATTGTTAACAGACAGTATCTTTTTTTCTATAAAAAGGTACATGCCTCCTGCAATAATTCCTCCCATAACAGGAGAAGTAACCCAACTTAGCACTATTGGTATTATCTTGCCCCAGTTTATGGACACTGTTCCAACACTTAGAACTCCAAATCCCACTATTCCACCTACTATGGCATGGGTGGTGGAAACCGGAAGACCAAAGTATGTTGCCAGATTCACACAGATTCCTGCTGCAATCAGGGCTGCGAACATACCTATCATGAATTTATCCGGTTGTGAGGCCAGCAAAGATGGATCAATAATACCTTTACTGATTGTATTGGTTACATATCCGCCTGCCAGTGCTGCACCAAGGGCGTTGGCAATCATTGATATTATAACAGCCTGTTTAACAGTAATTGCCCTGGAGCCTACAGATGTTCCCATGGCATTGGCAAGATCATTGGCCCCTATGTTTGCTGCCATATAAAAACCGACCAGTATAGCTAATAACAATATAACTGTTTCCATATATTTTCCTGCAAGCTTATCTGTTTTCCGTCTATAGATGGCTGTTTTTTTTACAATTTTGATACCTGTTTGTAATGAATACAGACCAGGTCAACCTGCGGGATCATTGAAAAGTGTCTCATGCATGAATCCTTTTGATACAGCCCTTATGACGCAGGTTAATCTTTTACATGTGTCTTTTAACATATTTCACGATTGGAGGGAAAGCCTTTCCGGGACTGTTTCGAGGAAGACTGAAAGACATAAAAAAAGGACTGTTCCTTAATTAATAAGGGACAGTCCTTTTTGCTTCTACAGAGAAATAGAAATCATAAGTCAGATCAACTCCGAGGGCTCCCAAACCGGCTTCAAGCAGTGAATCTGTAGAGTTTTGTATTAACATTGCTGTTAAGAGACATTTTTCACCCCTTTTTGCATGATTCATATGGTCAAAGATTTGAACAATGCTGAAGGTGTTTCAAATGTTCCATGTGCAGCCAAAACATCATCAGATGCAAGATGATTATCTGTCTGAAAAACCTAACAGGTAATCTTCAGTATAAGGGCAGCTCCAGTATCGCCAGCAGCACATCCTGCACACATCATATATCCGCCGCCTTTCATTACAGTTTCTTCAATACCTTCTATAATCAATCTGCCAACAGTTGGTCCCTGGGGATGGCCAAAGATCAGTGAAGATCCGTAGTTGTTAAAGCCCATAACATCAATATCAAGTTGAGAGGCCATGTAGAGGTCATTTGCGGCAAATGGATTATGGGTCTTTATCACTGTCATATCCTTTGCAGTTTTTCCTGCATGGTCAAGTGCCATTTTTGCGGCTGGAACAACAGCCATGGCCATGTGTGCCTTTTCAGCCCTTGCAAAACCATAGGATACTACCTGGATTTCAACATTGGGGTCTGCGCTTAGTTCCTTGGCCTGATCACGGGTGGTCACTATTATGGCACAGTTGCCGTCAGCAGGGAAGGTCTGGGAACCAAAGGTGTGAATACCTCCCGGCAGTACTGGCCGTAATTTTTCGAGACCTTCCTTTGTGGTTTTGGTTACACCTTCGTCTTCTTCGCAAAGCACAGCCTTTTTCTTGGATATCTTTGCCTCTACAGGGAACATATATCTCTTCTGAAATTCCCTGTCATTTTCAAGAGACATAAGGTACTGTTCGTAACGCCGTAATGTTACTGCGTCAGCGTCTTCCCTTTTAAGATTGTTTTTCTTGGCTACATTTTCTGCAGTCTGAATCATGGCAACTCCGCCGTATGGATCTTTACCGAAATTATCCATCAACCAGTTTTCAGATTCAACCTCTCCTCCTGGTCCCAAAGGATTTGGCCATACAGTATGAGGGCCATTGGAACATCTGTCAGTCATAAGACAGAAAGGAAGTTTGTAAAATCCTGTCTCTATACCAAGAGATGCCTGATATACACAGGTGGCCGAAGTGCTGCAGGCCTGGCTTATTGTTACACCGGGTATGTCTGTGGCGCCCATCATTGCTGCTGCCCACGGACTTCCATAAAACCAGTGATGCTGGCCAATTGTTATGCCGAGAAAAAGATAATCAAATATCTTGGGATCCAGATTTTTTGTTTCAAGCCATCTTTTACTTGTGTTGGCAGCGAGAACAATTGAATTTTCATTTTGCAGTTTTCCCTGCCACCTGAAAAATGGGGTTGAATAATAACCTTTGTAAGGTATAAACGCTTTTGTAAACATTCGACTTTCCTCCTGATTAAATTGATTTACAGTGCCAAATTACAAACATATATCAGTTTTCAAAAATCTTCCATATTATCATAGTGATAAATTTTCTGTAAAAATCAGCAAGTTGTTTTCTTGGCTGCAAACTAAGGTAATTTTACAAAAATAAACATATGCCGGTATTTCAAAGGTCAAACCAGCATAACCGGGTCAGGATATCTGCAATTGGCCCCATACATGAAAAACAGGGGTTGTCTTTTTATGACAAGATTTTGACATGCAGGCAAAATAGCCGTTTACAGACTTCATATTTTATCGAAACTATAATTAACACAACCAAGGGTTGTCAAGGCAAAATCATTGTAAATCTCTGCCATACCTGTTGTAAATTTGTAAAAACAGACAAATTACTGCAGGACATGGAACACTTGGTCAATACCTTAAGATCTGTTTGCGGATGAGAGTGAATTGGTCTGATCCTCAAACTGCAATTCATACAACTTCCTGAATCTTCCATTAATGGACAGCAGTTCTGTGCTTGTACCGGATTCGACAATTTCTCCGTTTTCCATGACAAAGATATGATCTGCCTTCATTATGGTGCTCAGTCTATGTGCGGCCACAAGGATTGTGCGTTTGCCTGCAAGGTCCTCTATAGCCTTTTGTACCAGCATTTCGCTTTCTGCATCAAGCGCTGATGCCGCTTCATCCAGTATCAATATCGCGGGATCAATAAGGAGTGCTCTGGCAATAGCTATTCGCTGTTTTTGTCCACCAGACAACATGTCGCCCTGATCTCCGATAACAGTTTCGTATTTGTCTGGCAGATCAAGAATAAATTCATGAGCATGTCCTACCTTTGCGGCAGATTGTATGGCATTAAAATCCTTTGCTGATGATCCATACCCGATATTATAGGCAACCGTATTGTTAAAAAGAATGATGTCCTGGCTGACAATTCCTATCTGTCTGCGTAAGGATTCAAGTGTGACGTCTCTTATATCGTATCCGTCAATTGTAATTGATCCGCTGGTAACATCATAGAAACGGGGCAGAAGATCCAGAATAGTGCTTTTGCCTGATCCTGTTGAACCTACAAAGGCAGCCATTTCACCGGCCTTTATCTTGAAAGATATGTTTTTGAGCACGTTGGTTCCAGGTGTATAGCCAAAACAAACATTTCTGAATTCTATCATATTGTTATGTTTTTTCAGTTCCTTTGCCCCTTTAGGATTTGCTATTTCAGGCTCTGTTTTCATAACTTCAAAGATACGTTTTGTGGCGCCTTGAAGTGATTTCAGTTTGTTGTTTATTTTTGCCAGCTTTTTTACAGGGGCATACATACGGGAAAATGCATATAACATTGAAACCAGTTCCCCAAGGGTGTGATGAAAATAAATTTTGCCAACAATAAGTACAGATGGCAATACCATAAAGACCGTGGCATCCATCATGGGACCTACACCCAGTTCCCAGCGTCTCCAGCGCATAACCTCTTTGTATAGTTTTTCTGCCTTTTCAGCGAATTTTCTTGTTTCCTCCTCTCCTCTGACAAATCCATGTATCACTCTAAGGCACATCAGTGTTTCGTGATATATGGATGTAACCTCTGCCACTGTATCCTGCACCCTTGTTGCGTGTTTCTTTACCTTTCTTCCAAACAGACGGATAAGACCTACTATCAGAGGAGTTACAACAAAAACAATCAGGGTAAGTTTGTAGTTCATGAAAACAAGATAGACAAAAAACACGGCAACAGTTAACGGGTATTGTATAAGCCCTATCAGGATATTTGCGATATTGGCCTGCATTACAGATATGTCTGCTGTAGCCCTTGCTATAAGTTCTCCTGCCTTTTTCCTATGATAAAAACCAAGGGGAAGGGATATGAATTTTTTAAAGAGATCGATCCGCAATGACTTTACAGCCCTGTTTGAAAATGCTGCAGCAGTCATCCCGCTCAGGTAAAGACTGATCGATTTAAATATAACTGATAATACCGCAATTCCTGTGAGTAAAAAGAGCAATTTGTTGGATGAACACTGTTTTATCAGGACCAGTTTTGTTTTGTGCCAGGAAAACAGATGTGATGAATCAAATGCAACCCACGGAATTGTCCACGAAACCGGATCATTGCCGGTTTTCATCCCTTCGTCTATAAATGGCTGGATCAGATAGGCGGGGACAACAACAAAGAGTGAGGCTGCAACGGCAAAAAGTATAGAATATATCAGCATCCTGCGGTGAGGCTTTATATAGTAGGCAATATCTTTACCGAGTATTATATCAAGCACTTGGGTGTCTTCCTTAATGTAATAATTTGTTTGTTGGCAAGCATACGGGTCCTCTGTTTTGTTCAGGATATATCTGTCTGACAGGCAAAATTCCGGAACTGAAAGGCCTTCTTGCAAGGTCAGGGAAACCTGAACCCCCTCCGGCAAGAAGGAGAGTACATGCAAATAGCGGGCAAATCAAGGAATTATACGGGGGAAGGATAGGTGCAGGACCTTTGGCCTGTCTGTCATATCTTTCTGTCATGTATGATCGGCAAACAGAGAATCTGCCAATAACCTCGTTAAAACTGCTGAGTTTCACAGGAGATATACAGATATTATGGAAAAAGGTCATTTATGGGAAAAAGGTAAATTCAAAAATTTTACTGCATATCCAGTCTTTGTTACAAGAACTTTACAGAAGATCCGGCTTTATTCAGGCTCAAGTAAGGGAAAAAATAACCGCAGAAGTACATTAGGCATTTCAGAAATCAGGAGATTTGATCCTGACGCAGAAACCGGATAAGAGGGGCCATTGTGCAAAGGCCCCTGTGTAATAGAACATTTTTATGGATAAAGGGTATGAGGGCATGTTTTTTCAGACCTGATTACAGGATCCGGTTTTTTTTTGATATGGAACTTTCAGGTAAGCAAACATAAAAAAACTTGGCCGTGCATCCTTCTTCGACCCAAATGAACTTAACGGCTCTGCCATGCAAATATATCGTTCCTTCCATGGCACAAGCTGCCTTATTTATCGCTGCTTCCTTCCGGACCTGACGAGGTTCATAAGCGCTTGTCTCATGGGGTGTCCAATATATTTCCAAGATACAGAAAGCCGTAAGGTTACATTAAGGGCCTCTTGAAGGAAATTCAACCCCGCATAAGCGGATTTCGGGTTACAGGGCACCGCTAACTCCCCGTCTAGCACGGCCAAGGCAATTATTATCCAAAAGATATCAGGTTTAAAAAATCAATGTCTGCAGAAAGATACAAGGCTAAACTATGTCTACCCGCTCTTTCAGTTCCTTTCCAACCTTGAAAAACGGCAATCTTTTGGGTGGCACTTTGATAACTTCACCGGTTTTTGGATTTCTGCCCTGATAACCATCATAATATTTTACTTTAAAACTGCCAAACCCTCTTATTTCTACCCGTTCAGAAGCTATAAGCGCCTTTTCCATTTCTTCAAAAACCGTGTTAACAACAGCCTCGGCCTTTGCATAAACAAGACCCTCTTTTTTAGCAAGCAGATTGATTAGCTGAGATTTGTTCATAATATGACCCTTTTTGTCTGACAACTATTTGATAAAAACACAAAAAGCTGATTGTACTATTTTGCGGTATCCTGTTGATTCATACAACCTCACATATCCCGGGATCTGCTGTATTGTTAAGATTCAACAAGATATAAGTCTTGTAAGCGGTTGTTTTTCAATATCTTTGTCTGTTTTGCAGGGCAAGGATCCGTCTGCGGCATCAAACTGCAATAGTGCTCAAGAATTGATCTGTAAATGAACCCTGATGTATATGATATTAACAAATCATCGCCAACAGTCTTGAAAAATAATGGATAATAAGACCTAAGTCAAGAGAAAATCACAAGAATATAGCAAATGTAATCTTTCGGAAAACAGAAAAATGGCACAAACAGTCAGACAATGTCTCTTTGAAGGAGATCATATTCACCTGCAGGATTGTTTGTCTGCTGTGTGTTGCCCCCTTTTGCATAAGAGAGACAACGCACAACAGACAGATTCAACTGTTTATATTTATTTGAATGCCTGAATATTTATTTTGATATAGGCTATTTGCGCAGATATGTAAAACTTGGGTCTGGCCTTCCTACATAGCATGTACGTGTGAAACCGTATTTCTTTATAATTTTCAAGGTCTTGTATGCCTCATTTCTTTTGTTGCCGAAATCAAATATCCAGTGATTTCCGTCAACAATTTTCCAGCGCCCATTTATATGTTTAATCATGATATTTTTCAGGTTAAAGGAAATACAGTCTTCACCTCCGGTTCTGCCTTTCGGGGCCTTCCTGTTTACAAGAAGATACTGAAAGGACGGGTGAGGACGGCCAACAAAACATACCTGATTCATTCTGTAATGTTTGATAATTTCGAGAGCCTTCCGGGCCTCCTGTTTTTTGTTGCCGAAATCAAATATCCAGTGATTTCCATCAACAATTTTCCATCTGTTATTGATAAATCTCAGGGCAATTCTTTTGGGGTTAAAACCAATACAATCTTCTTTTATCGGCTTTGGGAATCCAAGTGTTGCGCTGCATGCTGAGGTCACACATGATCCTATCTGGGGGTGTTCATTACGACTGTCCCTGCTTTTTGCATAATTGTGGGCCTCTGCCATACTGATCATTCCATCGCCATTGGTATCCGCATTTACGTGAGCCCCGGATGGTGTCCTTCCATATATGGCTGATGTCCAATGATATATATATTCGTCGTATTCCCCTTCAGTATCACATGACCAGGATGACTCATCATGTCTCGCTGCAGTCATCACACATACCTTTGGTTTTGTACATGGATAACTCTGGGCCTTGAGAAGGTCATCCATCATTCCTCCACTAAAACATTGTTCCATTACATAGATTGCCTGTGCGCATTTGATCTTTTTGGTCAATGATGCAAATTCAGAATCTCTGATGGATTCCCCCCATAAAATCAGATTGGATTTGTTTGCTCCGGGATTGTTTCCTCCATGGTTGGTGGAATAGAAGAAGAATTTGCCATCTTTGGCGATAAATGCAGCAATTCTGTTAATAACTTTAGTTAAATTTGCCTTGGTAGCAGCATAGTCAATATCATTGGTTCCGTTTCCATCCATGTCACCGTTTGGACTGTGGGTTCCATTGGCGTACAGAACAATAATCTCATTATCTGTGTAACCATACCTGTCTTTAAGGGCCTTGTAGATAAATTTAAGGTCATTCCAGTAACGTTTGTAATTATAGGTCGAATTCATGCCTCCACTGAGGAGCACTGCATATTTTTTCCTTTTGAGAATACGCACATATGGTTTTATTACCATTCTGCGTCTTATTATTTTAATATTGTTTTTAATGGCCTTGAACTGGGATATTGCCTTGACATTTAATGGTCTTAGTCTCAGGATTTCCCGGGGAGGACTCATTGTGGGAATTTTCTTTACTGTACCAGTTTTCCTGTTGACAAGTATAAAGGCCGCCCTGTGTTCCCAATTTGCACCAGGTTGTTCATCCACAAAGAAAAACCAGGAATCTTTTTTTACTGTTACCTTGTTTGGTATCCGCCAGCTGGAAATTTTGCTTCCTGATTTTTTCAGTATGGGATTGGCAAAGAGAGCTACTTTATTGATGCTTTTAGCGTAATGTTTTGAAATAAGCAGTTGTTTTGCCTTTTTTAAACTAATAACATGTTTCATATGGACTGCCCGGGGTCTGTTGACATGTGGAAATAATATATTAGGTGCAGCGTTAGTAATACCGGACGTGTAAAACAGGCTTACAAAAAAAACAACGATCTGGAATGTTACGACTTTGCTTTTACAACATACTGATTTCAGATACATGGTTTCCTCCTTTTTTTTATGTTTGAAGTTATACTCTTGATTTTCTCCCCAACCTTGAATAAACAAAGGATTAAATCATGTTCACTTTGTTATCAGTGCCCATCCGGAAATAGATTCCGGTCAGTATCTGGTTTCCAACCTAATAAACAAGAGCTTTTATGCAATATCTGCGTTGATATGCATAACTCTTTGATCTTGTGCAAAAAATCTCATGTCTGCGGCAACCTGCATTCAACAGGCAGAAAGAACCGGAAAATCGTTGCCAATAGCTGGGATGCATATATAAGGATCATAAAAACCGGCAGGGCCTTTTAATGAAGAGAGCATGTGCTTTTTTTACGCTTAACTCCTTCATGATGGCAAAACGCAAGGCAGCAAACAGTTTTTTTGCGAAACTGTCAGAATAAAAGAACAGGTAAAAACATGGCAAATGAATTGAATGTCAATTTTGGTAAGGCGCCGCCACGCAGGTATATGTCATCTTGAATCCGTGTCAGGATTCGTGTCATAATTACCTCATATCCCATGTTTATATAGCCGTTTTTTCCTGCTTCATTTGTCAAAAACAGAAGATTTCCTTTTTTGTCACGGTATGTTTTGAGTCGCCAGTTAACCTGGGAAATGTTAATATATAATCTTTTTAACCTTTCTGCTGGTATCTCAAGGCTTGTCAGATACAATCCATTTTCAATATTATATGTTTCACGTATTCCTTTTACGAGTCCAAGCCCAAGAAGAAAGACACGATCATGGTATGCCGGCTCGGGATCAAATGCCGCTTCAAGGATCTTATAGGAGGGCAGGGTATTGCAAACAGGACAATGATATTTGCCTCCATGAAAGATTCCTTGCAGCTTTTTCCTTATAACTGCCGGATTGTTTTCATAGATTGGGTTCTTTAAATATAGGCGTCTGACCAGTTCTTCTAATGATTTGTAATTTTCTGCGACATGGTGTCGTATTATTAAAACATCAGTAGGAACAAGGGCCTGTTTTAATCGTTTGTCAGTTGCATAACAACCGGAAAAAAGGGGCAGGATAACAATAAAAACAAGATAGATTTTTTGCATGAAAGATTTGTGATTGCCTGACATATACTATGTCAGTAATCATAAGGATATCTGTTTTTTTTAGGCAGTTTGCATTAACAGGTGGTCTTTTTGCACGATCCTGGTGTCAATCTGCGGGATTTCTTGATGTTATCCGAAAATTCTCATTTATGGATTGAAAACCAGTTAGTGACCAGAATCTGTTTTCGGATAGGCGCTAAGTTAAGGATGGAAAGGTGCAAACAGTATAAAGAATAACTTGCAGGATATGATTAATTGCTAAAAACTGTAACATATGGAACAAATCCTGTAAAGAGCAATATTAAGCTGCCCTGAAAAAACATTGCCATAATATTTACTTTATGAGTACATGAAGGACTGTAAAGCTGATTTTGACATGCTTTTTTGCCCATCCAGATTGGCGGTTCGTCAGTATATCATCTGTATAGGGATGGGTATGGATATAAAACCTTGAGGAGAATACAGGACATGAAAAAGCTGGTACATGAGGGAATAAGAAAACTGGTTCCATATCCACCCGGAAAGCCGATAGAAGAACTGGAAAGGGAATTCGGAATACATGGCTCCATCAAACTTGCATCCAATGAAAATCCCCTTGGCCCCTCTCCTGAAGCAATTAGGGCAATTAAAAACAGGATATCATCCCTGAACCGTTACCCTGACGGTAGTGCCTATTACATGAAAGAGGCATTGAGCAGGAAATATGGAATCTCACCTGAAGAGATCATTGTGGGAAATGGTTCGGATGAAATACTTGAACTGGTTATACGGACGTTTTTTCTATATGGCGACCATGCCGTTCAATCTTTTCCAACCTTTCTTGTATATGAAAAGATCATTATGGGGGCAGGAGGAAATATATCCTCCGTGCCTCTTGCAAATTTTGGCGTGGATCTTGAAAAAATGCTCAAGGCAATCACACCAGAAACAAAGGTGATCTTTATTAATAATCCCAATAATCCTACAGGTTCTGCCCTGTTCAGGGAAGAACTCCTTGATTTTTTACAGCAGGTGCCTGATGATATAGTTATTGTGCTTGATGAAGCATACATAGAATTTGCACGGGATAAACGTATTGCAAATGGACTTGAACTTGTTAAACATCATCCCCTTTTGATTGTATTAAGGACATTTTCAAAGTTATATGGTCTGGCAGGACTCAGAATAGGCTATGGCTTTGCATCAAAGGAAATGATCGATTATATGAATCGTATAAGGCAGCCTTTTAATGTAAACAGCCTTGCGCAGGCCGCTGCTGTTGCTGCTCTTGCAGATTCTGACTTTGTTTCCAAAACTATTGAATTGACAAACAGTGGCCTTGAGTATCTTTTCAGGGAACTCGATTCTATGGGAATAAAGTATCATCCTACACAGACCAATTTCTTTCTTATAAAGGTTCCCGGTGGAGGAGATTCAGTTTATAACAAGATGTTGGAATATGGAGTTATAGTTCGTTCCATGTCTTCCTATGGGCTTTCGGATTATATACGAATCAATGTGGGGCTGCCGGAAGAAAACGAGAGATTTATTGAAACTTTCAAAAAGGTATTGAAAAAGTGAGTGTTATTACAATAGATGGTCCTGCAGGATCAGGAAAAAGTACAGTGAGCAGACTGTTAGCCGAGAAACTGGGTTATATATATCTCGATACAGGAGCTATGTATCGTGCAGTAGCCCTGGCTGCAAAAGAGAACAATGTTCCTGTTGATGATGAAAAAAAGATAGGCAGGTTTTGCAGGTCTGTTGATCTTTCGTTTGATTTGGATCAGGATCCGCCAGGTCTTTTTTATAATGGGGCAGATATATCAAAAAGGATAAGAACGCCTGAAATAGATATGCTTGCATCAGATGTGTCTGCCGTAAGGATAGTACGTCATGAAATGCGCAGACTGCAGCGGCAAATGGCAAAAGGTGTAAACATAGTGGCAGAAGGCCGGGATATGGGAACAGAGGTCTTTCCATCTGCCCGATACAAGTTTTTTCTTACAGCCTCAATAGAAACAAGAAGCAGGCGGAGATATGCAGAGAGATTGAACAGGGGAGAAACCGTCTCGCTGGAAGAAGTGAAAAAAGAGATGCAAAAAAGGGATGCTCAGGACCAGATGCGCAGTGTGGCTCCACTGCGGCCTGCAAAAGATGCAAAAATTATTGATTCCAGTTTCTTAACCCCTGAAAAGGTAGTAGAGGAAATGATGCGTCATATTGATGCAGGCCATGTTTCCTGCGGGAATGTTTGAATATCTGTTTTTCTTTCAATCCCGAATTATACGGAACAGGCATCAATGCACAGTCAATCTGTTGCCCAGAGTAATCTTTTTGACAAGATCTGCAAAAAGATTGCTGTATTCTGTATTATGGACAGTTCGACAGGTTCTGTCTGTAAATCAGTTTTCGGATATTATATATACTGCCCGTTCATAAACAAGGTTTTTTGTGCAAGAACAAACAAATCAAGTGGTTACAAGGGGTTTGGATACATATAATGGTCCTGTGAAAGGTCGGAGGAACAAACCTGAATCCTGCAATACCCTATATAAAGTTTGCAAATAGCATGGTAATAGTGTATCTCGAAAATTTTTGAAATCTTTTACAAGACTGTCACACACGATATATTGCACGGATAATCTTGTAACCTTAGAGATTGACCTGATGTTTTATGCTGTTGTGCCACGGCAGACGCAGATATTGCAAAAAAAGGCCGTTCAGGAATGAAAAACATCTGAAACATGCAGAATAATCTTGATGTTAATCAGGGTCTCTGATAAAAGAGATAAAATTATTTTAGTTTAGGGGGGTAGTCAGTTTAATGGAAAAACCAACAACAGAAAATGAATTAACCGAAAACAAGATTTTGGAGACAGAGGAAAAAGATATTAACCTTGATACCACGCCTGACTCTGAAGATATTTCCTCAGACGATGACAGCATGGATGATGTAGAGGATTTTACAAAGCTGTATGAGGAGAGCCTGAGAAGCATACAGGAGGGGGAAGTCCTTACAGGTGAAGTTGTTCAGGTTGACAAGGATTATGTTCTTGTTGACATTGGATACAAGTCAGAAGGACAGATATCTGTTGATGAGTTTCGTGATTCCGAGGGCAATATTTCAGTCAAGGTGGGAGATAAGGTGGATGTCCTTCTGGAACGTAAGGACAATGAAGAAGGAGGAATTGTTCTTTCCAAGGAAAAGGCGGCCAAAATCAAGATATGGGATAATATCAAAAAGATTTATGAAAACGATGAGACAATCAAAGGAAAGATACTGTCGCGTGTTAAAGGGGGATTCTCTGTAGATGTAGGATTGCAGGCCTTTTTGCCGGGGTCACAGGTGGATTTGAGGCCGGTAAGGGACATGAATTCCTTGATTGGGACAGAACACGAATTCAAGATTGTGAAATATAACAAACGTAGAGGAAACATTGTTCTTTCCCGACGTGTCCTTTTGGAAGCTCAGCGCGAGGCCCAGAGAGAACAGACCCTGAGCACACTTGAAGAAGGTGCCATACTGGAAGGCAAGGTAAAGAATATTACCAATTATGGGCTGTTTATAGACCTTGGAGGTATAGATGGCCTGGTTCATATAACGGATATGTCATGGGGCAGGGTAGGACATCCTTCGGAACTGTATAAACCCGGTGATGATATAACAGTTAAGGTGCTGAGTTTTGACAAGGAAAACAAAAGGGTCTCTCTTGGAATCAAACAACTTAAACCTGATCCCTGGGATGAGGCAGCAGAAAAATATCCTGTTGGTACAAAGATCACAGGCCGTGTAGTTAACCTTAAGGATTATGGGGCATTTGTAGAGGTAGAGCCCGGGATAGAAGGACTGATTCATGTGTCAGAGATGTCATGGACCCGGAAGGTGAGACATCCTTCACAGGTGCTGAATGTTGGTGACACAGTAAATGCAGTTGTTTTGGATATTGACCTTCCAAAGAAAAGAATTTCTCTTGGTATGAAACAGGTTGAACCCAACCCCTGGGATGCTATTGAAGAGAAATATCCAATTGGTACGATTATTGAGGGCAAGATAAAAAGTATTACAGACTTTGGTGTTTTTGTTGGTATTGATGAAGGTATTGACGGGCTTGTACATATTTCTGATATATCATGGACAAAACGGATTAAACATCCATCAGAAATATACAAGAAAGGTCAGGAAGTTCAGGCTATTGTGCTTAATATTGACAAGGAAAATGAACGGTTTTCCCTTGGGATCAAACAGTTGACATCCGACCCTTGGGATGAGATTCCCTACAAATATCAGCCTGGTGTCAAGGTAACAGGAACTGTTACCAATGTAACAGATTTTGGGATATTTCTGCAGTTGGAAGAAGGTATTGAAGGCCTTGTACACATATCCGAGGTGCCTTCAGACGGGCAGGAAGATCCTATGGCACGTTTTAATGTCAATGATATTATTGAGGCAAAGGTTATAAATGTCTCAAAAGAAGACAAGAAAATCGGGCTTTCACTGAAAAAGTTGGATTCGGCTACAGAAAAAAGCAACAAGACCTCCTATAAAAACTATATAAATAACCGTCAGGAGGCAACATCCAACCTTGGTGAGCTTTTACGCGAAGAGATGACAATGCTTGAACAGAATGCTGACAACGATAAGGATCAGAAGGAAGAGGTGGACACACCTTAATCTTGCTGTTTCTCTATCTGTTTTATTATGCATGCGCAGGGCCGTAATAAACTTTGCAAAAACAGTGTCCATATATAAGATGATTTTGTAGCAGCTCAACAAGGGGGGCATGGGAGAAGATTTTTTATGTTCCAGGGCGTTGGTCTGGTCTTTTTTGTAGATTTCTTTGCCTCAGGGGAAACACCATGAGGGCAAAGGCGCGCCTTTTTTCTGAAATTCAGAAACATCCTGTTGCCATTTCCTGTTGAGCTGTTACATGACTTCCTGTCCATAACTGTATGTTGTTCATGATCATTTCCTGTTGTTCCGGGAGATATCAGACATATCTGTTCAAGGGATTACTTATGTCACGGATATACTGTCTGTGTGTTTTCATCCAACCCCTTGATTCTTTTGATTCTGCAAGAACATATCTTTTCTGAAAACGGGGCATGGTTACAGCCGTATCAGTTCAATAATTAGGAGGATAACAGCGAACGTACCACCGGAGCAGGAGTATTTTTCTTCCGCTCCGGGCCCTGTTTATTGAGCTATTACGTTACAACCCGGTGTGAAGACATGTTTGACAGGATCAAGGGATCAACCTTCCTTTGCATCCTGAATCTGTTTTGTTAATAAAAGAGAGATTGTGGTCTGGAGGATTATGTCAAAGAAGACTCATCCTGTACTGATAACTGTTGCAGTAATTGTGCTTATAGGTGTTTTTCTTGGAGGAGTTGCAATCGTAGTAGGGTTGCGAACTCAGGACAATGCACTCTCTCTGCCTTTTGGGGAAAGGATAGGTGTTATCCCTATAACAGGTGAAATATTTGCATCATCTTCTATATGTTCACAGATAGAAGATTTTAGAAAGGACAGGGCAATAAAAATTATTATACTCAGGATAAATTCGCCGGGCGGGGCAGTAGGTCCGACCCAGGAAATATACAGAGAGATACAGAAAACTGTTAAAGTCAAGAAGGTAATCGTATCCATGGGAGGCATAGCTGCTTCAGGTGGATATTATATCGCTTCTGCAGCAGACAAGATTGTTGCTTCTCCGGCGACAATTACAGGCAGTATTGGTGTTATTATGCATTTTGCACGTATTGATGACCTGCTTTCCAAGATAGGGGTGAGCTTTGAGGTATTAAAAAGCGGGGAATTTAAGGATACAGGTTCTCCATACAGGAAGCTGACTTCAAAAGACAGGGAACTTTTAAATTCATTGCTCGCAGAAATAAAAAGACAGTTTGTTGCAGATGTTGCCAAGGGAAGGCATTTAAAGATAGCGGATGTAATGAAGGTGGCAGACGGCCGTATTATACTGGGATCCCAGGCACAGAAACTTGGTCTTGTTGATGTCCTTGGAAACTTCCAGGATACGGTTGATCTTGCAAAGAGGATATCCGGTATAAAAGGTAATGTCAAACTGGTCTATCCTGCAAGAAAAAGGCGGGGATTGCTGGATATATTTATGGAATCAGCTGTCAGATCCTTTATGGGATATTTTAAAAACATGCACGAAACAACAATATCATTTCAATGTGCAGGTTTCTGATTATATCTTGAAATTCAAAAAAGACGCTCTCCTTTCAACAGTCACATCAAAAAACCTCCTGCTACTCTTTATAAACAACAGCGACACGAAAACACTGTCTCCTATGTTTGTCATGAAGTACGAATCTGACTGGTGGCTTCGTATGTTTCTTTGACCCCTGATTGTACCTGGAAGTCATAGCGCTGCTATACATGGGCAGGGCTTGGGATATGTTGCAGTAGCAATCCTGGTTCTGGTATCAGGTAAATATGCTTGTATCTCCTTTTCCTTCACGGATAACTTCCGGCTCATTATTTATCAGTGAAATCACACTGGAAGGACTCTGATCAAGAAAGCCGCCATCTACTATTATATCCAGACAGTGTCCGTAGGCATCTTTTATTGATTGAGGATCTTCATGTCCTGCACTTGTGCTGATAATTGGTCTTCCCAGCATTTTTGACAATTCAAGACAGATTTTGTTGTCAGGGATTCTTATGCCAACAGTTTTTCTTTTGGTAAGCATGATTTTTGGGACAAGTCTTGAACCTTTTAATATAAAGGTATATGGTCCTGGTAACAGGCGGCGCATGGTCTTGTAGGCATAGTTGGAAACAACGGCATACCTGTTTATCTCCCTGAGGCTGTAAATAACAATGGAAAAGGGCTTTGTTAACGGACGGTCTTTAAGCCTGTATATCATCTGTATCCCTTTTTTGTTGTAAAGATCACATCCTATTCCGTAAAATGTATCTGTGGGATACGCGATAATACCGCCCTGATCTAATATGCTGACCACCTGTTTTATCAGACGCGGCTGAGGATTGTAAGGATTTATAGATAAAATAACAGGTTTTTTGTTCGTTTTCATATCTGTTTGCTCTTTTGTGTAAATCTTTCTAAAGACCTTGAAACAGGTTTTTTTGAAGACCCCCGGGTTTTGGTGTTGAAAAGATTTCTGTTTATGATTGGAAACAGTATAGTACCCGGAAAATTTGTTTAAGCCCTTTGTATAATATTTTCCTGTTGTCAGTTTCTGATGCTTGCTGTTAATTTGTTTTCATTGTCCACGGCCTGTTTATGAACGGGTACTGATTAAATCCGGTTTTTTATTATGTATCCTTTACCTGTCTTACATTTTTTTGCTCTTTTGTTGGGAATGATTATTGGCAGTTTTTTAAATGTATGTATTTATCGCATTCCTGCCAAAAAATCTATCATGTTTCCCCCTTCCAGCTGTCCTGCATGTGGCGAAAAAATCCATTTTTATGACAATATACCTATAATAAGCTATATTATCCTGTCGGGCAAGTGCAGGTCATGTGGTCAGCATATATCATACCAATACCCTGTTGTAGAACTGATCACAGGAATATCAAGCCTGTTGCTTTTTATGAAATTTGGCATGAATTACCAGTACCTTCTTTATCTATTATTTGTATCATCCCTTATAACCATAAGTTTTATAGATATTAATCTGAAAATTATTCCTGACCGTATCTCACTTCCCGGGATTGTTTCGGGTTTTTTTGCATCTTTTGTCCTAAAAGATATCACTCCTTTGGACTCGTTGCTTGGTGTTTTTCTTGGGGGAGGGGTCTTCTATATTGTTGCAGTTACATATGAACGATTAACAGGCAAAACAGGAATGGGCGGGGGAGATATAAAGTTTATCTCAATGATATGCGCATGGATGGGATGGAAGGCTGTTTTCCCTGTTATAATGATCTCTTCTCTGTCTGCTGCAACTATAGGATCAGTCTTTATCTTGTTGTCGGGAAAAGGGAGAGGGGTAAAGATACCTTTTGGCCCATTTTTGTCCGTGGGTGCAGTAATATATCTCTTTTCAGGACAGGAGATCTTGAACTGGTATCTTAATCTTTCTGCCTGATATATTACTGAAACAACTGTATTACGTTCAGGCAGATTTGCTGTGCCTGGATATTGTATTTGTGCAATCAGGAAAACAGGACAATTTACAGGATACAGAAGAAGGATGCATGGTTGATCCTTATTTCAGGACACATAGAATCATAATGGTCCTGATAAAGGCAGACAGGAGGCAAGGCAACATTTATATTATTCAGAAGAGGTGATATCAGGTGTCCTCTACAAGTAAATACACGGTCAGGATGTCAAATACTTGCAAACCAACTCTTATTCCATACAGGATTACGACCATTTAACAATGGAAGAGCCCCATGTCAAACCTGCTCCAAAGGCAACAAGAAGCACATTGTCTCCCTTTTTCAGTCTCCCTTCTCTGTTGGCTTCATCCATTGCAATAGGAATTGATGCCGAAGATGTATTTCCATATTTATGTATATTTGTATAAATTTTTTCTACGGGAATATTCAGATCTTTTGCCAAGGCATGGATTATTCTTATGTTGGCCTGATGGGGAATAACAAGAGAAATGTCCTTGCCTGAAAGGCCTGTGGCTTCAAATGCCTTTTTGGCAGATATAGACATTGATTCAATGGCCTTTTTAAACAGCCTGTTTCCATTCATTTTCATGTAGGATTCGCTTAGTTCCATACCACTCAGTATCTCAGGAATATATCTGTTTCCCCGTGTAGTATATAAAAGCTCCCACAATGTCCCATCAGACTTGAGATACATGGACTGAATCCCGCTGTCTGAATCTTGTTGTGCAGAAAGAACCGCTGCGCCAGCCCCGTCTGCCATGATTACACAGGTGGTTCTGTCTTGCCAGTTAATTATAGAAGACAGCCTTTCTGCACCTATAACAAGAGACGTTTTAGACATTCCACCCTTTATGGCATTATATCCTGTTGCAAGTGCATAGAGAAATCCGGCACATGCTGCTCCGACATCAAAAGATGCAGCATTTCTGGCGCATATCTTTTCCTGTACAAAACATGCTGTTGAAGGAAAATTGCGATCCGCTGATACGGTTGCCACTATGATAGTATCTATCTCATCAGGGGATACACCTGCCATCTCCATGGCACGCATAGAGGCAGTTGCAGCAAGGTTGGAGGTGCTTTCTTCTTTCCCTTTTGTTGCAATGTGTCTTTCATGTATTCCGGTACGTCTGACAATCCATTTTTCGTCAGTATCTACAAAAGATTCAATATCCTTGTTGGTGATTATCCTTTCAGGAACTGCTGAACCTGTGCCTATTATATGTGCCTGTGGCATTGCTGTTATATGAATACCCCCTTTTCTTGATATTTTCAGATATTTTTTTTATTCGTAACTGGCCGGTCTTTACAGCACATGTATGCCTGTTACATAAAGCGAGGTCCTGTTTTGCCGAGATCTTCAGGATTATGGAAAAGATCTTGCCGCAAGACCTCTTTATCGTAATGTTCATGATAAAATAGAAAAAAAGGTAGGCAGTGTCAAGAAAGATGGGTTCATAAAAGAGATAATATAACCTGCAGACTTTTCAGCAGGGCATCAGGATAGTATCAGTAAAAGAACAGGGTTATACAATAAAAATTTTCACAGGTGTTTGACTTAAGAGCATGTGACCGGTTGTTGTAACAGCAAATACACTTTCAATACCAGCCGCAAACTCGTCTTTAAAAACCATCTTTGGTTCCAGAGCAAAGATCATTCCTGGTTCTGCTATGGTATGTTTACTTTTGGCAATTATCGGGTGTTCTATAAGTTCAAGACCGATTCCATGGCCTATAAAGGTTACCTTGTGTCTGGCAGAACCGAGATATTGATTTTCGTATCCAAGGGCAGCGGCCTTTTTTACGGAGAAATTGAAAAGCTCACTAAGGACAACTCCGGGTTTGACATGCTCAAGTACTTCATTATGTATCTCGATTGAGGCCTTGCAGGCATCAAGGGCCTTATCCGGCATCCTGTTTATGGCAAACATCCTTGTTTCGTCAAAATGATATCCATTTATTACAGAACCCAAATCTATCATAACAGGTTCATCAGCAAGTATCTTTTTATGACCAGCACCGCATGGAAATGCAGAAGATGTGCCTTCACCGCTGGAAGGCGAGTCCAACAGTCCGATAATGCCCCCGCTTTTGCCACTTAATACATGCCATGGATATCCTTCTGTCTGATAGTTTCTGACGCGGAGTTTGCCGGCATGCCCGAATCTCCTTGCAAAAGTTTCAAACATTCCGGAAAATTCCATCTCGGTAATACCAGGTTCCAGATTCTTCTCAATGTACTGGAATGTTTTATAGGATAGCTGTGCAGAGGCCTTTATCCGGGCAATTTCCCATTCAGACTTTATCATGCGGGTAGCATGGATCAGGGGGGCAACATCGACACATTTTGTATTGGGAAAAAGCTGTCTGTAGAAATTGAAATCCCTGACAGGGAGAACATCAAATTCAAAACCGAGAGTATATGGCATGGTAGAATAAAAGTCCCTGATAAATCCCGGTATTTCTTTTACAGACTTGATCTCAGCAACATTGTCGATAGATGTCTCTTGTAATGCCCTTGGCATGTATTTTTTTATAAGAAGTAGAGGTTGACCATGTGCTGGTATGTAAAGAAATCCATTTTGAGCAGTGCCGGTAAAATAGTAGAGGTCTACCCGCTGAACAACAAGCATGGCATCTACATCACTGGCCTGTAATTTTTTTTGAATACGGTCAAGACGAGTTTTTATTTCTGTTTCAGGAACCTTGAATTTTTCCACTGATCCATGATATAGATAAAGATATACAGTTTGACATAGTTGACAAAACTGATTTGTGAAAGATTATCAATGTAGCATTGATCTCGATTTGTCAGGCAGTTAATACATGGAAAATGTTTTTGTATTAAGGAGATAATCATGATAAGAGAAGAGGGTATTGTTGAAAAAACTGTGCGGAACAAGGCCATGATCAGAGTGCAGAGAGGTTCTTCATGAAAGCACTGTTCTTCCCGCAGTTCGTGTGGTGTTGATGAGAATGATGCAGGGCAAACAGTGCTTATTGAAATACCAAATGTCCTTGATGCCAGGGCAGGAGACCGTGTCGAGATCAGTATCCCTGAAAAGGCACTGCTAAAGATGTCATTTGTTGTCTATATGATACCTGTTATTGCTCTGATAGCAGGAGCCTGTTTTGGGGAGATATTGGCAGAACACAGCAGAATGGATACTTCATTGATATCCTTTATAGGAGGAATCCTCTGTATGGGTCTTGCCTTTTATCTTATAAGATACCTGGACCGCAATGGTTACATTACAAGCCAGTATTCCATATGCATGACACGGATCATCAATGCAGAGTCTTCTCTTCCCGAACCCTGCGATAGCATATAAGACCGCAATCCAGACAACGGTTAGCTTCTTTTACGGCCTGTTCTTCAGAAAATCCCTGACAGATCTCTGCCGATGGATTGACAGACTGTTCCTCCAATGAAAGTTCTTTTACCTGTTGTCTTGGAGAGATGTCTATCGGTTTGAGTTCCCTGATGTTCAGTACCATGGAATTTACACGTAACATATTTGCAGGTGCCTCTACCGGCATGCCCTTGAAAAATCTATGAACAGAATTAGCTGCTCTGCGTCCTGAACCAATTGCCTCCACTACTGCCTTGTAATCACTTATTACCTCTCCGGGTCTGAATATTCCTTCATCTTCCTGTGCAAATGGACCAGGATAAGGAGACAGTGTTTCCCAAAGAACTTCATCTTCAGGATTTGTGTCCGCAGCATCTTCTTCACGGTTTTGTGGTACATATATCAGTTCAGGAAAACGCCCTGTACCGACAAAAAGGGTGTCCACTGGTATAACCTTTTCTGTATCCTGTCCTATATCTTTTATAAATACATGTTTAAGGTTTTTTCCCTTTCCTTCCATCTTTGTTATCACACTGCCGAAGTAAAACCGGATTCCTTCTTCTTCCAGCTGTTTAATATCTTCGCCGGTAAAGGGAGATGCTTCAATGTTGGCACGCAGTATAATAGATACGGTTTTTGCACCCTTGTTTATGCATATTCTTGCTGCATCAACAGCACTCTTGCCACCGCCAAGTATCATGATATTATTTTCTTGCAGAGAAATTTTGTCTTCTTCCATCAGCATAAAATCGAGTAATATATGAATACCTGGAAGTGGAGCACCGGTGTTTGCGTCTGTTTTTCTTGAATGCATAATAGTATCCCATCCGCCTGTAGCAACAAAAACAGCAGAGTAACCATCTTTCAGTAAAGATGCTATTGTAATATCCTCACCCAGTTTTTTCCCTGTTACAGCCTTTACCCCGGCATCCAGTATTCCGTCTATTTCCCAGTCAAGGATATCATGCGGCAACCGGTTTTCCGGAATTCCTGTACGCAGAATACCACCCAGCCTGTCTGATGCTTCATATATCGTAGCGTTATGTCCCAGGCGGTTCAGGAGATAGGCTGTGGTCAGGCCTTCGGCTCCGCCTCCTATGATAGCTGCATTTATCTCTGTTTCAGGTGCCCTTGGCACATGAATCCTTTTACCTGAATTCCTTTCATAATCAGAAACAAATCGCTTAAGGTCATTTATGGCCACTGGTTCATCAACAAGGTTTCTGCGACATTCATATTCACAGGGATGTACGCATATACGGCCACATACTGCCGGAAGGGGATTAGTCAGTTTTATTGTCCTGATAGCTGTTTCGTAGTCATTGTTTTTAATTGCCCTTATGTATGAAGGAATATCAACACCTGCGGGACACGCCCTTTGACATGGGGCAGTACATTGATCTGCTGTATATTCTTTCATTATGGAAAGTGAATTGGAGCTGAGAGTAATTATATGTTTCGGGCAGACACGTTCACACGTTCCACACCCAGTACATTTGTCCATATCAACTACCGGAAGCTTGTCAGGTCCTATAGAGAGGGCATCAAAAGGACATGCCTTTACACAGGTGCCAAGACCAAGACAACCGACAGGACATGTTTTTGCCCCGCCGTCAATAAGGTTTGCGGCCCTGCAATCATTTATACCGTCGTATATGTACTTCAGTTCTGCATCCAAAAGACCATATTTGCATCCAGGACTGGCAACTTCAGGTTCTTTTGCCTCCAGTTTTACTCCCAATACCTCTGCTATTTTGGCAATTACGTCCTCTCCACAGGCAACACAGGAAGAAGGAGCAGACTCTCCTGCCACGATGGCCTGAGCATTTGCACTGCAACCGGGATATCCGCATCCGCCACAATTTGCACCGGGAAGAAGTTCATCCACCTCTTCAATTTTAGGATCCACATATACATAAAATACCTTGGAAGCAATGGCCAAACCCAAGCCTGATATTGCGCCTAAAAGACCCATAACCAAAAATCCGCCTAACATAAGTATTCCTCCGAACACAAAATTGGGAACCTATATTGTGAACCATCAGTCATCTGCTAATCTTTAAAATTTGCCAAGTACCCATGCTTCCGGGATTTAAATCATACCCTTAAAGGCAAAAAAGGCTAAAGAAAGCATTCCTGCTGTTACCAAACCAATGGAGGTGTCCTGTAATGGTTTTGGGACCCTTGCCAGGAGTATACGCTCCCGGATGGCAGCAAACAGGACAAGATCCAGGGCAAAACCTGCTGCATAGCTGAACGAGGCAACCAGGGCCTCCATAAGTGTATAGCCTTCCTTGATATCTATGAGACATACCCCAAGAACAGCACAGTTGGTAGTGATTAATGGAAGAAAGATACCAAGACCTGCATACAAGGCAGGAATGCTTTTCTTTAGGAACATCTCTACAAACTGGACAAGTGAGGCAATTATCAAAATAAAAGAGAGTGTCCTCAGGTACTCAAAACCAAAGGGCTTTAAGAGATAGTATTCAACAAACCAGGTAGCAGCGGCAGCCATAACCAGGACAAATATGACTGCCATGCCCATACCTACAGCTGTCTCCATTTTTTTGGAAACACCGAGGAACGGACAGTTGCCCAAGTATTGCATCAGAAGTATATTGTTAATCAATATACAGCTTATTGCCAGAAGAATGTAATCGCCCATGTTTACTCCTAATCAGCTCGATTTTTAAAAATGGGGTTTTTTAAAAAACATACTTAGTGCCTATACGCATAAACAGACCCTGGGAGCTACTTAACCAGTGAAAAGTACAGGAAACAGGAAATCATTTTTTTCCAAACATATTCATGATACACAACATAAGGCCCAGACATACAAATGCGCCGGGAGCCTGGACCATAAAGGCAAAGGGCTTGAAAGAAGGACCGAATACCGGTATATTGAAAAAAGTTCCACTTCCCAGCACTTCTCTGAACATGCCAAGAAAAGCAAGTGACATTGTATATCCCAACCCGATTCCAAGACCGTCGGCCATTGATGCTATTATACCGTTTTTTGATGCAAAGGCTTCTGCACGACCCAAAAGTATACAGTTTACCACAATAAGTGGAATAAAAATTCCAAGGGCAAGAAACAGCGGATAGGTAAATGCCTGCATCAGCAATTCCACCACAGTAACAAAAGTGGCAATAACCACTATAAAGCATGCTATCCTTACTTCCTTAGGTATCACATTTTTCAACAATGATATGATTATGTTTGAACATACCAGCACAAAAGTTACGGCAATCCCCATCCCTATGCCGTTTTCCACCGTCTTTGTGACCGCAAGGGTAGGACACAATCCAAGAACAAGCCTGAAGGGTGGGATCTCAGCCCAGAGCCCCTTGGTAAATTCCTGCATAACACTCTTTGCCATAATGAAGATACCTCCTTACCCCTTGTACGCCTTCATCTTTTTCAGGATTTCAGGCTTAAGACGTTTATATATCTCTATGGATGCATTTACTCCTGCACATACCCCCCGTGAAGATATTGTGGCGCCGCTTATTGCATCAATTTGACCACCATCAGGTTTTACCTTGAATGGATTGTTGATAGGCTGTCCTTTAAATTGAGCACCAAACCACGGTTCTGTTTTGACTTTTGTTCCTAAACCAGGAGTTTCATGAAGGGTGGTTACCCCGACTCCAACTATCTTGTCTGTGTCTACATCTATAGCTGTTATTACACCTATTGGCCCGTCAACGCCCTGTCCAAAGGATTCCAGGGCTATTACCTTCGGTTTGCCATCAAAGATCCCGACAAAGAATTTTATTTTCTGTTTTCCCTCAGATATGAAGAACCTGTCAGTGATGGGGTCATTTGAACAACCCTTCATGATTTTTTTAATGGTAGGGCCTTTTATAAACTTTAGCTGCTGATATTCAATCCTTTTTTCTGTGCCATTCTTGACAGTAGCAAGCAAACCTCCTGAAAATGCACTGAAGAGAGTAACAATTAAAAAGAGTTTCATCATATTGCGCATATTAGATTTCCCTCCCTATGGCAGCTGGTCTGATTTTGTCCATAAGAGGATTGGCCACATTCATAATAAGAATTGCCAGTACAGTACCATCCGGATAAGCGCCAATATTACGAATTAGAATGGTCAGTACCCCCGCACCTGCACCATATAGTAACATTGGAATGAAATTGACAGGAGATGAGGAATCCTCGGTTGCAAGAAAAAAAGCACCTATCAATGTATAACCTGTCAGGATATGAAACATGGGATCTGCATATTTTCCGGGATCTGAAAGACAAAACAGGGTTTCAGCAATATAGATTGCAAGCAGATATGAAAGAGATATCTCCCAGCGAATATATCCCCTCAGTACAAGATATACCCCGCCGATGATCAGACCAAGGCCAAAGACAGAACCTATTCCCCCTGTCTGATGTCCCATGAACAGGCCAGCAAGATCATAATTGGAAACAGCTCCTGCACCGAAATGTTTTATGGCTCCAAGGGGAAACAGCATACAATAGCCAAAATCATAGTTTACAAGTGCCGTGTCAAAATCAAGTATTCCTTTCCATGAAAGCATCAGTATGGCAAAGGCAACAAGAACAGGATTAAAAGGATTGCAGCCTATGCCGCCGTATATCTGCTTTCCTACCACAATTGCCACAAAAGTACCTACCAGCACTGTCCACCATGGTGTGGTAGCCGGCAAGAGCATGGATAGCAAAAGGCCTGTAAGGGCAGCACTGCCATCTCCCACGGATATTTCCCTTTTCATGACCAGGTTCATAAGAAGTTCCCAGAGCATGGAACAGGATACAGATAAAGAAATAACCCCGAGAGCAGGAACGCCATACTGCCAAATACCAAACAGTGCGGCAGGAAGTGCTGCCAGCATGATATTGTAATTTTTTGCTGTCAGACTGCTCATGTTGTGCCAGAAGGGGGCATGAGAACTGACAAGTAAGATTCGTTGATTATCGGACATTTGTTTCCTCCGATGAATTATGTGTTTTGGCCAACTCATGTTTTCCAAGCATTATATAATGAAAAACAGGGATGTGCCCCATACAGACATAGCTGCACAGTCCACATTCAATACAGCAAAGCAGGTCATACTGATCAGCGGCCTCTTCGTAAAAACCATTTTCAAGAAGCCTTATAAGCATGTTTACCGGGATCTTGACAGGACAGACCCTGATACACTCTCCACAGTTAAAACAGTATGTATCAGAAGATAAAACAATATCCTCTGCCTTTTGCACCATTATTGAATCTGTATCATATGATATTGGAGCATCCAGTGAATGTATGGTGTGTCCTGTCATCGGACCACCGAGAACAACCTTGTCTCCCGTACTGACGCTGATTTCGAGGAAGTCAAGTATGTGTCCAACAGGAGTGCCTATTCTTGCCCTTGCAATCGATATTGAACCGTTTTGCCTGATCACTGTTATCAGTTTGTTTGTCGGAATCTTTTTTTCCTTGTATGCCTTTGCAAGGCAATAGACTGTTTCTGCAGTGACAAAACCTATTCCAATATCTTTTGGAGTTTTTTTCTGAGGTACAGTCTCTTTGAAAACGTTTCTGACAAGCATCCCTGGAAGCGTATCAGGATATATGGGATCAAGGTGGACAATGTCCAGACCGTTTTCAGATCCATGTGTAAAAGCGGAAGGTACAACTATCTTTATCTGCCCTACTGATGTCATATCCTTGAGTATGGGAATACCCTCGGCTGCTGTATTAAATTCCCTGTCAAGGATATATTGATTTGTGGCAACAAGAAGATCCCTGTCAATACCTGTAACAATAATCTTGTTTATTGGCGGATCAAAACTGACCATGGAGGAGAATTCAGGAGCGCCAGGAAGTTGATTGAAAAAATCAAGTGCTGTTTTGTTGCGAGGCGATTGCATGCATTCTGCAAACTCCTCATCCGGTTCATCATCTTTGGTATCTATGGATATGGTTGTAAAGGTTTGGCCGAGGTAAGAGGTAACCTCTGATATCTCTGCTATGGTTCCTGTTGCAGTAGATATGAGATAATCAGTATCATGATCTGTTAAGATGATCTTCTGCCCCGTTCTGACTTTATTTCCAGTTGAAAGGGCAAGATTCTCCGGGTGAAGATGAGGGTTTTTTACTGTAAGGGTTATCCTTGGTGGTAAGGGGATATCCTGTATGGTTTGTAGATTTTCATCAACCTGCAAGACCTTGAGCTTAGGTTTTAAAAAACCAAAAAATGGTCTTCTTATCATGCCCATTTGCCTCCTTAATTTGTTTTCATCTGTAATAAGGTCTTTTTCCGCAATATCTGTGTCCACATGTGCCTGACACATGGTATACAGGCCACGGGCCAGTCTGTATGTGCATTGCCTGCCTGGTGTTAAGACAGAAGACAGATACAGGTAAAACGTCTGTACAACCTGTGAATAAACCTTTTGGTTTCCATGATTTTACGTGAAAACTGTTGCTTATGGACTGAAAACTTTGCTTTTCCCCGAAAAACTGATTTATGTATCAAATCCGATATGCACCTGAAAAACAAGCTTAAACTGTCATAATCTAATGCACGTGACATTCTGAACATTTTACCGGACCAGCATCCTGATCTTTATGGCAGTCAATGCACAATGTATGAAAGGCCTCGGACAGCTTTGGCGCTTCATCATCATTGTCAGGTTTGTGACAGGTGTTGCAGGCCACAGGCTTGCTTCCTTCCTCGTCCTCAAGATTGTGATGGCAGTCACTGCAATCTATTCCGTATCCATTGGCAGAGGCATGTCTTTTATGGTCAAAAAGGACTTTCCCTGCCTTGGTTTGATACATTATCCTGACAGGATTAGCAGGTGTCTTTTGTGAAAAACCGGCATAACACACAACGCCAACAACAAACAAAACAACTGTAATACAATAAGCAATGTTTCGCTGAGTTTTTGCCTTCATTGTTTCATTCCTTATTCAGTGAATCAACATAACTGGATTAAAAAAACAGACTGCACACCATGAATCAACGTAGTGTTTGTATAAAAATTACGGGAAAAAGCAGCAGGTTTTTGGGTGAAGATATTTTTGCAAGACAATACCCACAACAGACTGAAACAGGCAACATCCTTGCAGGATGTTCAATCTTATTCAGATCAGGAAGAAGGAAGATCAACCCTGTAACACATCGGACACTGCAAAGATTAAAATTTGAGCCTGATACATAAACCGGAGAAAAAGAAGATTGTTCAAAGGCCTCAGATACATTGAGTTTTCTTGTTGTTCATGATGGAAAACGAACCTGTGACCAACGTTAGTTTTCTGTGAATTGAATGCTTGAAAATCTTTATGATCTTTTCAAATGAGTTCCTTATAGCAGATATGAAACGTTTGTCAAGCAGGGTTTTTACATATTGAAAAAAAATTATTACTCTGTTATTTTCCTTGGCAAGCCCATTAAACCTGAACGATTGTTATCTGTAACGCCTTAATATTAAAAGATGTTTTTTACAGATATGGTACCGGGTCAAACAACATCAAGCAGTTGCAAAATGCCAATCAGGCCTGTACCTTGATTTAAACAAGGACTGATTAGTTACTGCAAATATGGAGTTTGGTTCAAATATTTTTTACTTATTCAACTTCAGAAAGCAGGTTCTTATCAGTCAGGAGGCAGGTATTATGAAAAGAATTACACGAAGAGATTTTATTAAGAATGGAACTATGGGCATTGCAGGTTGTGTGTTTGCCGCTGGTCTGAACAGAGGCAGGGTACTGTCTGCAGACAATGGAGACAACCTGAAGATTATCCACATAACGGATTCACACATGGATCTTGGCAGGCCTGAAACAGTTAGGTGGATGGAAATGTTTGTGGACAAAGTCAACTCCTCAATACCGAATGTTGACCTTGTACTGTCCGGTGGAGATAACTTTAACAACAACGTGCCTGGAAAAAAAGATGCAGAAAAATTCAGAGCAATTATGAACGGTTTGTATTGTCCCTGGTATTCAGTCCGGGGCAACAAGGAATCATCTCCAAAACCATCAGGAGATCCTCTGAACCAAAGAGATTATGCGGAGATGTTTTACACAAATGAACTTGAAATGCATGGCAAAGACTGGAAACTTCAGAAGGGCAATTATATCATTCTGGGTATAGATACTACTGTACAGGGACACGCAAACGGACTGTTTTCAGAACAGAGTCTGAATTTTGTCGAAACTGAATTGAAAAACAATCCTCGGTTCAGCTATATACTTCTGAATCACCAGGTTTATCATAATTTCTGGGGAGAAACAGATAAAAAACGGATACATAAATATGTTCTTAACAACATTGATCAGGTAAAACAAAGGCTGTTCTCCTGCAACAATCTTTTAATGACGCTGTCCGGCCATATTCACCGCGACAATGTCAGCAGGATAAATAACAAGGCAGTCATTACAACCTTGGGATTTATTGTGCCCCAGAAATCTGACAATGACCACCGGTTCAGGGTGATAGAGATTAAGAACAGAAGGATAGCGAAGCAATATCTCTCTTCAATCGTATAAAAAAGATTATACAACCTGACAGGTTTAGTGAAAAAGGTCTTTTGGGCAAACTGGAAGGTCCTTGCATGCCGTTTCTGCTGTATCCTGTTTGTCTTGCTGGGCAGACCGGTGCAGTACGTTCTCTGCATTTTTTCATTTCCTGATTCCTTTCCCGGGCGCAGGCCTTACATACCGGATGTTCGGTATTACACAATAACTGTCATTCATTAGGCTAAAAACTTTACAGTGCTCAAATATTGATTTATGGATAAAAACTAATCATCAAAACTTTTTTAAGGAGAACTATAAATGGCAAAAGTGCTATTTAGCAGCTGGACGGAAGAAGTGATTGATAACAGAGGTAAAGAGCCTGTTGAATTGAAAGGACTTAATATTCCTCAAGAATTTAACGGTAAAAAAGTAAAGGCCTTTATGGGCTGGAATGGATTTGTCATTTCAGATCCCGAGGTTGATATCGTTGAACTGTGTAAAAATTATATGCAGGAGGCACAAAACCATTCTTGTGGCAAATGCTTTTTCTGCAGAATAGGGACAAAGGTTCTCTCTGATATGCTTGATAAAATTTGTAATGGCGATTCTACTGAGAAAGATCTGGATACCATTAAAAGGCTGAGCATATCCATAAAAGAGGGGTCAAGATGCAATCTGGGTCAAACAGTAACAAAGCCCATACTGGATGCTCTCAGGTATTTTGAAGAAGATTTCAGAAAGGCCGTTAACGAGAGAGCAAGAAAAACGGAATTGGAGTATGTTTCACATCTTACTGCACCATGTACAGATGCATGCCCTATACACCTGCCGATCCCTCAGTATATTGAAGCAATCAGGGAGGGAAGATTTCAGGATTCACTCGATTTGATCAGAACAAAATTGCCGTTGCCCGGAACTGTCGGAAGGGTATGTGTTAAACCGTGCGAAGACAGTTGCAGGAGAATGCTTCTTGACGGACCTATTTCAATCAAACACTTAAAGAGATTTGTTGCTGATTTTGAGCTCCGAAAAAAGGGCGTAGCCAGATTTAAACCTTATGAAGGAAATAAAAACAAAAAGGTGGCAATTATAGGGGCAGGACCAGCCGGTCTTACAGCCGCCTATCATCTTGGCCTGAAAGGGTATAAGGTCAGGATCTTTGAAAGATTGTCTGAAAGTGGTGGCATGGCTGCCGTTGGGATTCCTGACTACAGATTGCCAAGAAATATTATCAGGCTTGAAACCGAGGCAATCCAGTCTCTTGGCGTTGAGATCCAGTATAACTGCTATGTTGGTAAAGATGTTAAATTGACTGACCTGGAAAGGGAATATGATGCGATATTGATAGCTATCGGGGCCCATTCAAGTTCCAGAATGCGGCTGGAAGGCGAAGATGAAGGCTATAAGGGGTATTTGCCAGGAGTTAAATATCTCCTTGATATAAACAGCGGCATTGATCCATACCGAGAGGGAAAAAGGGTAGTTGTTGTAGGCGGTGGCAATGTTGCAATGGACTGTGTAAGATGCTCGTTGCGTATAGGAAAAGAGGAAGTGACCCTGGTATACAGACGCACAAAAAATGAGATGCCTGCCGCTGTTGAAGAAATAATGGAGGCAGAAGAGGAAGGTGTTAAATTTCTTTATTTGACAAATCCCACAAGAATAATCGCTAAAGACGGTAAGGTTACAGGTGTTGAACTCATTAAAATGGAGTTGGGTGAACCTGATGAATCGGGCAGAAGGAGACCTGTTCCTGTTAAGGGTTCGGAATTTATCTACGAATGTGATATCGTTGTTCCAGCCATTGGACAGGCTGTTGATCTTGGCATATTGGAAGGAGTTCAGGATATAGAAGTAACGAGAAAAGGAACTTTTGTTGTTGATATAAATAATTATATGACAACGAAAAAAGGGGTGTTTTCAGCAGGTGATGTGGTGACTTCTCCAAATGCACTGATCAAGGCATGTGCAGGAGCGAAAAGGGCGGCCGACAAGATGGACAGATACCTTGAAGGAAAACCTCTTGAAAGAACATCTGAAGAAAAGATGGAAGATTTTTTGTCTGAATTGAAGGTCTTTAATCCTTCAGAAAATATAGGGATTATAGATGGCAGGGAAAGGATTCCCATACGTCATTTGGAACCGGAGGAAAGGAAAAAAAGTTTTGTTGAATATACACAGGGCTATTCAATTGCAGAGGCAAGAATAGAAGCTGACAGATGTTTAAAATGTTATAGAGTTGCAATGCTTGGAATATAAAACATCAAACAACTTTATCAGAGGAAAATGTATATATGTCTGAGAATATTATTGAATTAAAAATAGATAATAAAGAAATTGAAGTTCCGGAAGGTACCACAATTTTACAGGCTGCAAGATCAGCAGGTATTCGTATCCCAACTTTCTGTTACCATGACAGATTAACTCCCATTGGTTCGTGCAGATTATGTATAGTGGAAGTAAAGGGCTACAAACATCCTGTCCCTGCATGTATGACACCTGTTGATAATCAAATTGAAGTCATTACCAGTTCGGATACCCTTTATGAGATGAGAAGGGATGCCCTCAAACTTATTCTTCTTGATCATCCGCTTGACTGTACGGTATGCGACAAGGAAGGAGAATGCAGCCTGCAGGATTTGGTTCATGAATTTAATGTGGACCCTGCAGAAATTCCGATCAGGCTGCCTGATCAGGAAATTATGGAATATTCGGCACCTTTTATAGACAAGTTGTCTGACAGATGTGTCATGTGCCTTAGATGTGTAACTGCATGCAGAGAAATTACCGGCAATCAGGCTATTGATATTGTCGGCAACGGCCTTAATGCACAGATTTCGGTTGTAAAACCTGAATTGTGCAGATCATGTGGAGAATGTATAGATGTTTGTCCAACAGGAGCATTAACGGACAGGTTAAGTGAAATCAAGGGCAGAAAATGGTCTGTAGAGAAGGTTAAGACTACCTGCACCTATTGTGGTTGCGGATGCCAGTTTGATTTAAATGTCTTGAACGGTAAAATTGTGAAGGTCAGTACTGAACAGGGTGTAGGACCTAATGAGGGTTCCATATGCATAAAAGGACGTTACGGGTGGGAATTTGTTCACAGTAATGACAGATTAACAACTCCCCTTGTTAAAAAGGACGGCGAATTCAGGGAAACATCATGGGAAAACGCCCTTGATTATGTGGCCGAAAGACTGGGCAAAATAAGAGAGAAATACGGTCCGGATGCAATATATGGATTAACTTCAGCAAAAACCACCAATGAAGAAAATTATACCTTTCAGAAATTTTTCAGGAGTATTATAGGAACGAACAATATAGATCATTGTGCCCGTCTCTGACACAGCTCAACTGTAGCCGGTCTGGCTGCGACACTTGGAAGTGGTGCAATGACAAATTCGATAAAAGATTGTACACTTGAAGCAGATGTAATCCTTGTTACGGGCTCAAACACATCTGAAACTCATCCCATCATAGCAAACTATATTCGTGATGCCGTGATGAAGCATGACTCGAAACTTATAGTTGTAGATCCAAAAAGGATAGATCTTGTAGATTATGCAGATATATGGCTGCAACCTAAACCAGGTAACAACATTGCGTGGATTAATGGGTTTTTGAATGTTATTGTCAGGAACAGTCTGTATAATGAAGAGTATATAAAGGAAAGAACAGAGGGGTTTGAAGAAGTCAAAGAAATAGTGAAAAAATATACCCCGAAAGAGGTTGAAAAAATCACAGGCATTTCATCTGAAAGGCTTGAAGAAGCGGCATTGCTGTATGGAAAGGCCAGGAAGGCATCTGTTTTATATACAATGGGCATAACCCAGCATTCATCAGGAACTGATAATGTCAAATCACTTGTTAATCTTGCATTGGCATGTGGAAATATTGGAATTGAAGGAGGAGGAGTAAACCCGTTAAGAGGTCAGAACAATGTTCAGGGAGCATGTGATATGGGAGGCCTTCCAAATGTATTTCCAGGGTATCAGCCTGTTGATAATGAAGAGGCCGCCAATAAATTTTCAGAATTCTGGGGATGTTCATGTAACCTGAAAAAGGGACGGCCATTAACTGAAATACCGGAAATGGTAGAAAAAGATGAATTAAAGGCCCTGTATATAATGGGGGAAAATCCAATGCTCAGTGATCCGGATCTGAAACATGCTGAACATGCCTTTGACAAACTGGATTTTATAGTTGTTCAGGATATATTCTTAACACAGACAGCGCAAAAGGCTGATGTGGTTTTACCTGGTGCATGTTTTGCAGAAAAAAATGGCACGTTTACCAATACAGAAAGGAGAGTTCAACGGGTCAGAAAGGCAGTTGATCCTCCTGGAGATGCCAGGGACGATTTGACTGTTCTTTCTGATCTTGCAAAAAAGTTTGGGGCTGAATTTTCGAACAGTGCAGAAACGGTTTTTCAGGAAATCAGGAAGCTTGTACCTCAATATGCAGGAATTACCTATAAAAGGATAGAAGATGAAGATGGCATATGCTGGCCGTGTCCGGATGAAAATCATCCGGGGACCAGGATCCTGCATAAAGAGAAAATTATTAGAGGCAAGGGTTTGTTTACTCCCCTTGAAAACAGACAGCCACAGGAGATTCCGGATAAAAATTATCCTTTTATTCTTACAACAGGCAGACGGTATGAGCAGTTTCATACCGCTACAATGACAAGGAAATCCAGAGTCCTTAACGCTTACTATCCTGCTGCTGCCTTTGAAATTAATCCTGTAGATGCAAAAAAACTTGGTATTAACGATGGTGATGAAATCATGGTTTCATCAAAAAGGGGGGAAATAACAACCCATGCAAAGATTTCCGGAAAATTGCCGGAGGGAGTTGTTTTCGGGTGTTTTCATTTTTCGGAATCAGCAATAAATATCCTTACAAACAATGCCCTTGATCCAGTTGCCAGGATACCTGAATATAAGGTGTGTGCCGTTAATATAAAAAAGGCATAGGGCCAGGATAAGACTCAGGGACAACTGGTTGGTGTGCCCATTCGCACGTTGACCTGTTTATACAGACAGGCCAATATATTCTGAGAAAATCAGGGTATGGATAGTGGAAAACCAAGACCAGTTGCATTTTACGTAGCGCTTTTTCTTTTTTGTTAAAGCAAGTTTGCAGATCGTGTTCAAAAGGAAAAGCGCTTTTTTACATGTCTTGAAATACCTTTGCAGAAGTATTGTATCCTGTTATTAACAGGTAACCTGTTTCGGGCTTGTGTTTCAAGGATACTTTGTTTCCATTTATAAATTGGCTTCTTTGCACAATCCCGGTATATCAGTCTGCGGGACTCTTTGATCTTGTCCAAAGATTATCATTTATATATTGGAAACCGGATGGTGACAAAGATCTGTTTTTGGATGGGGACTGATTTTATATCTCTGTTTTCCCAAAAGGGATATTTGTATAATTAGGTTGGTATGCAGGGCTTGGGTGTTTATGGAGGAAAGAAATGAAACATGACAACTTTCGTTATGCGTTTACATTTGATGATCTCATCCTGGTTCCGAGAGAATCCGGTGTGTTGCCGGCAGAGGCTGAAACAAAGACAAGACTTTCGAAAAACATAGACATCAATATTCCCGTGGTAAGCGCTGCAATGGATACCGTTACTGAATCAGCCACGGCCATAACAATAGCAAGACAGGGTGGGATTGGATTTATCCACAAAAACATGAGCATTGATCAACAGACCCTTGAGGTGGAAAGGGTAAAAAAATCTGAAAGCGGTATGATTGTGGATCCAATAACCATAGAACCTGAACAGAAAATATCTGATGTCCTGGAGATTATGGATAGGTTTAAAATATCCGGTGTTCCTGTAGTAAAAGGAGATACCCTTGTTGGTATAATTACAAACCGGGATCTGAGGTTTGAAACCAATACAGACCAAAAGGTGGCTGATGTGATGACCAAGGATAATCTTGCTACTGCAAAAGTGGGGATTACACTTAAGGAATCCAAGGCCATTCTGCATAAAAGGCGTATTGAAAAGCTTCTTGTGGTAGATGACAAAGGCCGGCTGAAAGGCCTTATAACTATCAAGGACATAGAAAAGATAAAAAAGTACCCGCATTCATGCAAGGATGAACTGGGACGTTTAAGGGTTGGTGCAGCCGTAGGTGTAGGGCCTGATATGGACGAAAGGGTTGCCGCCATGGTTGCTGCCCATGTTGATATTCTGGCAATAGATACTGCTCATGGTCATTCAAAGACGGTTCTTGATGCCGTAAAGAAAATCAGGAACATGTATCCCGATCTTGAAATAGCGGCAGGAAATGTGGCTACAGCCGAGGGAACAAGGGCATTGATAAAAGCCGGGGTCGACTGTGTCAAGGTTGGAGTCGGACCGGGATCCATATGTACAACCAGGGTTGTGGCCGGTGTGGGTGTCCCTCAGTTAACAGCAATCATGGATTGTGCAGAAGAGGCATCAAAGGCAGATATTCCTGTTATAGCAGACGGAGGAATCAAATACTCAGGGGATATAACAAAGGCATTGGCTGCAGGAGCTGACAGTGTTATGATAGGAAGCCTTTTTGCCGGAACAGAGGAAAGTCCCGGAGAAACAATTCTCTTTCAGGGAAGGTCTTACAAGGTGTACAGGGGGATGGGCTCTGTTGAGGCAATGAAGGCAGGCAGCAAGGACAGATATTTTCAGGAAAAGAGTAATGCCATTGGCAAGAAAATGGTCCCTGAAGGAATAGTGGGAAGGGTCCCATACCGAGGTCCTCTTGCAGACAACATATATCAGCTTGTAGGTGGTTTAAGGTCGGGAATGGGTTATCTTGGATGCAGAACTGTCAGGGAATTGAGGGAGAAAACAGAGTTTGTACGAATTACCCCGGCAGGTCTCAGAGAGAGCCATGTCCACGATGTTATTATAACAAAAGAGGCGCCAAACTATCGTGTGGAATAATTGTACCGTTACTTTATGTTTGTTTTATATTTTATGGTAATTATTGTATGTTTTAATGTTGCACAGAGTTTGTTATGTCATCAAGTCTGTATAAAGAAAAGATACTGATCCTGGATTTTGGCTCCCAATATACTCAGCTTATTGCCCGAAGAATAAGAGAAGCCGAGGTATACTGTGAAATCCATCCCTTTAATATGGAGATTGAAAAAATACGATCATTCGGACCAAAGGGGATAGTTCTCTCCGGAGGTCCTGCCAGTATTCATGATAATGATGCGCCGGGAATAGCTCAGGATATATTTGATCTGAACATACCGATTCTTGGAATATGTTACGGAATGCAGTTGCTTGCCTCGCTGTTCGGGGGCACTGTTCAGAGCGCTTATGACAGGGAATACGGCAGATCTGTGATGACCGTCACAGACAATACCGATCTTTTTTATGGCCTGGATACAGGTGTGCCCTTCAGTGTATGGATGAGTCATGGAGACAGCATAAAGGAGATACCAGAAAACTTTGTTTCACTTGCTGCCAGCAAAAACAGTCCCTTTGCAGCAATCAGAGATGATTCCAAACGGTATTTCGGAGTTCAATTCCACCCTGAAGTGGCCCATACTGAAAACGGCCTTCTGATCATAAAAAATTTCCTTTTCAGAATATGCAAGTGCACGCCTTCATGGGATATGAAATCTTTTACCGAGAGGACAATTGCACTTCTTAAGGAAAAAACAGGGAATGACAGGGTTATATGCGGGCTTTCCGGTGGTGTGGATTCATCCGTTACAGCAGCCATCCTTTACAGGGCCATAGGAGATAACCTTCTGTGTATTCTTGTAGATAACGGGCTTATGAGAACAGGTGAAGTTGAAGAGGTGATTGATATGTTTCAGGGGCATTTTGGTGTAAGATTGCATGTGGTGGATGCCTCTGACCGTTTTATCAGCTCTCTTAGAGGCATAACAGATCCTGAACAGAAGAGAAAGATTATTGGCCGGGAATTTATAGCTGCCTTTGAAAACAAGGCAAAGGAACTTGGCGGGGCAAAATACCTGGCTCAAGGAACCCTTTATCCGGATGTCATTGAAAGCGTTTCTTTCAGAGGAGGGCCGTCTGTCACAATAAAAAGCCATCACAATGTGGGCGGGTTGCCGGAAAAATTGAATTTGAAACTTGTTGAACCTTTGAGAGAGCTGTTCAAGGATGAGGTTCGAAAGGTAGGTTTTGAACTTGGGCTTCCGGAAGCCCTTATTATGAGGCATCCATTTCCTGGCCCTGGTCTGGCCGTTCGTATTATAGGCGAAGTGACAAGGTCACGTCTTGATATTCTAAGGGCCGCAGACCGTATTCTGATTGATGAGATAAAGAAATCCGGGCTGTACAACAAGGTGTGGCAAGCATTTGCAGTTCTGCTCCCCATAAAGACAGTAGGTGTCATGGGAGATGAGAGGACTTATGAAAATGTTGTGGCAATACGAAGCGTGGACAGTAAAGATGCAATGACAGCCGACTGGTCCAGGATACCTTATGCCGTACTGGACAGGATTTCAAACAGGATAATAAACAGTGTGAAAGGTATTAACCGTGTAGTGTATGACATTTCGTCAAAACCGCCAAGCACTATTGAATGGGAATAGCCTTCACGTAAAGAGAACAGATCCCCGCCCGGACATATGATCCTGAATCTGTTCCATTCATAGGCCTTTCTTATCCAGGTGTTTGTCACCCCGGAGCCGCACCTTATGGTCTGCCATGCCTGTAATAGACACTCTGAAGAGTATGTGTATGATATCTCCCGTCTTCATCCGTCTCTGGGTACAGAACCCCGGCGATCTTTAAAAACAGTATTTCTCTCCCAGAATCACCTTGAAGGTATGTTTTTACTGGACCGGCCTGATACAGAGCGTTGTTTTGATATTGAACAAAAAAAATCCGTTTATGCATAAAAACCGGATACAGAGGAACATTAATGAGCGATCACAAAAACACATCAAATACGGAAGGAGACCTGGTTCTTGTGTACTGTCAGGATCAACCTGCATTATATGCCCGTATAGAAAATATTGAGCCGGACATAAAAAAGGACTGGTACAGGGTTACGCTTTTACTGCTTTCCATACCAAAGCAGCTTGTCACCTGGATCCTGAGGGAGCCCTATATCAATGGAGAGCCGTTTACTATGGGAGGTACTGAAATGAGGATAGAAAAGGTGGAAAGGTCCCTGCCAGCCGATGATTTTTCTGATGCTGACAAGACACAGGGCAGGGGAGTCTCCCATAAAAAGGCCAATGTGATACCTTTCAAGAAAAAATAGCCTTATGTACCAGCAAAGAGGTTTGATTTTCTTTCTGTCAGTGCTGGCAACAGCCTGCCGCAGGCTCACCTTGCAGCAAAAGAATTGAAGCCGGCATACAACAGATATAATCTTGCATACTTTCCTTTTGTTTTATATTTTCAGGATAAATGACAGGTTAATTAATAGTAATTTGAAACCTGTTAAGTGGAGGATATTGTGAAAAAATGTTTTGTTGTGGTTGTTGGGCTTTTACTTTTTTCAATGTTTATTTCTGGTTGCGCTTCTCAAAAGACGTGGGTTTATAAACCAAATACTTATAGCCAATTATCTGCTTTTTCAAAGAAAACTGCCGTTATATTACCATTTTCCGACCAAAGAAAAAATACAAATAAAAACAGGGTAGCGCTTTATATGATTCCATTGATGCCTTTTGGTTGGCTTGATTATAACACTCCGGAAGGGATGCCTGTACATATTACCTCTGGCATGTGGATAAATTACAAGCCTACTGAAGATTTTCCTAAAGCATTAGCTCAAGAATTGGCAGAGGCTAATATTTTTCAAGAGACATATTTTGACTTCAGAAAAGGAAATGCCGATATAAGTATAACAGGAAAGATTATTGACACAAAATATAGTGGAAAATTAATAACTTATGGGTTAAGTGTTTATGGGCCATTGCTTTGGCTTGTAGGTTTTCCAGCAGGAACTGTTAATAATGAATTATCAATCGAGTTGTTATGCACAGATGTAAAAACAAATCATCTGTTATTTTCAAAGGTGTATTCAGCTCCAATGTATAGCAAGGTTACATGGATATACAGTTTGTCAAATGATTTTAACTATCCATCGATGTTAAGGGGTTTATATAAGCAATTTATTTTAGATTTAAAAAATGAACCAGACATATTTCAATGATTTTTCAGGAAAGAAAAGATATAACAAAAAAAATGGAGCTGACCACAAAAGCCGAGTCGTTTTCAGGTAATAGCTCAATAAATCCTCCTGCCCCGGTGCTACGTTCGCTGTTATCCCCCCTAATTATTGAGCTGATACGTTTTTAGGTGAATTTTAAAACTTAGGCGGCTTTTGTATCGGCTCATTTTGACATTAGACAATTTTATCATCTTCAGAATTTGCTCATTGAAATATCCAAATCACCTGCCAGAGTTTGTTTTTTCTTTTAAAACAAAGAGTTAAACCTTGACATGGATATATACATATAACTATCCGAGATAACATTAAAAAGCTATGTCAGCTCTTATCCGTAGAACATATCTTTTCTGCAGTCCCGGCACCTGCCTGTGCCTGACATATGAAAGAGGTTGCAAGATTGCTTTTAACATCGGTATCATTTCTTTTTACAGAATCCAGGGATATTATGAAATTCTGTTATAAATTTGCCATACGTCTTGTTTTGTCATTAGTTTTTGCCTTTATTGTTTCCAGTATGTTTTTTCATGGTACGACAATTGTAAAAGTTTGCGGGCTGGCTGCTATTTTGCTTTCCCTGGCATATATTTTTGAATATTCAAGAAAAGAAGATGACAAATAGGCATTGTGCAATTGCATTTTTCGGGCCTGTGGCTGCAATTGCAGGTGAACAGGCAGGAATCAAACTGTATTGTTTGCAGTAATTCAAGGAGGCTACCATGGGAACTGAAAAAAAATTCATATATTTTTTTGAGGAAGGCGACGGAAACAACAAAAAGCTGCTTGGCGGCAAGGGGGCCAACCTCTGTGAAATGACACAGATAGGTCTGCCTGTGCCACCGGGATTTGTAATCACTACGGAGGCATGCCTTGCCTATCTGTCATCTAAGAAAAGGGACTTGCCTCCTGATCTTGCCAAACAGATAAGAGATGCAATGCTTCAGCTTGAGCAAAAGACAGGAAAGGGATTTGGTGACCCCAAAAACCCCTTGCTGGTTTCGGTAAGGTCGGGAGCGGCCATATCCATGCCCGGTATGATGGATACCATACTGAATCTTGGTCTTAACAATGAAACAGTTGTAGGTCTTGGAAAAATGACAAGCAATGAGCGTTTTGCCTATGATTCCTATCGTCGTTTTATCCAACTGTTCGGCTCTATCAGTATGGGAGTGGAAGGAGAAAAATTTGACAGCAAGCTGGCTGAGATAAAAGACAAGTACAATGCATCGGACGATACCCAACTTGATGTCAAGGCATTAAAGGAAGTATGTGATGCCTTTATGCATATTATTGAAAAGGAAACCGGCAAATCCTTTCCCCAGGATCCGTATGTACAGTTGGAAATGGCAGTAGCGGCGGTTTTCAGTTCATGGATGGGAAAGAGGGCAATTGATTACAGGAAGGAATTCAAGATTACTCCGGATATGGCCAATGGTACAGCAGTTAATATATGCACGATGGTATTTGGCAACATGGACAATAACAGTGCTACAGGGGTGGCTTTTACCAGAGATCCGAGTACCGGTGAAAACAGGCTGTTTGGCGAATACATGATCAATGCTCAGGGAGAGGATGTGGTAGCAGGTATCAGAACCCCGAAGCCTATCAGAATGCTAAGAAGGGAAATGCCAAAGGCGTACAGGGAGCTTGAGTCTCTGAGACATACCCTGGAAAGTCACTACCGTGAGGTTCAGGATTTTGAATTTACTATAGAAAAAGGCAGGCTCTACTGTCTTCAGACAAGAAATGCAAAGATGAATGCCTCTGCATTCATCAAGACATCCATTGATATGGTTAACGAGGATCTTTTGACAGAAGAAGAGGCAATCCTTCGTATTCAGCCTGATATGTTGGAACAGCTTCTGCACCCGCAGCTGGATCCCAACACCACGGCAAAGGTTATTGCCCAGGGATTGCCGGCATCTCCAGGGGCTGCATCCGGAAAAATAGTGTTTAATGCAGATATTGCTGAAACCAAGGCAAACCTGGGTGAAAAGGTTATCCTGGTACGGGAGGAAACCAAACCGGAAGATATACATGGTTTTTTTGCTTCACAAGGTATACTTACAAGCAGAGGGGGCAAGACTTCTCATGCAGCAGTGGTAGCACGTAGTATGGGCAAGCCATGTGTTTCGGGATGTGAAGCGATTGTAATAAACGATAATGCCAGAGAAGCCGTAATCTCCGGTATTATCTTGAGAGAAGGAGACATTATTACAATAGATGGTACCACGGGAAATGTATATATCGGGGCAGTGCCTACCATTGAACCGGAATTTGTTGACGATCTTCTTATATTGCTTGAATGGGCGGATGATATCAGCGATCTTCAGGTAATGGCAAATGCAGATACACCTGAGGCAGCAGAGAAGGCAAAAAAATACGGGGCCATGGGGATTGGCCTTTGCAGAACAGAAAGGATGTTCAATCAGGCAGACAGATTGCCGATTGTGCAGGAGATGATACTGACTGACAACATAAAGGAACGTGAAGAAGCCCTGGAGAAGTTGATGCCTTTTCAAAAAGAGGATTTTAAGGAGATATTCAGGATAATGGATGGTTATCCTGTGACCATTCGGCTTCTTGATCCTCCCATACATGAATTTCTTCCTTCTGCAGAGGAGCTGACCCATGAAATAGCTCATCTAAGAGAGCTGAGAGAAACCGTTAACGGGATGGTTAATCTGCCCGATACCCTGAAAATAATGGATCCGGAACTCTATGAGCGTTTTGCCGACAGTCTCAAGACCATTATCCTCGGATTGAAAGAACTCAAGGATAAACATCTTGATGAAACCCTTATTGCTGCCAAGGAAAACATGCTGGCAAAGGTAAAGGCCCTTACTGAAACAAATCCGATGCTTGGACACAGGGGAGTACGGCTTGGGATTACATATCCGGAAATATATTCAATGCAGATAAGGGCAATCCTTGAGGCCACAGCCGAACATATCAGATCCGGAGGAAATATTGTTCCCGAAATAATGGTTCCCCAGGTCTGTACACTTCAGGAACTTAAATGGGTTCATCGTTATGTGATCAAGAACCAGAAAGAGGTTGAAAAAAAGTATAATATCAAGGTGCCGTACAAGTTTGGCAGTATGGTGGAGGTAGTCAGGGCATGCATGAGGGCAGGCCGCCTTGCTGAACTGGCAGAATTCATGTCGTTCGGTACCAATGATCTGACACAGGCCACATTCTCTTTTTCCAGGGAAGATGCGGAAAACAAGTTTTTGCCGCTTTACAACGAAAAAGGTATACTTCAGGACAATCCTTTTGAAATCCTGGACATAAAAGGGGTGGGCAGACTGATGATGATTACCGTTGAATGGGCACGAAAAACCAGGAAAGACATGAAGATCGGCATCTGCGGAGAACAGGGGGGACATCCTGAGTCCATCAGATTTTGCCACCATATCCATATAAGTTATGTCTCATGTTCTGCACCAAGGGTTCCTATAGCAAGGCTTGCCGCGGCTCATGCCAAGTTGAAGGAAGCAGAATATACCTTGGTATAGCAAAAAACAGGCCCCGGGAAGATAAACAGGGCCTTTTTCTGCAAATTCAGTATCTGCCATATTAATTACAACGGCAGGGATACATGCGGGATGCAGTGCCTTTATTCATTTCCCTATGGGAGGCAACTCCTTGATCATGCAGGCAATGTCTGATCTTGTGAAATCGGGCGTCCGCTTATAAGCCAATGATACCGGGTGCCTGATTTTGCCAAAACCAGGGATTGTGATAAAACAGACATTCCTGAAAGATATTCCAGACAGATGCAGATCAAAAGATCTTTTGAATGGGGAATACCCGGAATCAATGATCTTTAAGAAAGTATTTATGATATTCATCTTCTGTCAAATAATTCTTAAGAAGATGTCCTATCATGTCAAAGAGGGCATCCATATCCTCTTTTTTCATCCTTTGTCTTATCAGTTCCATAAACCTGTCATCAGAAAACTTTTGCAGATAATATGTAACAGTATATTCATCTGTTTCACGATCAAGCCCGTAACCTACAAGACCATCATATTCTTCAACAAAGTTATGTGTATGTTTTTTTTTGCTCAAAATCCTAATGCCTCATTTATTAATACTATTTCAACAGACGTAAGCATTGGCCTGCGATGCAGTATGGTGGTAACGCGACAGATCCTTTGAGGAGAGTTGCAGTCAGTGCATATGCCTGTCTTTGCACAAGGTGTATCCATTTCAAGACTTTTGGCCCTTAAGGGACCTGCAACCTCCTGTATTCTCCTTAAGGCTGATTCAAGATCAGGCGTGACCTTGTTCATACCGCAGACAAGTATAACCTGTTTCGGACCAAAAGTCATGGCACAGGTCCTGTTGCCCACACCGTCCACATTAACTATTTCACCTGTGGCGGATATTGCATTGGCACTTGAGATAAAACAGTCACATCTGCCGTGTTTAAGCCTTATTGCAAGATCTTCTTCCGGTGTAAGTCCCTCCTGCCAGTGATCAAAGACCTCTTTCTGATTCTTTATGAGCCGGTCAATAATCCCCAGTTTTCGTATCGTGTCTGATCCTCCTATACCAAAGGTTTCAAACCTGTAAACCATGTCAAATATAAATTCAAGCGCTGATTCACGAGTATAAAAGAAATGTGCATCAAAATCGTGCCTCTTCAAATTCTGGACGGTTATTTCTGCCAGTTTTTCCCATAACCATTCATTGCCATATTCAGACATATTGCATATCCTTTTTGTATGTTTTATTTTTTTCTTAGAACCCTCACATCTCCTATCCGGACGGTCAATTGCAAACGGTCAATATATTCTATAAGGGGAATTGCATATTTTCTTGAAACCCCTGTCATTTCTTTAAACTGAGGTGTTGTTATCTCTCCATGTTCCCTGAGAAAGGCAACAAGATCTGACTTTAGTTCTTCCATAACCCTGGTATGGAAAAACATGTCTTCCTTGACCTTTATTAATACACCCTCCCTGACAAGGACATGAAGAACATCTTCTCCTGTGCTGCCGGGAAAATTTCCTTTTATTTCCTTGAAATATGGTGGTTTAAGGCCGGCGGCAAGATAAGTTTCTTCTATTATCCTTCTGACATTTTCCTGATCTTTTTCAAGGGTAACACGGTGGTTTTTCATATGAACAATATCTTTTTCAAGGACAATGGTTCCATTGCGATCAAGGATGTTTATAAGATAATTGAAAAGCTTGGGGTCATTGGCCCTTCTTACCCTTGATCTCAGCTCTTCCTTGATCACACCGGGTTTGAGCGGAAAGTCCTTATGGTATCTTGATACGGTCTCTATAAGTTCATCCCGGGCCATATCAAGATACCTGCTATGAATAAACCGGTTATTCTCCCTGTCAAACTGAATTACAACTTTTTTGGCCATCATCTTTTTCAGGATTACAGCAAGTCTGTTTTTGCTTATATTGGATAAAAAGGCCAAATCATCTATTTCTGTTCCCTTGACTCCTCCTGAAAGGACATTCTGCTCAATAATTTCATCAATGTTTCCGGAAAGAAGTGTTTTGAGTTCTGATATCACCTTGTCCGAGAATCGTTTTTTCTTTCTGTTCGGTAATGGATTAAGAATTTCTCCTCCTCCTATTGTTCTTACAGGAGAGTAGCTTCTCAGAACAAACCTGTCGTTTCTCAGAACCGAGACCGGCTCATCAAGCCTGATCTGCGCAAAACAGGTCTCACCCGGGTGCAGTTCTTCAGTATTCAGAAGAACAACTGTAGAAATGATTTCCGATGTGCCTGTATGAAAACGCACCTTTGCCCGGTTTTTAAGTTTACGGGGAGAGCTTTTAAGAAGGTCAAGAGACACATCCACCATAAAGGTGGGTCTCAAGGAACCTTCTGTTGCAACAATATCACCTCTTTTTATTGTGGTACGTTCAATTCCCTGCAGGTTCAGGGCAGTTCTTAACCCTGCCCGCACCTCTTCCACCTTTCTGTTATGTACCTGAATGCCCCTGACCCGCACATTTGTTCCCTGTGGATAAATGGTGGCAGTATCACCCGTATGGATCTGTCCGGAAACGGCCGTGCCCGTAATGACTGTACCAAAACCTTTCATGGTAAACACCCTGTCAACCGGGAGGCGAAACAGATGTCCTGTTTCTTTTTCAGGGATATTTTCCGCAAGGTCCCCAATAACCTTCAAGAGCTTGTCAATGCCTTCACCTGTGGCTGATGATACCTCTACTACGGGAGCCTGGGCCAGGAATGTATCTGAAAGATATTCGGTTACATCCTCACGGACAAGTTCCATCCAGTCAGAATCCACCATATCTGTTTTGGTCAAGACAACAAGGCCATGTTTAATATCAAGGATCTCGCATATTTCTAAATGTTCTCTGGTTTGAGGCATAACACCTTCGTCAGCAGCAATTACAAGAGCTACCAGATCTATACCTGTTGCACCTGCCACCATGTTTTTTATGAATTTTTCATGACCAGGGACATCTACAATACCTATCAGTTTTCCGTCCGGCAGTTCAATATGGGCAAACCCGAGTTCAATAGTAATGCCACGTTCTTTTTCTTCCTTGAGCCGGTCAGTTTCTATGCCTGTAAGTGCCCTTATAAGAGATGTTTTGCCGTGGTCAATATGTCCTGCTGTACCTAAGACGATCTGTTTCATACCATACCCTGTCCTGATAACCTCATAAAATATCCCGGAGTTTGATTGTTGCTGTGCAGTATTGCAAATCTTGGCTGGTGCTCTCCCTGCAGGCGCGTCAGAAAAACCCTCCTGCCCCTATTTATTGAGCTGTTACATTTTTTTAAATATTCCCGTTTCCATAAGGTAAGGAGTGTATAGAAAGCGGGAAAATGATCTGTGGATGGCTGCTGTCCATATACCATACAATATGCAGGAAAGATGATTATCCAGCCTTTAAGGTTATAAGTGTCTGAAAGACGAATGTCTTTGAGGATTTTGCAACCAGTCCCATCCCCTTTTCAGATAATCTTACACGAAATTCTTGACAATGCCAGCAAAATTGAACATTTTCAGATTGAGATAATACCAGAGGAGGTCTCCATGAACAGTTTTTCGGGCCGATCGGTTCCTGATCTGCCAATTTGGACAGACTTCTGGTTTCCATGGACAGTTTTCATTCACAAATGGCCGGCATGTTTTTTTTGGATATAAAAGAGATATCCAGAATTTGGTTTGCAAGTGCTTGCAGAACAGGGAGGAGGAGTTATGTTGGATGTAGATATTCCAGGGTTTGGTCAGGTAAAGGTAAAATATTTTGTCTCAGATTTCACAGGAACACTTTCTTCAGGTGGAAAACTTCTGCCCGGTGTTAAAGATAGGTTGCATAGGGTGGCGGATATCATGGAAATCCGGATATTAACGGCAGATACCTTCGGAGTTGTAAAAAAGGAATTGGAAGGTGTCAGATGCAGCATAAAAATACTTGAAGGTGAAAAACATGATGAGCAGAAAAGGGAGTATGTACTTGGCCTGTCCCCGGACAAGGTTATTGCCTTTGGCAACGGGAACAATGACCGTAAAATGCTGAAGACTGCAAGGATCGGAATTGCCGTATCAGAAGGGGAGGGGTGTTCGGTAGATGCATTAACCGCGGCAGACATTCATGTTAACAGGGCCATAGATGCATTGGATCTTATGCTGAATCCGAAAAGACTGAAGGCAACCCTGCGGTTTTAGGGTTACACATAATAGACGGTTTCCCCGGATAAAAGGTTTTTTCGGATCTGTGTATATTCTCCAGTAAAAAGAGGGTATGCACGGTTTGATCCGGCAGCCTGTTTATGGATTGTTATCCGGGTCTTAAGGGCGTTATGGTCTGTTGATAAGGCCTGCGGCATATCCTGCTCCAAAACCATTGTCAATATTGACTACAGTAACGCCGGCAGAGCAGGAGTTGAGCATTCCCAGCAGGGCACTTAGCCCCTTGAAGCTTGCTCCGTAACCAATGCTTGTAGGGACGGCAATGACAGGGGTACTCACAAGCCCTGCCACTACACTGGGCAAGGCTCCTTCCATCCCTGCCACTACAACTATTACAGATGCCTTTTTTATCATGTCCATATGGGATATTATCCTGTGAAGGCCGGCAACACCTACATCATATATGGTCTCAACCTGGTTTCCCATAAATCTGGCAGTTACAACTGCCTCTTCTGCTACGGCCATATCGGATGTCCCTGCACTTATGACAAGTATAAGGCCCCTGCCGCAGGGATCTTTTTCCTTTTGGATTACGGTAAGGGCTTTTGCCTTTTGATGATATACCGAGTCAGGAAACCTTGCCTGTATCCTGAGGGCCTTTTGCCTGGAAAGACGTGTTACAAGCACATCGTCCCCCTGATCTATCATGTGTTCCATAATCATTATAAGTTCTTCGGTCTTTTTCCCTTCACCGAATACGATCTCTGAAGTCCCTCTTCTCAGACTCCGATGATGATCAATGCATGCCAGATTTATGTCTTCAAAAAAGAGGGTCTTAAGTCTGTCGAGTGTTTCATCGACCGTTGTTCTGCCATGGCTTAAACTGTCAAGAATGTCTTTCAGGATATCCTTATCCAATGTTTTCATACCTTTGGCTTGAGGTTAGGACACAGGTATTTTCAGAGGCTGTGCCATCATTTTATCGTTATTTTCTTTTAGAAAGTGTGCAAGTACATCCAGTCCAATCAGGGGAGTTTCGGAGAACGGAAGTTTGAGTATGGACAACCCTTTGAATTCCTTATGGATATATGCCATGCAACAACCCTGACGGGACTTGTTGATGATCACCTGGCTCAGGGGAATATTGATATCTTTCAGGCCCTCCACAATACGCCTTGATTCGGCAATGGACAGCTGATCAGGATTCATTACCAGATTGATTTTTGTCAGGTCAGGGTCTTCAAAAAGCTCCTTAAGGGCAGTATATTCCTGTATGGAAGTTTTTATCCTTAAAAGCACCTTGTCTGTTTCTATCTCCTTGTTCATCAGTTTTATCCTTGTTACAATTTCCCTTTTCCTGATAATCTCCCTGCGCAGCGACAGGAGATGATTGACCCAGACGAGAGAAACTGTGGGAAGATTGAAAAACTTGAGAGACAGGGCAGTAGGTGCCATATCAAAAACCAGATAATCCATTTTTGAAAACTTGCGGCGGATTTCCCTGAAGGCCAGTATAAGAGCATATTCTTCAAGGCAGGGAGAGTGTTTAATGACCTTGAAGTATTTTTCAAGATTAAAAGAGGTCAAATACCTGTATGTCCTTTTGATCTGCTCATGTATATCCTTGAGATACTGCCTGATCCAGTATTTATGGTCAATCTCTATTGCCTTCAGGTGAGGTGCAATTTGCCGTGGTTTGTCCGAGAGCCTTTTTTCGAGGATATCTGACTGATTGTGTGCAGGGTCAAGGGAGATTATCATGACTTCAAGACCCTGCTGAGCCAGAAAAAGGGAGTTAAGTGCGGCTGAAGTGGATTTGCCTGCTCCTCCCTTGCCTATATAAAAGATGCTGGTTGCCTTTGGTATGGTCTTCATATGAAGGTTCTTTTATGCAGATGAGTCTGTATTACCGGATACATTGCCATCATTGTCTGCTGAAGCCGGCAATCCTGGTCAGCTGATGTCAAATATTGAAAAGAGCTGTGATATGGGCTCACTGGCTGTATCCACCTTTTCCATCATCAGGACAAGCTCCTTTTCCATGTAAGGTATCAGGTCGAGTGTTATCTGCATAGGAGGGGAGGATATTCCCAAAAAGGAACCGCAGACAAGGATGCCAAAGATATTTTCCATTTCTTCCAGTTCACTTTCAAGGGCTTCCACTGCCCTGTTGCGGCTTGCTTCACCCTGGATTTGCCAGAGCCTTTCTATTTTATACTGTATTTGTTTTAAAAGAGACATTATCTTGCGCTAAACCTCCTTCATGGTCCGGGAATTGATACTGAAGAACCTGATTACACCTTCCACAACGATCCACAGGGCAATGACAAGGATAAGCATGTTAATGACTGTCAGCAGGGAATTGTGCCTGTGCATAAAGGTTATCTGGTTTGTGATCACTGCCCATACAGTTGTAACCGACATGAATATGGCTGGTATTCCTGCAATCATCCATTTTGCTCCCCCTTTCAGCCTGAGGTACACTGTGATGATAACAAGGGCAAGGGCCGCAAGGGTCTGGTTGACTGCCCCGAATATGGGCCAGAGTGTCAAGGCCCCCTTGCCGCTGGCACCTGTTGCAAAGGCCAGCCATAGAGCACTGGCAACTGCAATAAATGTGGCGGTGTATCTGCCTGACAGGAATTTCAGGCCCATGTCACTGGCCAGTTCCGCGATAACGTAGCGCTGGATCCGGGTGGCGGTATCCAGGGTAGTACCGGCAAAGGATGCCAGAAAGACTCCCATAATTACCATGGCTATTCCGCTCGGGATTCCCAGGGCCTCTATCATATTGGCGGAACCAACCACAAATGCAGTGATCTTTGAACCCAGGCCCTTGGCCGCTGTCCAGGAAGAATAATGATTCGTCCATGCAGCCACACCTGTCAGGGTTTCTCCTCCTTTAACATATCCCATTCCAATGCCTGCCGCCACAGCTACAACTACCAGTGTGGCAAGAACACCTTCCATGAGCATGGATCCATAGCCTACGAAAAGGGCATCTTCTTCATAACGTATCTGTTTTGCGGAAGTGCCGGAGGATACCAGTGAATGAAATCCTGAGATGGCACCGCAGGCAATGGTAACAAAAAGAAATGGCCACATGGACGGTGCTCTGGCAGGATGCATCTGTACTGCTGGCGCCACCATGTGGAGATCTCCGCCAAAGGCAGCAAAAAAGACACCCAGCACCAAAAGACTCAGGGCAATAATCAGCTGTTGGGAGTTAATAAAATCCCGGGGTTGGAGCAGGGTGGTAACCGGCAGTACAGAGGCAGCAAAGGCATAGATCAGCAGGATTATTGTCCATAAACCGGTTGGAGGAATACCTGCAATGGCGGGAAGGCTTACAGGGATCCAGTAGCCTGTAATCACGGTTGCGTACATGACAACAAGGGCAATAATGGAGCAGATCCGGATTTCCTTGCCTTTTTTGTAAACCATGTGGCCGAGAATCATGGCGATCGGGATTGTGCACCATACCGGTAATACAGAGGCAGGAAACATGGCAAATATGATAGCGATTACAAGCCCGAAGATGGCAATAATGATCCACAGCTCCAGGGACACGATAATGAAGAAAAGAAACCTGGTTCGGCCGTTGATATATCTGGAAGTATATTCGGCAATGGATTTTCCCTGATTCCTTATGGAGATGATTAGTGTGCCAAAATCATGAACACCACCCATAATGATGGATCCGACAAAAATCCATATCATGACAGGAACCCACCCCCAGATAATGGCGATTGCAGGACCCACTATGGGACCGGTGCCTGCAATAGATGTGTAGTGATGCCCAAAAATGACCTCTTTTTTGGTGGGCACATAATCAATACCGTCTTCGAGTTCCACAGCAGGAACCTTTGCAGTACCGGACAGCCTGAAGATTTTTTTGGCAATGAATCTTCCGTATAACTGATAGGCAATGATATAACCGATAAATATAAGTGCCATAATTACCAATGCACCCATACTGTCTCCTTTATCCTTGTGAAGCTGAACATTTATGGGCCAAAACAGTTTCCCTTTTCCGGCCTGTGCCTTAATCTGGATTGTGATAATCAGGGCCTTGCCGGTTCGGTTGCCGATGCATACATTGCGACCTGTTTGCCATGATTTGTTTTCATAAGAAAATACCGATAAATTCAAGCAGGTTATGTCTTCAGATATACCTGATATTATTCTGATCAGGCTTGACATCAACATCTTTCTTTCATATAACCTTGAGGACAGGAAATACCGTAACAGCACTATGGTGTCCATCTGTAAATCCGGACACCAGGGAGTTTTCTGTCCATAAACTGTATATTAAGGAGAATCTTCAATGTCTAGAGTCTGTGAAATCTGTGGAAAAAAGCCCATGGTTGGAAATAACGTAAGCCATGCACACAATAAAACAAAAAAACGCTGGTACCCAAATCTTCAACAGGTAAGGCACGTGCAAAACGGGCAGGTAAAACGTATAAAGGTTTGCACTTCCTGTATCAAATCCGGCAGGGTGGTAAAGCCCTGAACTGTAATGTACGCAAGAAAAGGTTTTTGCAGTGCCTTTATTCTGTCTCCTGCAAAACATTTCATGAAAGCCCCGGTCATACCCTGTGTGAAAATTCATAGCAACGGTGAACAGGCGGTATCTTGTTCCTGAAGTCTCTTGGGATGGTTTTCTGTGTTATATCTTTTACCCTGAAATCCTGTTTAAGTCCGGGATCCAGTTTGAAGTTGCGCAAATTGGTTGAAAATATCAGTATACCATCCAGAGACAGACGGTTCATGGCAAGATGCAGCATTTTTACATGATCCCGTTGTACAGAAAAAACAATGTTTTTGTGGCGCACATTTGAAAATGTGGGCGGATCAATAAAGATAATACCATAGTTGTCCCGGCTTTTCTTCAACCATTGCATGCAGTCCTCTTTTACAAACCTGTGCAAGGGCCCCCCATAACCATTCAGATACATATTTGCCTGTGCACGTACCAGATATGTTTCTGAAAGATCAACCGTGGTGGTGGAAGTTGCTTTGCCCATTGCTGCATATACGGTGGCTGTGCCGGTATATCCAAACAGGTTAAGGAATGTTCTGCCTTTACTGAGATCAGCAATCATGGCCCTTGTCTTTCTATGGTCAAGGAACAGCCCCGTGTTTAAATAACTGGTGAAATTGACGAGAAACAAACAGCCTCCTTCATGAACATTGTAAAGCTTGACAGCGCCTGGTCTTTTCTGGTACTGGGCCTTTCCCCGCTGTTTCTGCCGTGTCTTTATAAACAGGTCTGATTTGTCAACAGACAGTGTTTTGACAATAACCTGCAGGGCCTGTCTGAAACGTTTTTGTGCCTTTTCTTTCGGCACTGATGGCGGAGGGGCATATTCCTGGACGTGTACCCACCGTTCATATACATCTATGGCCATGTTGTAGTCAGGAAGATCCGCATCATAGATGCGAAAGCAGGTTATGTTGTTCCTTTTTGCCCATGGTATCAGCTTTCTGCAATTCTTGTATAAACGGTTGCCAAAATCTTCGGCCATAACCTGTGCATTGGACGCGCAGGTTTTGGATACATCTCCCTGTTTCAGGTCTCCCTTTTGAATCTGCCATGTGTGACACTTTTCACCTGTTTTTCCCTTTGATTTTGCAACTAACAGCTTGCATTTTATGGGTCCGTTATACAGCCTGTAACGTCTTTGCCACAGCATGCCAGGTATGTCGGCAAGGTCGGGATTGGATGTAAACAGGCCCATATGCCAATCTGCAAAAAAGGAGTTAAATATACGGCCCAGGCAGTGATACAGATACATAACCGGTTTTTTTTCTGACATGCGTTTGCCATATGGCGGGTTGGTAAGGATAAGTCCCCTTGACAAAGGAGGGCTGATACTGGCCAGATACCGTTGCTTGATAACGATTTTATCTTTAAAGCCGGCGTTTATAACGTTTTTGCGTGCTATGGCAACTGCCTGAGGATCAGCATCATAACCTATGATTACCGGCCACTGCCTTTCTGCTGATCTGTCTTCCCTTGACACTGCTTCCTGTACCAGGGCATTCCACATATTTGCCTTGTGTTTGTGCCATGACATAAAACCGAATCTGCTGCGCAAAAGCCCTGGTGCAACATCTTTTGATATAAGGGCTGCCTCAATAAGAAGGGTTCCGGAACCGCACATCGGATCCATAAGACAGATGTCTCCAGGCATATCTTTGCGAACTCCGGAAAGATGGGCAATAGCTGCGGCAAGTGTCTCTTTAAGAGGAGCTGTTCCGCCCTCTGATCTGTAACCTCGCCTGTGCAGGCTTTCTCCTGCAAGATCTATGGAGACTGTTGCCCTGTTCCCCTCTATGTGCAGGTTTATTCTGATATCCGGCGCCTTAAGATCAATATCCGGGCGTTTGCCTGTATGTTGGCGGAACCGGTCTGCAACGGCATCCTTTATTTTAAGGGAGGCGTAGTGGCTGTTGTTTAATGTCGACCTTGTCAGGGTGCAGTAAACAGCAAAACTGCTGTCATTGCTGAAATGTTCTTCCCATGCCACCTTTTCTGCTCCCCTGTAAAGGTCTTCCGGACTGCTGACTTCAAATCGGGCAAGCGTAATGAAAATGCGGGATGCAAACCTTGACCATAAACACATCCTGTAGGCAGATTCCAGGGTGTCTGCATACCAGCTTACAGCTCCGGACATGGTTTCAATTTCTCTGGCGCCAAAGGATGATATTTCTTCCCCGACAAGATTTTCCATGCCTGAACCGCATGTGGCGGTAAAGTGACATGGCATTTTCTTTTTTCGTATTGAGAGGGTACTTGACATTGTTTTGATACGTTGTTGCCTTCCTGCTAACAGGTTAAATCCCTTGCATAACCTCCTCTTGTGCCAGAGACGGGGCCGGGTTACTCTTCCAAAAAGGCCCTGTATCCCTTGTAAGTCATATAAAGGTCACCTTTGTGTGATATTTCAAACGGAGAATGCATGGACAGGATGGGGGGGCCACAGTCAACAATATTCATTCCATAAGATGCAAGAAATTTTGCCACTGTTCCGCCGCCACCTTCATCCACCTTTCCCAACTCCCCTGTCTGCCATACTACCTTGCGACGGTTAAATACCTGCCTGAGCCATCCTACATACTCTGCATTGGCATCATTGGCTGCATATTTTCCTCCATGTCCGGTAAACTTTGTCATACAAAGACCGTAACCGGTACGGGCAGCATTATGCTTTTCATGGACATCTGTATAGTCAGGGTCTATACCTGCATTAACATCTGCGGAAAGTGCCTCGGAGCGGCCAAGTATGGAGTTTATCTGAAATGCTGTGGGTGTCAGACCCGATGCCTTTATCAGTTCCGCCACAACCTGTTCAACAAATCTGGATTTGGCTCCTGTTGCCCCGTCACTTCCTGTTTCTTCCTTGTCTACAAAAAGTACGACCCCTGTTTTTTTGAGCTCTTTGGCATCAAGAAGGGCATTCATGGAAGAAAACGCACAGATCCTGTCATCCTGTCCGTATCCTCCTACAAGTCCTCTGTCCCAGCCCACATCCCTTGCCTTGCCTGCAGGCACAACTTCCAGTTCTGAGCTGATTAAATCCTCTTCCTGTACTCCATATCTTTTATAGAGATATAAAAGGACCGATAATTTAAAGCGCTCGCTTGCATCCTTGTCTTCAAAAGGGAGAGCTCCAACAACTATATTCAGCTTTTCACCTTCAATTGCATTTAAAAGCTTTTTTTCGTACTGCGCCTTTCGGGCAAGATGTGGCAGTAGATCCAGTATGGTGAATACCGGATCATCTTCCTTTTCTCCTATCTCGATGTTGAGAACAGAGCCATCAGATTTCATGATACATCCGTGAATACTGAGCGGTCGTGTCAGCCACTGGAATTTTTTTATACCGCCATAATAATGGGTTTTGAAAAAGGCCATATCCTCTTTTTCTGTCAGTGGCCTCTGTTTCAGATCAAGACGCGGGGCATCAATGTGACAGACAATTATACGTATCCCTTCAGATACAGGCTCTGTCCCGATCCTTGCCATAGATATGGTTTTGCCATACAAGCTCATTACAATGGCCCTGGAGGGCAGTGATGTGCCCGGAGATACAAATCCTGCAGCCTGGGCCTTTTTATGGATGTATCTTACAGCCTCTCTTTCTGTCTTGACCTCATTGAGAAATTCCTTGTAGGCCTCTGCAAATGTAAATGCCCTTTTTTTCTCATCATCGTCTATTGAATCCCAGACATGGAGAGGCATATATTTCAGCCTTTTTTCCAGTTCCTGTGTTTTTGTGTTTTGTTTTTCCATTGGTCTCCTGTTGTTCTATTTGTTTTTGTATATAGCATCTGTCCGCAAACAGATTCTGCCTGGTATCAGGTCTTTGATTCCTCAGCTTGACCTCGTTGCCGGGTCCTGTACAGCCATGCCTTGATATTGTGCAAAACATCCGTTTTAAGAATGGGAATCAATCAGTTTTCTGATTGCATTTATCCTGTAAATAACAGGGGGGTGAGTATAATCCAGGACAACCTTAAAAGGGTGTGGAGAAAGATCTGAAAGATTTTTTACTGCAAGTTTTTTAAGGGCGCTTATCATGGTTTCAGGTTTTTTAAAGGTGTTTACTGCATAGGCATCTGCCGCATATTCATGTGCCCGTGAAATCATGTTTGTAATGATTGCAATGAGTCTGTCTACAGGTATATACACAAAGCCGAACAGTAGCAGACCGGCATATATGGAGGTATGATCCATCTTGAAGGCATTGAACAGTTCCCTGTTGTTAACAAACAGGGACATTAAAAAGAACATCAGCCCTGTGGAAAGAAAGGACAAAACAAGGTGTTTTGTTATGTGTCCCATTCTGTAATGCCCCATTTCGTGGGCAAGTATGGAAACAAGTTCATCAACAGAGTGCTGATCAATAAGTGTATCAAAAAGGACAATGCGTCTGAACCTGCCAAATCCGGTAAAAAAGGCATTGGTCTTTGCAGATCGTCTGGAACCGTCCATCTTGAATATTCCTTTCATCCTAAACCCCTGTGAATCAGCGTAATCCTTTATGGCTTTTTTAAGAGGACCATCTTCAAGCGGTTCAAATTTATTGAATATCGGCATTATGATAACAGGAGCCACAAACATGACAAGCACCTGAAAAACTGTTATGCTGATCCAGCATATAATCCATGCCCATTGTCCGGTTTTTTCAAAAAACCATAATACGGCAGCAAGTACAGGAGATCCTATAACTGCAACTAACAGACATATTTTAAATATGTCCATGATGAACGTTTTTGGGGTTGTCCTGTTAAATCCGTATTTGGCCTCTGTAACAAAGGTGCTGTATATTGAAAATGGGAGTTCAATGAGTCCTGAAACAAGCAACAGGATACCGGTAAAGACAAGACCTGTAACAATATTGCCATGTTTTGCGCTCCTTGCAATATGATCTGCCATATTAAACCCGCCTGCAACAATGAAAACAATGGTGGCAATAAAGGCAACAGTCTGTTTTGTAATGCTTAACCGAGTGCTTTCCCTGTTATATTCCTGGGATTGTCTGTAAGTCTCTTCATCATAGTATCCTTTGAATTCGTCCGGAAGACGGGTGTCCATGTGACGGACATTTACAATGTCCGCCGTAATCTGCAGAAGATATGAAACAGTCAGTATCCCTATTATAAGTACTGTATAAGAATTCATTGATATGCCCTGTGATTGTTCTTGAAACCGTAAATCAGCTTTTACCCATAAATACCCATCTGCAATCCCTACGTTAAACATATGCCCCTTTTCTGTACAGGGCATATGCATACCCGGTTGCGACATAATAAAATAAATATGGCAAGCGGTATTGCACATCTGTTAGTGCAATGAATAGGTTGAAAATGTCACGTTATCTGTTATATATTATTTAATCCTCATGTATAAACGGCTGTTTTGTCCATGTTGTTATGTTCGGACCCTCTTAAGATACATTTCTGCGGTTAAGATTTTCGTCTGCCTTGAACTTGAACAGAGCTGAACATTATGCATAAGGTGTTGTTTCCTGTGTCTTATGTCTTATCCGGTTCTTGCCAGAGGTGTTTGTGCAAAAACCGGCATGCCCGGTCCTGAAATACGGCATGGCCGGCTTCAAACATTCCTGCTATCCCACATAAAAGATACAGGCAACAGCTCAACGAAAGGGCGGCAGGAGATTTTTTTGTGATGTTTTTCCCTTTGTTTTGCTGGGCTTGTATATATACAGCCTGGTTTCCGGACAGGATTGGCGTATGTTTGCCCGGAAATTATACAGATAAGGATTTTACTTTGCAATGACCTATACACTATTGAATGAATTTCATTTTGAAGAACTCTCAAAACTGCTTGATTACAGGTTCAGGAATTCCCGGCTGCTTGTTCAGGCATTCAGACATTCATCCTATGCAAACGAGCATGGAGAAAACAGTCTTATAAACAATGAACGTCTTGAATTTCTTGGAGATGCAGCCCTTGACCTTGCCATAAGCGATATGCTGATGGAACGTTTTCCAGATGCAAGGGAAGGAGACCTGTCCAAATACAGGGCCATACTTGTGGATGAAACAGGTCTTTATGCCGTTGCACTTGAACTGAACCTTGGCAATTATCTGCTTCTTGGCAAAGGTGAAGAAAAGACCGGGGGCAGGCAAAAGCCGTCAATATTGGCCAATACTGTTGAGGCAATTATAGGCGCCATTTACCTTGATGCGGGTTTTGATGTGACAAAGAAGATTGTAAGACGCCTTTTTGCACATTATATTGACCAGTTGGAAACAGAACACATAACCCATGATTTCAAATCCATTCTTCAGGAATATACTCAGCATGTCTTTAAAACCTTGCCAGAATACAAACTAATAAAGGAGATTGGTCCGCCCCATAACAAGATTTTCAGGATGTCATTGATCCTTAGAGATGTAACCCTTGCTGAGGCAGAGGGTAAAAGCAAAAAAGAGGCTGAGCAGAATGTAGCACGGGAGGCACTTCTTTGTCTGCAAAACAATCAAGACATCTTATAGTCCCTGTTTTTATTCCCCATAAAGGTTGTCCCCACAGATGTCTTTTTTGTGAGCAGGAAAGGATAACCTCGGAAAAATCCACCGGGATTACTCCTGATCATGTAAAAGATATCCTTGACACTGCCATACATGCAAGAGGTTTTGACCCTGACAGGAGACCTGAGATTGCATTTTACGGTGGAACATTTACAAACCTTCCTTTTGATCTTATGTCTCTTTTGCTTGAAACAGTAAGGCCGTACATAGAACAGGGCCTTTTTGCCTCTGTACGGGTTTCAACACGTCCCGATGCCATAGATAAAGACACCCTCCTGACAATGAAAGATTATGGCGTAAAAACCGTGGAGCTGGGGGTGCAGTCCATGGATGATAATATCCTTGCTCTCTCCCGCAGGGGACATACATCTGCTGATACTGTAAATGCCGTTCATGTCCTCAGGGATCTGGGCCTTGATGTGGGAATTCAGTTGATGCCGGGACTTCCCGGAGATTCAGAAGAAACCTTTCGTATCACTACCGAAAAGGTCAAGGCTCTTGCCCCGGACATGGTGAGGCTTTATCCCGCTCTTGTTATAAAAGGTACAGGACTCTTACAGCTTTATGAACAGGGATTGTACACACCCCTTGCTCTTGAAAGGGCCGTTGAGATATGTGCAGAGGCCTGCATGGATCTTGAGGCGGCAGGTATCCCTGTTATCAGGATGGGTCTTATGAGTTCCCCTTCTCTTCTTGAAGAGGGACAGATTGTGGATGGTCCATGGCACCCGGCCTTTGGTTTTCTTGTTCGTTCACTTATCTATCATAAGACAATAGAGAGATATCTTGACCTGCCGGCAGGAAAAACCGGCATAAAGATATTTGCAAAACCCGAAGATATGTCGCTGCTGAGAGGACACAAAAATTACGGAATAAAAAGAATAGAGGCCATGACAGGGAGAAAGATTACAGGACTGATACCTGATGAATCCCTTGATTATGGCACCATAAGGATTGAATAAAGTTGGCTTTTTTATCCGGTTTTATTGCCATCATTGGTCTGCCCAATGTGGGCAAGTCTACACTGTTGAATCAGATTCTTCACAGAAAGGTTGCCATAGTGACCCCCAAGCCACAGACTACGAGAAATCGTGTGCTTGGCATATACCATGGCCAGGGGTTTCAAATGGTTTTTATAGATACCCCGGGAATCCATAAAACAGGCACGGCCCTTCACCGCAGCATGGTGGAATCTGCCATGGCAACGTTACAGGAAGTGGATACAATTCTGTTGATGGTGGATCCAAGGCACAGACATCCTCCTGTTCCGGCCTTGATTATGAACAAGCTGAAAGCCGTAAAAAAGCGATGTATTGCTGCAATAAACAAGATTGATCTGATTAAAAAAGACAGACTTCTTCCCCTGATAGGCTGGTTGCAGCAGGAGGGGAATTTTGATGCCATTGTTCCCATATCCGCCCTGAAGGCTGACGGGATCAATCTCCTTATGGCAGAACTTAAAAAGGGGTTGCAGCCAGGCCCCCGTTTTTTCCCTGAGGACATGGTGACAGATCAGTCACGGGCATTTTTGATTGCTGAAATTATCAGAGAAAAGATATACTATCTTACAAGAGAGGAAATACCGTATTCATCGGCCGTAACAACAGATCGTCTTGATTATGATTCTGAAAAGAATCTGCTTTATGTTTCTGCACGTATTCATGTTGAAACCGAGTTTCAGAAAAAGATCTTGGTTGGAAAAAGGGGCAGGATGATAAAATCCATAGGAACAGCAGCAAGGCTTGAACTGGAAAAACTTTTCGATTTCAGGGTTTATCTGGATCTTTTTGTCAGGGTAGAAAAAAACTGGAGCAAGAACACATCTGCGTTAAGGAGGCTGGGATACTGATCCTTTAGCCCTTTGCACGATCTCTTGTTTTGCCCGGTTTGTTTATAGGCCGGCAGGGGCAAGGATCTGCAAACCTTGCCTTTGCCCTGAATTTATTTGCAGGAAGAAACTGTTTAATGATAAAAAAAACAGGTATATTTTTTGTCTTAATTGCCTTTGTGGCCTTTTTTGCCGTGAAGTTTGAGCGTTACCTGTCAACTCCTGCAAAAACAGGGGGCAAGGTTACTACCATAGTAATCAAACATGGATCAACCTTTAACAACGTCGTTGATTTGCTTCTGGCAAGGGGTGTTGTTACAGAGAAAACCCTCTTTGTGCTCTGGGCCAGATTTATGGGGTATGACAAGAAGATAAGGGCCGGAGAATACAGGTTAAGCCCTGGCATGTCTCCCGTTGCAATCATGAAGATCCTGACCTCCGGCGCTGTTTTTCTTCATTCAGTTACTGTGCCTGAGGGATTCACCGTAAGACAGATAGGCAGGCTGCTCGAAAAAAAGGGAATAACCAATGGAAACGACTTTTATGTTATTGCCCATGATCCTGAAGTTGTAAGGCATTATCATCTGTCTGCACCCTCTCTTGAGGGCTTTTTATACCCTGATACATACAGATTTCATCAAAAAACATCTCCGCAAACAGTTATAGATGTGATGGTACATCATTTTTTTGATACTGTTGCGCCGTTCAAAAAAGATATAGAGAAAACCGGCATGACCCTGGAACAGGTTGTAACCCTTGCATCCATAGTGGAAAAGGAAAGTGCCTGTGACAGGGAACGTCCGATTATCGCAAATGTTTTCCTTAATCGCCTTAAAAAAGGTATGCGTCTTGAAAGCGATCCTACCGTGATATATGGTATCAGCAATTTTGACGGTAATATTACAAAACAGGACCTGCTCAAACCTACAGCATACAATACATATATTATCAGGGGACTGCCACCAGGACCTATTGCAAATCCTGGAATAGGATCCATAAAGGCCGTTATATTTCCTGCTCACACCAATTATCTTTATTTTGTTTCAAAAAACAACGGATCTCATTATTTTTCAAAAAGTTTTTCAGAACATAGAAAGGCAGTTTACCGTTATCAAAAGAGGCACAGAACAAAAAGATCCCCTTAAGCCGGCATATCAGGGACATGTGTGTTCTTATATGACACTGCCTTTCAATTTGTTTGATATTGCGGTATTCGTTAATACCCATAACCAACGGGTCTCAAAAGGGATAAAAAGATGCCTTCACAGCAAAATGATCTGTCTTCCGCCAATTTTATACAGGAAATAATAGATAACGATCTCAAATCCGGCAAATACAACGGCAAGGTACATACCCGGTTCCCTCCGGAACCAAACGGATACCTTCATATAGGGCATGCCAAGTCCATATGTCTGAATTTTGGTCTGGCATTACAGTATAATGGTTTCTGCAATCTCAGGTTTGATGATACCAATCCTCTTAAGGAAGAAGCCGAATATGTTGAGTCTATCAAGACGGATATAAAATGGCTCGGCTTTGACTGGAGGGATCGTCTGTTTTACACATCTGACTATTTCGACAAACTTTATGAGTATGCAATTCAGCTTGTAAGGGACGGGAATGCCTATGTGTGCGATCTGACTGCGGATCAGATAAGACAATATCGGGGAACATTCAAGACGCCAGGCAAAAACAGTCCCTTCCGTTCACGTTCGGTGGATGAAAATCTTGACCTTTTTATCCGTATGAAAGAGGGTGAGTTTCAGAATGGAGAAAAGGTGTTGCGTGCAAAGATAGATATGTCATCACCCAATCTTAATATGAGGGATCCTGTTCTGTACCGTATTCTTCATGAAACCCATCACAGAACCGGAGATGCCTGGTGCATATATCCCACCTATGATTTTGCCCATTGTATTTCAGATTCCATAGAAGGGATAACCCATTCAATCTGCACCCTTGAGTTTGAAGATCACAGACCTCTGTATGACTGGGTGCTTGATACGCTTGGGATCTATCATCCTCAGCAGATAGAATTTGCCCGTCTGAATCTCTCCAATACCGTCATGAGCAAAAGAAAGCTTCATGACCTGGTGGAGCAGGGCATTGTTACAGGCTGGGATGACCCCAGAATGCCTACTCTTTCCGGTTTGAGAAGACGTGGATACACACCTGAAGCCGTGAGGAATTTTTGTGATCGTATTGGGGTGGCAAAAAGGAACAGCATCGTGGATGTGGCCCTTCTGGAACACTGTATCAGGGAGAATTTGAACAAAACTGCAATGCGTGTAATGGGAGTTTTAAACCCGTTAAAGGTGGTTATCGTAAACTACCCTGATGACAGGGAAGAAGAGCTTGATGCCACAAATAACCCGGAAGATCCCCATATGGGAACCCGCAAGGTTCCTTTTTCAAGGGTAATATATATAGAACAGGATGATTTCCTTGAAAATCCGCCCAAAAAGTTTTTTCGTCTTGCATTAGGCAGGGAAGTTCGCCTGAGATATGCCTATTATGTGCGATGTGTTGATGTCATAAAGGATAGCAATACCGGAGAAATCATTGAAATACACTGTACATATGATCCTGAAACAAGAGGAGGAAGTTCTCCTGACGGACGCAAGGTTAAAGGAACCATACACTGGGTGTCTGCTGCCCATGCCTTTGATGCAAAAGTACGGCTGTATGATCATCTCTTTAAGGAAAAGGGGCCTGATAATGATGGGAAATCCAATGATATGATTCTGAATGAGAATTCATTGATCACCCTGCATTCGTGCAAACTGGAACCATGTTTAAGGGAAGTAAAGGGAGGAGATATCTTTCAGTTTGAGAGGATTGGCTATTTTTGTGTGGACAATAAGGACTCATCTCCGGGTCATCCTGTTTTTAACCGGATCGTTACCCTGAGAGATTCATGGAAAAAGATCAGAAACAGGCAGAAACAGTAAGATTTACAGATTGTCTGTCTTTTGGGAAATCATATCTTGAAAACAATGGGCATTTCTGAACAGGCCCAAACAGATTCTTAGGAAGTGCCTGTCTGCAAACCAGTTCCGGGCACTAAGGGAGAGTATATAAACCATGTCTAATGCAGTAGTTGTAGGAACTCAATGGGGTGACGAGGGCAAGGGTAAGATCGTAGATCTTTTAACAGCAAGGGCAGATGTGGTAGTCAGGTTTCAGGGAGGAAACAATGCCGGACATACCCTTGTTGTGAATGGAAGACAGTTTGTTTGCCATATAATTCCATCAGGTATTCTTAATGAAAACAAAAGATGTATGATAGGCAATGGTCTTGTTGTTGACCCTGAGGTCCTGATTGAAGAAATAAACGGGCTTGCCGCCCTTGGTGTAGATGTAGGGCCGGACAGGCTTGTGTTGAGTGACAAGGCTCATATAATCATGCCGTACCACAGGGCAATAGATCTGGCCCGGGAAAAGGCCAAAGGAAAGGGAAAAATAGGAACAACAGGACGAGGGATAGGTCCATGTTATGAAGACAAGGTTAATCGTACAGGAGTAAGGGCAGGAGATCTCGTCGATCATGAGTTGCTGGAAGAGAAAATAAGGATAAATCTGAGGGAAAAGAACTTTTATCTCACCAAACTTTTAAATGCCGAACCTGTTGAATGGCGTTCTGTCCTCCATGATTATCTTGTCTTTGCTGAAAGGCTTTCTCCTTTTATAAAAGATGTATCCATGGAACTGGACAGGGAGATTGCCTCCGGAAAGAACATACTCTTTGAAGGGGCACAGGGAACTCATCTTGATATTGATCATGGAACATATCCGTTTGTTACATCTTCCAATACAATAGCGGGCAATGCCAGCGCAGGGACAGGAGTCGGACCAGGACAGCTTCATCATGTTGTAGGGATTGTAAAGGCATATACCACACGCGTAGGTGCCGGACCATTTGTTACAGAACTGACAGACAATACAGGTGATTACATCCAGAAAAAGGGGATGGAATTTGGTGCCACAACAGGCAGAAGACGCCGATGCGGCTGGCTGGACCTTGTTATTGTTAAAGATTCCAAAAGGATCAATGGGCTTGACAGCCTGGCCCTGACCAAACTGGACGTGCTTGCCGGCCTTGAAACTGTGAAGATTTGTGTGGGTTATGATACAGGTACAGAACAAATAAATCACAGGCCATCAAACCCGAAACAGATGATGACATGCCGGCCTGTTTATGAGGAGTTTGCCGGGTGGGACGGAGATATATCAGGGGCAAGAGACCTGAACCAGCTTCCAGCGGAAGCCCGCAGATACATAGAGGCTATTGAGGATATTACCAGCACCCCCATTTCAATAGTATCGGTAGGCCCTGGAAGGGAAGAGACCATTGTTGTGGATTTCCCCCTTTAGAACTGTTTTTTTGCTTGATCTGACAAGATCTTAACACAATTCAGGAGAAGGACATGTCAAAACAGATTTCTTTTACAAAATATGAGCATCAAATTGTCCCGGAGTTCAGGGAAAAGATAAACAAGGCAGAATCCCCTGAAGATGTAAGGGCTTCTTTTTCTTATACCGTGAGGGAACTTTTTGATAATATTTTTAAAGACAGGATTACTGTAACTGACGATGATATTATTCTTGTACCGGATAAAGATCAACAGTACATGTTCAGTGATCAATTAAAATCCCGGTCTGATTTTACAAGTGTATGGGAAAATTCCGACTTGCCCCGTCTTGTACAAGACCTGGCCAGTTCTGCTGTCAGACGTTATAAACATCTTGAAAAACATCCTGAAAGGACTGAATCAAAGATTCGCATGTAGCAAATGCACGGTGTGTTTGGATACATGCCCTATGGTCTGCAAAATGATACAGGCCATAGGCGGCAACCATGATTTCCTGCAATTACTGAATGTTACGCTGTTTTTTTTGAGTACCTGAATATCTGCTGGCTGCTTTTTTATGTTCCTGCTGTCTGCTTTGATATTCACTTCGACCAGGAATATTGTGGTTATTGGTTTTCCATGGCCTTGAAGATATCCATAGCCCTGCAATAAGGGTCAACATCACCCAATCCCTGCCTATCATAATGATTGATACCCATGAGTAGTCTCTGTATGGCTTGCTAAGTTCCACATAAATATCTCCCGCAAGGATTATGCCAAGTGTCAGAGGAATAAAATATCTTATAAGTCCGTTCCACCATTTCCCGAGTCTGATGGAGGAAATCCTGTTTATGTGTTTCCTGATTATATCAAGCTGAAACAACCATCCCACCAGAATACATTCAAATATACCAACCACGACAAGACCGTAATGGGTAATAAAGTGATCCAGTATGTCAAGCCAGTACAGACCCGCCTGAGTGGTAAATACTGTGGAGCCTATAAATCCCATGATACATATGGTGCTGACAACGGCCTTTCTGTTGAAACCGAATTTGTCGATTATGGCTGCACTGAATGTTTCAACCATGGATATGGAAGATGATATACCTGCAACAAAAAGGGAAAAAAAGAATATGGCTCCGAAGACTTCTCCACCAGGCATAAGAGATATGGCCTTTGGATAGGCTACAAAGGCAAGGCCTATAGTTTGCGATATGACCTTTGACAGGGGCTGATTTTGTGATGTAGCCATAAAACCGAGGACAGAGAAAACGGCAAATCCTGAAAATATTGAATATCCACAGTTTATTATGGCAGTAACAAACGCATTTTTTGTAATATTGGTTTTTGCAGGCAGATAACTTGCGTATGTTATCATTATTCCAAACCCAAGGCTCAAGGTAAAAAATATCTGACTGAAGGCATCCACCCATACCTTTGGATTAACCAGTTTGCTGAAATCAGGGTTAAGATATGCCCTTATTCCTGTCATTGCCCCCTTAAGGGTGACTGCCCATGCAACCAGTATGGCTGTAAACACAAAAAGCATGGGCATAAAGATTTTATTTGCCAGTTCCAGTCCCTTTTTCACTCCCCTGTAGCTTATTATCCAGTTCAGAAACCAGACAACAACAAGACCCATAAATATTGGTGTCCGTATCTGACCAATGATCCCCGGGCCACCACTCACACACAGGAACTTTTTGAAAAAGAACTGATTTGGATTTTCTCCCCATGCGAGCTTAAACGAAAGTATGAGATAATTAAGACACCAGGATATAATAACAGTATAATACAGTCCTATCCCGAACATTACAAAGGTCACAGCCCACCATCCAAGCCACTCCCAGTTGGATTTTATCTTGTGACATGCCAGCGGAGCAGAACCCATACGTTCATGTCCCATGGCGAATTCAAGTATTAACAGAGGAATGCCTACAGTAAAAAGGGCAACAAGATAGGGTACAAGAAAGGCGCCTCCTCCGTTTTCATATACCATGTAACTGAATCGCCAGATGTTACCAAGACCTATTGCCGAACCTATGGCGGCAAGAACAAATCCAAGCTGACTGTTCCATTGTTCTCTTTTTTGTTCTCTTTTGATGATGTTGCCTCCTGTTTCACAATTGCCTTTGTCTGTACACGGGTTATAAGACCCTTGCAGAACATTAAGGTTTATCCAGATAGTAAAAAAAGCGAGGAATCCTCCTGCTCCGGTGGTACGTTCGCTGTTATCCCCCTGTTGTTGAGCTGATACACGGATAACGCATAGTCAGAGCACAGGGATCTCTGTAAGTAACAGTTCAAAAAACCTTTTTAAAGGTATAATTGTATTTGTCAAATATGTTGATACAGGCCTCTACCACATTGGAGTCATATAAAACGCCCTTGTTTTTGTCAATTTCTTTTAGGGCTGCATCAATTCCCCTTGCAGGACGATAGGGCCTGTGTGATGCCATTGCTTCCACAACATCTGCTACCCCTATAATCCGCGCTTCCAAAAGAATTTGATCGCCATACAGCCCCTGGGGATATCCTGACCCGTTAATTCTTTCATGGTGCTGAAGCACGATTTGTGCAATGGGCCACGGGAAATTTATGTTTTTTAATATGTTGTAACCAATTCTTGGATGAATCTTGATCAATTCAAATTCTGTTTCAGTGATTATTCCGGGTTTGCTGAGTATCTCGGCAGGAATGGCTATCTTGCCAAGATCATGTATTATTCCTGCCATCATTACTCCTTCTGAATGTTTTTCAGAAAGACGCATCTCTTTTGCAATCGTACTCGCAAGGTCTGATACACGCTGTTGATGTCCTGAAGTATAAGGATCTCTCATCTCAACAGCCATTGCCATCGCTTTGATGCTTCCTTTCAGGGCATTCTCTAACTGTTCCACTGTTTGCTGTGTTTTGGCCTTTGCATTTATGCTCTCTGAGATATCCAAGAATACAAACAGGACGGCAGAAAGGGAGCCATCTGCAGCCAATATTGGATATCTAGTGGAAAGCACTGGCAGGCTACTGCCTGATCTGGTTATCAGGGTTAACCTCTTTGAAAATCCTTTTCCGGTATTGCTTGCATACGAATATGTATTACATGAATTTACTATCTCATCAGGCAGGTGCAGACAACTTACAGGTCTTCCAAGAACATCCTTTCGACTGTATCCCAACAGACATTCGGCCCCGCGGCTGAATTCAACAATGCATCCCCTGTTTACTGCCTGGTCAACCATGATAAAGGATACATGTTCTGCCGCCTCCAGGATGGCCTTAAGTCGCGCCTCGTTTTCCTGAAGGGCAGCGGTCTGTTTTGAAACCATTTCTTCAAGTTGTTTTTGGTATAATCTGTTGTCTATTTCAAGCCTTCTGCGCTTCAATGCGTTGGAGACGCTTATCAGAAGCTTGTTCAGCTGGACAGGTTTTGTGATATAGTCATAGGCGCCAAGCTTGAGTGCAACATCCGCAATCATGGGATCATCCATACCTGTTACCATGATAACTGCCACGTCAGGATAACTGGCCGTTATATCTCTTATAAAATCAAGGCCTGACTGATCCGGCATGTTTATATCACTTATTACCAGCTCGAATTCATGCTTTTCAAGAAAGGCATGTGCCTCTGCAACAGAAGCTGCAAGGGTACATTGATAACTGTTGATCTCAAGCATTTCGCCGAGGACAGAGCGGACAGACTCCTCATCATCCACTATCAAAACCTTAGCCATTTCAATCTCCATAAATGTTTTTATGAATTATTTTAATAAAATGCCACCTTGTTATGAGTTTTTTCAGTTTGTTTATGAAAGTGGCAACCTGCAAGGACAGACCCAAAACAAATATGTTTGAAAACTGCTTGATACAATTTGCCAGATGAGGTTATTATTTGTCTGTCAATCAGTTTTGGGTATTGTGATGATTACGCTTATGAATAAGTATGGGGCTGGCTGCATATTAAAAAAAGATTGCATTACAAGGCGGCTCAAAAACTTTAGGCGGTAAAGATACATCATAATATGATTTTCGGTCAAGTAGGTCCGGTCCTTTATTCAATATGCCTTTTTTTAATACGGCCTTAAACATGAATGCCCTTATAAAAGATTCTCTTCTGCTAATTATGTGCCAAATCCTGACTCTGATATTTAAATGGTTTTTATTCATAAATGGTCATATTCTGCAATCTCTGTGTTAATCTGCGGTATTCCCTGTTACAGGCAGCAATTTTTCAGGTAATTCCTTGATCTTGTTTGTCTTGCGCAAAGATTCTCATGTCTGGACCGGAAGCTCCCTGGTTCCAGAATTGATTTGTGGATGGGCACTAACTATCCGATATGTCCTTGAAATTCTTCTGCAGAAATCAGCAATATCTCTCGACTGGCTGTTTTTGAATCTGTTTTTTTAATAAACTTGTAATATTGAGGTGTTTGTCATGTACAACATTATGGAATTTTCGAGAAATCGCTCTACATGTGTGGAACAGACAGATAATAACACCTTAAGGTCATACTGTCGTCTCAATGATACAGTCATGGATGCCCTTGTTGAAATCACTGTGTCTGTCCCTGACCTTGAGATTGTTTCAGTGCAGGGCAATGTCTTTCGTCCTTATAAAGATGAATTCACAGAATCTTTTGAGTTTCTCAAAAGGGTCATTGGCACAAGAATAGGCCCGGGTATTCTGAAAATTGTCAAGGGGTTGACAGAAGGCATAAGACATAAGCAATTTGCCTTTATGCTTGAAGAATGTTGTCATGCAGTTATCCTTTCATTTACCAAAGAGGATTTGCTGTCTCATCCAAGGCCGGATAATGAAGAAGAATCCATAAGATACCACAGGCAGATGGTTCTCGATAATATAAGGCTTTACAACCGCTGTGCGGCATTTGCACCCGGAAGCAGGATTGTTGAAGGCATAAACCCCAAAACAGGGGAAATCTGATCGGAAAACCTGTTGTTCTGACAGGCATGAAATATAAGAAGGAGTAACTTGTTTTGCTGAAATTTATGAGGAACAAAATTGTTGGTATAGAGGTAAAAGACAGTAACACTTTGCTTGCTCACGGTTTTCTCGATGATGATATTTATAGTATTGAGATGGATGTGCTTATAGATATCAATCACCTTGAGATACGTGATATAGATGGAAGGTGGAATCGTTGGACAACCACAGAATGTAAAAGGGGGATCCCTTTTCTGAAAGAGGCAGTTGGTCTGAGAATAAAGGGTGATTTTTCTCAGACAGTCCGTAGGATCATAGGGAGAAAGGCATGTCGGCATTTTGCAAATCTTCTGCTTGAATGTTGCTATACAGCAAAAGAGGCGTCTAAGACACTAAAAGAAAAACTTGAAGAAAAACATGATCTTTGCACGGCAACATATGGAGATAACAATGATAAAAATACAGATTCAACAGCTTTTGCAGACGAATCTGATCATTTTTCCGGTGGTTTTCATGATAAAGATCCTTCTTTCAGTATGATTATTGACCTTCATACGCATTCGTTTCCTGCATCTCCATGCAGTTCCGTGTCAGTGGATCAACTGGTACAGGAGGCAAGAAGAATAGGGATAGATGCCATATGCCTTACAGATCACAATTATGTTTGGGACAGCTCTGCAGTGGAGGATCTCCGGCAGAAATATGGTTTTTTGATACTGAGGGGTAATGAGATAACTACAGACCAGGGAGATATGCTGGTCTTTGGTATGGAAAAGGATATAAAGGGAATTATAGGCCTTCCTGATCTCAGAAAGGAGGTGCTTGCATCAGATTCAATTATTATTGCAGCACACCCCTTCAGGGGATTTCTGACCGTTGGAATCCAGCAGATTGGTCTGACCCTTGAAAGGGCCGTTAAACGTCCGGTATTCAGATATGTGGATGCAATAGAAACATTAAACGGCAGTGTAACAGAAAATGAGAACAGATTTACAGACATGGTGGCAGAAAAACTGGGTTTACCAAAGACCGGCGGAAGTGATGCCCATGATGTTTCAAGGGTAGGTGTATATGCCACGGGATTTGTTGACAGGATAGAGGATGAAAGAGATCTTGTTTATGCAATAAAAGAGGGCAGGTCTTTTCCGGTGGTTTTCAGAAGGTATGCAGAAACAAAGGCTTCAGCCTGAATAATATTCATTAAACGTTTTCTGAAATGTCTTTAGGATAAGGAGAGTTATTATGGATGTTGACAAAAACAAGGATGTAACATCGTTTGAATGGGAAAAGATAACAAGAAGAATGGAGCAGTTGATGAGGCTTAAATCCTTTCCTGTGGCATTCAAGCTGCTGAAAGATAAGGGAGAGCTTGACAGTATTCCTTTTATGAGACGCCCCGATTACAAGGTCACCTTATGCCAGATGATTACCCTTGTAAGAACATTTGACTGGACAGTGGGAGTTACTGCAGACGATTTTATAAATTCCACCTGCCCTTCAATTATAGGTCTTGCAGAGGTCCCGGAAATTAACATGGACGGTACTTTCAGAAGTATCGTGTGGGTACGAACAAAGGAAGAGGCCAAAAGATATGAACGCTCCATTCCCCGGCTGCCTGTGGGAAAATATGAGGCCCTGGCAATGGCACCTCTTGTGTATAACCCCTTTGACCCTGATATAGTCCTTATCTATGCAAATCCGGCCCAAATGATGCTTTTGATCAATGCCCTTCAGTTTGAAGATTATGAGGTCATGCAGTTTTACTGTGTAGGAGAGACATCCTGTTCTGATGCAATAGCAAGATGTTATATCTCGGGCAAGCCCTCTCTTACCATTCCATGCTATGGAGAACGACGTTATGGTCATGCCCAGGATGAGGATCTGGTCATGGGTATACCTGCCGGTATGATGGAAAAGGCATTAAGGGGTCTTGAATCACTGTACAGAAGAGGCATTCGGTATCCCATAAGTTATGCCGGTGCGCAAAAGGATCTCAGCGATAAATTTCCCATGTCCTACAGGGGGGCGGACAAAATAAATGCAATACGAGGTAATGACAATCGTCTTCTTCTTGGGATTACAGGAGGAATTGCCAGCGGAAAGACAACCGTATCCAATATGCTTCTGGAACTCGGCGCACCCATAGTAGACTTTGATCTTATAGCAAGAAAGGTTGTCGAGCCAGGGCAACCGGCCCTGAAAGAGATCTCTGAATATTTCGGGAAACAGGTATTGAATGAGGATGGCACTATTAACCGAAAGGCCCTTTCAGATGTTGTTTTTCATGATATTGAAAAGAGAAAGAAACTTGAAAGCTTTATTCATCCCCGGATCCATGAGGAGTTTGTAAGACAGGTAAATGAAATAGCAGCAAAAGATCCGAATGCCATTATTCAGGTGGCTGTCCCTCTTTTGATTGAATTGAATATGCAGTATATGTTCCATAAGATACTTGTTGTCCATACACCCCCTGAAACACAGATTAAGCGTTTGGCAAAAAGGGATGGCATCAGCCTTGAAGAGGCTGCGAATATATTGAAGGCCCAGTTGCCTATTGATGAAAAAACAGGTTATGCTGATTTTGTGGTTTACAATGACGGTCCCATAGAAAAAACAAGGGAACAGGTTGAAAAGATATGGGATGAACTCAAAAGGATCCAGAAAGAAAAACGTAAGGCCGGAAAGTAGCGACAAGTTTGTCTTTATCCCGAGAGCAAGCCTGCCGAGGAGTAAAAAATGGAAAAAGCTCGTATGATCGTAGAGGAATCAGAATGTGTGGAGATAACAACCCTTGTAGACAACTATGTAGATCTTCTTTTGCCTGACAGCAGGGTCGTTACCAGGCCACCTCTTTCCAGGAACGGTATTGTTCCATCCACTACACTTCTTGCGGAACACGGTCTTTCTCTGCTTGTAAGTACATACAGCCATGGCAGAAGACATACCGTTCTCTTTGATACCGGATACAGTCGTACTGCCCTTTTTAACAATCTGGATCTGTTAGGAATTGACGTTGGGGAAATCGAGGCCATTGTAATCAGTCATGCCCATATGGATCACACGGGTGGACTTATGGATATCATAAAGAAAATAGACAGGTCTATTCCTCTTGTGATTCATCCTGATGTCTTTCTGTATCCACGATACATCGAGGTTGATGGCAGACAGATATTGTTTCCGCGGACCATAAAGAAAGAGGATCTGGATGGGACAAATATCCAGATAGTTGAAAGCAAAGGTCCTGCCATGATTGCGGACAGAAGTGTAATGGTTACCGGATATGTGAAACGCACAACAGATTTTGAAAAGGGTATGCCGAATGTGTTTGCACAACGCAATGGAAAAACAGAAAGAGATGAGATAAAAGACGATCAGTCCCTGATAATAAATCTCAGGGGCAAGGGTCTGGTGATTGTTTCAGGATGCAGTCACTCAGGAATAATAAACACGGTAAGGTATGCGCAAGAGATTACTGGAATAGGGGATGTTTATGCCATAACAGGAGGATTCCATTTGTCAGGCCCATTTTTTGAGTCAGTTATTGAAGATACCGTAAATGAAATAAAAAGGCTTTCGCCTCAGGTCCTGGTTCCTATGCACTGTACAGGATGGGTTGCTACAATACGTTTTTTTAAGGAGTTTTCGTCTTCTTTTGTGCTGAACAGTGTAGGATCAAAAATTACCCTTGGCTCTATTCCTGTGTAGATTGCAAAAAAGAATCAGTCCCTGCCGGAAAAAAAGGTTCTGTTAACATAAAAAACGGCTGTTTTGTAATTGTTTACACATAAACCGGTTCTCTCATAATAAGATCAATGGCCTTTTCTGCTGTGTCTGCCAGATCCGGATGGGTCTTTTTGAGGTTTACGATCTGTCTCAGGTGGTCTGCCGTACGCATAATCAGGGAGGCCATGTCTCCTTCATCCACCCTGACCATGTGAAAAAGCTCATTCCAATCAACGCCTCCAGCCCAGAAATACAGGGCTGCACATGGCCACATCTGGATTAAAGGTGTATCAAACTTCTGTTTTGCCTTCATTATCATAATCTGTTTTATGCTCTTCAATATACTGTGAAATATTGACTCTATTCTTGCCAGCTCTGTTTCATCTGCCATTTTCAGGTCTATCTCCTGAGATCTGTCCCACACAAAGGGTGCAAGTGCACCTGCAAGTTCTTCCGGCAAAAGATCGTCCATGGCACTTTTCCTGATTGCCTCGGAGATCAGAAGAGGCTGGTCCACTCTTAACTTTGATGCCCAGTAACCATCCTCGGTCAACTGATCCATATTGTTTACAAATCCCGTCTCTTTCAAAAAATGCAGGTGTCTTTTAAAATCACGCCACAGTCTGTTTCTGATCTTTTCCCGTCTTGAAGGTGTTTCCTGAAAGGAGGCAAATGAACGGTCAATAAGATCCTTGACTTCTGTTGGTGTGTGGGAAAGGAGAAGATTTAGGACCATGGAAAAGTTGATTTGGATCTGGCTGTTGACAGGTTCGGGAGGAGATTCCTGAAGTTCATGGATAAGGTCAGGATTTTGATGGATTCCTGGTATAACCACGGCAAACCCGATCTTATCCTTTCCCCTTCTGCCTGCACGGCCGACCATCTGATGGAATTCTGTTGCAGTAAGATCAGCAAATTCATGTCCGTTAAAGCGATCACTCTGTATAAGAACCACACTCCTTGCAGGAAAATTTACTCCGGCAGCAACAGTGGATGTGGAGAATATGGCATTCAGAAGTCCTCTGTTCATCAGATTTTCTACCAATACCTTCCAGTATGGCAACTGTCCTCCATGATGAGAGGCCACCCTTGATTTTATAAGGTAGGACATCTGCCTGTGATTTTTCAGATGAGGATATCTTTCAAGGAAGGATCTTACAACCGTCCTTAACTCACTGTCTTCTTTCAAAGACAGCTTTACATAAGGACATGTCCTGAGGGCACGATCACATTCTTTTCTGGATTTGAGATAAAAGATGGTGGGAAGAAGATTTAATTTTCCAAGAGATTCAATAATATTGCCAAAATCTGTTTTTTCGCGCCATTGTCTTCGTTTCCCTGCCCTGCGTGCAAGGTGTTTTTTGACCTTGGAACTCAGGCCCTTTTTTGTGCCAAGAGGCACTATAAGGCCATCAGAAAAGAGAAAAAGGGTTTCAAGGGGTACTGGCCGATCCTGTGAACGGACAAGGCTGACCTCTGTATCCCGAATATCCCGGAGCCATTCGCAGATTTCTTCGGCGTTTGATATGGTAGCGGAAAGCATGAGAAGACGTATGCGGGGAGGAAGATATATGAGTGTTTCTTCCCAGACAACACCCCTGTCCGGATCATTCAGGTAATGGGCCTCGTCCAGTATTACAAGATCTGTCTGTATACTGGTTCCTTCATGCATTGCATCATAAAGCTGATTCCGAAGAATTTCCGTAGTGCCAACTGTAATCGGAGCATCAGGGTTTTCCTTGCGGTCACCTGTAAGGATTCCACAACTTGAACTGCCGAATTCCCGTGAAAATTCCTCGTAAATAGAATTTGAAAGGGCCTTGAGGGGAGAAGCATACCAGACTGTTTTACCTTGATCAAGGTACATCTGTATAGCCTGTGATGCAATCCATGTCTTGCCTGATCCTGTAGGAGCACTGACCAGGACATCAGAGTGCTTTATAAGCCTTAATGCCTCTGTCTGAAAAAGATCAGGTACAAACGGACCGGGTTCAGGTGTGCCTATCTTCTGAAATACAGACTTGAGGGACGAGTCTATACGCGGTTTGAAAGGGGTGTTTTTTCCTGGTTTCCTTTTTCCATACCTGCGTCTTGTCAGCAGTGACTTGTGATATTTTTTGTTCGTCATTCCATAATATTCTGAGCAAACCTTGACAAGTTCGTAAAAAGCCGGGTTATTGCGCTTGTTACAATCTGTAAGCAAAGTGCACTGTTTTTTATGTTATACAACAGGCCAGCGAATACAGAAGTTAAAAATTTCTTACCATTTCATCGGCAACAAGATCCATATCTTTCATGTAGCCTGTCATTGAAGCGGCAAGGTCAATGCTGCCCAGCTTTTCAACCATGTCGTCCATGTCTTTGCCGCACCCCTTGGCTATCTTCATACCCGTTGCATGAACCCTGCTAAGTGTGTCTCTGGCAAACAGCCTTGCAGCAGCCATCATAAAATCAGCAGAAGGCTTCTGATCTCCCCTGTATACCGCTGCCTTATGACACAAGGCATCTCCGATTTCTATCCATGTCATTATATCTGCCAGAAGGAACATTACATGTTGATACCTGGTAAGTTTGTTCTTGCGGGCAGCAAGTATAATATCATTTACAGGGTATACTGCCTGTGCAAGCATGGGACCTGCAGTTTCTTCGGAAAGGGAAGAAAGCCCCTCTGCCATCTCCCTGTAAAAGGATCCTTTTGACTTGACGGTCTTTTTCATACGGAACATGGATATGATGCTCCTCTGGATTTCGCTGGTACCTTCATATATGGTCAGTATTCTTACATCACGTTTGATCTTTTCGACCTCATATTCGCGGATATAACCATAACCTCCAAGGGCCTGAATCGCATCATTAGCCATTGAGTCTGCAGCTTCACTGACAAAGTACTTGGCTATGGAGCCTTCAACCTCCAGATCCTCTTCTCCTGAATCGAGCCTGCGCGCCGTATGTTCTATATATGCACGGGATGCTTCAAGTTCAACGGCATGCGGGGCAAGAAACCTGTGTGTATATCCCTGCTTTTCAGCCAGTGTTGTACCAAACTGGACACGCTGTCTGGAGTAGGAGATAACTCTTTCCATTGCAGCCATGGCGCCACCAAGTGCAAATGTTGCAACCATAAGCCTGGTATAACCAAAGACCTCGTTGGCCTGTTTAAGGCCTTGGCCTTCAACCAGTCCTATAAGATTTTCCTTCGGAACATACAGGTCTTCAAGTGCAAAGGCACAGGTGTCTGATGCCCTGATTCCGTGTTTGTCCTCATGTTTCCCCGGGACAAGACCCTTTGCCCCTTTTTCTACCACAAAAAAAGAAGGGCCGTCCGGGGCCTTTGCAAGGACCGTATATATGTCTGCAACACCGCCGTTGGTGATAAACTGCTTTTGACCATTAAGTTTATATCCCTTGATTTCGCCGTTTTCATCCAGCACACGTTCTGCCTTTGTTTTAAGTGCCTGAACATTGGAACCTGCATCCGGTTCTGTAACTCCGTAAGCGACTATCATGCCCTGTTCTGCAATCTTGCCAATATATTTTTTCTTCTGTTCCGGAGTAGCCCCGACCCGCAGGGGATCCATCCCAAGACAAATGGCAAGAAAAGAGGTAGCTACAGCAAGATCCATTTTAGCCATTCTCTCAGATATTATGGCTATTTCTTCAGCACAGGCGCCAAGACCGCCATATTCTTCAGGAATGAATATAAGATGAAGGGCAATTTCAGGACCCAGCATGAACCGGATAAGCTCGGAAGGGAAATCTCCCTTTTCATCCATTTTCAGTCTTGCTTCAAGGGTGATCTTGTTTTTTTCAAGTTTATCCAATGTATTAATGACCATAGATAGCATTTCGGGGTTCATTTTTTTGTTATGTTCTGTCATAATATCAAACTTTCCTTTCATTACTTCACTCAATGGTCATATTCAGGAACCTGTCCGGAAATAGCAGTTGTTTCAAGATCAGGGTTTGCGAAAAATCACCAGGTAGAACTTTTCGGTATGCAAGTGTTTCGCATAACAGGCAACAGACACCTGAAAAAAAGGGTATTATTGAACAGTTCCTTATATCATGCTGAGTGGCTTTTAATGTTGATTTTCATGTGTAAATGATTTTTCTATATTATAATGTCTTGTCTTGTCAAGCCATAAGAACCAGCAGGCCACAATCTGTGAGTGTTTGTCCGGTTTCAGGCTCAATGTAACCTATGATCATATCCGGCGATATTTCTGGTTAATAGTTTCCATTTACGATTTTATGAGATATAAAAACAAAATGACCTTAGCCAAGATACCATCAAAAAAGACTTCATGGAAAATATTCAACACAATTGCCCGCCGCTATGACATCCTGAATCATCTGCTTTCATGCGGACAGGATATACTCTGGCGTAAAAGAATGACAGGTTTTTTGCCGCAAAGAAAAGGGTTGTTTCATCTGGACCTTGCCACAGGAACCGCAGATGTTATTGTTTCCTTTGCTACAACAGGAAGAATTGAAACTGCAGTTGGTATTGATATGGCCAGTGAAATGTTGCATCTCGGCATACAGAAGACAGCAGGATATCATCTTGAAAACAGAGTGGGTTTTGTATGTGCTGATGCCGCCAGCATACCTTTGAAACAGAATTGTGCAGATGTTGTGACAATGGCTTTTGGTATCCGCAATCTTGAAAACCCGTGTATGTGCCTTGAGGATTCATACAGAGTGCTTAAGCACGGTGGCAGGATGATAGTCCTTGAATTTTCCCTGCCTGACAATTCATTGATTCGTGCCCTGTACCTTGTGTATTTCCGGTACATATTACCTGTAATAGGTGGAATTGTTTCAGGAGAAAGACAGGCATATCTCTATCTCAACAGGACAGTTGAGGATTTTCCCTATGGTGCAAAATTTGTATCTTTGTTGCAACAGGCTGGCTTTGTTCATGTTACGGTCTGTCCCCTTAGCTTTGGGATAGCAACCATATACTGCGGAAAAAAGGAATAAGGCCCAGGATACAGCAAATTCGGTTCTGTCTGTTTGCCATGTCCTTCACAGGGCATGGTGACAAAAATCGCAAAAGAGACATACGGCCATTATCTTGTTTCCATCTGTAAATGGCCACATTTCCCAATATCTGCATCAATCTGTGGATGGAGGCTGTCCCTGTCCCGCAAGCCGTTTTTAGGAATGGAAAACATTTAAGGGTATTTTTTATGGTTTCATCTTCATATACCAATGCGGATTTTGAATGGGCAAAAAAGGCCATTGAAAGAAAGATCAAGCTTGCTTTGTCCGGGATTGACAGGGAAGATTTGTCTGTCACGAGGATAAAACGCATTGAGATTGAAACAAGGGAAATCTCCCTCATGAACTGGTTGGAGCAGCAATCTCATGCAGTAAAAACTTACTGGGCGAACAGGGACGGGACATTTGCAATGGCAGGAATTGGCAGGATACTTGAGATATCTGGATATTCTTGCAAAACAGGTTACACCGGAATATTTGAAAGGATAAGGTCATATCTCTCTTTTGCTGACAAGGGGGTTCGCCTTTACGGAGGCACACGTTTCATTCTGTCCAACAGACATGAGTCTCTGTGGAAGACCTTTAATACCTACTCCTTTATAATTCCCCGCTTTGAGATGGTTTTTCATAATGGCAGAACAATTTTTGCATGTAATTTCAGGAAAGAAAGAGCACTTGTTAAAGAAATACTTTATGAACTGTCTCTTCTTTCATATAATGGGAATGACCCTCTGCATACCACTGTAAACAGGGAAAAGACATCCCGGATAACTCCGATTTCAAGGAAAGATGATCCCGGTTACAGCGTATGGGAAAGGAATGTAAGGGAAACTCTTTCGCTTTTAAGGCCCGGGCAGCTTGAAAAGGTGGTTCTTGCCAGGAAGACTGAGTTTCATTTCTCCATGCTTCCTGATCCCATGTTTTTTTTAAAGGGGCTTATGAAACAACAGACAGGCGGCTATCTGTTTTATTTTCAACCTGTTTGCGGGGTTTCCTTCTTAGGCGCCACACCGGAGAGGTTGTACCGCAGGCTGTCTGACAAAATAGAGACAGAGGCCCTGGCCGGAACAAGACAGAGAGGAAAGACATCGGATGAAGATGCAATTATAGGCAATGAACTGAAAACAAATCCCAAGGATCTCCAGGAACATAGATGTGTAAGCCGCACCTTGGAAGAAAGGATGCGGTTTTTGTGCAAATCTGTACAGACCCTTTCCAGGGAGCAGATCATTAAACTTGCCCGCATACAACATCTTAGGACACAGTTTTGCGGTATACTTAAGGATGGAATAATTGATGCTGAAATAATTGCATCTCTTCATCCAAGTCCGGCCGTAGCAGGATACCCCAGAAATGAGGCCATAAGAAGGATTACAGATGTGGAAAGATTTGACAGGGGTTGGTATGCCGGTCCTGTTGGCTGGATATCATATAATTCTGCTGAATTTGCCGTGGCCATAAGATCATGCCTTGTAAACAACACCAAGATGTTCCTGTATGCCGGCGCAGGTATTGTTCCAGGTTCTGATCCTCATATGGAGTGGCAGGAAATTGAAAGCAAGATAGCCAATTTTACGGTTTTGATGGACATGACTCAACCATCCTGGAAACCACCTGAGCACAGGGGCATACAAGAGCTATAGCAACGGGACTGTTATGATTACGCAGGCAGAAAACATGAACATACTATGGGGGATGCTGATTGTAGAAGAACTGGCAAGAAACGGGGTGACATATTTTTGCATCTCGCCTGGTTCAAGGTCAACACCCCTGACTGTTGCAGCAGCACGCAATACGCGTATAAAGACCATGGTGTGTCCTGATGAGCGCGGATCATCTTTTCATGCCCTGGGATATGCACGGGGTGCCGGAGTGCCGGCTGCGGTAATAACCACCTCGGGCACTGCAGCGGGGAACTGTTTTCCCGCTGTAATAGAGGCATCCATGGACATGGTGCCAATAATCGTAATAACGGCAGACAGGCCTTCTGAGTTGCGTGAAACAGGCTCAAATCAGACCATACATCAGCCAGGCATATTCGGACGTTATATCCGTTATGAATTCGACATGCCGTGTCCCTCTGTTGACATACCTCCAAGCAGGGTCCTGAATACGGTTGATCTTGCTGTTTTCAGGGCATGTGCCGTGCCGTCAGGACCAGTACATATAAACTGCATGTTCAGAGAACCTCTTGAACCCAAGGCCGAACAGATACCTGATGATTACATAACCGCTTTGAAGGATTGGGATTCAGGTTCCAGGCCGTACACATCATACATGAGCCCTTCAACAATTGCAGAGGATATTGACAGTGTGGCAGAGGTCATAAATCAGGCAGATCAGGGACTTGTTATAGCAGGATATCTTGCAGAAAGAAATGATATGGAGGCTGTAGCGGAATTTTCAAGAAGGATCAGTTGGCCCGTATTTGCTGATATCAGATCAGGCCTGAGAATCGGACATTCGGAAAAAAATTTCATAGACTATTATGACCAGATGCTTTTGTCTGACAAAATCAAAGAAATCTTCAGGCCCGATGTTGTTGTGCACATGGGAGGTGTTCCTGTATCAAAACGTCTTTTGCAATTTATGGAAGAGATATCGCCTTCAGAATATATAATGATAAACGATCATCCCTTCAGACATGATCCCGCCGGTATTGTAACAAGACGCATTCAGATGTCCGTAAGGCATGCATGCCAATGCCTTTGTGATCTGGTCAGCCCAGGCAAAAAGGATATTGTCCGCATCCTTAAGACAAAATCCGAAGGCATCGGGAAAATTATAGACAGAAACACACAAAACAAATATGAGCTGAACGAACCCGGTATTGCACGATCTGTTTCAAAGATAATTCCTGAGGGTACAGGATTGTTTGTGGGAAACAGTATGCCTGTCCGTGATATGGATATGTTTGCATATCACGGATGCAGGGCATGTGCAATTGCCGTCAATCGTGGGGCCAGCGGTATTGACGGAACCATGGCAAGTGCAGCCGGTTTTGCCGCAGGGCTTGGAAGACCTGTTACCCTGTTAATGGGAGACCTGTCTTTTATACATGATCTTAATTCACTGTTTATTCTTAAAACCGCCTGCATACCTGTGGTTGTCATTATTATAAACAACAGGGGAGGGGGAATCTTCTCTTTTCTGCCTGTTTCAATGCATAAGGATATCTTTGAAAAATTTTTTGCCACCCCGCACAATCTGGACTTTGCAGATGCTGCAGCCCAGTTTGACATTGATTATCATTTACCGTCAAACATGGCAGAATTTGCCTCAATATACTCTGAAGCCATAACAAAAAACAGGCTATCCATTATTGAAGTGCAAACAAACAGGAACGATAATATTACTTTTCACAGGCAGTTGTACAAACAGGTTAAAGAAGTGCTTCAGGGTTGACAGTCTGATGCCTTTGCATAATATAATGTTTTGTCCGGTTTCTATACAGGCCTCAGATTTCAATCATTGATCTTTTTGCCTTCCCTTAACAAAACGACATATCATGCAAAGGTTGCACGAACAGACCGGTTTGCAGTCGCACCGGAAACGCCACCATGTTGCTTTTTGCCAAAGCTGTTGCCGGAAACTGTCTTTTGCAGGTTATGGCACGATACAGATAGCACAGTCCGATATATTGTTAAGGCAGTAACTGGATACACTGCCCAGAAAAAATGATTCATTGAGGCCGCTTCTTCCAATAACAAGGGTGCCATATCCCCCTTCCTTTATTTCATTTATAATCGTTTTAGAAACACTTATTACACTTGGAACCCTTTTTATTTCCAGTTGCCCCATACTGATTCCTGCCTTTTCAAACCGTTTTTTTGCATGGACAAAAAAATTCTCCACACACTGTTTGTCTCCATGTATTATTATGTCTTCAACATCACCCTCTTTATCAAAATCAATGGGGCAAAAATCCCTGAGTTTCGGGGTTACGTGCAACAAGGTTATTCTCATATTCGTATTGCCTTCCAACATAAAACATATATGGTCAACAGCCCTTAGTGAACTTGCAGACCCGTCAATTGCCAGGGCAATCTTTTCAGATGTGACATGTCCGCAGACTGCCCATACAGGCAGCATGGTTGAATTTTCAATAACAGTAGTTGAAACACTTGGAGAAAATGCTTCTCCTATCTTGGACAGGCCCCGTCTTCCCAGCAAGATGGCATCGCAAACATGTTGCCGGGCTACATTAAGGATATCTTTTGCTGTGCCCATGGTTCTTGGCATTGTAAATGTTTCTATGGCATCTTCATCTATTCCTCTGTTGATCATCATACTTTTGCAGTCTTCAAGCACCCTTTCTGCATCTTCCTTGTTTTTCCTTATCAGGGAACTCAGTATGCTCCGAGTTTTTTTATCAAGATACGAATCTTTGATTAAATGTTCTGAAATGGTAGGCTGTCCCTTGAAAACAAGAAAGCGAATATCTTTAATAAAGGATGCCATCATTGTGGCATATTCAATAGCCCTTATTGAATATACTGAATCATCAACCGCCACCAGAATTCTTTTTTCCAAATCTATTCCTCCTTGTTTATTTGCTGTTTCGTTGCCCCGGTTTTGTCTGCAAATGGCTTTTTTTGTAATCTCTTGTTCTGCCTGTGTGTCTGGCTGCCGTATGTACGGGCAAAACCGACACGCAGAAAGGCACATCTGTATTTTTTGATTAACACACTGATCTGATGGATATTGTGAAAAGGTGTATCAGCTCAATAATTAGGGGGATAACAGCGAACGTACCACCGGGACAGGAGGATTTCCGCTCCGGGCCCTGTTTATTGAGCTATTACGAAAAGATCTTGTTTTATGGGCTGAAAAACCCGTGGTGCCAAAAAAAGATCTGCGGATTGTGCGTTTATACTGTTGCATTGCCTAATTACCGTGTTGAAAACATTTTAGAAACCATGCAATACTCTCCCTCTCGAACCGGACCTGATCCTTCTTTGCAGTCATCTGATGATCACCGTTTTCATATACAATCAATTTCTTTGGTTCTTTTGCCAGGTTGTATATTTCAAGGGCATTGGAGACAGGAACAACCTCATCTGCGTCACCGTGAAAAACAAGCACATTAAACAGGTTTCGGGCCTTGTCCGTTATATCAAAGAGGAGATTTTCCCTGAAAAAGCTCAAGGGCAAGGCAGGGTGATTGTCACTGGCCTGCATGGGCAGATTTTTTACAGTGCTGCTCTTTAGAAGAGCAGAACACAAGACCGCTCCCTTGAGGTTGATATCCATTTTTAAAAGTCTGTCCCAGGCATTGATGCAAGTGGCTCCTCCCATGCTGACCCCGAAAACAGCAATATCCTTTCCGGTCTTTTTAGTGCCTGTAAGATATTGGACTGCATTGATAAGATCTGTTGTCCTTTTTTCAATAGAGGTGTCTTTGATAAAATCACCTTCACTGTCACCGCACCCTCTGTGATCAAACCTGAAAAAGGCAATGTTGTTTTTCACGAGCAGTTCTGCAATAACCGTCTGTTTTGCGGATTCCTTTGACCCTTCAAGACCGTGAGACCCAACAACAAGGGGCGGTTGTGAAATCTCAGGCAGGTGCAAGGTCCCTTTAAGCAAAAAACCATCTGATGTAAATTCAACGTCATAATTTCTTTTTTCATTCTTCACTGTAAAAACACCTTATCCTTGTATGGCCGGGCCATCCATAAGCGGGTGTTTTGCCCGTGTTGTTGTCAGATATCAGGTCCTGAAACAGAGTATTATCCAAAAATAACAGGTTCTGTTCATCATACAATATATATTGATTCAGGGAAATGATTTAATTTCTTCATGCCTGTGGCTGTAACTACAAAGGTGTTTTCAATTCCAACCACCCCTTTGCCGGGAAACACATATTTTGGTTCCAGGGCTACAACCATCCCCTGATCAAGCGTAATACTGCTATTATGCCCTATAACGGGCAATTCGTCCAGCTCAAGGCCTATGCCATGAGCAACAAAAGGTACTGGTTCGGGATATCCCATAAAACCATCTGCAAGCCCCTTCTTTTTTGCAATCTCTATGGCCATTTCATACAATTTTCCTGTGCTTGTTCCTGTGCGTCCCTGAGAAGATATGACTTCCTGTATTTCAAGCATAACCTGGTGGGCATAGATGAATTTTTCTTCCGGCCTTCCAATAGAAAATATCCTTGTCTGGTCAGAAATGTAGCCACAAATATTTGAGGTATAATCAACAAGTACCGGGACACCAGGGCTTATCGGGTCTGTTGATGCACCCTGAGAGTAAAAAGGTCCAAGGCCCTTGCCGCCGGTAGGTCCTGGGGAACTGCTTGGGCAAGCTGCGTTTTTTCCTGCCATAACATGTCCGTAACCGCATTCCATATTGAATTGCCTTGTGCGGATAAATCCTGCATGTCCCTTTCTCCTGTAAAAGGCTTCCAGTTCAATTGCCAGTTCTGTTTCAGTCTTTACCTCTTTCAGCAAGCCGGGTACCTGTTCCATCATTTGATCTGCCACCATAGCGGCCCTGGAAATAAGAGATATCTCAAAATCGGATTTTATCATGCGTACAGAACGGATCAGAGGGGAGATGTCAACAAACTCGGCACCCGGAAAAAGTCTGTTGTAAATCATGTATAGGCTGGTTGGCAGGACATCCATCTCTATCCCGATACTGCAAGGCATTTTTGCACTATGTTTTTTAATGGATACGGGAAGAAGAGACAGGCTTTTAAGGGGAACGACCTTTTCAACAAGTGAGTCTTCCACGGCTCGTCCAAAGTCCTTGTGTACCATAAGTAGAGGGGAATCCTGCCGGGAGATCCACAGATGTGCATTCTGGTCAGTCCCTGAAAAATAGTATACATCTGCCTTTTGTACCAGTAATGCTCCATCTATACCCTTTTTTATGAGTTTTGCCTGCAGGTTTTTTACTCTATCAAACACTTCCTCTTTCTTTAATGTCTCTATCATGTTTTTTCTCCATTAGATTTTTTACTGTTACTGGATTCGGGTAAAACTGAAGGGGCTACAATGACCTCAAGTTTATATTATATTTTATGTAATTATGTATATTAATATTTTTTATACTTGCAATATATATTTAAAATGTGCATAAAAATACTATTAATCAACCAATTAGTTGATTTTCATTCATCAAATGTTCGGATTCTGCAATCCCGGTGTCAATCTGCGGGATGAGTTGCAGACCGGGAGCCTGCTATTGTCCACGGTCCGTTTATGGATGGACACCGGTTAACATAGCGCAACATGGCATTATGGCTTGTTTTTATAATGAAGGGGCCTTGCTGAACATGGAAAGGGGATACAAGAACATGAAAGACTTTTTTATTGATCCGAAAGGAAGAAATATCGAACAGGTAAGACGTATCGGGTATGAGGTTGTTGATCTTGTTGTAGAACAGTTTTCATCTCTTTCTGAACGTCCTGTCTTCAGGTATGCCGGTCCCGAAGAGTTGAACAGGATGTTTTCTGGTCCCTTGCCCCAAAAGGGAAAAGCCTGGTCTGAGGTCTTGCAGGAAATACGGCAAGGCGTCCTTAATCACAGTTTTTATTTTGGACATCCCCGATATATCGGACACATGATAACCCAACCGGCTGTACCATCAATATTTATTGAACCCCTGATTGCTGCCCTGAATCAGTCTCTGTTCCTATGGGAGGTTGGACCATCTGCCGCACACCTTGAAAAAGAAGTAATCGGATGGTTATGCAGGATTTTCGGGTACAAAGGCAATGCAGGAGGAAGTTTTGTCGCAGGTGGGTCAGTTGCCAATCTTACTGCCCTTTTGATCGCAAGAAATTACATGCTTCCGGGAAGACCTGATAAAGGTGGCATCAGGTCTGTTGGGTATACACCTGTCTTCTTTGTGTCAGAGTATAGCCATTTCTCTGTTGAAAAGGCAGCGAACTTCATAGGGGTTGGGGAGAATAATGTTATCAAGGTTCCTGCAGACAAAAAGGGCAGAATGGATACAGAAATCCTGGAAACCCTTATCAAGCAGTCAGGGCAAAAGGGGGAATATCCCTTTTGTGTGGTTGCTACAGCAGGTAGCACTGTCACTGGAAACATAGACCCTTTGCCATCAATTGCAATGATATGCCAGAAATACGGACTTTGGTTTCATGTGGATGCAGCATTTGGAGGGGCCATCCTGTTCAGCAGGAAATGGCGGTATCTTCTGGACGGGATTAAACAGGCTGATTCTATTGCATTTGATCCTCACAAGTGGCTCTATAACCCTGTTTCATCTGCCACTATCCTGTTAAAAGATGCCGGCAGATTGAGGGCCTTGCACTTCAAGGTTCCCTACATCGAGGAGCCTGAAAATGAGAAGGGAACAAGGCCGAATCAGGGCGAGTGCACTATACAGGGAACCCGTGCCTTTGATGCCATCAAGCTATGGATCTGCCTGAAGCTGATAGGGGTTGACGGGTATGGGCAGATCATTGATCACTGTATGGAGATGACCCGTTACCTGAAAGAACTGATTGAAAATCATGAAAACCTGGAAGTCATGAGTATCCCCGATCTGAGCATTCTCTGTTTTCGTTATAATCCGCCAGGGATACAATGGTCTGACAGACCAGATAAAAAAGAAGACATCCTTAATCATATTAACCTTGAATTGCAAAAGAGACTTGAGGCTGAAGGCAGGGCATTTATTTCTATTGCTACATATGAAGGCAAAAAGGTCCTGCGTGCAGTAATTCTTAACTACTGCACGCAAAAACAAGACATTAACCTTGTTATTCAGGAAGTGGAAAGGGTAGGTCAATTGGTAATCCATGACTGCCAGGTTTCTCAATCCCGGGAATCTAAGTTCACATAGGTTTTTGCACTGAGCGGCATTACCTGATCTGTTTTACCAGCCACCAGGCCGATGGAGAAAGTTTGTTGCATAATGCATAATTCACTGTGTTTCTTAACATAAAGACAAAAGACAGGAGGAAAGAAACATGAGAAAAAACAGATTCTTTCCCAGAAAACCGACTATGGCTGTTATTTTTATAATATCAGGATTCAGCAGCCTGCTTGTTTTTACCGGGCTTGGTGCCTGTGCCCCTCCGTTTATGGATTTTGAGGGGGTAGGGGGAGGTGGAATTGTTCCGGGGGCCTATCTTGTCAATCCTCCAAAACATGGGGAACTGTTTGGCAAGCCTGCTTTTTCTCACTGGAGTCTTATCGGATTGAATCAAAAGGATTCCGGATTGTATACAAACGGGTTTGCATTTTCTTTTCTTGACAGATTTGAATTTGGTTATGTTCTTGAGACAATGGATTTCCGCAGGCTGAAACGTCAATTAAAAAAGGCCAGTGGCGGCAAGGTAGATGTAGAGAGACCTACAATTTTTATGCATGATATCCATCTGAAGATCTTGTTTGTTAAAGAAGATATTTATGTGCCTGCCTTTGCCATCACTACCGAATTTAAATACAATACAACTATAGCGGACCAAAACAAGAACATTGGACATGCCCTCAGCAGGGTTGGATATGATGGAAACTATGGTTGGGATTTTGATTTTTCTTTTTCCAAGACAATAAAAGAGGCATTTTACTATCCGATAGTGGTAAATGCTACTCTGCGTTTAACACGCGGGCATTACCTTGGCCTTCTCGGGTTCTCAAAAAATTATACTGCAAACGGTGAAGTGTCTGTAGCATGTTTGCCCTTTTCAAATCTTGGCGGCGGAGTAGAAGTCAGACAGCAAAACAATGAGTTTAACCCATTGCCAATGCAAGGTTTTACAATGCATGAGGATACATTCTGGGATATATTTGTCATGTGGCTTCCGACTGAAAAGTTGTCTGTCACAGGGGCCTATACCCGTTATGGAAATACGGTTAACAAGGACATTAACTTTTTTGTCCTTAATCTGAAATATGATTTTTGATGCCCGTATGGTAATCCCTTGTTATTTTAAAAACAGGATACATAATGCTTCCTGATGATAATGCAGGGGTTGAAGTGTATGCAATAAATGACCTTGACTGTATGAAGTTTCGCATGTAAATTACTGCCAACAATCCTGATGAACAGGCAAAAGTTCTATCTGCTGTTGCAAGTGTTATTTCATCATGGTGCCCAGGAACAGATCTTTGGACAGGCACCTTTTTGCAATGGAAACCAACTTGATTATCTATATTATTTATAAACCCATATCAATATTCACGGGGGCTTAAGCAATAATGAAAATCACAACAGAACAAATGGCTCTGATAGAAAAATTTATAAGAGATACGGATGCTCAGGAGTTAAGGGTTGAACTTGGAGATATGAAGCTGCTTTTAACCCGGGATAAAGGTATTACTGTATACAGACAGGTTCCTATTGATACAAATACACCGAAACAGGTTCCGGCAGTTGAATCTGAAGATGATATTGTCCCGGTACTGGCTCCGTCTGCCGGAATATTTTACCGAAAACCGGAACCCGATGCCCCTTGTTATGTGGAAAAAGGTTCTTTTGTAGAGGCAGGTGATACCATCGGACTCATAGAAGTAATGAAGACGTACGGTCAGGTTGTATCAGAGGTCGATGGTTATGTGGTTGATATCCTGGCAGAGGACGGAACCCCTGTTGAGTATGGACAGAAACTGTTTTTGATAAAAAAGGGAGTGCGCTGAAAATGAAAAAGATTTCTCGTATCCTTGTTGCCAACAGGGGTGAGATTGCTGTTCGTATAATAAGGACATGTAAGGACCTGGGGATAGAAACTGTTTTGACCGTATCCGAAGCAGACAGGAACAGTCTGCCTGCAAAAATGGCAGACAAGGTTGTCTGTATAGGTCCTCCTGTCTCTCGTGACAGCTACTTGAATATGGACATAATTCTTCAGACAGCCCGATCTACAGGTTCGGATGCCATACATCCGGGATATGGTTTTCTTGCTGAAAATGCCACATTCGCAGAAAAATGTGAAGAAAATGGAGTTATCTTTATAGGTCCAAGTGCTGAAAATCTCAGGCACGTGGGAGACAAACTCAGGGCTCATGATATTGCAGAAGCATGTAATGTGCCTACAATACCTGCTTCTAAAGAGGTAAGAGATATCAACGAAGCAGAAGATGCAATCCGCAAAATGGGAACCCCTGTACTTTTGAAGGGGGTTTTTTGTGGAGGAGGAAAAAGCATAAAAATTGTCAGTCAGATAGATGAATTGAAGACTGTATTTGATGCAGCATCTTCCGAGGCACGAACAGGTTTTGGGGACAACACCCTGTATGTTGAACGTTATTTTCCTAACATACGCCATATCGAGGTACAGATACTGGCTGATCATTCTGGCAATGTAATACATCTCGGTGAACGTGACTGTTCCCTGCAACGGCACTATCAAAAGGTCATAGAGGAGGCCCCTGCATACTCCATATCCAGGTCCATGAAAAAAGATATTGCAGATGCCGCCATAGCTATTGTCCACAAAATAAATTACAGAAATGCAGGAACCGTTGAATTCATAGTTGATCAGGATGAAGACCGTTTTTACTTTCTTGAGGTTAATGCCCGTGTTCAGGTAGAACATCCTGTGACCGAAATGATAACAGGGGTGGATATTGTCAGGGAGCAGATCAGCATTGCATCCGGCAACCCCCTGAGCATGGATCAGGCCGCAGTAAATTTCAGCGGACATGCCATTGAATGCAGAATAAATGCAGAGAGTCCTGAAAACGGATTTGCTCCTTCCATAGGGGTAATTACAGAATGTTCTTTCCCTGATTCTCCTGACATAAGGGTAGATACACACTGTTACAAGGGTTACAAGGTGCCTCCTTACTACGATTCACTACTTGCCAAGGTCATAAGCTTTGCCCCTGACAGGAAAGCTGCTATTGACCGTACAAGATATGCCCTTGATAATTTTGTTATAGAAGGCGTCAATACCACAACATCATTTCTCAGATACATAACAGATCAGAAAGAATACATAGAGGGCAAGGTAAATACCCGCTGGCTGGAGGATAAAATACCTTCCTACATACGCCATGTGGAATCAATACGCCGGACAAGGACAAAGCTTCCCACATGTTTTGATACCATGAAGCCTTTTGGCAACCCCCTTACTGTTGCCGCAAAAAAGAACACCTCGAAAAATGCGGAAAAGATCAGGGAGGTGGAAAAGTCTATAGATGAGGCAGTCAACAAGGTTAAACAGGCCGGTATTCCGGAAAAAATCCTGAACGAAAAAAGAGGTGAATGGACTGTCTACCAAAGACTTGACTATCTTCTTGATCCTGGCACATGGTGTCCCTTGCATACCCTGTTTGATCCTATGGATGAGGATTCAGGGACAACCGGAGTGGTGGACGGCCTTGGCAGAATTAACGGTAAATGGGTAGTTGTGATAGGGTTTGATAACAAGGTGCTTGCAGGTGCATGGCTACCCGGCCAGGCAGAAAATATCTTGAGGGTTACAGACATATCCAAGCGTCTTCATATTCCGCTTGTATGGCTTGTAAACTGCAGCGGAGTTAAACTTACGGAGCAGGAAAAGGTCTATGCAAACAGGAGAGGAAGCGGTACTACCTTTTTCAGACATGCCGAACTTGAAAAACTGGGCATACCCATACTTGCTGCAATATGGGGGACAAATCCGGCAGGAGGAGGCTATCAGGGGATCAGTCCAACCATACTTCTTGCACACAAAAACTGTAACATAGCAGTTGGAGGGGCTGGGATAGTCAGCGGCATGAGTCCCAAGGGTTCTTTTGACAAAAATTTTGCAGAAACGATTATCGATGCTACAAAAAAGTTCAGACAGGCGCCTCCCGGCAGGGTAGAAACCCATTACGATGACACGGGTTTTTTCCGGGAGGTCTATGATACAGAAAAAGACCTTCTGGATGCACTCAAACATTATGTTGACTGTCTGCCTGCCTACAATCCCGACTTTTTCAGGCTTGCGCCGCCAAAGGAGCCAAGATTTCCCATCAGCGATCTGTACCACATAATCTCATTTAACCAGAAGATCTCATACTCTTTTGATGAGGTGTTGGCCAGGCTGGTGGATAACAGCGTTCATATGGAATACAGGGCTGACTATGGCCCTGAGGTCTATACAGGTCTTGTAAGAATTAACGGGTATGTTGTTGGTATTGTTGGCAACAGATTAGGGTTTCTGCCTGAGGATTATCCTGAATATGCTGATTACAGAGGCATAGGAGGAAAGCTGTACAGGCAGGGCCTTATAAAGATGAACGAGTTTGTAACTGCATGTGCAAGAGACAGGATTCCAATGGTATGGTTTCAGGACACTACCGGAATAGATGTGGGTGATGATGCAGAAAAGGCAGAGCTCCTTGCCCTTGGACAGTCTCTTATATATTCGATTGAGCAGAGTGATCTTCCCATGATATGTATATGTCTGAGAAAAGGGACAGCTGCTGCTCACTATATTATGGGAGGTCCGCAGGCAAACAACAACAATGCCTTTACCCTTGGAATTGCCACAACGGAAATATATGTAATGCATGGAGAGACTGCTGCTGTTGCCACATATGCAAGAAGGCTGGTCAAGGTAAAGGATCAGGGAGGCGATCTGGATCCCGTTATAGAAAGCATGAACAAGCTCGCCAGGGAATATTATGAAAAGTCAAGGCCGGCATATTGCGCCAAAACAGGGTTTGTAGATGAGGTTGTAAAACTGAAGGACCTCAGAAACTATCTTGTAGCATTTGCAACTACCGTAAACCAGAATCCCAAGTCATTCTGCATGTTTCACCACATGGTATTGCCAAGGTCTATAAACGGATAGCTTTATATCAGTCATGTAATTACATTGTATCAAATTCAAATCAGAGGGAACAATAATGAAAGAGGTGGTAATTGTTAGTGGCTCCAGAACCGCAATAGGTAATTTTGGAGGCAGCTTAAAAGATATACCGGTAGTAAAACTCGGAGCTGCAGTCATAAAGGATGTGTTAGAACGTGTTGGTCTCAGGCCTGCTTTAAACAGCAAGATAGATATGTCTATTCCTGACCACCTTAAAAACAAGAAAATGGCCGAACTTGAACATAAGGCCTCTGAATGGGATGATTCTCTGACTCCGGTTGTTGTAGATGAAGTAATAATGGGCAATGTACTTCAGGCAGGGCAGGGTCAGAACCCTGCCCGACAGGCCCTGATACATGCCGGCCTGGCAATAGAAACTCCTGCCCTGGCCATAAACAAGGTCTGCGGTTCTGCTCTGAGAGCCATTGCATTGGGCGCCACCTCGATTCGTGCAGGGCAGAATGAGATTGTGATTGCCGGGGGGCAGGAAAACATGAGCAGGGTTCCTCTTGCGCTCCCCAATGCCCGCTGGGGATACAAGATGGAGATCACAGGAAAGGGCGAGGTCTGCGACCTTATGGTATTTGATGGCCTTTATGAAATATTCTATGGGTACCACATGGGGGTGACAGCCGAAAACATTGCATCAATTTACGGGATAACCAGAAAAGAGCAGGATGAGCTCAGTGTCCTGAGTCACGCCCGTGCCATGGCTGCAATACGGGCAGGTGTTTTCAAAGAAGAGATTGTGCCTTTAAAGATTGATAATGGCAAGGGTAAAACAGTAATCTTTGATACGGATGAACGACCAAGGGATACTTCCCTCGAAAAAATGGCAAGGCTCAAGCCTGCGTTTAAAGAGAAAGGAACAGTTACTGCGGGCAATTCTTCAGGTGTAAATGATGCAGCCTCAGCGGTCCTTTTGATGAGTGCTGACAAGGCAAAGGAATTGGGGCTTGAACCGATAGTCAGGATAAAGACCTTTGCCTCTGTAGGGGTTGAACCTGCATTGATGGGCCTTGGGCCTGTACCTGCTGTAATGAAGGTATTGAAAGATGCAAATATGACGCTTGATGACATAGATATGATAGAGCTGAACGAGGCATTTGCGGCTCAGGCCATTGCATGCATGCGTCAGTTGGGTATAGAAAACGACAGGCCAAACGAACTCGGAAGCGGAATTTCCCTTGGCCATCCTATAGGTTGTACAGGTTCAAGACAGGTGGTAACCGGAATGAATCAGATGAGACGCAAGGGATATAATACGGGGCTTTTTACACTTTGTGTTGGCGGTGGTATGGGTATGGCCATGATAGTTGAAAGATAGGCTGATTATATTTAACGCCTGTGCATATCCACACATTAATGCATGCTTGAAGCCGTACCTCAGGAGGATTCTTTCGCAAAAAAGGCTACGGCTTTTTTTGTTTTTCAGCTTTCAGCGCAGGTCGGCGGTTTTCTGCCTGCAGTCTTTTGCGGCCAATACCATTACTGTTGAGATCCTGCTGTCTTCAGGAGAACATCTGCATGGTTTTTTCTGGATCTTTCAGTGTATCCTAAACGGTTTTTCTTGTTTATCAGTGGAGATAATCTATGTCTGAAAAAATTCATGAGCTTTCAACAGACAAGCTTCGTCTGAATATAGATCCCAATAAATTGGAGTTTGAACATACCGGCACTCTTGAACCGCCTGAAAAAAAGGTGCTTGGACAGGAGAGGGCCGGTGATGCCATAACATTTGGCATTGGCATGAAAAAAGATAATTACCACATATTTATTGCTGGTCCGAAGAATGCAGGCTTGACGTACATTGCAAAGACATATCTCGAAGAAAAGGCAAGGAAGGAACCAACTCCTCCAGACTGGTGTTATGTTTACAACTTCAAAAACCCTGATGAGCCTATGTGTTTAAAGATGTCTCCCTGCAAGGGTAAAAGCCTGAAAAAGGATATGAAGGAACTTATAGGGACACTTGAAACCAATGTGCCAGCAACGTTTGACAGTGATGACTATAACACAAAGGATGCTGAAATAAGAAGGGCATTTGAACAGAAACGTGACAAGATCATTGAGGAATTGTCTCTTCTGGCCAAAAAGGAGAATTTTATTCTCCAGGTATCCCAGGTGGGAATGATTATTATCCCCGCCAATGAGGCCGGTCAGCCCATTACACAGGAGGACCTCTCAAAACTCGACGAAGAAGAAAAGGAGAGGCTGAAAGAAAAAAGCATTGAATTGCATGCAAAGATGAAGGAATCCGTAAAAAAAATCAGGGAAGCAGAAAGAAAACTGAAAGAACAAAGGGCAGACCTAAAGAAGAAGGTGGCCATGTTTATTGTTCCTCAGCACATGGAGATTTATTTTGACAAGTACAAAGAAGAGCCAGAGGTTATTAACTATCTGAATATGGTACAGGAGGACATCGTAGAGAACATAGATGAGTTTATAAAACCGGCCGAACCACAACATGCACCTCCTTTTCCTGTAATGCCAAAGGAATCTGTGCGCAAAAAATACGAGATAAATGTTCTGGTAGACAATTCAGAGACAAACGGTGCTCCGGTTGTTGTTGAATCCAATCCCATCTATCCTGCACTGTTTGGCGCCATAGAAAGACAGGCGTTATTTGGCGCCCTGTTTACAGATTTTACCATGATTAAACCAGGAGTGCTCCATAAGGCTAATGGCGGTTATCTTGTTATAAAGGCTCTGGATTTGTTAAAATGGTATCTGTCATGGGAGGCCCTTAAACGTGCGCTCAGAAACAAGGAAATCCGCATAGAAGATCTGGGCGAGCTGTATGGAATTATCTCTACAAAAACCATAAGGCCAAAACCGATACCTCTTGACATCAAGATTGTGCTTACCGGTGATCCGTATCTGTTTGAAATGTTGTACCTGTATGATGACCGTTTTAAAAAACTGTTCAAGGTAAAAGCACACATGGATGACAGTATGGATATGCAGGAAGAGACCTTCATGCAATTTGCCAGGATGATAGGGAATTTTTGCACAGAACAAAAATTACGTCATCTTACCAACACAGGTGTTGCCCGCATCATTGAATACAGTGTAGAGTGTACTGAGGACTGGAACAAGATCAGCCTTGAATTGGGTAATATAAAAGACCTGTTGCTGGAATCTGACTACTATGCAGATCTTGACGGTGATGAATATATCAAAGACATACACGTAGAAAAGGCCATATCCAAACGTATATTCAGGGCAAATCTTGTAGAGGAACGTGTCAAGGAACTTGTAAAAAGAGATATATTCTGGATTGAAACTGAAGGAAAAAAGACCGGGCAGATTAACGGGCTTTCTATTCTTATGACGGGTGATCATGAATTCGGCAAACCCGGCCGTATTACTGCAACCGTATCTGTAGGCAGGGAGGGGATAATAACAATAGAGCGTGAATCCAAGATGAGCGGAAAGATTCATACCAAAGGTGTTATGATACTGTCCAGTTTTCTAAAGGAAAAGTTTGCCCATAACAAGCCTCTTTCCCTTACTGCAACTATATGTTTTGAACAAAGCTATGGGCTGATAGATGGCGACAGCGCATCAAGCGCCGAACTCTTTGTTCTTCTGAGTGCTATCGGAGATATTCCAATATACCAAGGCATTGCTGTAACCGGTTCTGTCAGTCAAAAGGGAGAGATTCAACCGGTAGGAGGGGTTACCAAGAAGATTGAAGGCTTTTTTGATATATGCCAGCACAAGGGTCTTGATGGAAAACAGGGAGTAATCATACCATCCAGAAACGTTGAAAATCTGATGCTCAAACATGAAGTCATAGAAAGTGTTAGGAATGGAAAGTTTCATATCTGGCCCATTTCCAGAATTGATGATGGAATAGAAATCCTTACCGGAATGAAGGCAGGAACAATGACGGAAGATGGAACCTATTCTGAAGATACTGTGTTTGGAAAGGTAGACAGACGTCTGACAGAGCTGGCCCAGGTCATAAAAAGATTCGGAAAGGAAGAAGAGGAGAGGGAAAAACACAAGGATCAATAAAATAATGGGAGACTGTTTATGACCTCGAAAGAAAACGAGATGGTTTCTGTATCAGAGATAGATCTGGAAACTGATCCCAACAAAGGGAACATGGTCATATTAAGGGAAAATGCGGAGTCAGATTACTATTTGTTGATGTTTGTTGGAGATGCAGATTTTGCCGCTATTGCCAAAGAAAAAAAACTGATCAGACCTAATCGTCCTTTGACCCATGATCTGTATCTTAAAATTCTGGAATTCGTGGACCTGGACTTTTTGCGTGTAGAAATAAACGATATGCGTAACGAGACATTTTATGCAACGGTGTTTTTCACCTTGATGGGAGAGGAACATGGCGTAGACAGCAGGCCGAGTGATGCCATAGTCATTGCCATGAACAAAAAAATACCCATTCTTGTCCGAAAGAACCTGTTCCGTCGCAAATTAACCCATAAGGAAATGCAGGAATATGAAAAGGTTGTCAAAAGTGTAAGATTCTGATCTGAATCACATAATCCTTGCAAACCTGTTTTTATTATGGATATATGTTATAAGGGTATGGGCATAAGCATAGTATCACCCCTCAAAACCAGGATAGACCCTTGTATTGCTCCTGATGCCGTAATGGTGATGATTCCCTTTGCCCTTAGAAAAATGATTGCCATAGCCAGGGCAAAACAGGCATCCTTTAGTGATGGCGGGATATATAATCTTTATTTATCTGATACAGAAAGTCGAGATTTCATCCCTCCTGTTGCCATTGCCGGACCATTTACAGGCGCTCCGGTGGCTGTTATAGGCATGGAAAAACTTATTGTCATGGGAGCAAAAAGGATATGGGTTTTTGGGTGGTGCGGATCTGTTAACCCCGGGTTGAAAACAGGAGATGTGATCATTCCTGATGGAGCCATATCTGAAGAGGGGACATCTGTTCATTATCCTGTAACTTCTAAACCGGCTCCTGACGCACAGTTAATAAAAAGGCTGGAAGATGCAGTAAATAAAAGAGGCCTGCGCTTTACAAAGGGAAAGGTATGGACTACAGATGCACCTTATATGGAAACTTCGGAAAAGGTGCTACGTTACATGCAAGAAGGGGTCCTTGCTGTAGAGATGGAATTGTCAGCACTCATGACTGTTGCTGCCTACCGTTCTGCGAGGATGGCTGCTCTTTTTGTTGTTTCTGACGAGCTTTTTGATATGAGATGGAAAAGAGGTTTTTCCTCACCTGCATTAAAAAAGACATCTGTGGAAGCCATGAAAATTTTATATGAAAACATCACAAATCAAATTATGGAGAATAATCATGACATTACAGGAAAAAGTTGAAGAAGTGCTCAAAAAAGTAAGGCCGTCTCTTCAGGCAGATGGCGGTGATGTGGAGCTGGTAGACATAGAAGATGACAGTATTGTCAAGGTCCGGCTGAAAGGTGCATGCAGTGGCTGTGCCATGTCCCAGATGACACTCAAGCTGGGAATAGAGAGGATACTCAGGCAGCACGTACCTGAAATAAAATCAGTGGAATCTGTGTAAGCCACTGCATATCAGGCGGTATTTTTTTACAGGACCTGGTTATATCAGACACGGTATTTGAAATGAAACTGTTCCTGTTTCAAATACCGTGTCTTTTTAATATACCCTGCAGCATAATAAAAAAAGCCTGCAAAAACAGATAACCTGCTGTATGTTATCAGCTCGATCTTGCTTTCTTACTTGTTTTTATGACGCATCTTCTTTTTCTGTTTGCGGTGTTTATGTTTTTTTATCTTTTTTCTACGTTTTTTTACAACACTTCCCATCAAATAGAACCTCCCTGAAAAATTTAACTATTTCTACAACTTTGAATGTATGACTGTCAAGATGATTTTTAGAAAGAAAAAAGAATTTTTATCTCTGCACAAAGTTTACATAATATTTATTATCAGACATAAATAATATCGGATCATTTGGAACGTTTGTCCCTGTACATATTCTGATCTGCCTTTGCCACAAGCTCTTCAGGCGTAGATATTTCATCAGAGAAAACAGATGTCCCTATACTGACATCTATCCCAAGGGTTGTCTTAATGGCATCATGTATCCTCTTTGAGATCTGCCGGGTAAGCTCAGGGGTTGCATCTATCAACAAAATTGTAAATTCATCACCCCCGTATCTGTACCCTGTATCAACACCCTGACGTATGTGTTTCTCTATAATCTTTCCCACCTTTTCAAGCAACCTGTCACCGGACAGATGGCCAAATTTGTCATTGTATGCCTTGAAACCGTCAAGATCCAGCATAATAACAGCAAATCCGTGCTTTTTTTGCCTCTTTGCCCTTGTAAACTCTTCCCGCAGTCTTGAATAAAAGTGACGACGGTTGAACAGACCGGTGAGGGAATCAGTTATGGACAGATTCCGAAGCTCTATCATCCTGTCCCTTTCTATTATTGCTCTCCTTATTTTGGCTTCCAGTTCCTCTATACTGAAAGGCTTGTTTATAAAATCAGAGGCTCCGGCCTTTATTACCTCTACATAACCAAAATCCTCGGGATATCCTGTCATGGCTATGGCACAGATATCAGGCATTTTCTGTCTGACCTTTTTTAAAAAATCCACCCCGTTTATGTCAGGCATTTTTATATCTGTCAGCAGAAAGGTGTAGTCTCCGGTCTTGAGTTTGTCGCAGGCCTCCTTTGCGTTTTTTGCATAATCTGCCCGAAAACCTATTAATCTCAACATTTCAGTGACTGTCTCTCTGAGTATGTCATCATCAAGAACCAAAACAAGTTCTTTAGAATAATCAATTTCTTCATCCAAAAAGTTTATCATAATATCTGTCACCGTTTTTAGGGCCGCCGCTGTTGTTATCAGCAGGGATTATAATGCCTTTTCACCGAGAAGGGAGTTAACGGAGGCTCGTTTGATCAATACATTAACGATATCTCCTATGTGCGTGTTATCACTGGAAAAATTTACTATCTTTCCTGTTGTTGTTCTGCCTGAAAACTGTTTGCCACGCTTGCTGAATCCCTCTACAAGGACCTCCTGTCTGCTCCCTTCCAGCATCCTGTTTTTTTGCAATGTTATCTGTTGTTGAATCTTCTGAAGAATTACAAGGCGTTGGGATTTTTCTTCTTCCTGTACCTTTGGATCCATTTTTTCAGCCACTGTACCCTTGCGATCAGAATATTTGAAAGAAAACAGGGAATCAAACTGTACCTGCCTGACAAGGTCCAGTGTCATTTCAAAATCCTGATCTGTTTCTCCGGGAAACCCTACAATAACATCACTTGTGATTGCTATATCTTCTTTTGCTTCCCTGAGTTTTCTTGTCAGATCAAGATATTGTTCTCTTGTGTATCCGCGTTTCATGCGGGAGAGGATACTGTTTGAACCCGACTGAAAGGGAAGATGAATATGATTGCAAAGATTCCCTAACTCAGCAAAACAAAAAATCAGTCTGTCAGAGAGATCCTTGGGATGAGAGGTGGTAAACCTCAGCCTGCACAGTCCGTCCTTCTGGGATATCTCTTTCAGCAATGAGGCAAAATCATGGCGTTTTCCCGTCTTTCCTTTCCACGTGTAGGAATTAACGTTCTGGCCCAAAAGGGTTATATCCTTTATCCCCTGGGAAACAAGGTTTTCTGTTTCTTTAACAATATCTTCAACCGGACGGCAGATTTCCCGTCCTCTTACATAGGGGACATTACAATAGGTACAGAAATTGTTGCATCCCTGCATAATGGATATAAAACCTGTAACCTTGTTTTGAAAATATCCGGGAGAAAAGATTGATGACGGAATATCCTTATCAAGAGATGTTGCAACAGCCTTTTTTCTTTTGCCTGTATTTGCAATCTCTCTGTAAAGCTCTGCAACCCGTCCTATCTCTCGTGTACCTATGACCATATCAACATAGGGAAATCTGTCAATAATGGATTTTCCCTGTTTTTGTGCAAGACAGCCCATAACGCCTATAACGATGTTACGGTTTTTTTGCTTAAGAGGATGAATCCTGCCAAGAAAACTGTATGCCTTTTGGTCAGGTTTTGCTCTGACTGTACATGTGTTTACAAGGATAAGGTCTGCTTTCTCAGGAGTGTTTACAGCTACAAGACCATTGTTAATCAACAACTGGGCTACATAATCAGAATCATACTCATTCATCTGACACCCCATTGTCTTTATAAAGAATGTCTTGAGCGCACCGTTTTTACACAACTTGATTCCTTCCTCCTGTTCAAGGGCATGCAATACGGCTTTTGCAAGGTCTTCAAAACCAGGAGCAATATTCAGCTCAATAACAGACAAAGCAGGGTCCAGGGTCGTAACCGTTAACATACCATCATATGTTTCAAGGGTATATCTGATGTAAGAAATGTGTCTCGGTTCAACATGAAATGTCCATCTTGTTGTACGCATAAGATCAGGAGATTCAAGGAGAGATTCAGAGTTTCTGTCTGTCTTTATCATCACTGCTGTTATATGTGGCACCCCCCCACATCAACTTTGTCCTCAATATACTGAAATAACCTGTATCATTTGGAGGTTTGATCAGGGTTATGTATTCGTTTGACTTGGAGATATGAATTTCATCTTCGTAATCAAGCTCAAAACCTACCTGTCCGTCAAAGGTAAGAACCACCTTGTCCTCGCTCTGCTTTCCAAAAAGCACCTTAATGACAGAAGTGTTCGGTATGATAAGAGGGCGGTTTGTAAGGGTAAAGGGGCAAATTGGTGTAAGGATAAATGCATTCAGTGTTGGATAAAGTATCGGACCGCCCGCTGCAAGGTTGTAGGCCGTAGAACCTGTAGGTGTGGCAATAATAAGCCCATCTGCCCTGAAAGTGGTCAAGGGTTCATCATCAATAGAGACGTCAAGCTCTATAACTCTTGCAAGTGTGCTTTTATTTATAACCACATCATTCAATACAGAGAATTTCACAACTTCCCTGCGTCTTCTTATAACCCTTGTCTGCAGCATAAGTCGGGTTTCCACTTCAAACTGGCCGTCAAGCAAAAGTTCCACGACAGGATAGAGCCTGTTCAGGGGGATTTTGGTCAAAAAACCCAGACCACCAAGATTTACACCAAGAATGGGAACCCCATACTTTCCTATCTCACGTGCAGCCCCCAGCAGGGTGCCATCCCCGCCCAGAACAATAACCCAGTCCAGCTTTTTTGGAAACGAAGGTTTTCTGGAATGGTTGGCCGGAAATTTTTCAGCTACCATCTCTTTTGAAAAGACCTTTATTCCCATAGCCTTAAGCCAGTGTTCCAATCGCACTGCTTCTATCTTGGCAGGTTTATGATCGTGCTTGTAAACAATACCTACAGATTCACTTTCCATAAAACATATCCTTTAACGGCCTTGGAAACGGCAATCTTAACAGTAGAGATCTACAATTTCAAACCTGTCAACATCAACCAGACCTCTGTCTGTCAGTTTCAGCTCTGGTATAACAGGCAGGGCAAGAAAGGAAAGAAGCATAAAAGGATCATCAAGGGAACAACCAATATCTGATACTGCCTTTTTTAACGATTCTACCTGCCTGACCATTTTATCAAATGAACAGGCAGACATAAGACCTGCAACTTCAAGAGTCAAGCGGGCAAGCACCCTGTCGCCAGAAACAACCGCCTGTCCTCCTGCCATTTCTTTAACCGTATTAATGGCCAACATAATTTCCCTGTCACTTACTCCTGCGGCAATAATATTATGGGAATCATGTGCTACAGAAGATGCAACAGCCCCCTTTGTAAAACCGAACCCCTTTACAAGACCGACACTGATATTACCTGTGTTTTTATGTCGTTCCACCACACAGAGTTTAATAATGTCCGATTCAGTGTCTGATACTATATGGTTTCCTGCCTTTTTCGGGGTTTCAATGGAGGCCTCTGTAACTATCTGACCGGGGACTAGATTTATAACCCTTACATTCTTTCCCGTATAGGGGATACAAAGGTCTTCAGCAGAAACCGGGGGCATCCTGAACTCCCCTACCCTGCCTCTTTTTTTTGCCTGTTTTTCTGTGTCTGACAGATATACAGGGTTGCCCCCATCTGCTACGAGCTTGCCATTCTTGTAGACCTTGTCTACCTGAAATGTTTCAATATCATTAAAAACAACAATATCCGCCTTGTATCCCGGAGCCAGTGCCCCTATGTTTTTAAGGCCGAAATATTCTGAAGGGTTCAATGTAACCATCTGAACTGAAGTCACGGCATCAAGGCCAAGACCAACCGCCTTTTTCAGAACAAAATCCAGATGCCCCTTGTTCTTAATATCCAAAGGATGAAGATCATCAGATACAAGGCAGCATCTGCGGGAATTCCTGCTGTTGACAACAGAAAGCAGTTCGGTCATATTTTTGGCAGAAGTCCCCTCCCTGATCATGAGTGTCATTCCGTTTCTTATCTTTAAAATTCCCTCTGATCTGTCTGTGGACTCATGATCTGATCGTATTCCTGCCGAAATATATGCCTGAAGGTCACTTCCGGTTATTCCCGGGGCATGTCCGTCAACAAGCCTGTTCTGAAACAGGGCTATTTTTTCCATGACGTCCATATCCCCTGCCAGCACACCGGGAAAATTCATCATCTCCGCAAGACCAAGAATCCTTGGCTCATCTGTCAAACATGACATAGATGAGGCATTCAGAACCGCACCCGATGTTTCAAGATGCGTTGCAGGAACACAGGAGGGAAGCATGAAAAAGATATCCAGTGGTATATCCCTGCTGTCATCAAGCATAAAACGGATCCCATCCACACCCAGGACATTTGCTATCTCATGGGGATCTGATACAATGGTTGTAGTTCCATGTGACAAAAGTTCACGGGCCAGTACAGAAGGCACAAGCATGCTGCTTTCTATATGCAGATGCCCGTCAACAAGGCCAGGTGTAACCCATTTCCCCCTTATATCCACCTCTGTGTTGCCGCGATAGCCGGTTCCAATACCAACAATAACCCCGTCATAAATGGCAATATCTGCCTTGTATATCTCACATGAGAACACATTGAGCACATTGCCGCCTTTAAGCACCAGATCGGATGATATCTCCTTTTTTGCGGCAAGTATCCGGTTTTTCAAGATTTCAGGCAGATCATTTTCTTTTTTCATGATCAGAATTTCCTGTCCACACTAACAACATGCCATTCCTCCGGCAGATCAGAAGAGCTGTCCACCGTAAAATGGAGTATGTGCAACAAAGGATACAATCTTTTTATATCATCTGTATCAACAGGTTCAAACCTTTTAAGGTTGTTGGTATATGCCTGTTCAGATATGGCATTGGACTGATAATCTTCTCTTGTACGTTCCGATATACGCCTTATACATATATTGCCCGGACAGATATTTTCCTGAATGGCAAACAGCATTGAATGTTCGGCTGCGATAGAGGCCGCACGTTTCCTTAATGCCTGTGTAATAAAGGTAGCATCAAGAATGATTCCGCGATCTTTGGCGGCCATCTCACCTGCCCTTTTAAACATTTCTTCGTATACGGCCATTCTTTTGGTCATATCAGATGCGGTTTTCTGATCAAAGACATCCTCATGTTTCAGCACATCAAGCCTTATGGTATCAGTCCTCAGGACATGAAAACCTCTTTCTTTGGCAATTATTCGTGATGTAATGGTCTTTCCGGATGCAGGCAGTCCGCAGGTTATAAGAAGCGTCTTGTCAGGAAGCTCCTTTTTTGCAAAATCTTCAATAGAATATCTCATAGCAAAACCACAGGGCGCAAGAAAGTTTTTATAAATCCGTCAGGTATGAACAGGCAAGATCAAAATATCTCATGGCCCTTTCACGGATTGTCTGTCTTTGTTTCACGTCAATTGTTTCATCGTTGATCTGAAAACTGTTCACCTTGCCCCTTACAAAAGCCCTGTATACCTTGTAGAAAGGAAGAAGTATTTCAGCCGCATGATCTTCCCGTGCCTCTTCCTTGTAAATGTTCCAGAGTATTTCCGACTCCTTTTTTCCACCATGATACTCAAGATCCATCAACAGAAACGCAATGTCCGCAACAGTATCACTGTAACGAAAACGCTCGTTAAATTCTATACAGTCTATCACTGACAGGGGAGCAGTAAAGCATATGTGCTCCATATGAAGGTCACCATGACAGTCTCTTGTTTTTCCGTCTTCTATACGCTTTATAAAAACAGATCTGTTGTTTTCATAAAATGCATTTGTCCAGGTCATGATCCTGTTGAATTGTTCCATATCTATGGTATGTCCAACATAGGGTTTAACCTGTTCAAAATTTTCATCGGTATTTATTCTGAAACTTTCAGGTTCTCCAAACCTGGAAATTTCAGAAGATGTCTCTGCATTCTTATGAAATCTGGCAAGGACTGTTGCTGTTTCCTCCAGCCGATTCTCAGACAATTCACCTCTTTCAAATACTGATTTCATAAGCACATCATCAGGAATCCGTTTCATCCTGACTGCATAGTCAACAATCTCTCCTCTGCCCTCTTCTCCCAGATAATACCTGTTTTTATCCTGAAAGACAGAAAGAACATTCAGATATATATCTTTTGCAAGTCTTCGGTTCAAATTCAGCTCTTGATAACAGTAATATTTCCTTTTTTCAAGGGTGGAAAAATCCAGAAACCCAAAATTGACAGGCTTTTTTACCTTGTAGACAAAATTGTCAGTTATAAACACAACAGATATATGAGTTTGAACTACATGAACTTTATCTGTTTTATCAGGAAATAAAGAAGGTTCGTTAAAGTAATCAATAAGGTTTGTCATGTCTGGTCTCCACAAAAGCCAAATTGCTCAGCAACAAATAGAGGAACAGGTAGAGTTCCCATTATAACCGGATTCTGATGACAATCTGAACCCCCTGTTACCATAAGCCCCTCTGCCTTTGCAAATTTCAGATATTCGGAAACAGTATTGGCATCATGACTTGAATGCCAGCATTCAATACCATCTATATAAGGCAACATGGAATCCTTTATAATCCTGTGCTGCTCTTTTACGGCATTTGTGAGAGAGACAAGAGAAGTGCCATTGGGATTGTTTGGATGAGCCAGGACAAGAACACCCCCTGCATTCCTCACAAGCCTGGATGCCTCTTCAATAGAGACAGGCATCTTGGGCACATTGCATTTCACAAGATACCTGTCAAAGGCCTCCTGTCTGCTGCTGACAATACCCTTTTTTACCATAAAGTCTGCTATGTGAGGACGTCCCAATGTCCCCTCCACGCTCTCTTCTATAGCAGCAAGGTCTTCCTCCGCAAGACAGGAAAGGCCTCTTTTTGAAAGTTCATTGTTAATGTTTTCCAGTATCTTTGCCCCCCTTTTACGTCTGTAACTTCTCAATTCATGAAGTTTGTCCATAAGAGGCCGATTGTTAATATCGTACCTGTACCCCAGGACATCAAGGGATACAGATTTTCCGTCTTTGTAGTCTTTATGCGAAAATGATATGTTGAGTTCCACTCCTGTTACATAGTACGCCCCTATATCCCGGGCAAGCATTGTTGCCCTATCCTGACAGTCAATGGAATCATGGTCTGTAATGGAAATCACCCTGATATTTCTGCGTTTGGCCTCCTTGAATATGTCATCAAGAGACATCTTTCCGTCTGAACAGTCTTTTGAGTGTATATGAAGGTCTATTTTTATCATTATATCAACCTGTTACATGCCTGCAAAAAAGATGATTCATATCGGCAAAACACGGCACTTTTCAAACAGTCACCTCAGAAGAACTATGCTGCCATGAGCCATTACAGCAGTTTTCAGAACAAGGGCAGGCAAAAATTTCAACCACAGAAACAGATCGTATTCAATATGATTGACATTTTATGATCTGTGACCTATGAGTTGTAGTCAAATAAAACTGCTGTCAAAAGACCCTGTGATCATATAAATATATAGAGTTCAGGATGAACTATACAGGAGTTATGCCGTAATGCTCAAGAAAATAAAACAGACCACGGATTTTTTGGATAACAGGCTTGAAGCCACACCAAAGATAGGGATAATTACAGGAACTGGTCTTGGAAAAATTGCCGGAGAAATATCCGTAGAAACTGAAATTCCTTTTAACACTATTCCAAATTTTCCAATATCCACTGCACCAGGGCATAAAGGAATGCTTGTAGCAGGCAAAATCAAAGATACAGATGTTATTGCCCTCAACGGAAGATTCCATCTTTATGAAGGATATACCCCTCAAGAGATAACCTTTCCGGTTCGTGTCATGTCACAGCTCGGAATCAGGTATCTGCTGATTTCAAGTGCTGCAGGAGGACTGAATCCGCAATTTGAAACCGGAGATATCATGGTAATTACAGATCATATCAATCTGACAGGACAAAATCCACTTGCAGGGCCTAACCTTGATACCATGGGACCGCGTTTTCCTGACATGAGCAGAGCCTATGAGCCCGATCTTGTAAAACTTGCTGAAAAAAAGGCCATAGAGGCAGGCATTATACTCAGAAAAGGCGTGTATGCAGGCCTTATGGGACCGAGCTTAGAGACACCTGCGGAAACAAGATTTATAAGAATGATAGGCGCAGATGCAGTTGGAATGTCCACCGTACCAGAGGTTATTGCCGCCATTCACTGCGGAATAAAGGTCATGGCTATTGTTGCCATAACCAATATGAATCTTCCTGACAGCATGAAAAAATCTTCAGCAGAGGAAATAACCGCAACAGCTCAAGAAACCGCCCCACGGCTATCAGTTCTGTGGAAGAACATCATACCTGCCCTGAACTGATGTGCAGAGAAGGAATAATGGTAATAGCTCAATAAATCCTCCTGCCCCGGTGGTACACGTTCGCTGTTATCCCCCTCTTATTGAGTTAATACGAATAACGGGATTATGGAGCAGTGATACAGTATATCCAGACCCTTTGTCAGGACAAAACCCATATATCCTGACTGTCAAACAAGAAGTTTTCGTTTTTTCAAGTCTTTTTCAATAACATTCCGGATATAACCAGAGGCCCTGGAACATATGTATGAAGCCATATATTTTTTCATTGCCTTTAACCCCTTTTTTGCAAACCATTTTACCGGACACAGATTAATATCTTTTGTCAAATCATCAACAAGCTTTTCTATAAGATAAGACTTTTTTATGACCTTTTTTATGCGTCTTTCAATGAGTTGCATAATCTCATCCAGCTCATCCATATGCATGCTGACAGAGTCATACGGAATAGGGACGATCTTTTCTGTTATCCTGTTGTCGGGAAGATCGACCATTGGAATTACCTGAACAAACTCTTCTTTGCCTCTCCTTATTACACACCCGTTTTGCCTGAACCAGTCGGCATTGTTTCTGACAAGATGATTATCAATGCCAATGGCAAAATGTTTCATTAAAAACCTCTGACAGTTCTTGCGTCCAAGCTGGAAGTCATGCTCCCGGAATCTTTCACTCAAAAAACCCCCGAAGGCTCCCAAGGAGGCACTGGCAATTTCATGTCCCCTCGGCGCTCCCTTGCGGCTCGGGGCAATCATAAAGCGGCTGAATATATCCGGATTACCAGCGGCCTCAAGTTCATCCGGCTTAAATCGTGCCTGTTCCTTCAGACCGGCAAAGAGATATGAAAACATCTGAACAAGATTCACGTCTTTTGTCTGCAACTCTTGATCCGGTTCTGACGGAAAGGGGTCAATCATAACAATGGCCCTGTGCGCCTCGTTTTTGTCGCGAGGGTTGAACCTGTCCTTTCCGGCAAGTGTGCGGCGGGCAATCTCAAGAGGTTCATTGTTGCCCACCCCCCCGTCAACGCATAAAAAAGACCTGAGAGAATCATTCTGCCTGGACCAGGCAGGGGCTATTTTCTTGAGAGCAAAACATCTGCCGTCATTATCACACCTGTCAGCCGTGTCAGTTTGAGGTACCCACCATTTCCATTCACTGTAACTGGCAGGGTCCTTGGAAATATAACGCGGTTCAAGGGCTACAGGAAAGGCTCCGGTAGCCAATGTGGCCTGGCGCAGGACTTTCCAGTTTCCGCTAAGTGTTGAGGAGGTATCTTCATTAAGTGGAATCTCATTGGAATTGAAGGATGTTGTATTATTTGTATCAAGTACAAAATGCATCATATCCGAATGGTTGACCATGCCGTAATTTTCACTCGACTGTTGAAAGCCAATGGTGTATGGCACGCCTGCCAGATTGAATACACTCATAAACAGGTCTATACGTTCAGGTATATAATCATGCTGCTGCAACTTGCGTGGATGACTTAATGCGGCATCGGCAATATAATCTATACGTTTGCAGTTAAGTAATGATTTAAGAGGCCTGTTTCCGGAAATATCTTCAGTATCAAGGAGATAGCGGATATCAATTCCCTCTGAGGCATCCACCCAGCATTTGTAAAAAATATTCCTGTCAATATCGGGCCTTGTTACAACAGATGGATTATAACCGCTCATGGGCCGGTATGTCTCGTCCAGCATACTTGACAACAGTATGGCGCCTGTCATTCCTCCGGCGGATGCGCCTGAAACAACACGAATCTGTACATTATGCAGTGCTTCTCCCGGATGCTCCATAGAAAATCTGTCCCTTACTTTTGCATAATGCTGCAGGGCCTCAAGAAGATAATCCACCACTCCGGCAGTATATGCCCCTGCAGATACAGCTCCCGCCATAACCAACCCTATTTCAAACGTGTTGTCTTTTTCCATGAATCATCTCCTCCTCGTTAAAGGGTTTGTAAAAAAGGCTAAAAGATTCCGCTGTGTTTTTATCATCTCCCTGAAAACCTTTTTTGTCTTCAGAGACAGGCAGATTTTGGAGGCTGCTTGACCTGACAGAGCCTAAGCCAGTTTTTTACCGGCATCTGGTCCTGGTGCAACATTGTAGATCTCCTCTATCTTCAATATAACGATACCCTTTGATTTCAACGGAAACCCTTTTTTCTTGCCTGATTCTTCAACCCATCTCGCTGTATCCTCAAAAAGCCTGCCGCTTGTTTCTACAGTAACTCTGCCTTTTAACTGATACCCTTCGCGTCCTTCCCAATATGTCAAGGCCACCTTTGGATTGGTCTTTATATTTCTGAGGGTTTTGTCAAAAAATTGATCCGAGATCAGAATCGTTTCATCATCAATGATCCTTTTTGCCCCAACCGGCACAACATTGGGAATACCATCTGCACTGGCAGTGGCAAAAACCACGGTATTTACCTTGTTGAACAGTTCCTGCATACGTTCTGTCATATTTGCCATATTCTATCCATCCTCTTTTTCGTTTTCATGTTTTCTGATCCTGAGAACAAGGCCTTTCCCTCCGATTACCTCTGCTGTCTGTCCAGAGGCGAGGGTGTCTTCAGATACGGCTTTCCAATATTCACCGTGGACAAAAACCATACCCTTATGTCCCTGCCATTTTTTAACCTCAACCTGTTCACCGACCAGTCCTTCCAATCCACCCATGGGCCTTTTTCTGTGTGCCCTGTAAGCCAGCCACGCCACAGTCATAAAAAATCCGCCTGTCAGCACAACAACAGGTATTATTACCTGAACAGAGACCCTGATACTGTCAAACAACATCAAAGACCCCAGTATAATGGATGTCAATCCTCCGATAGCAAGCACACCGTAACTTGTGATCATTATCTCGGCTACGAGAAATATTATTCCAAGCAGTATAAGGAGAACACCAGCGTAATTGACGGGGAGTGTCTGAAAAGAATAAAAGGCAAGGATCAAACATATCCCGCCAACCACTCCGGGGAAAATTGCGCCGGGATGAGCCAGCTCAAAATACATGCCTGCAAGACCTATCATCATCAGGATATAGGATATATTGGGATCACTGATCACCTTGAGTATCCTGTAACGAAGATCCGGACCGTAATGTATCCTGACAGCCCCTTTCGTCCGTAGCGTTACTGTGCCTGTAATCAGACGAACCTTTTTGCCATCGATTTTTTCAAGGAGGGTGTCCATATCTTGCGCTATCAGGTCGATCACATGTTTTTTCAGGGCCTGCCCTGCGGTTATGGAAACACTTTCCCTTATGGCCTTTTCCACCCATGCGCCATTCCTGCCCTTTTTCTCCGCAATCCCGCGTGCATAGGAAACCATGTCATTTACCACCTTTTTTGACATGGTCCTGTTCAGGTCCTTTCCACCTGCAGTTACCGGATGAGCTGCACCTATGTTTGTTCCAGGAGCCATAGCCGCAATGTGTGCGGCCACTGTTATCATGACCCCTGCTGAAGCCGCACCTGCCCCCTCAGGAGCAACGTACACTACCACAGGAATTGGTGCATTAAGAATTGTCTTTACAATCCTGCGCATGGAAGAACCCAGGCCTCCCGGGGTATCCAACCGAATGATAACTGCCTCTGCACCACTATTTGCGGCCTTTTCGATTCCACGGATCACATAGGTGGCCATACCTGGGCTAACAGGACCGTTAAAATCAACAATCCAGACTGCAGGGCGTTTTCGGCCGCGGGTGTCTGATTCAGCATACCTGCAGATACACAGGACAAGTACAATCAGAATGCCGTACAAGAAATATTTTTTCACAGGTTGCTCCTGATAGAAGATCAAAGATAAAAACAAGGAAAGGATACTGTTTCAGGAATGCAGGCCCAGTCTTTTCATAATATCCTGTACATCTGACCATGTCTCCTTTTTTTTTGCAGGATATCTCAGAAGATAGGCAGGATGAAAAGTGGGCATAACAGGAATGCCCATATAGGTAAACCATTTTCCCCTGTCACGGGTAATTCTGAAGTTCTTTCCAAGAAGGGTCTGCCCTGAAATCCTGCCAAGGATGCAGATTGCTTCTGGAGAGATAAGGGTTATCTGGCGCCTCAGATAGGAAATACATGCATTGATTTCATCATCCTCTGGATCGCGATTCCCGGGTGGTCTGCATTTTACCACATTGCAGATATATACATCCTGCCTCGAGATACCCATTGCACTGATGATTTTCGTCAACAGGTCTCCTGCCCTGCCTACAAAAGGACGGCCCTGCATATCTTCTGTTGCACCCGGAGCTTCACCTATAAAAACGAGTCTGGCATTGGGATTGCCCTCTCCAAACACGGGATTTTTTCTTGTCTTGTACAGTTTGCATTTTGTACATTCTTTGACCTGCTGTTCCAGGATCTCAAGTGTTATCGCAGGGGAGGCCTGATTGCCGGTATTTGTCACGGCAACCTCATTGTTCATATAGGCCGTTACACCGGCAGAAAGAGGTGGCGGCTCCATACCAATCTCCCTGTTTGCAAGCAGCATGTTTTTTATCAGGGAAAAGATCTCTCTTATTTCTGCGTCTTTGGCATATTTCCTTTCATCGGAAAGAAAAGCGTTTTTTTCCTGATTTTTCAAATCCTTCCTCCGGACCAATCATATCATATACTGTACATATGCAAGCATTCCGTGGCACAGACACGCAGGTGATACAGCAAACAACAGGCTATGTGAATAACAACCGGTCTATGTCATTGGCGGCTGAAACAGTGATCTGATCCTGTCAAGCACATTAAAGGCAACCTCATCCTTGGTCATGATAGGCAGATCTTCCACACTGCCGTTTGAATATATAATCTTCACTATATTGGTATTTGTATCAAAACCGGCACCTGGTTTTGATACATCGTTTGCCACAATCATGTCCAAAGATTTGCTTGCCAGTTTCTTCCGTGCATTTTTGACAAGATCTTCTGTTTCAGCAGCAAATCCTATAAGAAGATATGAAAAATCCTTTTTCGTTTTCCCCAGTTCAGACAGGATGTCCGGATTTTTTTCAAGGGGTATTACCATTGATTCAGGGCCTTTTTTAATCTTCTGTTCGGCAATAACAGCCGGTCTGTAGTCTGCAACAGCAGCAGCCTTTATAATAACATCGCTATCATGCCTGTTATCCATGACAGCTGCTCTCATATCCTCTGCTGTCTTGACATGAATCGTTCTTACGCCGACAGGAGACGGGATAGAAGTCGGACCGCTTACCAGAATCACATCAGCCCCTCTCAGTCTTGCTGCCCGTGCCAGGGCATATCCCATCCTGCCGGATGACCTGTTGCTGATAAAACGGACAGGATCTATTGGTTCAACTGTAGGACCTGCTGTAACAAGAACCTTTACACCTGAAAAATCTTTTTTGGTAAGGATAAAAAGGGCCTGTTCAAATATCTCGGGAGGTTCTGGAAGTCGGCCTGTGCCCTTTGCATGACAGGCAAGGTCCCCATCAGCAGGGGACATAACATTGTGGCCATATCTTTTCAGAGTCTCAATGTTTGCCTGCACAGCAGGATTCAAAAACATCCTGGTATTCATGGACGGACACAAAAGTATTGGTGCCGTTGCAGCTGCAAGCATGGTAGACAGAAAGTCATCTGCTATTCCATTTGCCATCTTGCCAATAACATTGGCGGTAGCAGGTGCAACAACAATCATGTCGGATTCCTGTCCCCATACGATATGTTCAATTGAACTGTTATCCCTGTCAAACATATCATGGATCACACGGTTGCCTGAAAGGGCCTCAAAGGTCAGGGGAGACACAAAACGGGTTGCATTTTCTGTCATAACAACCTTTGTATAAAAATCTTTCCCTACAAAAAGGCGGACCAGCTCGGCGGTCTTGTATGCTGCAATCCCGCCCGAGACACCTACCACTATATTTTTAGCCTGCATAAATCTCTTTGCCCTGTGAAAATTATGTATGTAATGTTTTGTTCAATCGGTATAATAAACAGGATTCCATCTGCAAAACCACCAGGTTATGCGAATTGAAAAAAAATATTGCTCTCGACGAGTTATAAAACAGGAGATTCAGGTTCTATATATTACAAGTTTGCCCGTGAACCAACAGGCATCTGTTTTCAGCAATCCAGGTGTCTGGTCGGTACCTGTCCATGATCTTTTTGATTTTATACAACAAGCCCTGTTCGTAAACAGAAACACTTAAGGCTCCCAACCAATACAGAGCAGGATTCAGAATATACTGTTTCTCCCTCACAAACATAAAAAAGACCGGTTTCCCTTAAGTCGTAAATCTGATATCGTGCTCCTTGAGTGAGATGCTCGCAGGTATCCATAATTGCTCCTTTGTTCTGATCGGTAAAGAAGCAAATATACTACAAGCAGCTCACTCTTTCACCAACCAGTCAAAGTTGCACTTACAAGTTGAATTCAGGTTGTACTGTAAATGATATAGCATATGAAACCGATTTTGTGTAGAGGAGAGAACCCCATTGTTAAATGAAATGGATACAGCAATTTTTATAGTAATACCCGTGCTTTTGTCTGCTGGTGTCATCATACTGATATCCATGAAAAAAGCCGGCATACAAGCCCAGGAAAAGATTCACAGGCTACTTCAGGCTGAATTCCGCGAAATAAGGGAGGAAAACGCAAAGGCCGCAAGAGATCTGCGTGAAGAGATAACCGCAAACCAGCACACAGCAACAGACAGCATGATAAAGGCCATTGCCGAGATCGGAAATATACAGACAGATCACCTTGATCTTGTATCAAAACGAATCAGGGAACTTATAGATTCCAATGAGTCAAGTATGGAAAGACTGCGAAACACTGTTGACTCCCAGCTCAGTCTGCTGAACGAAAAAAATGAAAGAAAGCTCGAACAGATAAGACAGACAGTGGATGAAAAACTCCATCATACCCTTGAGACAAGACTGGGAGAATCTTTCAGACTTGTAAGTGAACAGCTTGAGGCGGTTCAACGCGGACTCGGCGAGATGCAGAACCTTGCTGCCGGTGTAGGTGACCTTAAACGGGTACTGACAAATGTCAAGGCAAGAGGTGTATGGGGTGAAATCCAGTTGGGCTCACTCCTGGAAGATATTCTTGCACCGGATCAGTATAAAAAAAATGTCCGGGTAAAACCCAACTCTTCGGAATCGGTCGAATATGCCATACGGCTGCCAGGATCAGAAAATGATTCAGAATCCTGTGTATGGCTGCCTGTTGATTCCAAGTTTCCCCAGGAAGACTATCTCCGTTTGCTTGACAGTATTGAAGCAGGAGACGCTGAAATGACACAGAAAGCAACTGCAGGGATTATTCGTGTCATCAATCAGTCCGCAAAAGACATAAAGGAGAAATACATCGCTCCCCCTTTCACAACAGATTTCGCAATCATGTTTCTCCCCACAGAGGGCCTTTATGCCGAGGTGCTCCGTCAGCCGGGCCAGGCAGAAAAGATACAGCAGAAGTACAGGGTAGTCATATCCGGTCCAACCACTCTTTGCGCAGTTTTAAACAGCCTGCGCATGGGATTTCAGACACTGGCACTCGAAAAACGTTCAGGTGAGGTATGGAATGTTCTTGCAGCGGTAAAAACAGAATTCGGAAAATTTACAGATACCCTTAAAAAGGTGAAAAGGCAGTTGAACGCTGCATCCAATACAATTGACCAGACTGCAGTCAGAACCCGTGTTATGGAACGAAAGTTGAGACAGGTAGAGATACTGCCGGCAGAATCGGCTGCAACTGTTTTGGGCCTTGAGGATAAAGACGGCATTGAAATTTCGGAAAAGTAGTGATACAAACTCTCTGCCTTCACGGCAGCCTGGATTCAGGATGTTTTCAAACAACTTTTCTATGGCAATCATCTGTCCAAGGATTGATGATCACCAAAAACCTTTTCAGCATGTGCCTGTCTACACAGATCAATCTTCAACATAAAAACATACATAGGCGTGCCAAAGACCCAGGGCCGCAACATACAGGGCATGCACTCCTGAAAGGGAATCAAGGTGCCATACAAACAGGTGCAGGCTGCAGAAACCATACTATAAAATTATATCTTATGTTTTTCAGACTATAAAATTCTGAAACCTGCAGGATCTGCCTGTATTGCAGCATTTACACGATCTGCTGAGTTGCGCCCTGTATCTTGATCTTGCAGATATTTTATAAAACCCCTAAACTGCTCAAGTCAGGATCAAACAACAAACATGAAAAAATTCAATCTATTATCTGTCATAATGGGTGCTATCCTGCTCGTAGTCATGATCTCCAATATAGGCATAGATTCTTTATGGCATAATTTTCTGCTTTTGGGATGGGGAATTATTCCTGTTATCTTTCTTGAAGGCCTGGGCTACATATTTCATACATTTGCATGGCGCCATTGTCTTTCTGAACCCTACAGATCAATGCCGTTTCTACGGCTTTACTGGATAATGATGGCAGGTTTTTCCATAAACTATATCACACCTACGGCAGGACTCGGAGGAGAAGTTACCAAAAGTTCACTGTTATCATTAAATCACCGCAGTTCAGGAGCAGTAACAGGCGTAATTATAGATAAACTTTCATTTGCAGTTTCACAGCTTATCTACGTTGTACTGGGCTCTTTGATTTTGCTCTTCAATGCAAATATTCCCAAAGGAGTATGGAGTTTTCTCCTTGTTGGAAGTACTGTTCTGGGAACAGCCATGCTGACTTTTTTTATAATCCAGAGACACGGTAAATTAGGAGCTATCATACGCTGGCTTGCAACAAAACGGATAGCAAGCAAACCATTAAAAAAAGCAGCTGACTCTATAAGCAAGATAGATGAAGGGTTGAAACTGTTTTATAAGGAGCATCCGCTGGATCTGCCCTTTTCAATCCTGTGGCATATTGCAGGGTTTTCTTGCGGTATAATGCAGTGCTGGTTCTTTTTATCCATAGTATCAGACAATTCATCCCTGATCATAGCCGCAAGTATCTGGCTTTTGTCTACATGGATAGAGCTTATGGCCTTTGCCATTCCTACCAATGTCGGCGTTATTGAAGCAACGCAGCTTTTTGTCTTCAAGGCATTAAGTTTTGATGCAGCCCTTGGCCTGACCTACGGAATCACATTAAGACTGGAACAGCTTCTGTGGTCGCTGTTTGGACTTGTAATTTATGCAATATTTACAGTTACATCAGGGCAGCCCGGCAAAGAAACCGTTCACGGTTAAAAGTAACAAGACCTTGCTTTTTCGCAGAAAAAGTAAAGAGAAAGGACCCTTGTGAGTCAAGAGAAAAACAGCACTACATTGTAATGGTCAAGTAAAAACGGACATTGAATCAAGCCGCATTGCAGAACAGGTCTTTCTCATATTCAAATGGCGTTTTATATTTCAGTATCGAATGCAAATGGTCGGCATTATATAGTATGTGATACAGTCAAGCGCTTCGATACAGGTGGTCTTTCTTGTAACGAACCTGTACCCAGACAGTCTTTCGGATTTCAGGTTCCATTTCAAGCCTCTTGTTTTCCTGTTTCAGTCGACGGTTTTCAGCTTCCAGATCCTTCCGGGTAATACCATTATCGCTGAGATCCTGCTGATCCTGACGGTACTCACGCACCCAGCGGGAAACATTGGAAGCGGCAACACCAACTCGCCTGCCAACCTCCGGACAGATGTACCACTGTTCAAT